>Ga0075366_10000503_pt1 | contig 18148 bp, 9 predicted proteins | sample EndMethybrTD3031_FD_72351 | JGI IMG/M metagenome (GOLD analysis project Ga0075366, IMG submission 72351) | Populus endosphere microbial communities from Tennessee, USA - Endosphere MetaG P. TD hybrid TD303-1 | ecosystem: Host-associated > Plants > Roots > Endosphere | place: USA: Tennessee...
CGACCGCCGGCAGGTCGAGCGCATGGTCGTCGATCGCGTGCTCGCGAACATTGATCTCACGCCACCGCCGCGAATGTCATGGACGAAGCGCATCGTGCTGTTTGCCGACCGGATGCGAGCGGCGGTCGGCGCGCACCCGGGAGTGGTGCCGCTGCTGATAAGGCACCGCAACGATTGCGCCGGCGTGGCGCGCTGCGTCGAGGCGTTGCTGGCCGCACTGGCGGACGGCGGCATCAATGGCCGGCAGCGCGTGGTGGCGGTACGTGCGCTAGCGGCCTACATCAATGGCGCGTTGATCGCTCAGGCCGAGGGGCCCCTGCAGGGCGCGGGCACACAGGCACTGGCTGCGTTGGATGCGGCGCAGTTCCCGCTGCTGGTCGAGGCGGCGCGCAGCGCGTCGCGTGTTGCCCCGGAGGACGAGTTTCACGAAGGGCTGGCCTTGCTGCTGCGCGGCTTGGCTCCGGCGTGACCTGGCTGCTGAGCCCCACGATCTCCGATAGCCTTCGCCGTTTCGCGCACCTCGCGCCTACTGGCGAGGCGCCTCACAGCCGACCTTCGCCAGCGTCCGCTGATGGCCGAGAAGACCCGTTCGAGCCATCGTTAAGCGGACGCTCGGCCGTCACGATCCACGTCAAACGCACGCTAGATCCGCAGCGCATTCGACACCGGTCGTCTCGAGATGCGCCCTCCCCGTTGCGTATCCAGGGTTCTCGATTCAACCCAGGCACGCGACCCCAATCAGCCTCGACGACGATTGAGTCATCGGAGACTAGGCGACAGCTCGATCATGCTGCTCACTGATCAATCGGTTGATGCCAGACTGGATCAGCGCCGCGGCGACAGGCGCTAAGAACAATGCCAACAGAAATATCGTCACGGGCGATCGCAGTCGGGGTCTACCAAGGTCCTGGCATTTGGCGTTCAGTGCATCGATGAGGCTTGCAGCGGCAAAGAGGCCCAGGAACGGAACGAAGATCGAGCCAAACAATGCACCGCGCGGCGATAGCAAGCCGCGCGACGGCGCAACTGCGGCCACCTCACCGTGCGCGCGATACATCCAATAGAGGCCATAGAAGGGCACGAGGCACAGCAACGCCGTGGCAAGAGACCCTCTTGCGACGGGCGCCAGCGTGTAGCCGCGGCCAGGTGGCGGCCCTGCGAATAGCTCTGACCCCACGGTGGAGACGACGAGCGCGCCGACGATCCCCGCTATGGCCGCAATGTAGGCGACCCACCAGGGCCCCCACGCACCGACGCTGGCGCCAATGGCGTAGTTGGCGATCAGACCAACGATGAAGCCAAACGTGGACACGATGCCGAACGACACAACGAATGCCTCAGCGCCGCGCCGGCCACCCGCGATGAGGGCTGGAACGGCGAGCACGATGGCGCCGGTGGACAACCCAATCAGCGCCAGTCCCGTGAAACGCGTTGCAAACGACCCCACGTTCACGAAGAACAGGAGCAACAACCCAAACACCTTGAGCACCGCAAGGAGTACCAACGAGACCCTGGGGCGCCATCTCACAGCCACCCAAGCCAAGCAAATGCCGAAGGCAGTCGCGACATGGCGGGTCGGCAGCAGCGTGCTGTACTCGGCATTGCTGAGGCCCGCAATCTCGCGCCAGAACGGATACGACAGGAAGAGCGCAGCATCCGGCAGTGGCACCAGCAGCGCGTAGCCGAGCACCAGCCCCCAGAAGCGCCAGCTGCTGACTTGATCCGCCCAGGTCCACGCTACCGGCCGTGTGCTTGATTCACTCGTCATGGCTCGCCCTCCCCGAGGCACTGCACTGAGGCAGAGTCCCGACCGCCCGACTGGTAATGTCTTCTCGGACAGTCCGCTGGTCTTTCGGCAATCGCAGTTGGGGCCCAACTTCGGCCTAACCGAGCTCGAGAGCAAGGTACTCGCCTTCCTCTCCTATCCAAGGCAAATGTCGCCCGGACCGGGTGATCCCGTCAAGTGCCCGCCTCAGCCCGAAGCTGCTCGCTATCGATCGCTAAGCCGATGGATCGCCACAGCGCTGGTGGGTCAACGCAGTGCCGCAGCGCTCAGTCCACACCGTAGACGAAAACGAAGGCCGCCACCTCGCGCGCTTCGGCGACCAGGTCACGCTTGCCTTGTTCGCTAGCGCGCGGGTTCAGGATCCCGGCCACGACTGAACGCGTGGCCTCGGTGCGCAGATGGGTGTCGGCGCTGAACAAGTGCTTGGTCTCGCCTTCCCATGGCCAGCACCGCGCTACTGTCTCCATCGCTAGTTGTGCGCGCGGCCCTCGGATGCTCTGGTCTTCCTCGCCGCCCGGCTGGATCGTCGCAAGGGCCTGCGGCAAGGCAGCTTGCAGCCAACTACGGTAGCCGACCGGAAAATGCAGCCGCGCAAACTGCTCGCGTGCAATATGCGCTGCCTCGTGATTTGCGCGCCCTTGCATGGCGTGCCACACCATCAGCGTGCTTAGCCACGGCTGCAGCAGATCGGGCACGGCCTTGCTCGAGGCAACGACCACCTTCGTGCCCGAAAGCATGAAGGCCGCCGCGACGCCGAGCGCGTTGCCTGCTGCGTCTTCGTCGGTGCGTCCTGCGTAGCAGGCTGGCAGCAGCACCAGCGGCGGGCCGATGCGTCGCTGCAGGATCTGGCGCACGGTGAGCGGCTCATGTCCCAAATGCAGCGCGTGGTCGAACTGCGCGCGCTCGGCGCCGCCATGGCAGCAGGCCACGAAAGCGGAAGCGCCGTCGTGCAGCCGAGCCGCCTCGTTCACGGCGCGCACAGGCTGACCGTGCTCGCTCAACAGGGTGCGCAGCAAGGCGGCTTCGACTGCCACCATGGGCAACGGTTGCTCGGATTCCCAGGCGCAGTCGTGCCCGACGAGCCAAGGGCTGAGTTCATCGTTGGCGATCGCACTCGGTGTCGAGGAAGCGGCTGTGCGCAGATAAGGTAAGCCAGGCCACGCGACGACGGGTGTCCCGGGACAGTCACGATCGGTGCGCGTCGCCAACGGCAGCTGCTGGCTCGTGCCATGAAGGCAAACGTGCACCCGTTCGATGACACCTGATCGTTGCAAGGCGCGCCGCAACGGCTCCCAGAACGAACTGGTCATGCGTTGTGCGAGCAGATCGGCGCTAGGTGGCAAAGGACTGCTATCGGACGCCGGATATGCGCTTGCAGGTGGCGCGCCGCGCAGCGGGCCTCGGCGGCCGACCCCGTGCTCCTCTGGCTGGTAGTGTTCGGCATACGAGGCAGCCTCCCATGCGCCCGCTAACTCCAGCAGCTGCGTTGGCTGGCCATCGGCATGCAGCAGCGCAGCGACCATGCGACTGCGCTCGGCCAGGGGCGTATCGGGTGACGCACTCGCCCCGAGATGCAGCACGCAGAGCAGCGCCCCGCCGCGCGCGTGCCGTGCAAGCGAGCGCAGCGCCCGCGGTCCCAGCGTCTCAAACGCGGCGGCAAAGCTCGGGTCCTCGGCGATCAGCCGCGTACGCTCGTCGCGAAACGCCTGCCGCAGCATTTGCGACCTGGCGAACTCGCGTTCGATGTCATCGGTCATCACGCGGCGCGAGCTATCGGTCCTCGGCTCGGCGGGCGCGTCCCGCAAGCCCGATGCACCGCCACTCGGCCGCGCGTTGCGCAGTGCGGCCAGCAACTGCTCTGCCTCAATGACTTCGCGCTTCAGCTCGGCCAGCTTCGCCAGCGGGCCGTCGCCGCTGCCGCGGATTTCGACCCAGCGCGCGAGGTCGGGGCTCTGCAGCGTTGCCACCAGCGCGGCCACTGCCTCGTCGAGCAGCGTGCTTTCGTCCGCGGGCAGGTTCGCCAGAATGTTCCACACGCGGGCTGCCACCTGCGCCTGCAGATCGAGGAAGGCCTGCGCGTGCGCGTTGTTCCACGCCAACTCGCGGTGTTCGGTGAGGAGGCCGATCAGCCGCAGATGGAAGTCGCGCAGGTCCTCGGGCGCATCGAGCTGTTCCACCGAGGCAGAGATCAGCCGGCTCCACAGGTACGGGTCGTGCGGGCGCAACTGCAGCACACAAGTGCCGCACTCGCGAAACGCGGCGATCGCCTCGGCACGCCGGCCGTCTTCGCTGAGGCTGATGCCCAAGTTGTTCAAGCTCGTCGCGAGGCCGGGCAGGAACGCATCGCGGTTGCGCGCGGTGAGTTCACGGTGCAGCCGCAACGCCTCCTCAGCCACCGCAACCACCTCGCCATGCCGGCCCGCTACGCTGAGAGCGATTCCCAGGTTGCTCAGGGACGTCGCCAGGTCGGGCAGGAATGCGTCGCGGTTGCGCGAGGCAAGCTCACGGTTGAGCAGCAGCGCCTCCTCGGCAGCGTCGACCGCCGCATCGTGCTGGCCTGCGTCGCCGAGAATATTGCCCAAGGTGCACAGACCAACCGCGAGGTTTGGTAGGAAGGCATCGCGGTTGCGGTCGACGAGCTCGCGGAGCAGCCTCAGCGCCTCCTCGGCCGCGCGCCGCGCTTCGACAACGCAACCTACCTTGATGAGACTGATGCTCAGGTTGTTGAGGTTCGTCGCGAGGTCGGGCAGGAAGGCGCCACGGTTGCGAGCGACTAGTTCTCTGCGCAGCCCCAGCGCCTCCTCGACTGCTGTCAGGGCCTCGTCCCGCCGGCCTGTTTCGCCGAGGCGGCTGCCCAGGTTGCTCAGGCTCATCGCGAGGTCGGGTAGGAATGCTTCGCGATTGCGTGTGGCCAGCTCGCGGACCAGTTCCAACGCCTCCTCGCCCGCGGCGACCGCCTCGTCGTGTCGACCGGCTCGTCCAAGATCGGCACTTAGCTTGTTCAAGCTAAGCGCAAGATCGGGCAGAAACGCATCGCCGTTGCGCGCTACCAGTTCGCGTCTTAGCTCTAGCGTCTCTTCGGTTGCGCGCAGCGCCTCGGCGCGCCGGCCCGCACCGCTGAGACATCCGCTCAGGTTGTTCAAGCTCCTGGTGAGGTCGGGCAGGAAGGCGTCACGGTCGCGAGCGACCAGTTCGCGGCACAACTCCGCTGCCTCCTCGGCAGCGACGAGCGCTTTGTCAGGCCAGCCAGCTTCGCTGAGCCTGATGCTCAGGTTGCTCAAGCTCATAGCGAGGTCAGGCAGAAACGCGTTACGGTTGCGTGCGACCAGCTCGCGCCGCAGCTCCAGCGCCTCCTCGGCCGCGAAGAGCGCCGCGTCGCGAAAACCCGCTTCGCCGAGGCTGTTGCTCAGGTTGCTCAGGCCGATTGCGAGGTCGGGCAGGAAAGCTTCGCGGTTGCGTGCGGCAAGTTCGCGGTACACCTTCAGCGCTTCCTCCGCCGCCACGAGCGCCGCGTCGCGCCGGCCTGCTTCGCCCAACATGTTGCTCATGCTGCTAAGGCCGATCGCGAGGCCGGGCAAGAAGGCGTCGCGGTTGCGTGCGACGAGTTCGCGGTACAGCTCCAGTGCCTCTTTGGCTGCGCGTAGCGCATCGTCGCGCCGCCCAACGTCGCTCAGAGTGATGCCCAGGTTGTTCAGGCTCGTCGCGAGGCCGGGCAAGAAGGCGTCACGGTTGCGAGCGACGAGTTCGCGCCGCAGCTGCAGGGCCTCCTCGGCTGCCGCCAATGCATCGTCGAGCAGACCCGCTTCGCCAAGGCTGTTGCCCAGGCTGTTGAGGCTCATCGCGAGGTCGGGCAGGAAAGCGTCACGGTCACCTGCGGCGAGTTCGCGGTATAGCTCCAGTGCTTCTTTAGCGGCGCTCAGGGCCTCGTCGCGCCGGCCCGCTTCACCTAGGGAGATACCTAGGTTGTTGAGGCGACCCGCAAGGCCACGCAGGAAGCCACTGCGCTTGCGCGCGACGAGCTCTCGGTACAGATACAGCGCTTCCTCGTCCATCGCGAGCGCTTCCCCGCGGCGGCCTGCCTCGCTGAGCGCGTTGCCCAAGCTACTCAGACTTTCCGCGAGGTCGGGGAGGAAGACCTCCCGGTCACGCGCGAGAAGTTCGCGGCGCAGTTCTAGCGCCTCCCGGGCCGCGTCGAGAGCCTCCTCACGCCGATTCACTTCGCTGAGCCTGGTGCCCAGATTGTTCAGGCTCGTGGCGAGGTCGGACACGAAGGAGTCGCGCTCGCGTGCGGCGAGTTGTCGGTAGAGGCTCACCGCCTCTTCGGCCACCGCGAGCGCTTCGTGGTGCCGGGTCGTTTCGCCAAGCACAACGCCCAGGTTGTTCAGGCATTTCGCGAGGTCAGGCAGAAGCGCACGGTTGCGTGCGACCAGCTCGCGACGTAGCGTCAGAGCTTCCTCGACCGCGCGCAGCGCCTCGTCGCACCGGCCTCCTGCCTCGCTCAGACTGATGCCCACGTTGTTCAGGCTCGTCGCAAGGTCGGGCAAGAAGGCGTCGCGGTTGCCCGCAGCGAGTTCGCGATGAAGCTCCAGCGCTTCTTGGGCGATGCGTAGCGCATCTCCGCGGTGGCCCTTCTCGCGAAGCGCGAGACTCAACCGGCCGAGCGTTGCTGCGACCTTGGGTGCAAGGCGCTCAGAGTCAGACCTGTACTGCCTGGACAGGGCTACCGCTGCCGCAGCCACTAACGAGGCCATTTCGAGCCTCCCGGCATCGATGAACCGGTCCGCCAGTGCGATCAGGTAGTCGGCCTGTCGTTCGAACGGCAACGCGAACCGATCCGGGTAGGTCTGCTGCAGCTCAAGATAGAGCGTGGCCGATTCGCTGGCTAATGCGATGGCGTTCGCAAGCTCGCGATCGCCTTCGACAAGTTGGCGTGCAGTGGCGTCTGCCGCCTCCGCCAACGAGAGCGTCGCGGACACCGACGGGTCTATGCGCCACTGGACGCGTCGAAGCTCGAGCATCTCTTCGTGCGCTTGCAGTGCTTCCTCATGCCGACCCACCTCGTTCAGCCAATTGCCGAAATTGCGTAGGGTCCTGGATAGGGCCGGCCGATACCGTTCGAGATTGCTGTCGGCAAGCCGCCGACGCATCTGCAGCGCCCTTGCCGTCGCTTCAAGTGCGCGATCGTAGTCACCCCTTTCGGCGTGGGCCAGTCCAAGCGTGTGCAATGCTTGAGACAGCAACGACTCTTGCGCTTCGTCGTTCGGATCGCCACTCGTGGAGTACCAGTGGACCGAGGCGTCGAGTGCTGGAACTGCTTCGGCTTGCCGCTGCAGGTCGACGAGGCACTTGCCCAGACCGCATTGGGCCCTGGCCGTCATCGCCTCGGAGGCCGGCGACTGGGGGCTCTCGCGGCCCAGCATGTGCAGCGCCACCTCGAACTCGGCGAGCGCCCGCTTGCTGTCGTGCAGTGCGAACCACGCTTCTCCTGCGGCCGCGTGCGCGGCGGCACACGCGATGCGCTCGGCAGAGTTTAGGCCGGTGGAGCCTTCCGTCGCGTTCCTGCGTGACGTGGCCAGTTCGCTCGTGAGCGCCAGCATCGACTCCATCAATCGCGGATCGAAAGGATCGTGGAGAGCGGCCTCACGCACTCCGTCGGCCCGATCGGTTCGTCGGCGCCACTGTTCGCTATCGTGGGAAGTTGCCATCGTACGGGTCTCTTCCACACCTCGTACGTGTGGCCGCGGCGACCGATTCGACGATCCTTTCCGCGATAAGCGAGCGCCGTGGGCAATCGTTGTCTTGATTCGGCGCGCCCGTTGGTGCGGTATTGGCCGTCGACGTATCCGCCCGAGCAGCTCGCTCTCGATGAGGAATGGCGCTCAACGCGAGCAGCATTCCAAATCTCCGACTGCAGTGGACTGAAGCAAGTCAAACCCGCCGTTCCACCCCCCGGTTGCAGCAATCAGCCCAAGCCTAGCAAGTACCACGCGAGCACGATACATCGGCACGATCGGGCACTGATGCCTATTCCTCGAACAGTCGGCGATGTCGGACCGCTCCTTCTTCTCGGATCTTTTCCGCCTCATCGCGTCGCCCTGCTTGATTCAAAGCTTCAGCCAACAGTTCTAGAGTACGAAGGAGCTCCGCTGCGTGGTCGTCGCGCCCCCCCGCCGCTAGCGCTCTCCTCATCGAGGCCGCCTCGGTCGAACAGGCAATCGCTTCTTCCACGTGATTCGCGTTCAACGACTGGCGACCCATCCTGTGTAGTGCACTTGCCAGTTCGTACTCAAACCGTTCTGGGTTGACGCCAGCAAGGAGTCGGTACACCTCCACTGACTCGCGCCTCGCGGCGAGTGCGTCGACCCATTGAAGTTGCTCAGCTAGAACATCGCTCAAGGCACTCAGACTCGAAGCCAATCCAGGTGCGGAACCCACCGGATCCTTCGGCAATCGAATGCGCCAGAGATGAATCGCCTCTTGGATCAGCGGCCTCGCCTCCTCCGAGCGGTCGGAGGCTCGAAGCACTTCCCCGGTTCGCGTCAGGATGCTTGCCAGCCGCGCTTGCGTTCCTTCGCGGTCACCGTGGGCACGATCACGACATATCCTCATACCCTGGTGCATTGCCTCCAAGGCGGCATCCATTGACGCGGATTCGCTCAGCCTAACACCCAGGTTCTCAAGACTTGCCGCAAGGAGGTCCAGCCACTGGCCCTCGCTGTTGCCTGCTACGCGCCGGTACAGGCGGCATGCCTCTTCGGCCGATTCGATTGCGCGATCTCTGTATCGGCATTCGCTTTGCCGTGCACTAAGGTCAATCAGCCAACTTGCCAATTCAGGCAGGTTGTCATCGTGGTGGACCTCGGCCTGTGCGCGAGAGACGTCCACCCCTTCCTGAGTGATTCGCGCCGCCGCTTTGAGTTCGCCACCACTGGCCAGTAGTCTTCCCAGGTGCACCAGACTCGCACCGAGGCTTCTCGCCGCGAGTTCCGGGTTTGCCTTCCAGAGACTGCGCCGACAGTCGACGGCATATTGGGCGGCGACGATGGCATGGCGTTGATGACCGGCGATGGGCAGCGACAACGCAAGGGCATCGAAGCACCCTGCCACGGCTTGTATCGTGTCGAGTAGGGTTGGAGAGCCATGGGCGACACCCGCTGGAGTGACGCCAACGTTGGACGCGCAGGGCGGAGCCGACTGTGTCGCAATCATCTCCTGTGCCGACTGCGACAGCGCCACCCGGAGTGACTCCAAGAAGGGTAAGAGTGCCTGTCGCAGATTTGGAGGGAGCGCGTCGCATGCTGTTGCGGTGCGCGCAGCTGCCTCGATGGCACGGCGAAGGCTCTCTTGTCTTTGACCTTTGAGGCCGGAGGAGATTGCCTCTGATGTCCATCTGTCGATGCTGGTAGTCACTGTGCTCTCTTCATCAGGTCTGTCTTGGATGAGCCGGGCTTAGATGAAAGGTCGGGCTAGGCTACCTCGACACGCTGGTCGAGTCACCCCCCGCCTCACGGCCGGATGACCTTCAGGTCCGCGGCGGCGATTGAGTTCAGCGTCAGCGGCTGCACCGCGGCACCGAGCGCAATCGGCACCTGGCGCGCCAGCGGAATCACGAACGCCGCGATCGCATCTGCCTGCGCGTCGATGCCGCCGGTCGTGATATCGCACACCCAGGTTCCATCGGGAAGGATCGCGGTGCTTGGCTGGGCGAGCGTAGGCTTCGTCCACCATGCGCTTGCCACCCCGATGTAGGCGGCCACCAACGTGGTCCTTGGGCCGGAGGTGTTGCACGTACCCTCTCAGGTCCTGCGTGCTGCCGTGCTGCCGCGCGGCGGCACGAGCGTGAACTCGATAGACGACGTGCCGGGTCGCCCGGCAGATCAGGGCAGGTGTCTTTTGAACGTGCACCTTCGAACACGGCTTGCATGGACGCAGGTGCGTGCCGATCGGCGAGGCGAGCCTTTCCGGCATCGCCACTGTCACGCCTCGCACTGGCCCGCTGAAGCGTGCAACCCCAAAGGTCCGGAGCGTACGCGCCCGGCGATCATTCACCGGCCGCTGCCCCAGTTCGCACGATGTGAACCCCCACCGGGCCTTTCCGAGTAGCCGCGCTTGCTGGCCCAGGCGCGACTCGCCGCGGCGAGGTCGGGTTGGCCACAGTTGAGATAGTCCTCGGCCAGTGCCTTGTCGCCGTAGCTCTCGAGCAGATCCCCCAGCTCCGGAATGCGCGATTCGTCGCCGCGACGAATGAGCGCAAGGCTCGCCTGCTGCACGCCCGCGCGCGCATCATCTTGAATGCGGCCGTGCAGCGACACTGCCGCCACCGCCTCGGCCAAGGTCTGCGTGCTGGTGCCCTTGGCGGTGGCTCTGGCAAAAATCTCGCCCCAGGTGGTGGCCCCGGATTTCTGCAGCGCTGCGGTTCGCATTGCGCGGTCGCGCGCCTGGGTCGACACGCGCAGCAGCGAAGGCTTGTCGTCCAACTTGTCGAGCACGATCTTGAGCACTTCGCGATCGTCGGCTCGACTCGCGGTTTGCTCCAAGGCGAGAGGCTCGCTCATCCGTTTGGCGGCGGCGATGCGCAGCACGTCGAACCCGGCCTGCACGGCTTGGTCGACCAGGCGTTCGTGGTCGTTCTCGGCCCCGAGCGCCACCACGGACTGGGTGAGCTCGTTGTGCGCTTTCACGACCTCATCAATCGGCTCCTTGCGCTGCTTCAGGCGGGCCAGTGCCGTGTCGCGATCACCGCGGTGGTACGCGGTGCGGGCCGCCGTGCGCAGTGAGCTGGCGTCGCGCAGGCTGGCCACTATCGTCGCGCGGACGGCCGCGGACGGTTCCGCGCTCATTCGCTGCATCAGGAATTCATCGTCGCTGATGCGCTTCACTGCGGCGAGCCGAATCGCCGATTGCGAGTCAGCCGCTGCCAGACGCCGCAGCGGAGCCTGGTCGGCGACGCGCTCGATGGCATCCAGGCGCACATCGGTCGAGGGCGCACTGAGCGCCACATCGGCCAGCAATGAGTCGGTCGTGACCCGCTTGATTGCGGCCAGGCGAACGCCGGGTTCCTTGTCGGTCTGCGCCACGCGTGCGAGCAGCGCCTGATCCTGCACCTGTCGCACCGCCGCCGCGCGCACCGATCCGGCCTTGTCCGAAATGGCCAGCCGCTGCAGCAGTGGCTGATGCGATACGCGTTCGGCAGCGGTCGCGCGCACGTCGCTGTTCGCGTCGGAGGTGGCGATTCTCTCCAGCAAGGCTTGATTGGTGAGCTTGCTGACCGCGATGGCGCGCTGTCCGGCGTCCCTGTCTTCAACGGCGATCCTGGCCAGCACGGTCGCGTCGGTCAGCGTTCGCACGGCCAGGCCGCGCACGTAGGCGTCCGGGTCTTGCGCCGCGATACGCGCGAGCAGAGCCTGATTCTTGACAAGTTTCTGGACGGCCTTGCCGCGGAGCATCGGATCGACGTCATTGACCGCGACCTGCTCCAGCGCAGACTCGTCGCTCAGCCTGTCCACCGCTGCCTCGCGGACGGTGCGCTCCTTGTCGTACCAGGCCAGCGTGGCCAACACCGAGGCATCGGTGATTCTGGTGACCGCCGCACGGCGGACACGCGGGGCGGCATCTCTCGTGGCGATCGTGCGCAATGCTGCTTGGTCTTCAACCCGGGCGACAGCCAGAGCTCGCTGTTCTTCGGAGCCGGCTTCGAGCGCCACCCTGACGATCAAGGAGGGGTCAGCGAGCTTATCCAGGGCGAGCTTGCGAACGGCACTGTCCTTGGCGCCGATCGCGAGGGACACGAGCACCATTGGATCGCTCAGTCTGGCAAGCGAGTCGCGCCTCACGATCGAGTCGGGACTGTCGCGCACCACCTGGGCCAGCGCGGTCTGATCGGAGATCCTGCTCGCTGCCTTGACACGCAGCTCCGCATCGGGCATGCGCGCGGCGGCTGCCGCCAAGAGCGTTGGCTCGGTCAATGCATCGAGTGCCATCGTTCGCACGCGCTTGTCGAAGGCCTCGACGCACAGCTTGCCCAGGGCGTCTTGGTCGGCGACCTTGGCCACGGCTGCCGCACCGAGCGCCGAGTCCTTGGTGGTTCGAGCCAGAGCCACCAGCGCCGCGGGTTCCTTCAGCGCCGCCACGGCGGCCATGCGAACGTTGTGGGCCGCATCCTTCTCGGCGATTTGAACGAGCAAGGCCGGATCGGACAGACGCCGCACCGCAGCGGCGCGCACGAGGGGCTCTTTGTCTTGCTGGGCGATCGCGCTAATCTGTGCTGGATCTTGAATGTCCTTGACCGCCTGGACACGACTGGCTATTCCCGAGGCGCACCCTACAAGCATGGCCGCCAGTGCGCAGAGCGTCAACGCCACGGAAGCGCGCGTGCTCAGCAACGTTCGTCGCGGCGGCGGCTGGGGAGCCACTGACGCAGTGCTTGTGGTCGCGAGGATCCTTTGCATCGGGTTCATGGCATGACTCCTGGATCAGATCGGAAGGTGGTCGCTGTTCCACACAACGGGCACCGCGTACATGCCACTCACACTACGGCGTCGCACCGTTCGCGAACGCGGGGAAGTCGGTCTGCGAAAGCGTCGAGACTTCCCCGCGGGACGGCATCAGGGCGTGCTACACGCCCACGACAAGCGACAACGGCCTTGGCCGAGAGTGAGTTGCCTCAGGGGGACGAGCCAGCGCGCGCCACTGAATTGGTCCATGTCGGCGCCGAATCCGCGCGCGCGAAGCGAAGACTCCGCCTCAGCGGCGGCGGATCATCGTGTACGCCACCGCGAACGATCGCGCGGCGTGATCGAGCGCTCCGGCGCTGCGCATCAACACCGGAACGATGTGGTGCTGCGAGGCGAGGAAGCACTCCACCGTCGCGTGCGTCTGCCCGCGCTCGACCGTGACCTTCGCGGCCTTGCAGGTCGCATTGGTGATGTTCGCCGCTTCGTAGGCTGCCGCGCGCTCGGCATCGGAGCCGATGGCGCAGAAACTGGGCAGCACCAGGCGCACGTATTCCGAATCCTGAGCACTGAACAGCAGCAGGTAGTGCAGATCGCGGTGCGTGAAGACGATGTCGCCGTCGTTGTCGACGCGCGCCTTGCACCCCTCGAGTTCGAGCAGCTTGACCACGGCTTCTCGGGGCGAAGGCGGGTTCCCGGTCGGGGCGGCCGAAGCACCGGCGGGCGTGGTGTCGGACTTCGGGAACAGCGTGTGCAGCGGGTTCAGGTTCATGGCGTGGCTCCTGGTTGTGTTGGACAAGGCCGAGAAGGGCTTTCGCTTCCTTGAGCGCACCGCAGAAGATTTGCGTGCGCACGCCGCGAAGGTAGACGGACCTTCAGGAGAGTGAACGCGGGGAACTCGTGGCAACGGGCCGCATGGCTTGCCGCGTCGAGGCTCAAGAGACCTGCATCTACCGTGCGAAACGCCAAGCGCAGGAATCCAGACTGCGGATGGCCGCGCGCACTCACGCGCTATCGGTGGAGGGCTGTTGGCCGTTCATGTCGATCTCGAGCACGACGAACGCACCGAGTCCCTTCCTGATCACGACGCCGACGACGGCGTCGGTGCGCTCGAGCGCACTGCGCAACGCCGAAGCGCTGAGCGCCGGGTTCGCTCCCTCGTCCAACACGAGAAGACTGCGCGCGCCCGCGTCGTCGTCGGTCGCCTCATCGTCCATCGTCATGGGCAAGCGGACCCGTTGATCGCCGATTCGCGCGACCACCAGGAGGTCGATCCAGTCCACATCGGATCCCAGTCCTCGCCACAGTTCGATAGTTGCGATCGGCTGCCAGCGAGCACCCGGTGTTTCGTCCGCCAGGAGCAGACGCAGCGACCCTTGCGACAACGGCTCCCAATCGAATGTTGTGCCGGCACCCTGTCCGATCGACCCGGTCGATGGCGCAGCTTTGCGAATCGAGCTCAGGCGCCGCGCGCCAGCCATCGCCTTTCTCATGGCCGCCAGGTGTTCTCGCGCGGCAGTCATCTGCGCCAGCGCGGCCTGCTGCTCAGCTGACAGCGCGTCGGGTTCGTTGGGGTCCGGTTCGGCCATGGCAGGGGTTCCGTTGGCGCCGCACATGCAGTCCGACAAGATGGCCAGATAGAGGTGCATCCGGTTATAGCCACGATAGACCTTCTTCGAGCCAACGTACTTGGCATCGGAGATCTCGCTGAGTGCCAGCGGCACCGACCAAGGCTGCTCGGGATTCAGCGCGCGGATCGTCTCGCTTCCGGCCAAGGCATAGGCGATCGCCGCACGCGTGCGGAACTCGACCCGGACGTTGAGGACGAGCTGGCGCGAGGTAGGGATCAGCGCCGTGCTCGGATGGAAGTTGCGCAACGCGTTTCCGGCGGGGTCGGTGCCGCACCAGAGTGCACGGGCGATGTGACGGGTGGAGCGGCAGTCCTTGGAGCGGACCCAGTCGAGCAGAACGAGAGCGGCACCTGCGGTCCAGACCCGTCCCCAGTGGAGGATCGAGTCCTCGTCATCGGGCTCGTAGCGCAGAGGCACGCGGTCTGACAATCCGACGCCGGTCGCTGCGTCGATCCGCAGCAACCGTGGGCGCACTGTCTCTTCGAAGAACTTCCGGGCGTGTTTGGTGTGCGCAAAATCGCGCTCGCTGTACAGCTTTGGCTCCTGCCGCGCAACAGCCTTGGGGCGGAGCCCCATGTCGGAGGACATGGCGACCTGGACGACCGCCCGCTGGAGGTCTGACACGGCGTCTCGTTCATGGTCCTGCCGGGGTATGTCATCCTGGCGCAGCTCGTGCAACACGGCGAGCTGCAGGATGGCGTCGCGCTTCAACTCGGCGTAGTAGGCTTCATCGGGCTTTGTCGTGCCGTGCTCGGCAGCGAAGCTGTAGCCGATCCAGCCGTTCGGCTGGTCGTACCCAGCCAGCACTTCGTAGGCGCGCTCCGCCTTGCCGTCGCGCCGGGCGATCCAACCGCTGGGCTGAGTGATTGCGTCCAGCGCATCGCGCCACCGTCGTATGTCCATCCCTCGCCTCCCGAGGCGGAGTTTCCTGTCGGCGGCGCTCGCCTGCAAGACGGGATGACCTCCAGCGGCGATCACGACCGGACCTTTGAGCAGTGACCCTAGATGGGCACGAAGCAGTGTCGAATTCATCCGCACCCGTCGCACGCGGGGAAGTCTTCGCCCGCACTTCCCCGCGTTGCGAGCGCGGCCCGGTTGCCTATGGTGTCGCACAGGCACCCTCCGGCGGAGAACACGCGATGAATTCCGTTGCACTGAGCGACGATCTCAGGTCACTGGCGGCGCAACACCCCGGGCTGGCCGAGCTGGTGCAACGCATCGAAGCTGCCTCCTCGGACTTCTCGACCCAGGCCCCTCTGCTGGCCGAGGCGGGCCGCCAGGCCCATCTCGGGCTCTATGGCACGCTGGCGCTGCTGCTGAAGGCCGACTGGCGATCGCACTCGCTGGAGCCTGGCCGGTGGTGCCCATGGCTCGCTGTCGAGCGACTGCGCGAGCCACTGGGCAACGCGGTTGCAGAGATGGCTGCCCCCGAGTTCGAATTGCTCGTGCTCGAGCAGTGCACCCTGTCGTGCCACTTGGTCGGGTACATCGAGACCGTCGGCTTGGCCCGCCGGCACGCAACGGAACACGGACTGCTGGCGACAGGGAGCGCCGAGGAACGCGAGGCGTTTCTCGCCGACAAGCGCTCGTGGCTCCACGACGAGCTTCAGCTCGACTACCTGCTCGTGTTGCGCCAGGACCTCGTGGGCGAACTGGAGAGCACACGGATGCGCTATCTGACGACGCTGGGGCAGCCACTGGCCGACTACGTCGAGGCGGCGCACCGGGTGACGCTGATGCGCTACCGGTGCGCGCTGGACGACCCGACGCTGACCATGGAGGAACTTTCGCAGCGCCTGCAACTGGATCTCGTCTCAGCCGACGCCGCAGCGGCGCAAGTCGCGCTCGAGCCCGAGTTGCGGCAGGCGCTGTTCGACACCGTGCGCGACGTCCAGGGTGACTTGCAGGCGTTGCAGCGCTTGCAATCGTTGTGGTCGAACGGTCATGCGCGGCTCGCCAGCGACGAAGACCGTCGCCATGCCGCGCAGCTGTTTCGAGAGCTGGCACGGCTGATCCATCCGGATGCGCTTGCGCAGCACGAAGACTTTGCCGACATGGCACCTGCGAACCGTGAGCGGCTGAAGGACATCTGGCACCAGGCGTCAGCCACGCATGGCAGGCGTGCATTCCTGTCGCACGACAAGCTCGTCAACTACGTCGAGCACCTGCAGGACTGGATCAACGAGGCGGGGCACATTCTGCGCAGCATGGCGTTCCACGCGCCGTCTCGCCTGCTGTCCGGGAACACGCTGGGGCATCGACAAACCGACCTGCGGCGTGCGACGGACCACGTCCGGCGCTATCTGCACGCGGTGCGCGACGACATCGCCCAGCTCGAGTTCGACCCCCAGCATGCCGAGTACCGTCGCGTGATCGCAATGGGTGACGCGGAACTGGCCACCGAGCGCGACCGCATGACGGCGCAGATGAGCCGCTGGAACGAGGAGGCCCGGCGCCTGTCGATGCAACTGGTCGCACGCCACGCAGCAACCGATGACCCAGGTGGGTCCAACCGCCCGGAGCACCGGCCATGAGCAGCCACCTGCCAGCACTCCACCACGGGCGCCACGTCGCGGCAGCGTTGTCGCAAGGCGGCACGGCGGAGCCGACTGCTCGGCGCACCCTGCATCAGCGCCGGCCCAGGCTGGAGCGCGTGACGTGCCTGAGCTATGGCGCCGGGCTGCTCGCGGCAGCCGGTGATCGAGTCTGCTGCGTGTGGGACACCACGACACACCAGCTTCTTCGGCGGTTCGTCACGGCCGAATCGATCACGGCGCTGTGGATGGGGCACGACCGCGCGTCACTCGCAGTTGCCGCAGGATCAAGCGTTGCCGTATACGACGTTGCGACGGGCACGCGTCGTTTCGAGTATGCGCATGGCGCGGCGCTGGCGAGCGTCCATGTCGACGGTTTTGCCGACATGCTCGCGAGCGCCGATCAGTCGGGCTGCGTCGAGGTTCGCGATCTGGCGGGCGGCCGACTCGTGCAACGTGTGCGCTGCGAACCCGGATGTCCGATCGTCTTCCTCTACCGCGGGCGATACCTTCTGATCGGGGCGCGGACGCACAGCGCGATCATCGACGCAACCACGGGCGAGACCCTGCGCCGCTTTCCGTACGACCCCGACGAGCGACCTCCATTGAGCGGCACGCTGCTGGATTCAACGCTGGTCGCGTACAGCGGCAGCATCGTGCGATGGTTCGACTGCGCAGCGCACGCGCCGGCGCACTGTGTGCGCGACCTGGGCTCGACGATCTGCAGCATCGACATCCACCAAGGCGCCGGCTTGGCGCTCGCGGCGACCGAGGCTGGTGCTCTGCACATCTACCAGCTTGCATCGGGAGCCGAGCGCGCCCGCTACCAGTCATTCACGACCCCTGTGCAGTTTGCGAAGTTCGGTGCAGGCGCGTCGCTTTACGTCGCTGGCGGCGAGGCACTGGTGATGCACATTGTCGACGGTCGACACACACGGTCGTACTGCGACGAAACCCCGCCCCTCGTCGCGATGGCGGTGCGACCCCAGCGCGACGCTCTGCTTCTTACCAACCGGGACGGCGGCGTGGTGCAGATCGGTCTGCGCGACGGCCAGCGCCATGGGTCTTTCGCAGGTCATGCCGGTTCGGTCTCAGTGGTGGCGTGCGGCAACGAAGTCGTGGCCAGCGGCGCCTATGACGGCACGGTGCGCCTGCTGGATGCACGGTTGCGTCCGACCGCAACGATCGATCTCGCGCAAGGCCCGGTTCAGTCGATCGCGCTGGACCCCGTCGCGCGCAGGGCCTGGGCGGGCACCTGGTCGGGAACGGTTCACTGCGTGGACCTCGATACGCACCAGGTCTCGGTGACCGTCCGCGCGTTCTCGTCGTCGGTTCGCACGCTTGCCGTGGACGCCACTGGCGAACGCCTCTGCGCTGGTGGCGACAACGGCGAGGTGTGCGTGCTTGATCTGCGAAACGGGATGGCACGAGTCTTCGAATGCCGCCAGCCCGGGAGCACCTATCGGGCCTGCTTCGACGGCGACGGATGTCTGTGGACCGCGGCGGACGATGGAGTTCGCCGTTATGGCGTAGTCCTGACGCAACAGGTCGTCTACCCGGGCGAGACGATCCGGTGGTTCGAATTGGACGGGCGCAAGCTGTATTCCTTGTCGCTGTCCGGCACGCTCTGCGCATTTGACGTTGTCTCGGGCGAAGAACTGCACCGCGTCGTGATCGAGTCGCCGGTCAACCACCGAAGCGTGGCCGTGCTGTCTTCGGACCGCATCGCGACCGCGTCCGCGGACG
>Ga0075366_10000504_pt1 | contig 18137 bp, 15 predicted proteins | sample EndMethybrTD3031_FD_72351 | JGI IMG/M metagenome (GOLD analysis project Ga0075366, IMG submission 72351) | Populus endosphere microbial communities from Tennessee, USA - Endosphere MetaG P. TD hybrid TD303-1 | ecosystem: Host-associated > Plants > Roots > Endosphere | place: USA: Tennessee...
CAGTAGACGTTCCACACGAAGCGATAGGCCGCGCCGGCTGCATCGTTGAACTTGTAGGCCTCGATCGCCTCTGTGATATCGCGCGCCGCCTTGGCGAGTTCGTGTGCGATCCATTTGTTCAGCGTCTCGGTCGCAAGCCGCGGATCGAACCCCGGCACGAACGCCGCGCCGTTCATTTCGGCAAAGCGCGCCGCGTTCCAGAGCTTGGTGGCGAAGTTGCGATAGCCTTCCACGCGCTGGGTCGACAACTTGATGTCGCGGCCTTGCGCGGCCATGGCGGCCAGCGTGAAGCGCAGCGCGTCCGCCCCGTACTGGTCGATCAGTTCGAGCGGGTCGATGACGTTGCCCTTCGACTTCGACATCTTGGCGCCCTTCTCGTCGCGGACGAGCGCGTGGATGTAGACCGTGTCGAACGGCACCTCCTTCATGAAATGCATGCCCATCATCATCATGCGGGCGACCCAGAAGAAGATGATGTCGAAGCCGGTGACCAGCGCGTTGGTCGGGTAGTAGCGCGCGACCTCCGGCGTTTCGTCGGGCCAGCCCAACGTGGAAAACGGCCACAGCGCCGAGGAGAACCAGGTGTCGAGCACGTCCTCGTCGCGCTTCAGGAATGTCGCGCGGCGCTCGTCGCTCTCGGCGATCTGGTTGGCCTCGTCCTGCGTGAGCACGTCCTTGGTGACGTAGTAGGCGAGCGCCTGCGCCAGTGCCTGGTCCTCGCTTTCGGCCACGAACACCTTGTCGTCCGGGCCGTACCAGGCCGGGATCTGATGCCCCCACCAGAGCTGGCGCGAGACGCACCACGGCTGGATGTTCTCCATCCAGTCGTAATAGGTCTTCTCCCAGTTCTGCGGCACGAACTTCGTGCGTCCGGTCCGAACGGCCGCGATCGCCATCACCGCCAGCTCCTTGGCGTTGACGTACCACTGGTCGGTCAGGAACGGCTCGATCACGACGCCCGAGCGATCACCGTGCGGCACCATGTGGACGTGCGGCTCGATCTTGTCGATCAGGCCCTTGGCCTCGAGCGCCTCAACCACCCGCTTGCGCGCCACGAAACGGTCAAGCCCGTGCCAGGCGAGCGTCGCGGTCAGGTCTTCCGACGGCGGCACGTCGTCGACAAATTCCGCGTTCTCCTGAAGCGCGAGCTTGCCCTCGATGTCGAGAATGTTCACACGGCGCAGCGTGTGGCGCACGCCGACCTCGAAGTCGTTGAAGTCGTGCGCCGGCGTGATTTTCACCGCGCCGGTGCCCTTCTCGGGATCGGAGTATTCATCCGCCACGATCGGGATGCGACGGCCGACCAGCGGCAAGATCGCGTTCTTGCCGATCAGGTCACGGTAACGCTCGTCGTCCGGGTGCACCGCGACAGCGGTGTCGCCCAGCATCGTCTCGGGGCGCGTGGTCGCCACGATGATATAGCCGCCGTCGACCCCTTCGATCGGATACTTGATGTGGGTCAGCGTGCCCTTCACCTCGACCTGCTGCACCTCGAGGTCCGAGATCGCGGTGAGGAGCTTGGGGTCCCAGTTCACAAGGCGCTTGTCCTTGTAAATCAGGTCCTGCCGGTAAAGCTCCACGAACACCTTGAGGACGGCGCGCGAGAGGCCCTCGTCCATGGTGAAGCGCTCGCGCGACCAGTCGCACGAGGCGCCGAGGCGCTTGAGCTGATTGATGATCGTGCCGCCCGACTCGGCCTTCCAGGCCCAGACCTTTTCGAGAAACGTCTCGCGCCCGATGTCGCGGCGGGCCGGCTCCTGCCGCTCCATCATCTGCCGCTCGACCACCATCTGGGTCGCGATGCCGGCGTGGTCCGTGCCGGGCTGCCAGAGCACGTCGCGCCCGCGCATGCGCTCGAAGCGGCACAGGATATCCTGCAGCGTGTTGTTGAGCGCGTGACCCATGTGCAGCGAGCCCGTCACGTTCGGCGGCGGGATCACGACCGTGTAAGGCTTGGCGTCGCGCCGCTCGGGGCGCCCGCAGCGGAAGGCCTGCGCGGCCTCCCAGGTCTGGTAGATGCGGCCTTCGACGTCGCCGGGCTGGTAGGTCTTTTCGATGGTCATGGCCGGTGAATACGGAACAGCCCGCCCGGAGGCAAGCCGCCGCTGACGCCCGGCGGGCCGGACACGCCCTGGCCCCGGCGCTGGCCGCTATTTGACGGCTTTTGGCGGGAGCGGGTCGGGAGAGAGGCTGGTGGTCTCCTTGGTGGAGGAGAGCGCTATGATGGTTTCGGTGCGCTGCAGCCCGGGCACCTCCTTCACGACCTCAGCAAGGAAACGCTCCAGTTCGCGCGTGTTGTGCAGGCGGACCTTCAGCAGGTAATTCCAGGTGCCGGTCACGTGATGGCATTCGAGCACGGCGCGCGTTTCGGCGATCCGCGCCAGGAACGGCGCCTCGGTCGCCGGATCGGACCAGCCGACAAACACGAACGCCAAGAGGTCGAGCCCCAGCGCCTCCGGGATGACGTGTGCGTGGAACCCTTCGATCACGCCGCGCGCGACGAGACGCCGGATGCGTTCGTTCACCGAGGATGGCGAGAGCCCGACGTTCTTGCCGAGATCGGCCAGAGACAGGCGATCGTCGTTTTGCAAAAGCGTGAGCAACTGACGATCTGTCTCGTCGAGTTCCTTCATGACAGCCTTCGGTCCACCCAGGCGCCCCCGCGCGAATGAAGGCTAATCACACCGATAGATCGGGATCAACCGGCGCAACTGCCATGTCGGCGCGCCTTTATGGTTCGCATCGACGCCGACGAACGGGCAGTTCGTGCCGTCGGCGTTCTGACTATCGAGCATGCCCGCTGGCCAATCTCACGATGTCTGGTGTTCAGCCTGCTACGGCTTGATCGGCGCTGCGTGACAGATGCGCGTGCACGAACGCATTTACGGCGACGCGCGACGCGCGCGTTTCGCCGTTCTTGTAGTGACGCTTGAAGTAGACGGTTTTCTTGTCGTGGGCGATGCGGCGCGCTTCGGCAAGCAGCACGCGTGTGACCGCATTCGCGCTCGCCGACCACGCATTGATCACCATGCAGTCCCCGGACTTGCTGTCCTCGAAAGATAGACCACGCCGCCCTTCGACCCATGCCTCGGCATGCTCTTCGGACGCAAGCGCCCAGCCCATGAAGCCGACGATCTGGTTGTCGGCATCCATCGCAAAACAGAAGTGTCCGCGGTTGATCTGGCCCACCAGAATGCGCGACCAGTCGCCGAATTTCAGGTTGGCAAACGCCGGCTTGGTCATGAGATGGCTGACCGCGAGGCCAAGCGCAGCTGCCGCGTTTGCGGGCTTCACAATGCGCAGCAGTCTGTCTTGAGTCGGCATGGGTCACGCTTTTCCGTCCAGTCTTGGTCGCGCCGGGACAACGCCCGGTTCAATGCATGTCTCACCGCCACAATTGCATTCGGCATCCGCCGGCCGACGCGCTAGTAAAGCCCCATGTCCGGCGTCCCCGCCCCCACTCCAACCCGCGCCATCGCGCTGCTCGCGCTCGCGGGCTTCTCCAGCCAGGCGATGGTGCGTGCGGCCGATTCGCTGTTGCCGCAGATCGCCACCGACTTCAGTGTCACGGTCGGTGCGGCCTCGATCATCGTCACCGCCTACGCGATCACCCATGGGTCGATCCAGCTCATCATGGGGCCGATCGGCGATCGCTTCGGGAAATTTCGCTCCGTCGCGGTCGCGTGCGCGTGCTGCTCGCTCACCGTGCTCGCATGCGCGCTGGCGCAATCCATCACGGCGCTCGCCATCGCGCGGCTCTGCTCCGGCCTGACGGCCGCATGGATCATCCCGCTCGGCATGGCGTTCGTAGGGGATGTCGTTCCCTACGAGCGGCGACAGGAGGTGCTCGGCCGCTATTTGACCGGGCAGATCACCGGGCAACTCTTCGGCCAGGCCGCAGGCGGAATCATCGGCGACCTGTTCGGCTGGCGCTCCATGTTCTTTCTGCTGTCCGCGATCTTCGCGCTCACGGCGATCGCGTTGTTCCGCGAGTACGTCACCAATCCGGGCACACGGCCCGAACAGAACGCGGACGAACGTTCGCGCGGACTCGTCGCAGACTACACCACGGTCCTGTCGAACCCGTGGGCGCGTGTCGTCATCATCGCGGCGGTCATCGAGGCAGCCTTGATGTGGGGTGCGTTCGCGTATGTCGGCGCCGACCTGCATCTGCGCTTCGGGCTGTCGTTCACGCTGGTCGGGATCATCGTCGGCACGTTCGGCATCGGCGGCCTGATGTATGCGGCAGCCGTACCGCATCTCGTGGGCCGCCTAGGTCAGAAAGGTCTCGCGACCTTCGGCGGCCTGCTGGTCGGGCTCGCCTACCTGATGCTTGCCGTCGCGCCGCGCTGGTGGGTGGCGCCGCTCGCCGTGGTCGCGGTCGGGCTCGGCTTCTACATGCTGCACAACACGCTGCAGACCAACGCGACGCAGATGTCGCCGCAGGCGCGCGGCACCGCGGTCGCGCTTTTCTCATCCGCGCTCTATGTGGGGCAGTCACTCGGCGTGCTCGGCGCGTCGTTCCTGATCGACCGCGCCGGCGGGCCTGCGATCTTCACAATCGCGGCGCTGCTGCTGCCAGTGCTGGGATTTTGGTTCGCCGCGATGCTGCGGCGGCGAAGTTAGTCTGCCGTCGCGGGCATGATCTCGTCCGAAAAACGGTACCCACTTTTCGGGATCATGCCCTAGTTGCGCCCGCGCGCGACACGCTCGATCTCCTGCCGCACCAAGCGCTCGACCAGTGTCGGCAGATTGTTGTCGAGCCAGTGCTGCAGCATCGGCCGCAGCATCTCCTTCACGAGATCCTCGAGCGTCTTGGCATTCTGCACCAGCACGGTGTGCGCCAGAGCGTTGAACGCCGAATCGACCGCGGCTGCGGTCGCCCCCGACATGATCGGCGACTCCGCCATCGCAGGCGCGCTGATCGGCGGCGGCGCGGGACGCGGCGGCTCGGCCGCCCTTGGGGGCGGCGGCGGAGGCTCGGACACCTCCTCGAACACCACATCGGGCTGTGCGTCGATCTTGCGGAAGGCCGGCGCCGGGGCCTGCATCGCCTCGGTGAGTTCCAGCACCTCCGGCTCCGGCGCGGGCTCAGGAGCGGGTTCCTCATCCATGAGGCCCGCCATCATCGCATCGATGTCGTCCTGCTTGTTCCCGCCGCCTGCAGGCGGCTCGGGTTCAGGCTTGGGCGCAGGAGGCGGCGGCGCTTTCGCGGCCGGTGGCGGCGGCGCAGGTTTCGGTTCGGGCTTTGGCTCGGGCTTCGCTTCTGCCTTGGCGGCCGGCTTCGGGCTATCGTCGTCGGCGATGATCCTCCGGATGGAGGCAAGAATCTCCTCCATGGAGGGTTCTTGCGCCTTGGCCGCCTGCGTCATCCGCCGCTTTCCTCTCGCACTTCGGGTCGGTCCTGAACGGGCCGCGAATCAGCCGTGCCGGACACGCAATATGCGAGGATTCGCCGGAGTATGGCACGAGGAAGGTCGAACGCAAGCAAAGTCCTGTGGACAGGCTTCTGCGGACCTACAACAGCTTGTCGGTATCGGCGTTTCTACCTAGCGCCCGTCGGGGGTCCGCACGCCGATCCACTTGTCGCGCACCTGATGATAATGGACGCGCGGATCGTACGTTTCCGTCGACAGCGCCAGCACCTCGGGCAGGAGACGCCCGACCGCCGACAACAGCGTGAACGACGCCACCACGCGATCACGCTGCGCGGTGACGAGCGACACGCGCGCGTTCACCAGTTCCTGCTGCGCGTTGAGCACGTCGAGCGTGGTGCGCTGCCCGACGCGCGCTTCCTCGCGCACGCCGTTGAGCGCGACCTCGGTCGCTGTCACTTGCGCCTGCGCGGCAAGAATCTGTGCCTTCGTCGCCTCAAGCTGGCTCCAGGCCTGCACCACCTGCGCGCGGACGAGGTCACGCTGGACGTCGAGTTCGATCCGGCGTTGCCCGAGCGTTTCCTTGGCCTGACGGATGATCGAGTACTCCGAGCCGCCCTGATAGATCGGCACGTTGACGCGCCCCAGCACCGTGCCGGTGAGCGTGTCGTATTGGCCGGGCGCAAGATCCCAGCGCTTCTGCACGCTGCTTTCCAGCGTCACCGTGGGATAGAGCGAGCCTTCGGCGGCCTTCACGGCGTGCTGCGCAGCATCGACCGTGTATTGCGACGCAGTGACGGTCGGATGCTCGTTGCGCCCCTGCGTGATCGCGGCATCAAGGTTGCGTGGCGACAACCGGTCCACCGGCATGCCGGCGCGAAGATTTACTGGGTCGGCGCCGATGACGCGGCGGTATGCTGCCTGTGACGCCTTCTGCGTTGCTTCCGCGGCCAGCACCTGCGACTGCGACGCAGCGAGCCGTGCCTCGGACTGTGCGACGTCCGTCCGTGTGACTTCGCCGACGCTGAAGCGGTCGCGCGCCTGCTTGAGCTGCTCCTGCAGCACCTGCACGTTGCGCCGCTGCAGGTCGAGAATCGCCGTGTCGCGCAGAACGTTCATGTAGGCCGTCGCGGCGTCGAGCAGCGCGGTCTGCACGGCATTGCGCAGCGTTTCGCGGCCGGCGAGCACCGAAGCTTCGGCCTGACGCGTCAGATTGCCAGTGCGGAAGCCGTTGAACACAGGCTGCACCAGGCCAATGTTGCCGCCGCGCGGACTGATGTTGGTGTTCGTCCGCGTCAGCACGCCGGACGCCAACGTCGTGGACTCATAGTGCTGATAGCCGGAGTCCATGGAGCCGGTGATGCGCGGGCGATAACCCGCGAGCGCCTGCGGAACGCCTTCGTCGGTCACCCGCAAAGCCGCGCGCTGCGCGTTCAGCGTCGGATTGTTGCGATACGCCTGTGCAAGCGCGGACTCGAGCGTTTCAGCCGACGCGCCGCCGGCAAACGCGAGCACAGCCGCAACGGCTCCCGCATTGAGCGCACAACGCACGCCGATTTTGATCATCTGACCCCATGCCTGCCGAAAGAGAAATGCGCCCGCTGTGACCGCAAGCTGCTCCCCCCTTCAGGCGGAATCATAGGCTTCGGAACAGGCTGTTTAAACCCCTGCCCCTTTTGCGGCGCGCGAATGCTGTGCAGTGCGGCCGGAGGGCCACACTGCCGCTCGGAAAACGACGCTTTCGGAAAACAGTGCGGTGCGGCGTGGAAGACAATACCCGGCGGCCGCAGTTGACGATGGGGTCAGAAAACAAAAGCCGGAGGCTTTGCAAACGCCTGCAACAGGGGTGCGGACGCGTCGAACAGCGGTTGCGCGGTGACGTGACCGCCGCCCATCCGGTAGACGGTCGCCTTGCCCATGAGCCCGCTGCTGTTCACGACCGTGAGCAGGCGTCCGCCCTCGTTGAGCTGCTTCAGCAGCGAATCAGGGACCGTTTCGACAGCTCCTTCGACGACGATCACGTCATAGGGCGCGCCGCCCGGCCAACCTGTGGCCAGCGGACCGCTGACGACCGAGATGTTGCTCGCGCCGGTCGCGGCCAGCGTTTCGCCGGCGCTGCGCGCAAGTGCGGTATCCTCTTCCAGTGCGACCACCTCGCCGGCCAGCTTGCCGATGACGGCGGTCGAATACCCGCTGGCGCACCCTACATCGAGGACGCGCTCGCCCTCGGCAATCTCGGCCGCCTGCAGCAGCTTGGCGAGCACCATCGGCTTGATCAACATGCGGCCGCCGGTCACCGCGATGTCGCGGTCAAGGTAGGCGACAGCGCGCTGTGCAGCCGGGACAAACCGCTCGCGCGGCACATCCATCATGGCGCCAATGAGCCGCAAGTTCGTCACATCGCTCGGCCGGACCTGACAATCGACCATGGCGCGCCGCGCGACCGCGAAATCGACCATGTCCAATCCCCTGTTTGGCAAGTGTCCAGCCTGCGCGACCTTGTGCGGCAGCGACCGCCAAAACGCAAGATTCCGAACCCCGTTCGCAACAGCATGACCACTCGCTCGGCAGTGCGAGCACCGCCATTGCCGCTGTCGTCACGCTCCTGTATAGAAACGCGCCTTCGGCGAGATACACGCCGAAATCCCCGGCCACGTGGCGGAGTGGTTACGCAGCGGTCTGCAAAACCGTTTACGCCGGTTCAATTCCGGCCGTGGCCTCCACTTTCCTCGATCGCGATAGACGCGCCTTCGGCGTGCCGCAGCTCGTTCACCGGGCGGCGGACCTGTGATTCGCTGCCTCCGGCACATGACCCTTGGCAACCCATTTATGCTGCTATGCAATATCCATTTGGTGCTATGCGGTAACGCACTATAGAATCGTTGGTATACCACGACTATATTGGGAGCAATCCATTCACCCTGAGAGGTTCCCATGACCACCGCCACCTTCCCCAGCGTCTCCTCCGCCCCCGTTCGCGGCACCGGCGCTTTCGCCCTCCTGAGCGAAATCCTGGGCGGCATCGCCGACGGCCTCGAGATGGCCCGCCGCTATGACCGCCTGAATCGCATGTCCACCTCGGAACTGGCCTCCCTCGGCCTGAATCGCGAAGACATCGCGAGTGCCGCCGTGAATGGCGTCGCTCCCCGCTAAAGGTCCACTTTTCGGTCCTTTTCGGCGCGCCGGGCACGCGCTTTGCGCCTTGCCTCGGCCACGTCCTCCACAGCCGGACGATCTTTTTCGATCGCCCGGCTGATCTTTTGCAAAGCCTCAACACGTTTGATATAGGCCCTGCACGTCGGCGGATCATTGAGCGCGCCGACCCGTGTTCCCCGGTAGCTCAGTGGTAGAGCAACCGGCTGTTAACCGGTTGGTCGCTGGTTCGAATCCGGCCCGGGGAGCCAAACCTTTCCAGATGTCCTGAGTTTGCGCGGGTCCTTTTGGCGCAGGCGCGGGTGCGCCTGCGATTCAGGAGATTCGCTTCTTCCGCCCCGCCGATTCGGTCGCGCTACCGTACAGCACGGCCGCGCACATGGCCCGATAGCGCGCCGTAAAATCGTCGTTCGGAATCGGTGGCAGCGCCTGGCTCAACGCCCGTCCGCTGTCGGCCAATATTTGCGCCAACTGTTTCGCGGATGCGACGCGATTGAGCTTGAGAAGACCTTGCCGCTGCAATTCGCCCAACAGCCGCTCCAGCTCGGCCTGAAATTCGAGCGCGGTCTCGATCATGATGTCGCGGCCGTGCCGGTAGGTTTCGGCGTTTAATTCGAGGACATGGGGTGAGCGGCTAAGCAAACGCCGCGGAATGCCATAGCGGGTGTCGAGCGTCGCCGTGATGATATCGAGGGCGCTGCCGTCCTTGCGCCGCGCCTCCTCACCCGCCGCAAGGCCGGTGGCAATGAAATCCCGATTATCAAACCGGATGGTGGCGCGGAACACTTCTTCCTTGTTGCTAAAATAGTTGTACAGCGACCGCCGGGTGAAGCCTCCCGCCTTCGCGAGAGTCACCATCGACGTGCCGTCGTAGCCGTAGTCCAGAAAGGCCTGACGCATCCGCAGCATCAGCTCGCGGCTGGGAGTCATCTTGCCGGCCATGCCGCCCCGCTCCTGCGCCTCTCCAAGGCTCGGCTATCGGAATTGGCGACGGCTCACCGCGGAGCGCGGGACGTCCCCTCACGCCCTCAGCGCCGTTCCGCCCCTGTTCCAACCCCGGCCGCCCTCGCCGAAGATCTCGAAGCCGGTATCGGTGACCACGACCGTATCCTCCAGCTTGATGAAGCCGCGCGAAGGGTGCTTCAGCGTCGTCTCCACCGAGATCACCGACCCGGCCTCCAGCGGCCGGTGGGCATCCTCGTCCGTATAGGGCACAGGCCCTTGATTCGTCAGGTGCGGGGCTTCGTGGCTCACCAGCCCCATGCCGTGCGCTAGGAAATCCAGGTTGTTGTGCTGCTTCGACTTCGCGACCAGCGCTTCGCCCGCTGCGTAAATCTCTCCACCCATGACCCCTGCGCGAATCGGTTTGAACGCCGCGCGCTGGATCGTCTCGATCTCGCTCAGCAGGTCCTCAAGCTCGGCGTCCGGCTCGCCCAGGATCGCCATCCGGGCGAGATCCCCGATGTAGCCGTGATAGTTGCCGCCGGAGTCGACCGAGAGCACGTCGCCCTCCTCCCAGCGCTGGTCGGACGGTGCGCGGTTGTGGCTCTTGCCGGCCGCGATCAGACAGTACTCGAAGGTGAGCCCCCGGTTCGTCTCCTCGCGGCGCAAGGCCTCGGCGATCTCGGCCTTGGTCGAACCCGGGCCGTGGCTGGCGATCACCGCCATCATGGAGTCGATCACCGCATCGGAGGCCTTGCGCAGCATCGCGAGTTCTTCCGGCGATTTGCGCAGCCGCTGGCGCTCCAGCACCACCAGCGCGTCGACCAGTTCGCAGTTCGGCATCGCACTCTTCAGCGTCGCGCCTGCGTCCATCGGCATGAACGTCGTCTCGATGCCGATCCGCTTGGCGGGCACGCCCGAACGCTTCACGTAGTCCGTCGCCTTCTTCATGGTGTCGAGCGCGCCTGAGGAATTCGCCTGCACCTCCGACACCCAAAGCGGCTTCACCTGCTGCTGGAAGTTCTCCAGCCGATGCCCGAAGTACGCCGCCTTCTCGGGCTGGCCCTTCGGATAGACCATGATCGGCAGATAGCGGGAGAGGCCCATCGCGTCCATGTAGTCGAAGAAGAACGCGCGATGCCCGCCCAGCAGATACTGTACATTGTGCTTGGAGGTTGCGAGCAACACGTCGATCCCGGCCTCATCCATGAGACGGTCGAGACGCGCGGAATCGAACGGCAACGGCATGGGCTGGCCTCCTTGTTTGTGGGGCAATTATATCCGGTAATGCGGCGACGAAAACCGGGGAGCTGAGGTTGATCTCAGCACATGAAACAGGCGCGGCGAGGCCGTCCGCCAACGGCGAACTCTTCGGCCATCCGCGCGGCCTGACCGTCCTGTTCACGACCGAAATGTGGGAGCGCTTCTCCTACTACGGCATGGCGTCGCTGCTGGTGCTGTATCTGGTGAACTATCTGCTGCTGCCCAGCCACGTCGAACAGGTCATCGGCTATCACGCTGTGAAAAGCGGGCTCGAAAGCATCTTTGGCCCGCTCGCGCCCCAGCCGCTGGCGTCGCAAATCTACGGTTTCTACGCGGGCTTTGCGTATCTGCTGCCGATCCTCGGCGGCTATCTTGCCGACCGCGTCTTCGGTCAGCGCAGGATGGCGATCATCGGCGCGGTGCTGATGGCCGCCGGCCATTTCATGATGATGTTCGAGGCGCTGTTGTTCTTTGCGCTTGGCGTTCTGGTGCTGGGCATGGGGGCATTCAAACCGAATGTCTCGACTCAGGTGGGCTCGCTCTACGCGCCCGACGACGCGCGGCGCATGCGCGCCTATTCGATCTACTACTTCGGCATCAACATCGGCGCATTCCTGGCGCCGCTGGTGGCGGGCACACTCGGCGGAGAGGTTGGCTGGCACTATGGCTTTGGCGCCGCCGGTGTCGGCATGCTGATCAGTCTGGCGATCTATCTTGCCGGGCTGCGTCACCTGCCGGCGGATGAAGTCCGCCACGCCAAGGTCGCGGTGACCGAAGTGGCGCCGTTCACCGCGCGCGAACGTGTGGCCATCGGCGGCCTGCTGGCCGTGTTCGCGCTGACGTCCTTCTTCTGGGCGACCTACGAACAGCAGGGCAACACGCTGATGCTCTGGGCCGAGACCTTCACTGACCGGCGCATCGATCTCGGCTTCTGGCGCGGCGAGATCCCGACCACATGGTTCCTCGCGCTCAATCCGCTGATGATATTCGTGTTCACGCCGATCCTCATCAAACTCTGGGCGGCGCAGGCGCGTACCGGCACCGAGATGTCCACCATCGGCAAGCTCGCGCTGGCGTTCTTGCTTGTCGGTCTGGCCAATCTGGTGATGGTCGCCGCCGCCATGACGCTCGGCCCGAGCGGAAAAGCGAGCCCGCTCTGGCTGGTCGCCTACTTCGTCATTGTGACCATCGGCGAACTACACCTTGGGCCCGTCGGGCTTGCGCTGGTCTCGCGCCTCGCGCCCGCGCGCGTGCTTTCGCTGATGATGGGCCTGTGGCTCGCGGCCAGTTTCCCCGGCGAAATCCTTGGTGGCTGGCTCGGCGGCTTCTGGAGCCGGATGGACAAGCCGCAGTTCTTCGTGATGATCGCCGCCATCGCAATCGTGGCAGGGCTCGCGGTCTATGCGCTCAAGCCTGTCGTCCGCTCGGTATTCGACGAAGATCGCCCTTAAGCCGACGCCCGCGCGGGCGCCGCGCTCGCACGGAAGTGCGGAATCACCTCCTTGGCGAACATTTCGATACTCTTGTGCGTGAGTTCCGCCGGCAGCGTACCGAACTGCATCGAGGGCAATAGGTATCCGAACCCGATCTCGCTTTGGTACTTCGCGAGCTTCTCGCGCAAGGTCGCGGGACTGCCGCACAGGAACACACCCTTTTCGATCACGTCCTCGATGGTCTGATTGCCGGTCGAGAGCGCGCGCTTAGCCGCGACCACGCCCTGCATCGAGGCGAGCGACAGATAACCCGGCGGCAGCAGCATCTCCTGCGGCATCCGCAAGAGCTTGTTGAGGAAGAACTCGATGTGCGGCCGCGCCTCGCGCACCGCGATCTCATCGGTCTCGGCGCAATAGGTCGGCACCGACCAGCCGACCTGCTCGGAGGTTGCCGTATAGCCGTAGTTCAGCGCCGTCTCGCGATACATCGCCATGTAGCGCGCCAGCACGGCGACCGGGCTGAAGGTCTGCAAGTATGTGTACTTGCGGTCCGGGTGCGAGGCCCACTCGATCGTCTCGCGCGAGCCCTGTGACGGCACCCAGATCGGCGGATGCGGCGTCTGATACGGCCGTGGCCAGCAGTTCACGTACTCGAAGTGATAATACTTGCCTTCGAACACCGATGGGCCGGGCTTGGTCCAGGCCTGCAGGATCAGGTCGTGCGCCTCGTGAAAGCGCTCGTGCGATTCCGCAGGGTTCGCGCCCCAGGAATGATACTCGGCGCCGATGCCGCGCACGAAGCCTGCGACCAGCCGCCCGCCCGTGATGTTGTCGAGCATCGCGAACTCTTCCGCCACCACGAGCGGATTGTTGAGCAGCGGCAGCGCGCGCCCGAGCACCGCGATCTTGTTCTTGGTGCGCCGCGACAGCGCACCCGCCATTACACCGGGGATCGGCATCAAGCCGTAGGCATTCTGGTGATGCTCGTTGACGCAGACTCCGTCGAATCCGCAGGCATCCGCGAACTCCAGCTCATCGAGATAGCGATTGTAGAGCGCGTGACCAATCTTGGGGTCGTAGTAGCTGTTCGGCAGCGTCACCCAAGCGGAATTGTATTTCTTGTCGTAGTCGGGATCGAGCGCCGCATAGGGCATCAGGTGGAAGCAGAAGAACTTCATGTCGCCACCTCCCGGGTGAAGTCGGCGATCTTCCTGACCCATTCGTCGGCGTACTCGATGTGCGGGACGTGGCCGCAGTTGGCGAACACTTCGAGCCGTGCACCGGGAATGAGATCGCGGAACGCCGGGCCGTAGCCGGCCGGGATAATCTTGTCGTGGTCGCCCCACAACAGCAGTGTCGGAACGCTGATGCGGTGCAGCCACTTGTAGAGATGCGGATTATAGAGCCGCGGCTGCCAGGCGAGCTTGGCCGTCGCCAGCCGGTTCTTCATTGCCGCCATCTGCTGCTGTTCCGTCACGGGGACCGCGAGCATCGCCTCCGCGAGCTTGGGATCATGTGTCAGGTTGCGGGTCATCTGCTCGGGCGACCACATGAAGATGTCGCCCTTGGAGAGGCCCTTGACGTGGATGCCGGCGGGCGCCGTCAGCGTCAGCGACTTCAGCGCATGGCAGTCGCGCACCGCAATTTCGGCGGCGATCCAGCCCCCGAGCGACGCGCCCGAAAGGTGCACGCCGGACAGGCCCGTCGCCTTCATGACATCGAGATAAAAATATGCGAGGTCGCCGACGTTATCGAGCCATTCCGGTGTTTCGGATGAGCCGAACCCCGGATGATCCGGCACGATCACCTCGAAATGCTGCGACAGCCGTTCCATGTAAGGGGTCCAGGCACTCACCCCGAGCGCACCATGGAGATGGAGCAACGGCGCGCCCTGCCCGCCACGCAGCAAACGAATCTTGCAGCCGCTGAACGTCTCGAACGTTTCCTTCGCCATGTCTGGCCTTTTGTTGTTCCGGGACATTGCGTCCCGGTTCGTTCATCGCATCACGCAGGCGCGCGATTCTTCACCACCTTGCGCGCGCGTGCGATCACATCCGCGATCGCGCCTTCGTTGTTCGGCGCCATGACGTGCGCGCCCGCGACGCCCGGCACGGTCGACAGCTGTTCGATGAAATCGACACAGATCTGGCGGCCCTCGTGCTCGGCATCGCCTGAGTGATCCATCAGGTCAACGATCCGGTCGGGAATGATCGCACCGAACAGGTGTTCCTTGATCCAGCGCGCCGAGCGCGCCGAGCGCAGCGGCACGACGCCGATCAGCAGCGCGATCCGGTCGGTCAGCTTGTCCTGTTGAAGCCGCGCGACGTAACGGCGTACGATATCGATATCCATGCAGAACTGGGTCTGCGCGAACTGCGCACCCGCCGCGACCTTGGCCTTCAGGCTTTTCGGCTGCCAGTCCTTCGGCGGGTCGATTGGCATGTCGGCCGCGCCGATGAAGAAATTGGCCTTGCCGGTCACCTTGCGGGCGGACGGCAGTTCGCCCTTGTCGCGAATGGCAACCGCTGTCTGGATCAGCGCGCCGGAGTCGAGGTCAAACACGGGCTTTGCGTCCGGCTGATCGCCCGCGCTCGGATCGTCGCCGCGCAGCACGAGCAGATTGCGGATGCCGAGCGTGGCCGCGCCGAGCAGGTCGCTCTGCAACGCCAGCCGATTGCGGTCGCGGCAGGTCAGCTGCAACACCGGCTCGATTCCAGCTTGCTGAAGCACGGTTGCAGCCGCGAGCGCACCCATATGGGCGCGTGCGCCGGCGCCATCGGTAACATTCACAGCGTCCGCAACGCCCTTCAGCCCAGCCGCCTTGGCCAACAGGTCATCGCGATTGCAGGAAACGGGCGGCGTCACTTCCGCCGTGATGACAAAGCGGCCGGACGCGATTGCGCGCTCAAGCTGGCCGCCATCGGATTTTGCTGGGCTCATTTCGAACTTTCAGACACTTGCACCAATTCCGGTTGTCCGGCCTGTCCCCTTAGCAGAAGCCGCCGAGCCCGATAAGCCCGCAACCGAAGTTGTGTCACCACCAGTTCGCACGCTTGCGCACCGCCGCGTTCGCGTCGGCCGCCTCCTTGGCGATCTGCAGAACGTTCATCGCGGTCAGCTTGCCCGCGCGCTTGAGAATGCGCCCATCGACCATCACGGTGTCCACGTTGGCGGGCTGCACCGCCGTGACCAGCATCACGGCGGGATCGCCGAACACGCCGAGGTTGGGCGCGCGCGTGTCGATCATGATGAGATCAGCACGCTTGCCCGCCTTCAGCGATCCCACCTTGTCGTCGATGCCCATCGAGCGGGCACCCTCGATAGTGGCAAGCTCCACCACCCGGCGCGCGCTGATCTTGTATTCGTTCTCGGCGCGCCCGTTTTCGAGCCCTTGAATGGTTTTCATGATCGCAAACATGTCGGCGTTGCCGACAAGCGTCACGGTGTCGACCGAGAGCCCGACCGGAATGCCCGCGTCCAGGAACGAGACCGTCGGCGGAATGCCGAAGCCGATGCGCAACTCGGACGTCGGCGCGAGGCTGATCGAGGCGCCCGCCGCCTTCATGGCGGCGATCTCCTCGGGCGTCGCATAGACGGCGTGGATCACCTGCACGTTCTTGATCATGCCGGCCTTGTTCAGCCCGCCGATCTGTCCAATCGCCGACTTTGATCCACTCGAATGCACCGAGATCGGCAGCCCGAGGCGCTGGGCGGTCTCGAATTCGGCGCGCCAGACAGTCTCCGGCACCGCATTCGCGGGCTGATTGCCGCCATGGCCGCGCCACGCCAGGCCGAGCGCGATCAGGCCATCGTTCGAATACTGCGCCCAATCGGTCTTCAGCTTTTCAATGTCGGCGAGATCGACGGTCTGCTTGAGATCATGGCCCTGCATCGTCCCGTAGGAGAATCGCGCGCGCAGGCCGGACTCCTTGAGTGCCCGCAAATCCTGCCGCGCGTATTCCGGGCCACGCACGTTGTGGCACCAGTCGTGCACGAACGTGATGCCCGAGTTGATCGCTTCGGCAGTCGCGAGTCGCGTGCCCTGATACATGTCGGAGGGCTCGAATACGCGCCCAAGCCCCGCTGACGTGCGGAAGTAGCCGTAGTCCGGCTTCTCGCCGGACATCCCGCGCAACAGGGTGTTCCACATGTGCCAGTGCGTCTCGATCAGCCCGGGCATCACGATCATACCGCGCCCGTCGATGGCACGCGCACCCGGCGCGTTCAGCTTCGGCCCGACCGCGACGATCGCGCCTTCGCGCACATGCACGTCGGCGTCCTTCAGGTCGCCGGTGTCCTTCTCCATCGTCATCACGTAGGCGTTGCGGATGACGATGTTTCCGCGCTCGGGCAACTTGCTGCGATCCGCGCGCGGCGCGGCACTGACGGGTGATCCCGCGATTGCGAACGTACTAAGCGCGGCGGAGCCGCGAAGCATGGCGCGACGCGTGATCGTGTCCACGTGACCCTCCCGGTGCTGACGCCGGCTCTTGCGGCCGTGGAGGCAACGCTATCACAGCTTCGGCCGCGCAGCGCGCGCGGCCGAAGCACATCACTCATTCGATTTCAGCGCGCGCCCACCGCGGGTCCCACAGTGGGCAACGCACTACTTCGCCAGATAGCTGCGGTGCACCCAGCCGCCGCTGGCGCGCCGCGTCTCGAAGTAGAGCGCCTTCTTGGCCTCACGAGTTTCGAGGCTCACGCTGGCAGGCAACGGTTTCTCGGTTGCCGTGCCGCCCGCCGCCTCGTCGAGGAATGCCATCGCGGCCTCGCTCGACGGCGTCGCTTCGCCGCCCGCATTCTTCGCACCGATCGCCTCGGTCACGCTCGCCTGCAGCAGCTTGTCCCACATCTTCCGGAACAGCCCGTTCGACGGATAGACCTCCGCGCTGTTCAGCTTGCCGTTGATCGCGAACACGTAGCCCACCACGTCGCCGTCCTTCTCGGCCGCCGATTTCAACGCCGTGATGTAGGCCTGCTGCGCGTCCTTCAGCTTCTCGTTCTCCAGCGAGAGCTGCAGGCTGCTTTGCGAGGCCGGCGCACTGACGGTGGCACCGAGGTTCGACGACAGCCCTTCCTGCACCTTGCGCACCTTGGCCCACACCTCCTGCTGCCGGCTGCCGGTATCGGATCCGCCGACGTCGCGCCGGGCGTGCCGGCCGGTCCCTCCGGTGGGCGCCGGGTCGGCCGCATACGCTGTCGCAGGCGCCCGGATCGCCAGCTTCGCCTCGCGGGACGGGACCGCGGCCGCGGCCGTCGTGAAGGTCTTCACATCCTCCTTGCCGCGCGCGGCCCACCGGCCCTGCTCGACACAGAACGACGCAATCGGGATGCGGCCGGACTTTGAGGGCAAGATCAAGCTGACAGTCAGGACGCGATCCTGCTGCCCGCCTTTGACGATGTCGCCGGCCTGGACGAACACCTCGTCGGCGCCAAGGTTCTCGATCTGGAGTTCGTTCACATTGCCGGTTTCGTGGACTTTGACGGCCTTGGCGGTCAGCGCCTCAGCGAGGGTCAGCGGGATCTTGCCGGGCGCGGATTTGCCGTGGACCAGATAGATCGCGAGGTTTTCGTGCACGACCGGCCCGGAAATCCGGTACTCGCCCGCAGCAGAGGCAGCAAACGCAGCAGACGCAGCAACTCCCAAACTCACGACCGCCAGCGACGAAACCGCCAGCGCAACAAATGATCGGCGATGCATAGATTGTCCTCCCGAGGGGCGCCCTTGGGTGGAACCTGACCTGCCTTAACGGCACCTGTGGGGAGTGGAACCGGCGGATTTCCGGCTCAATCGTGGCCTGTTCCGGCGGCGAACCGGTTCAATTCGGGCGGCGCGTCAAAATTGCAGTGTCGCCAGCACTTGCCCCTCAGCGACCTCCTGCCGCTCCTCGACCAGAACCGCCGCGACGGTCCCGGCGCGCGGCGCGGTGACCGGAATCTCCATCTTCATGGCCTCAAGGATCATCAGCGT
>Ga0075366_10000505_pt1 | contig 18064 bp, 21 predicted proteins | sample EndMethybrTD3031_FD_72351 | JGI IMG/M metagenome (GOLD analysis project Ga0075366, IMG submission 72351) | Populus endosphere microbial communities from Tennessee, USA - Endosphere MetaG P. TD hybrid TD303-1 | ecosystem: Host-associated > Plants > Roots > Endosphere | place: USA: Tennessee...
CTACCACTCCTCGCGCCACTCTTCGGTTACGTCGCCGTCATAAAACATTCCGGCTGCTTCGGCTGCCTTTTGGATATATTCGGCCAAGTCTTCACGTTCCGTGGTCTCAATAAAATAGTCATGATCTATATTCAGCTTATCAAAGCCTTTTACAGCGGTTTCGATGGCTTTCCAAATAGTCCGTTCATTTGTAGCGCCCTGTAAAGCGGCAATATAATTATCCAGCAATACATCGGCTGCGGCAATTGATTCCTCGGTAAAAAATTCGCTGCCATCGTCTAATTGCGCTTTCCAACCTATTGTCGGCCTTGGGGTTTTTATCGGTTCCATAAGGTTTTGTGGATTTATATGGCCTAAGATAGTTTAATGACAGTGCTTTTGCAAAATATAATGTGACAGGCCCTGTAGGGATGATAAAAGCAAGGAACAAGCACAAGTAGTTGTGACCAAACCTATTTTTCTGCAATAAGGATTAAACATTAATAAATTTTATTAGTAACAATACAAATAAGTGACAGTCAAAAGAATATTAATACAGATTATCATCACCTGCAAGTTGAGCTGAATTATTATTTAAATTAACCCATTAATAACACCTATCATGGCCACAAAAGAATCATTCTCCATAAACGGAGATATCCTGCTTAAAAAAGTAAAAGAGCTGATTGCCGAAGGCAACATCAGAAAGATAACCATAACCGATCATTCAGGCAAAGAACTGATGACCTTCCCATTGGCAATAGGCCTTGTGGGTATTTTCCTGGCGCCTGTATTGGCGGCAGTTGGCGCCGTAGCAGCCTTAGTTGGCGAGTGTACCATTACTGTTGAACGGGAAGAACCTAAACAACCAGAAGCGGAAGAAAAAGAAGAAATATAAAATAACTACCGTAATTTGGCGACGAAAAAAATGGACATGCCTACAACCTATATTTCGTCGCCAGATTACGTTAACAGCTTTACGTTCGATTATATTGAAACCTATTCGTTTCAGCGCGGAGGTGATTACCAACTAAGATTAAATGTAATCTCTACCGAGCTTGATGCCCTTAAAATCCGTAGCGAAAATGAAGGACTCAGCACCTACGAACAAGAACGATACGCCTATTTGAATAATGTTTATTATAAGGTGGGACAATGTATTATTGACGAAAACGGGCAATTTCATCAATCAGCCATAAAAACAAATACATTTAAACGAGAAACCCCCGAAGTTGATCGCTTAATAACTATCCTGAATATCCCGGCTGTTAACATCCCCTATTGGATGTGCGCGCCTGTTTACCGCGACGCGGTAGTATTTTATGACAAGGATGGCAGTATCATCTCGACACTAAACGTTTGCCTTGGCTGTGAATACATGGCTATCCAACCATCCGAAGAAATACATGCGGATGCCGAAGCCTATGGGTTAATAAAACAGTTTTTTATTGATTTAGGACACCAGGTTCAAGATGATTACCCCACGGCAACCTGATCATGCCGGTTATCTATCTGTGTCGAGATTAAAAGCAGGCATTTACACCTTGTGCTTCGGTAAAAAGCTAAGAGGCTATTTTATATTACCGGTACTTTTAAGAGCCCAGTACACCAGCACAGGCTGAAAAAACAGCCGTATGAACCGCTTACCATCGGTATCTAATCCAAAAGCGCTACGCTTATTTACATATTGCGATATATTACCAGGGAAAATTGCTGTAAAAAATGTGGCCGCTATTTTACCTGTTGTTGCCTTGTACTTTTCGGGAGCAAGTATCAATGCACTTCCTAAGGTTATCTCGGCTATGCCGGAGTATACCACGGTATCGTCTGTTTTTAAAGGCACCCAGTCGGGTACTTGTGCTTTAAAATCTTTACGCGCAAATGTAAGGTGACTGATGCCAGCCATTATTAAACCTGCCCCTAATAATACCCGGGCGGCTGTTTTTATGTTCTCGTCTTTCACGGCAGTATATTTACAATTTGGTTTGATGATGCAAATACCATTCCAACAAGCAACAGGAAATGATATACCAGAAACCTCTCTCGGCTTTGACTTAGAACTTAAGACTTTCGACTAAATACTATTCCGTCATTACATGATTTACACATCGGCCTTATAAATAATGTACTTTTGCCAACAAGCTAATATCAACCAATAACATTTATGAGTATGGAAATAAGGCCCGCTACGTTACAGGATTACGATTCAATTTGGGAGATATTTTCGAACGTTATACAAAGCGGCGATACTTATGCCTTTGACCCCGAAACCCCAAAAGCCGATTTGGACAAATACTGGTTTGGCAGCCCCATCCAAACATTTGTTGCCGAAGAAGATGGTAGAATACTGGGCACATATATACTAAAACCCAACCAACCAGGCCTGGGCAATCATGTGGCCAATTGTGGCTACATGGTACACCCCGATACCCGCGGCAAAGGCGTGGGCAGTTTATTGTGCCTGCACTCGCTTGAAAAAGCTAAGGAACTGGGTTACCGGGGCATGCAATTTAACTTTGTAGTTTCAACTAATGAAAAAGCTGTAAAGCTTTGGCAAAAACATGGCTTTGCTATCATCGGGGCCACGCCTAAGGGTTTCAGGCACCGGCAGTTGGGACTTGTAGATACTTATATCATGTACCGCGACTTGTAAGGTTGGAAGCTGAAAGCAAAATGCACAAGGCATAAAGTTAACCCATTGATTTCTGGCTGATAAAAGAATATAGGCGAAATAATCAATTTATTGTTTGCCCAAAACAGACGGCGAAGCCCCCAGTTCGGTACTCCTTTTATCTGCCGGGATTGTTAAAAAGGTTTTGTAACTGGTATCAAGATAACTAACAAGGTTAAAAGCCGCACTAAAATAGTATTTGGTTGATGGCGTATATAGGATTAAAAAATCGTCCATATCCTTTCCTTTCAGGGGCAGGTATTTGGCAATGTTTTCGGCGTTAAAAACTTTGGCTATCTCACCCTGTTGTTGCTGGTCTTTTAAAAAGGCGGCTTGTTTAGCTTTTCGTTTTTCGTCCTTTTTAAAATAGTGTAACCGTATCGCCACTCCCCCTTTATAATATTTAGGATATTTTGGATCGCGCTGGTAAACTACCGTTTGGTTATGAAAATCGGGCGATTGGAAAGAGCCGGTATGTTTGGCCTCCGTTCCGGTAACATTTACCTGGTTAAGCATATTATGCTGTGGCACCAGGAAAACCTCCACTGGTTTATTGTCGGTAAGCAATATCGTATCGGCCCGGTAAAAGCTGCCGCTAAATATCAGAACCTCGCCGGCCTTACCTTCAATGGCAAATGAGCCGCCTTTGTCTGTAATAAAAACCTTATGGGTAGCCTGGTTTTCAACCTTAATGCCTTGTAGCGTTACACGTGTTTTACTTTCAAATACAACCCCGGTTTGTGTAGTTTGCCCGAATAGCAATGCCGGAATTACGCAAACCAATAGTGATAAAAGTAGATGTTTAAGCATGCTTAAAAATACATATAAATTTTAGCTGTAACTGTAACGAAACGACATTTTAACTAAAATTAACATTTAACCATAATGTGTAAACATCAGGTACTTAAAAGTCATTTTCTTGAAAAAAGATAATTTTTTAACTTGATTTCAATTTAAGAAAGTGTCCTATATTTGAATCCAGTTTTAAACCAAGTATCCCTGATCTGATTTGAGTGCACAGTTACAAAGTTCGGATACCCCGAACGGAGACCAATTGTTAGCGGCGTATGGCAACTACATAGCTACGCTATTTATGGTTGTTAAACCCGGGTTTATCAACACCTGGTTGACCAAAGCAAGCGGGATTTTAAAACAGTTAATACCGAATATGCGGTACATCGCTCAACTTATAGCCACGGCCGCGCCATTGATTAGCATGTACAACATTGAACAGGAAATAGCCAATATCTCTTTGCGCGAAACCCTCCAAAACGTAAAGTATATCCGTCTGCTGGGTGACGAGGAAGTTAACATCAATAAAGCATACAACAACAAATACCAATATATAAAGACAAGGCCAAACCGAGTAGCCAGGAAGCACATTGTGCAGGCAGGAAATTTTTAAGCGATAGTTCCCGCTAAAATTAGCCCGGGGGACTGGAAAATTAATGCCGACTTTGCCGTATATAAAGATGTTAGTTGGTGTAACATATATGCACTCCTTACCTTGCTTATGGACCAACTTGTAAATACTAACTCGTTTGAGCACAAGTACGAAAGACTTGAAAGCTCAGAATTAATCGCTATTGTACGCAATTCAAGAAATTTTCAGCCCCTGGCTGTCGAGACTGCCTACATTGAACTACAGCGCCGGGGCTTGCCAGCCGAACAACTTAAAGAAGTAAATGACGACTTTAACTTTTACCTGAAGCGTAAAGTTACCAAACAAACACAGGAACTCAATTCGCCCAAACCCCAGCAAGTAAAGCAGGCAGTTATAAAACAGCAGTTTTTTTCGGCCAAGCGGGTTATCGGCATCGTTTCATTAACCGTGCTGGCAGTTTATTTTATTACGCTTGCCGAAGGCGATACCGCCGTTTTGCGCATGATTACCGAATCCAGCTCATACCGCCCATCTTTCTTATTTGTAGTAGTACCCTATTTAATGCTGCCATTAGGAGCAATTGGCTTTGGCTTAAGAAAACAATTAGGATGGATAATGCTGGCCTGGGCGGTAATGTACAACGCCCTTAAACATGCCTACTTTTTTAAAAACGACCTGAAGGTTGTGCTAAGCTCCCACGAGGCCGATGCCATATCAACAGACGATATTATCCGCAATGCCATAGTTATCGCCTTTTTTGTACTAATATCTGTTGTTGTTTGCCTTCCCGGCATTCGCGCTAAAATGAAAACCAGCATACTAACCATGGCGCTAACTATGGCTGCAGCCGCCGGCTTTTTGGCTTTGCAGGTAATGAAGGTTATTTAGATGGATGGCAGTAAAAATCGTCTTTGATTTCTTTATGTTTTAAAATTTGTAACTTTAATTATCCTATTCATTTAAACAAATATTCATTTGCATATTTGCAAATCTGTAATTTTGCACATTATAAAGTTATGTTTGATAAAATAATGGAAGCCCAGCAAAAAGCTGGCGAATCGAAAAAACGCCTGGATGCTATTACAGTAACAGGCAACGCCGAGGGTGGTAAAATTGTGGTAACCGCAAACGCGAACAAAGTAGTAAAGTCGATAACTATCGACCCGGATTTTTTGGCAGATGCTGATAGGGAGGAACTGGAAGAATTGTTGGTTGTTGCTTTTAATAAAGCCATGGAACAAGCCGACAATGTGAGCCAGGCCGAAATGGCAGCTATGACTAAAGAAATGTTTGGCGGCATGCCCGGTTTGGGAAATTTGTTTGGGAAATAAAGCCCCCTAACCCCCTGAAGGGGGAACAATGGGTTTAAAAAAATCACATCAAAATACCACATTATGAAAACGACTTATTACGGCCAATCAACCGTTGAGATAGAATTGGGCAGTGGCACCAAACTTTTGTTTGATCCTTTTGTAACGCACAATCCATTGGCCAAAGATGTTGATTTGCAAAGTTTAAAACCGGATTACATCCTGGTATCACACGGCCACGGCGATCATGTTGCCGACCTGATAGCGGTGCAAAAAAACAGTGGTGCCAAAGTTATCTGCATTGCCGACATTGCCAACTGGCTTAATGGCAAAGGCATTGATAATGTGCACGGCATGAACATTGGCGGCGGTTTTAACTTTGATTTCGGCCGGGTTAAAATGGTAAACGCGGTGCACTCCAGCACTATGCCCGATGGCGCCGCAGGTGGTAATCCGGCTGGTTTTGTACTAACTGTTGAAGGCAAAAAGATCTATTTTGCCGGCGATACCGCGCTTACCTATGATATGAAACTATTGGAAGACGAAAATCTTGACTGGGCTTACTTCCCTATAGGCGATAATTACACCATGGGCGCCGATGATGCTATTAAAGCCGCCGCTTTCGTTAACTGTAAAAACATCATTGGTATACACTACGATTCTTTTGATGTTATTAAAATTGATAAAGACGAAGTAAGGGAAAAATTCATCAAAGCCGGCTTGAATTTAAAGCTACCCGCTATTGGGGAAACAATGGATTTGTAAGCGAAGGAACTTTGCTTACACCGGTGTTATTGCACATATCCGATACTAACGTCGTTGCGAGTAACAACCAGCCTGGGCTGGAAAAAACAGTAATGACGTGTTGCCATTCGTGCATCACAACAACCATGTAATTGCGAGCGATAGCGTGGCAATCGCGAACTTTGCAAGTCCACTCTGCATAGTTCGCGATTGCTTCGTTCCTCGCAATGACATAGATTGCGTTAAAATTCCTTTGATAATCAATTATTTACAAATGTGCCATTATAAGGCACGAAGCAATCCTGAACTATGGGGGACTTAGCATTTCGGGGATTGCTTCGTACCTCGCGATGACGGAATTACAACAAAAAAGCCTCCCGAAATACTCAGGAGGCTTACTGTTTTGTTGTTGAAGGTTACTTCTTCATTTTCATCGTGTCTTTTTTCATTGTCGAATCCTTCTTCATTTTTTTCTTCTTCATTTTTTTCTTTGTGGTATCTGTTTGCATGGTACCATGCGTAGTTTTCACAGTCGCCTCACCAGCAAAGGCAAAAACGCTTCCAAAAGAGACCGCTGCTAAAGCAATCATACAAAGTGCTTTTTTCATAGTCGTTATGTTTTATAGTTTTTATACTACAACAATTTAACTATGAATTGTTTTTTATTTCGTTTAATTAAATAACGGTACCCTTAGGAATAATCGCGCGTTTTTTAACAACTACAATACCATCCTGTACGGTATGTGTGCCGTAATCGCCATCGGGCAATAATTCGCCGCAATTGATGCTCACGTCGTCGCCTATGTAGGTGTTTTTATCGATGATGGCATTTTTTATCTTCACCCTGTCACCTATACCCATAATTGGCGAGTCGCTTAATTTCAACTCGGCAATTTCCTCCAACGTTTGGTAATTATCGCTGCCCATTACATAGCAGTTTTCAATTTCGGTGTCAACGCCTATACGGGTACGGATACCGATGATAGAGCGGGTAATTGTTTTAGCGCTGATGATACAACCATCAGCAATAATCGATTTATTTAACGTAGTGCCGGATACCTTTGATGGCGGCAGCATACGTGCGCGGGTGTAAATATGGTTTTCGCCAAAAAGATTAAACTTAGGTATTTCGTCGGTAAGGCCCAGGTTGGCATCAAAAAATGATGGAATAGTACCAATATCTGTCCAGTAGCCCTCATACTGGTAACTCAAAACCTTGTGGTCGACAATTGATTGCGGGATAATCTCCTTACCAAAATCGGTACGGTCATTACCTTCCAGCAATTCATACAGTAGTTTGCGGTTAAAGATGTAAATACCCATCGATGCCAGGTAAACCCTGCCCTCGGCTTTCATCTCGTCGCTTACATCAGATGCCCAGCTTTCAAAATTCGATTTTGGTTTTTCTATAAATGCTGTAACCATGCTGTCATCGTCCGCTTTCAAAATACCAAATCCTGGTACATCGGCCGCATCAACAGGGATTGTAGCAATAGAAATTTCGGCGCCGGCATCGATGTGCTTGGTAATCATGTCGTCAAAATCCATCTGGTACAGTTGGTCGCCCGATAGGATCAGCACATACTCAAACTCATGTACAGCCAGGTGGTGCAAACTTTGCCTTACCGCATCGGCTGTGCCCTGAAACCATGATACACTTGATGGCGTTTGTTCTGCCGCCAAAATATCGACAAAAGCGTCACTAAAGCTGCTAAAGTGATAAGTATTTTTGATGTGTTTGTTTAACGAAGCCGAGTTAAACTGTGTTAACACATAAATACGTGTAATACCCGAGTGCAGGCAATTGGAGATGGGAATATCAACCAAACGGTACTTACCGGCAATTGGCACAGCCGGTTTTGAACGTGTTGCAGTTAGGGGCGATAAGCGACTGCCCTGGCCACCGCCAAGCACAATTGAAATTACTTTAGATGTCATATCAGAGGGTTTAAACTTTCATAAAGGTTTATATATTCTTTGGCCGATCTGTCCCACGAAAAATCGAGGGCCATCATGCGTTTGCGTAATATTTGTAATTGCGGCTGGTTTTGATAAAGTGCGGCAGCCCGGTTTATGGCATGGCAAATATCGTCTACCGAAACCTGGTTAAACCGGATACCGTAGCCGCCTTCGTCGCCAAAATCAATTACCGAGTCAATTAAGCCGCCCGTGCTGCGTACCAGCGGCATTGTGCCGTATCGTAGGGAATAAAGCTGATTAAGCCCGCAGGGCTCTACCCGCGATGGCATCATCAGGAAATCGGCACCGGCATAAACCACGTGCGCCAGTGCTTCATCATAACCAATAAACACATTGCACCTGCCGGGGTATTTTGCCTTAAGTTCAAGCAAGGCCAATTCCATATCCTTATCGCCCGAGCCAAGGATAAAAAAGTTAACCTCGTCGCCATATTGCGCCAGCGTACGGTCAATAGCTTCGGGCAGCAAATCGGCACCTTTTTCAATCACCAGCCGGCCTATGAAAGTAAATAAAGGCTTCGAGGCATCTAACCCAAAACGGGCACAAAGCGCTTCTTTATTTAATTGCTTTCCCTTTGCCAATGTTTTAATATTAAAATGGCTCGGCACCATGGGATCTTTTAAAGGGTTCCACACTTCGGTGTCAATACCGTTGATGATACCATACCCTTTCGCCCTTTCGATGTAAAAAAGGTATTCCAACCCGTTGGAGTTAATAGTAAGCTCGCGCAAGTAAGTTGGCGACACTGTGGTATAGAGCCAGCTACATTTTACAGCCGCGGCCAGCGGATTTATACCACCGGCCCAATCAAGCAGGCCTATTGAAGCAGGGTCAACCTCGGGCAGGTATTGAAAATGTTCCCAGCCAAAAGCGCCATGATACTGGCCGTTGTGTATGGTAAATACCGTAGGCACATTGGCCAGCCGTTTGTACAATTTGGAATGATAAAGCAGGAAAGGCACCAGGCCCGAGTGATGATCATGACAGTGGATGATATCCGGCGTTTGCTGCGAGTAGCTAATCCAATCTAAAAAAGCCAGCTGAAAAGCGATAAACTGTTCCCGCTCGTCAGGATAGCTGTACACATTCTCCCTGTCAAGCAGCCCGGGTATGCGGACTAAGAACAATTCAAAGCCCAGCTTATCAGTTTTTTCTTTTAAAATCTCAAAGTAAAGGCGGCGCGTGTTTAACAAAGTAACCGCTGTAAAAACAACATCAAATTCGTTTTCCTGCGTAAACTTTCTATCGTAATAAGGCATCACAACTGCTGCCTGCAAGCCCGCCAGGTTTTGATATTTAGGCAGTGCACCAACAACATCTGCAAGGCCGCCAACTTTGGCAACGGGGTAACATTCGGCACTCAAATGGAATATTTTCATTCAGGTTTTATTGGCTCAATTTAAGGAAAGATTACTAAAAGAGAAACCTATAATGATTAATATAGTTTTTTAAATTTAGAGAGAAGATTGTAAAAATGTTAGTAAGGTTTTGATGTTTATATTGATAGATTGGTATAAAAGAGGACCAAAAGAATGGAGAGGCTGAAGGAGATTGAGCACACTAAGGTCGCTTTTTGATGATAAAAGCAGACCATTTTCTCATTAATACAAAAAATGTCATTGCGAGGAACGAAGCAATCGCGGACCATGCAAATCGCTATGCACGCGATGAGATTGCCACGCTATCGCTCGCAATGACATAAATCGTCATTATCAATGCGCCTCCAACCAATTCAGACCTGTGCCAATCTCTACCATAATAGGCACAGTAGTTTTAATGGCATTTTTCATGTGGTGCATAATAATGGGTTTTACAATCTCAATTTCGTCATGAGGCACATCAAACACCAACTCATCATGTACCTGCATGGTCATGCGGGCATCCAGTTTCTGAGCTTTAAATTCGCGGTGAATGTTGATCATGGCTATCTTGATCATATCTGCGGCCGAACCTTGTATGGGAGCATTGATGGCATTTCGCTCGGCAAAACCGCGAACGGTAGCATTGGCCGAATTGATATCGCGCAGGTAGCGGCGACGGCCCATTAAGGTACATACATAACCGTTTTCGCGCGCAAAGTTCATGGTATCGCTCATATATTGCTTAATGCCAGGAAACTGCGCAAAATACTGTTCGATAATATCCGCTGCCTCTTTACGCGGGATACCTAAGCTTTGTGATAAACCAAAGGCCGATTGCCCGTAAATAATACCAAAGTTAACCGCTTTGGCGTTGCGGCGCTGCTCGCTGGTTACCTGGTCAAGCCCTACGCCATAAACATTTGCGGCAGTGGCGGTGTGGATATCCAGGTTATCAACAAAGGCTTGCATCATATTAGGATCTTTACTGATCTCGGCTATAATGCGCAGTTCTATCTGCGAATAATCGGCAGATACAATGCTATGGCCGGCGTTTCTGGGGATAAAAGCCTTACGCACTTCCCTACCCCGCTCGGTACGGATAGGGATATTTTGCAGGTTTGGGTTAACACTGCTTAACCTGCCGGTAGCAGCTACCGCCTGGTTATATGATGTATGCACCCTGCCGGTTTTGCTGTTCACCATTGTTGGCAAAGCATCAACGTAAGTTGATTTAAGCTTTTGCAACTGTCTAAAATCTAATATATCCCTTACAATATCGCTTTTGGCGGCTAACGACAGCAACACATCCTCGCCGGTTTGGTATTGGCCGGTTTTGGTTTTTTTGGCTTTAGGGTCAAGCATCAGTTTTTCAAACAATACTTCGCCCAATTGTTTTGGCGATGCGATATTGAACCTTACCCCCGCTTTTTCATATACGGTTTTTTCCAGTTTACTAATGTCGGTTTCCAACTCTTTGCTGAACTCGCCTAAGGTAAAATGGTCTATTTTTACGCCTTCAAATTCAATATCGGCCAACACATATATTAAAGGGTGCTCTATCTCGTGAATCAGTTTCTCGCTTTCTACTTCTTTTAATTTCGGTTCAAATACCGATTTCAACTGCAGGGTAATGTCGGCATCCTCCGCGGCATATTCTTTTATTTTTTCTATGTCCACATCGCGCATACTGCCCTGGTTTTTGCCCTTGGGGCCAATAAGTGAGGTGATGGATACCGGCTTGTAACCCAGGTAATTTTCGGATAGGATGTCCATACCATGGCGGGTATCAGGATCAATAATATAATGCGCCATCATGGTATCAAACAGCTTGCCTTTTACCTGCACATTGTACCATTTCAACATCAGGATATCAAACTTAATATTTTGACCTATTTTGCCGATATTTTCGTTTTCCAGTACCGGTTTAAACTCATTAACAATGGCTTTAACCGCTTCCTGGTCTTCGGGGACAGGCACATACCAGGCCTCGCCTGGTTTTATAGAAAACGACAAGCCAACCAATTCGCAATAATTGGCATCAGTACCGGTGGTTTCGGTATCAAAGCAAAAGCTTTCCTGTTTTTCAAGGATGGCTATCAGTTCCGCGCGTTTTTCAGCTGTATCGGCCAGGTGGTATTCGTGCGGTACATTATCAATATTTTTTGATGGCGTTACAAAATCCTCCCGTATATCTTCTACATCTACGGTCATCGTAGTACGTCGTTCTTCAACAGGAGAACCAAAGAGGTCGGTTTGGGTACCGGCCGATTTAAATTCGGTGATGGTAAAATCATCGCCGAAAACACGCCTGCCCAGCGTGCGGAACTCCAGTTCGGCAAAAAGCGGCTCTAACAATTCCTTGCTTGGCGCGCATATTTCCAGGCCAGCCTCATCCAACTCAACCGGAACATCTAATAATATGGTGGCAAGCTTTTTCGACATTAAACCCTGCTCGGCAAATTGCTCTACATTTTCGCGCTGCTTGCCTTTAAGTTCGTGGCTATGGGCAATGATGTTTTCCATCGAGCCATATTGTTTGATAAGCGCTTTGGCAGTCTTCTCACCTATACCAGGGATACCGGGGATATTATCTACCGCATCGCCCCAAAGGCCTAAAATATCTATCACCTGTTCAACGCGTTCTATCTCCCATTTCTCCAGCACTTCCTTCACGCCCAGTATCTCCATCTCGTTACCCATACGGGCCGGCTTGTAAATGCGGATGTTATCAGATACCAGCTGGGCAAAATCTTTATCAGGCGTCATACAATAAACCTGGTAGCCCTTTTGCTCGGCCTTTTTGGCCAGGGTACCTATAATATCATCAGCTTCGTAACCGTCTGAAGTAATAACCGGGATATTAAAACCTAAAATAAGCTTAACTACATAAGGCAAGGCCTTCGAAAGGTCTTCGGGCATCGCTTCGCGGTGGGCTTTGTAGTGTTCGTAATCGGTATGGCGTTCGGTTGGCGCTTCGGTATCAAAAACCACCGCCATGTGGGTTGGCTTTTCTTTTTTCAAAACATCCAGCAGCGTATTGGTAAAACCCATTACCGCCGATGTATTCATTCCGCCCGAGGTAAACCGCGGACTTTTACTCAAAGCAAAATGCGCTCGGTAAATAAGGGCCATGCCATCCAAAAGAAATAGTTTTTTCATATATTATACACACTAATTGTACGAATTCATTCGAATTACACGAATGCTTTGCAGCGTTGACAATGCAATGTACTTACGCAAAAATAGAATTAAATCCATGATAATTCGCCCTGATTAAAATTCGTACAATTCGATTAAATCAATGATAATTCGAGCCTACAAAATTCGTGTAATTCGATTAAATCTGCGATAATTCGTGCTTATAACAATTCGTGAAATTCGGCACCATTCGGGACAATTCGTGTTTACTTAAAACTACACTCCGGTATATGATCGTTAACCATACCCGTTGCCTGCATATGGGCATAACAAATGGTGGTACCAAAGAATTTGAATCCCCGTTTTTTCATATCCTTGCTGATAGCATCCGATTCTGGCGTACTGGCGGGGATTTTATGGTGGTGGTTGATAATTGGCTTGCCATCCGGCATAAAGCTATACAGGTATTTATCAAACGAACCAAATTCCTGTTGTATCCCAATGAATAATTTGGCATTGTTGATGGCTGCCAGTATTTTTAACCGGTTCCGGATAATACCTGTATCCTGCATTAAACGTTCTACATCATCATCGATAAAGGCGGCTACTTTGTGTACATCAAAATCGGCAAAAGCTTTACGATAACCCTCCCGCCTGCGTAAAATAGTTATCCAGCTTAAACCAGCCTGGGCAGATTCAAGGATCAGGAACTCGAAAAGCGTTTTGTCATCGTGTACTTCTTTACCCCACTCTTCGTCGTGGTATTTGTTATATAATGGGTCTGTTCCGGCCCAAGCACAACGGATTATTTCTTGTGGGGTTTCGTTCATTTTTGCCATATAAAAGAATACATTATTGTAAATCTATTTAAGTGTTGCTTATGCAAAACACTGATTATTTTCTTAATTACCGGGTAGGGTGTATTGCCATCGGCAGTAATAACAATGCGCATTTGCGTATTGTGTTGATTAACTGTCGCCCTCCTTGAGCATGTTATCCAATTGGATAACTCGTCGTCGCATGTTATATCGGGCAATAAACCTGGTTGGGTACGATAATCGGCAGAATTATGATAATTGCTGATGTACTTTTTTAATGAATTTAAAGGAGTACCGATAAAATCAGTTTGGCCAAACTTAGCGATGTCGCCTGGCGAAAACGGTACTTTGTATATTGCGGCCATTTGTTTTAACGCGTCTTCGCGAACATCAGCATATTCGAGTCCAAACATTACCTTGTTTTCTCCTACTAATATGGTTCCAAAATCCGCGTCGAGATCCCAGATGTTAAACGAATGTCCAACCGGTAAATTGATATCGATAGGGTACCGAATTAAAGGTCTGCCGTAAAATACCAGAAACATTAACACAATCAAAAGCAAGTTGAACATCGGAAACATGTCTACATCAAATAATTTACGACGGGATTTGGATTGATACATAAGATTAGGCTTTTATTGGATATAACACTATACGCCCGTCTATCATTTTTATTGCACTAAAAACCAACATATTACCTACAATCATATTCGTCCTACAGAGTTGAGAAATTATTTTGTCCCTTATACTAGGACATAAAGGTTGCTCAACTGCTCTCTCCCTCCAACCCGAAACTTGCTAAGCTTCATTTAACTCATCCCAGTATTCTACGGCCCTACGGTAATGGGGTATTACGATAGATCCGCCTACCAAATTGGCTATCATAAATATCTCGTTCATCTCGTCGCTGTTTACGCCTGCTTCATGGCATTTGCCAAGGTGGTATTTGATACAGTCATCGCAACGCAATACCATACTGGCTACCAGCCCAAGCATTTCCTTGGTTTTTACGTCAAGTGCGCCATCAGCATAACTGGTGGTATCCAGCGCGAAAAAACGTTTGATATTGGTGTTGGCAGTTTCCATAATCCTATCGTTCATTTTAGTACGATAGGCGTCAAATTCTTCTACAAGTTTTCCCACTTTTTTAATTATTGAATTAGTGATTTACTGAATTATTGATTTTTGACAATCTTACTAAATTATTTAGCATTTTCAATATAAATATTTATTTTTATCGCGACATTTATTTCGACCTTTTACAGCTTAATTAAAAACTATGGAAAGCTTATCGCCCAATATTTTTGTGAAGGATATTAACGAAACTATAAAATTTTATCACCTGCTGGGTTTCGAACTGGTAGTAACCGTACCCGAAACCGGCGCCGACCTGGTTTGGGCTATGATGGCCAAAGGCAATGTCACCATAATGTTTCAAACTATGGCCAGCCTGGGCGAAGAACTTCCAGATATCAGCCGGCAGGATGGGGCGTCGATGCTGTTGTACATCAAACTTAAAAACATCCGGGCATTTTTTGAATCGATAAAAAATCTTGTGCCTGTTTTGAAAGGCTTAGAAACTACTTTTTACGGGGCTACCGAGTTTTCGATTAAGGATAATAACAATTACGTACTTACGTTTGCCGAGGATGAGTAAAAAATATTGTAAACGGGCTCACCCGTTTACAACAATCACGATGGCAAGTTTCATCTTTAAAGGTCAACATAAATTTATAGCAAGCCGTCGCAAAACAAAAGGATAACTTTTGTTGACCAATATTTTTGTATCTTCAAACCTCGGATACCGCCTTATATTAAAGGTATCTGATAATCATCTACCCTATGCCGGCAAAAAAAATTATAGCCCCTTTTTACGAACGACTTGCGCTTACACTGCTGGGCTTTTTGGCCCTTGGCTACCTGATCATCATCGGCAAAGATATCCTCGACCCATTAATCTTCGGGTTTATATTTGCCATCCTGCTATTGCCGGTTTCTAACTATCTGGAAAAAAAATTACGGCTTCCGCGCAGTATGTCGTCATTAATATCCATCCTTTTATTGGTAGGCCTGGTTGGCGGCATATTATACCTTGTCGGGTCGCAAATATCAAACCTTGCCAACGATTGGCCAATGCTTAAAAGCCAGGTCTCGCAATCAATTCATGATTTGCAGGATTGGGTACAATCAGCCTTCCACATCAACGCGGCCAAACAATTAAAATATGTAGATGATGCTTCCAAAAGAATCATGGAATCGGGAACCGATGTGGTAAGCACGGCCTTTGGGGCAATCTCGTCGCTCATGATATTTTATATATTCATCATGATCTTCACGTTTTTTATTTTGCTTTACAGGCGGCTTCTTCTTCGGTTTATCATCTGGGTATTCCGGGACGAAAACTCTGAGGTAGTGATGGATATAGTGGTAAATGTTCAATCTATCATGAGGCAATATATACTGGGGCTGTTGTTGGAAATGTTTATAGTAGCCAGTGTTGCTATTACCGCTTTCCTATTAGTCGGTATTAAGTACGCGGCGTTATTGGGCATCATTGTAGGGTTATTTAATATCATCCCCTATATTGGTATTTTCACGGCGTTGTTATTAAGCACCATCATCACTTTTGCTACTGGCAATATTGGCAAAACGGTAACAGTGGCTGTTAGTATAATTGTAATACACGCTGTTGATGCCAACTTTTTACTACCAACCGTTGTGGGCTCAAAGGTGAGGCTTAATGCCCTTATTTCGTTTATCGGTATTGTCCTGGGCGAAATGATCTGGGGGCTTTCGGGTATGTTCCTGTCTATCCCGGTTATTGCCATTTTCAAAATTATATTTGACCGCATTGAAAGCCTTAAACCCTGGGGCTACTTATTGGGCGGCGATTATGAATATAATAAAAAAGCTGCAAAAGAGATGAAAACAGAGTAATATTAATTCGAACGCTAATTATTATCCTAAAAAACACCGCTTTCATGTATTTATTTTAAATTTGTATTATAAAAATACCCCTATAAAATAATGCAAATTATCCCTCTTAACCCGCGCCCTGTCTACAGGTGCAAAAAGTGTAAGGAAGTACTCAACACCAGGCGAAAGCGTGGACTTTTTATCAAAGCCTTCCTGTTTTGGCTGCCAATAAAAAAATTCTTTTGCGAGCGGTGCATCACCAACAGGTACCATTTTTAAAACAGCTTTTATTTTTGTTTAATTCATGGGTATATTATTAATTTAGTGACTTAACAATTGTGTTATTTTGCAATTGAAAATCTGCCTTTGATGAACCGCAAATACCTCGCTTTAACTATCGTTCTGTGTACTTTAATGTCCGTTTTCACACGGGCGCAGGTTAAAAATGCTGCGGCATTCCGGCTGGTACCGCTGGGTGTATTAGGGGGCATTGATGAAAGTAACCTGTCGGCTTATATGCTTGCACCTGCCGGCAGTAATAATTATATATGTTTAGATGCCGGCACGTTGCACTATGGCATTAAAAAAGCCATCCGCAACAAAGCTTTCAAAGTTTCGCAGGAGGAAGTATTGAGGCAATACATTAAAGGCTATTTTATTTCGCATGCGCATCTGGACCATCTTGCCGGTCTGGTTATTAACTCGCCCGAGGATAACACCAAAAACATTTATGGCCTGCAAAGTACGCTCGAAACACTCAAAACCCACTACTTTACCTGGGCAAGCTGGGCCAACTTTGCCGATGAGGGAGAAAGCCCTGCATTAAAAAAGTTCCATTACAAACCACTCGTGCCAGGCGACGAAACGGTTATTGAGAATACCGGGTTAAAAGTTCAGGCATTTCCGCTAAGTCACTCAAACCTCACCAGCACCGCTTTTTTGGTACATAGCAATGATGCCTACATTTTATATTTGGGAGATACCGGCCCCGATGCTGTTGAAAAAAGCACCAACCTGCAAAAACTTTGGGAAGCTGTTACCCCCCTGGTTAAAAGCAAACGATTGAAAGCCATTATGATCGAGGTTTCGTTCCCGAGCGGGCAGCCTGATAAGACATTATTTGGTCACCTTACACCACATTGGTTAATGGCCGAAATGGATAAACTGGCCGCCTTAACAAGCAACGACGCTATAAAAGGATTAAACATTGTTGTAACCCACTTAAAACCGCCGGTAAACAACATCACCAAAATAAAAGCGGAACTTAAAGTTGAAAACAAATTACAATTGAATTTAATTTACCCCGAACAAGGTAAAGCGCTTACTTTTTAATTCAATAGCTACCAAAGTGAAAACAGGATATATGAAAAATACATTTAAAACGTGCTTGTTGCTTTGCTTTTTGTTAAGCACCGGCAGCGTGTTTGCCCAGCAAGGCAAAGTGATAGAAGAGCAAATTGTTAAAAGCAAAATTTTAAAACGCAACGTTAAATACACCATTTACCTGCCGGCCGATTATGAAACGGCCAACCGCACCTATCCGGTTGTTTATTTGTTACACGGATACTCGGACGATAACACCGGCTGGCTGCAATTTGGCGAGGTTAACCGCTTTGCCGATCAGGCAATTTTGGATGGCACCATCCCGCCGATGATTATTGTGATGCCCGATGGCGGCACCAGCTGGTATATTAACTCCTACGATGGCAAAGAAAAATACGAAGATTTTTTTATCAAAGAATTCATCCCCCATGTTGAGCAGG
>Ga0075366_10000506_pt1 | contig 18061 bp, 16 predicted proteins | sample EndMethybrTD3031_FD_72351 | JGI IMG/M metagenome (GOLD analysis project Ga0075366, IMG submission 72351) | Populus endosphere microbial communities from Tennessee, USA - Endosphere MetaG P. TD hybrid TD303-1 | ecosystem: Host-associated > Plants > Roots > Endosphere | place: USA: Tennessee...
CGCGGGCAAACGCAGGGCGCCTCCGCGGTCGATGCCTCGACCTCGAAGTACCGTGGCGCGCAGGGGCTCGACCCGGAATTCATCAAGAGCCTCGAAAAGCAGTTCGGCTTCGACAAGCCGGCCTACGAGCGCTTCCTGATCATGCTGTGGAATTTCGCGACCTTCGACTTCGGCAAGAGCTATTTCCGCGACACCACGGTGATCCAGCTCATCAAGGAGAAGCTGCCTGTCTCGATGTCGCTTGGCATCTGGATGACGCTGCTCACCTACCTGATCTCGATCCCGCTCGGCATCCGCAAGGCAGTGGCCGATGGCTCGCGTTTCGACGTGTGGACCTCGAGCGCGATCATCATCGGCTACGCGATCCCGGGCTTCCTGTTCGCGATCCTGCTCATCATTCTGTTCGCGGGCGGCTCGTTCTGGGACGTGTTCCCGCTGCGCGGGCTGACGTCGGACAACTTCGCCGCGATGCCGTGGTATCTGAAGATCAAGGACTACGCTTGGCATCTCGTCTTGCCGATCACCTCGATGGCGCTTGCGGCCTTCGCCACGATGACGCTGCTGACCAAGAACTCGTTCCTTGACGAGATCCGCAAGCAGTATGTGTTGACCGCGCGCGCCAAGGGCTGCACCTCGGGGCAGGTGCTTTACGGCCACGTCTTCCGCAACGCGATGCTGATCGTGATCGCGGGCTTCCCCGGCGCGTTCGTGCACGCCTTCTTCACCGGCTCGCTGCTGATCGAGACGATCTTCTCGCTCGACGGGCTAGGGCTCCTTGGATTCGAGAGCGTGCTGAACCGCGACTATCCGGTGGTGTTTGCGACGCTGTACATCTTCTCCCTCGTCGGGCTCGCGGTGAACCTGATCGCCGACCTCTGTTACACCTGGGTCGATCCGCGCATCGACTTCGAGACCCGGGAGGTGTGAGGTGGACGCGCGAACCGCCGAACGCACCCCGGACATGGTAGCCGGAGCGCAGGGCAAAGACGCAGCGCCGGCCGCGCGGCGCGGATGGCTCTCGCCGATCAACCGGCGGCGCTGGCAGAACTTCAAGGCGAACCGGCGCGGCTATGTGGCGCTCTGGGTCTTCATGATCCTGTTCGTCGTGTCGCTGTTCGCCGAATTCATCGCGAACGACAAGCCGATCTACATCCGCTCGGACGGCAAGAACTATTTCCCGGTGTTCTTCAGCTATCCGGACACGGAGTTCGGCGACGACATCGGCACCGCGGCGGACTATCGCCTCAAGCTCGTGCAGGACTACGTGAAGGAGAAGGGCGGCTTCATGATCTGGCCGCCGATCCGCTTCTCCTACGACACCAACAACCGCAATCCGCCCTCGCCGTTTCCAGCCAAGCCGACCTGGATGCTGACCGACAAGGACTGCAAGTTCGCGGAGGAAAAGGGCTTCGCGAAATGCGGCTCGCTTGAGTACAACTGGCTCGGCACGGACGATCAGGGCCGCGATGTCGTGGCGCGGCTGATATACGGCTTCCGCATCTCCGTGCTGTTCGGTTTGTCGCTGACGATCATCTCGTCCATCATCGGCGTCGCGGCCGGCGCCGTGCAGGGCTATTTCGGCGGCTGGACCGACCTGTTGTTCCAGCGCTTCATCGAAATCTGGACCTCGATTCCCTCGCTCTATCTGCTGCTCATCATTTCGTCGGTACTGGTGCCGGGATTCTTCGTGCTGCTCGGCATATTGCTGCTGTTTTCGTGGGTGTCGCTGGTCGGCCTCGTGCGCGCCGAATTCCTGCGCGGGCGAAATTTCGAATACATCCAGGCCGCGCGTGCGCTCGGCGTGTCGAACCGCACCATCATGTTCCGCCACTTGCTGCCGAACGCGATGGTCGCCACCATGACGTTCCTGCCGTTCATCGTATCGTCCTCGGTGATGACCCTGACGGCGCTCGACTTCCTCGGCTTCGGCCTGCCGCCCGGCTCGCCGTCGCTCGGCGAAATGCTCTCGCAGGGCAAGGCGAACATTCAGGCGCCATGGCTCGGCTTCACTGGCTTCTTCTCCGTGGCTTTCATGCTCTCACTGTTGATCTTCATCGGTGAGGCGGTGCGCGACGCCTTCGATCCGCGCAAGACGTTCGGGTGATCGCCGTGGACGCCATGACTCCGCTGTTGTCCGTCCGCGAGCTCTCGGTCGCGTTCCGCCAGGGCCCGCGTCAGATGCTCGCGGTCGACAAGATTTCCTTCGACCTGAAGAAGGGCGAGACGGTCGCGCTGGTCGGTGAGTCCGGTTCGGGCAAGTCGGTCACGGCGCTGTCGGTGATGAAGCTGTTGCCCTATCCGGCCGCGAGCCATCCCTCGGGAAGCGTGACGTTCAAGGGGCGGGAGCTGTTGAACCTGCCGGAGCACGAAATCCGCGAGGTGCGCGGCAACGACATCACGATCATCTTCCAGGAACCGATGACGTCGCTCAATCCGCTTCACACCATCGAGAAGCAGATTGGCGAAATCCTGCTGCTGCATGGCGGTCCCACCGGCGCGGCCGCGCGCACGCGCATCATCGAGCTCCTGACGCAGGTCGGCATTCCGCAGCCCGAGACGCGGCTGGCGAGCTACCCGCACCAGCTCTCCGGCGGCCAGCGCCAGCGCGTGATGATCGCGATGGCGCTCGCCAACGCGCCGGACCTGCTGATCGCCGATGAGCCGACCACTGCGCTCGACGTCACTGTGCAGGCGCAGATCCTGACATTGCTGAAGGAACTACAGAGCCGTCTCGGTATGGCGATGCTGTTCATCACCCACGACCTCGGCATCGTGCGCAAGATCGCCGACAAGGTCTGTGTGATGAAGGATGGCAAGATCGTCGAGGCGGGCCCGGTCGACGAAATATTCGGAAATCCGCAGCACCCCTACACCAAGGCGCTGCTCGCCGCCGAGCCGAAGCCCGATCCGGCGCCGCTGCAGCCGAATGCGCCGATGGTGGTCGAGACCGACAATCTCAAGGTCTGGTTCCCGATCAAGCGCGGCGTCATGCGCAAAGTGATCGGACACATCAAGGCGGTCGACGGCGTCTCGATCGCGGTGCGCAAAGGCGAGACGCTCGGTATCGTGGGCGAATCCGGCTCCGGCAAGACCACGCTGGGCTTGGCGATCCTGCGGCTGATTTCGTCCGAAGGCCCGATCGTGTTCATGGGCAAGCCGCTGCAGGGCCTGAAGTTCAAGCAGATGCGGCCGTTCCGCCGCGACATGCAGATCGTGTTTCAGGACCCGTTCGGCTCGCTCTCCCCGCGCATGTCGGTCGCCGACATCATCGAGGAGGGGCTGGAGGTCCATCAGCCGCAGCTTTCGCTGAACGAGCGCGAGGAGCGCGTGATCGCGGCGCTGAAAGATGTCGGCCTCGATCCCGAAACACGCTTCCGCTATCCGCACGAATTCTCCGGCGGACAGCGCCAGCGCATCGCGGTCGCGCGTGCCATCGCGCTGGAGCCGACCTTCGTGGTGCTGGACGAGCCGACCTCGGCGCTCGACATGCTGATCCAATCGCAGATCGTCGACCTGATGCGCGACCTGCAGCGCCGCCGCGATCTCACCTACCTGTTCATCTCGCACGACCTGCGGGTCGTCGCGGCGCTGGCGAGCCGGCTGATCGTGATGCGTCACGGCAAGGTCGTCGAAGAGGGACCGGCGGCCGATCTGTTCGCGCGGCCTCAAAGCGATTACACGCGCGCGCTGTTTGCTGCGGCATTCAACATCGAGGCGGCCGCGGGTGTGAGTGACGGCGCGGTTCCGAAGCCCGAAGACCCCGAAGCGGCCCTCAAGGCGCTCCACGATACAGGAAGTTCTGAGTGACGAAGGGTGCGCTTGCGCTGCTGATTACGGGCGGTACGGAAAACTGGGCGGCGCCGCGCTGGCGCGAGCGTTTCACGCGCGTATGCCCCGACCGCAAGGTGGCGCTGATCCCGGACGATCCGATCGATCCGCCACTGGTCGAATACGCGGCCGTCTGGAAGCCCAAGCCCGAAACGCTGCGGCTCTATCCCAATCTCAGGGTGATCTTCAATCTCGGCGCTGGCGTCGATGCGGTCGTGGCCGACACGACGCTGCCCGATGTGCCGCTGGTGCGTGTGGCGGTCGATGACCTGACCCAGCGCATGACCGAATACGTCGTGATGCACGTGCTGATGTATCATCGGCGGCAGCGCTACTATGCCGAAAGCCAGCAAAAGCGCGCCTGGGCGCCGAAGCTGCAATGGGCCGCGAGCGGGTTGCGCGTCGGCGTCATGGGCATGGGCGTGCTCGGCCGCGATGCCGCCGAGGTTCTCAAGCGCATCGGCTTCGATGTGGCGGGCTGGAGCAACACGGCCAAGGACATTCCGGGCATCCCGTGCTTCGCGGGCGAGGCCGGGCTCGGTGCGTTCCTGGCGCGCACCGACGTGCTGGTGTGCCTGCTGCCGCTCACGCCGCAGACGCGCGACATCCTCAACGCCAGGACGTTTGCGCAGCTCGCGCGCGACGGCAAGCTCGGCGGTCCGGTGATCATCAATGCCGGGCGTGGTGGATTGCAGGTCGAGGACGACATCGTGGCGGCGCTGAACGATGGCACGCTCGCCGGCGCGACGCTGGATGTGTTTGGAACCGAGCCGCTGCCGGTGGACAGCCCGCTCTGGTCGCATCCGCTTCTGACGATCTCGCCGCATAATGCGGCCGACACCGACGCCGACGAGATTTCGGTTTACGTCGCGGAACAGATCGCGGCGTTCGAACGCGGCGAAAATCTGGTCAACGTGGTTGACCGCAAGACCGGATACTAGGCCTCACGCGCTCGTGACTCGCTATTGAGCCCGCCACGGCCGAATGAAGCCGCATGACTCGCATCCTGACACTCGCGTTGTTCGCCGTCCTTTCCGTCGCTGCCGCCCGTGCTCAGAATGCCTATCCGATCGTGGGCCTCGACGGCACGCCGGTGCTCAACCACATCGTGCCGCCGGACACGGGCGAGAAGATCAAAGCGCTGCCGAACGTCGTGAGCGTCGGCAACCTGAAGGGCGACGTCACGGTCTACGAGTTCTACGATCTCAACTGCCCGTACTGCCGCCGCGCCGCGATCGATCTGCGCGCGATGCTGACCGCCGACAAGCAGCTCAATGTCGTGCTGGTGCCGTTCCCGGTGCTCGGCATTCCGTCGATCCAGGCCGGCCGTGTCGAGTTCGCGCTGGCGAAGATGGCCTCGCCGGTGAAGTTCTATCTCTTCCACCAGAAGATCTTCGCGAGCCGCGGCGTTGTCGACGGCGAGCGTGCGCTGGCGGTTGCACAGGAGCTGGGCTTCGCGCGCGAAAAGATCATTGAGACCGCGAACGCTGAGGGCATCACCGAGGCCATGAAGGCGCATGTCCGGCTCGGCGACACGATCCAGGCGCAGGCGACCCCGTTGCTGGTCGTTGGCGATGTCGCGATTGTCGGCTACCCGGGCCGGGCCGCGATGGAGAAGATCGTGCAGGCCGTGCGCAAGTGCGGCAAAGCCGTTTGCTGACTAACTGAGCCGTTTGACGCAAGTCGCATGGCTGCCTGCCGCGCTGATGCGTGTGAGCGCCCGCGCGAGCGGCTCCATCGCCACCGCCATGTGATGCGCATTGGCGTGCAGCAGCGTCGCGGCGTCGCGCACGATGGCGACGTGACCCTTCCAGAACACGAGGTCGCCGCGCCGCGCTTGCGCGACGTCGATTGGTGCGCCGAGCGCCTTTTCCTGCATGTCGCTGTCGCGCGGGCAGGGGAGGCCGCAAGCGTTGAGCGCGACCTGCACCAGCCCGGAGCAGTCGATGCCGCTGTCGGTCTTGCCGCCCCACAGATAGGGCGTTCCGAGCATGCGTTCGGCGACCGCGACGAAATCCGTTTCGTTCTGCGCGAGCGGCGCCACATGGCTCGCCGGCAGAAAGCCGATGGCTGACACCGCAAAAGGTCCGTCCAGCCGGTCGACCGCAAGGCGGCTGCCGAGCGGTGGCGACACGGCCGGCGGCAGCTTGATCGAGGCGCCGGGAAACACGAAGGTGCGCGGCGCGATGACCTTGTGGGTCGGCGCGGCACGCGGCGCGATCAGTGCGTTGGCCGGAAGCCAGCCGACATAGCCATCGCTTTCGAGCTGACCCCAGGCCCAGCCTTCGTCGTCGAATTCGTAGACGGTGACGCGCTCGCCCATCAGCGCTTCGGTCATCTGCTCGGCGTCGGGCCGCGGGTCGCGGCGCACCGGTGCCTGCGCGTCGATTACCTCGCGCACTTTACCCTCGACGAAACGCGCGGCGTCGACTTTGCCTTGAAGATGCTTCGCGGCGAGGTCGGGCCGGGCCGGCGTGAGGCGGGGATCGAAGCTCATCGCGGCAGCGCCCGCGCCTTGGCGCGCAGCACGTCGCCGAGACGCTCGACCGCGAGCGCGCCCTTGGGGGTGCGCTGGATCACCACATTGCGGCGGTCGGCTTCGTCGCGGCGCCGCGCGACCAGTTCAAGCTTGCCCATCGTATCCAGCGCGCGCGTGATCACCGGCTTGGTGACTTTCAGTTTGGCCGCGAGCCCGCGCACAGTATGCGGCGGCGGTTCCAAATAGATCGTGAGCAGGATCGCAAGCTGGCGCGCCGAGAGGTCTGGCTCGCCGTCGGTGACCAGCGTGTAGTTGAAGTCCTGCAGCAGCTTCAGGGCTTGGGATGGCCGCAATTCGAGGGCCATGACGGCTCCGATTGTTTCGGACCCGAATTGTTTCAGACCCGCGGGCGCGGATCAAGCGCCGTAGCGCTCCTTGAGCAGGGCGTAGAGCGCACGCGCGGCCTGACACTCGCCGCCGTCCGGGCGCCCGGGCTTCGCGGACGGGGTCCAGCCGTAGATGTCAAAATGCGCCCAGCTCTTCGCCGCGGTGACGAAGCGGTTGAGGAACAGCGCGGCCGTGATCGAGCCCGCGAAGCTGCCGCCCGAGACGTTGTTGATGTCGGCGGTCTTGGAGTCGAGCATCGACTCGTAAGGCCGCCACAGCGGTAGGCGCCATACGGGATCGTTCTCGTACATCCCATGGCGCGCGAAGTCGGCCGCGAGCAGGTCGTCGCCGGTGTAGAACGGCGGCAGGTCGGGCCCGAGGGCGACACGCGCCGCGCCTGTGAGTGTCGCCATGTCGACGATCAGCTCGGGGGCTTCCTCGTCGGCGAGCGCGAGCGCGTCGGCGAGGATGAGGCGCCCCTCGGCGTCGGTGTTGCCGATCTCGACTGTGATGCCCTTGCGCGAGCGATAAACGTCAAGCGGGCGGAAGGAGTCGCCGGCGACCGAATTCTCGACCGCCGGGATCAGCACGCGCAGCCGCACCTTCAGCTTCGCATCCATGATCATGTGCGCGGCGCCAAGCACGCTCGCGGCGCCGCCCATGTCCTTCTTCATGATCAGCATGCCGGCGTCGGGCTTGAGGTTGAGCCCGCCGGTGTCGAAGCACACGCCCTTGCCGACCAGCGTGATCTTCGGCGCGGCCGGATCGCCCCAGGTGAAGTCGATCAGCCGTGGCGCGCGCGGCGAGCCACGGCCGACCGCGTGAATCAGCGGAAAATTCTGTTTCAGCAGTTCGTCGCCGACGATGGAGCGTGCGGTGGCGCCGAACTTCGTCGCGAGCGTGCGCGTCACCCCTTCGAGCTCCACCGGGCCGAGATCGTTGGCCGGCGTGTTGATGAGGTCGCGCGCCAGCACCACGCCTTCGGCCATGCGGGAGAGTTCCGCGCTGTCGAGGCCTTCCGGAACCTCAAGCTGCGCGCCGTGGGCGTCGGCCTTGCGGTAGCGCGTGAACTTGTAAGCGCCGAGCGCAAAGGCGAGCGCCGCAAGGCGCGTGTCGTGCGGCGCATTGGCGAAGCGATAGACCCCGGCCGGGAGCAGGCTGGGCAGACGGCCCGGGAGGAAATGGTCCTTGTCCGCCTTGTCGGCTGGTTCCAGTCCGAACAGCGCGCCCGCAAGCGCGCCGTCCTCGCCCGGCAGCAGCAGCGACTGCCCGGCGCGGGCGTCGAACTTCGCGGCCTCCGCGAAGCGCCGCGCGGACGCGCCGATCTGCTCGCGCACCTGCACGAAATTGCCCGTATGGGCGAACCAGATCGGAACCGGCGGACTGCCGCCCGGCAAAACGAACGCAGGATGCATGAGACTGTCCCCGAAGTGTCATCCTGTTACCACGAGGGTCGGGGGACCGCCTACTCGTACAATGCCGGATTAACCGGGCCTTAGGGTTAACGATCTACTGATTGCAGCAAGGCTGGCGGAACTTGGCCGCTAGCGGAGCTGTATCATGATTGTAGGCGTTGCTTCTCCCCGTCTCCGCTTGCTCGCCACGGCTGCTCTCGCCGCGCTGATGGCGGGTGCGCTCGGCGGCTGCAAGACCACCGGCAGCGCCGACACCACGGGCTCGATTTCATCCTCCCCCGCACGCAGCGACGCCGACTGGCGGCGCGACGGCAAGGACCTCGCCGAGCGCTTCCGCGCCAATCCGCGCGATCCCGAAGTCGCCATCCGATACGCGCAGTCGCTGCGCGCGACCGGCCAGCGCGCGCAGGCGGTCGCCGTGCTGGAAACGGCGGCGCTGCACAATCCGAACAATCAGGCGATCCTTGGCGCTTACGGGCGCGCACTGGCGGACGCCGGAAACCTGAAGCAGGCGCTCGACGTGCTGGAGCGCGCGCATTCTCCGGACATGCCGGACTGGCGCATCCTCTCGGTGCAGGGCGCGGTGCTCGACCAGATGGGCCGCCATGCCGAGGCGCAACGCTATTACGCGAGCGCGCTGAAGATCGAGCCGGATGAGCCGTCGATCCTCTCCAATCTCGGGCTCTCGTATGCGCTCGCCAAGGATCTGCCGAAGGCCGAGGAGACGCTGCGCCGCGCGGCTGCACGCGGCAACACCGACAAGCGCGTGCGGCAGAATCTTGCGCTGGTGGTCGGCCTGCAGGGACGCTTCGCCGAGGCCGAGGGCATCGCGCGCGCCGACCTTCCGCCGGAGGAAGCGGCTGCGAACGTTGCCTATCTCAAGCGCATGATGTCGCAGCGTGCGCCCACCGCCGGCCTGAAGAAGAACATCCGCCCGCGCGCTGTCGAGGGCATGGAGCCGGTGGACGAGACGGGTTCGTAAAGGCACGCGTCATTCCGGAGCGTCGCGTAGCGACGAGCCCGGAATCCATAACCACCAGAGGGCAATAGGCTCGCGGCCTGCGCGTCGTCGCGCCGTTCGCGGCTATGGAATTCCGGGCCCGGCTCTTCGAGCCGTCCCGGAATGACCATTCCGTGGCTTACTGGATCGCCATCACGCGGATCGCGGCCGGGCCCAGAATGACGATGAACAGAACGGGGAGGAAGAACAGAATCATCGGCACGGTGAGTTTCGGCGGCAGCGCGGCGGCCTTCTTCTCGGCTTCCGACATGCGCATGTCGCGGTTTTCCTGCGCCATCACGCGTAGCGTCTGGCCGAGTGGCGTGCCGTAGCGCTCGGATTGTGCGAGCGCCATGCAGACCGCCTTCACGCCTTCGAGGTCCGTGCGCTTGGCGAGGTTCTCGTAGGCGACCTTGCGGTCCTGCAAGTAGGAGAGCTCGGCGGTGGTCAGCGTCAGTTCCTCGGCAAGCGGGATCGACTGCGAGCCGATCTCCTGGCTCACACGCCGGAACGCGGCTTCGATCGACATGCCGGACTCGACGCAGATCAGCAGCAGGTCGAGCGCATCCGGGAAGGCACGGCGGATCGACAGCTGGCGCTTCGAGATCTTGTTCTTCAAGAACAGGTACGGCGCCTGCATGCCCAGGAACGCCGCAAAGATCGACGTGCCGATCTTCATCATCGCCGGCTGTTCGGTGTCGAACACGAAGAACAGATAGAAGATCGCCAGCAGGAACATCACGAGTGGCGAGATCATGCGGAAGAACAGAAACGTCACGTAAGGCGCATTGCCGCGGTAGCCGGCCTGGATCAGCTTGTCGCGTGCCTGTTCCTGTCCCACCCACTTGGCGAGGTTGAAGCGGTCCACGACGTTCTTCATGTATTGCTTGGGCGTCTGGCGCAACTGCACCTTCTCGCCGCGCGCGAGGCGTTCGCGCTCGCGCTGGCGGATCTTCTCGCGCTCGACCGAGACCGCCTTCATGCGGCGGTTCATGTCGTTGCGCGCCAGCAGCGGCATGCCGAGCGTGATCACCGTCGCGATCGCGGCGATCGCGGCAAAGAAGCTCGCGAGGAACTTCGTGTCGTGCAGTTTATCGATGATCAGCTCGACCACATTGTACCCCTAGAAGTCGAAGTTGATCATCTTCTTCATGACGAACACGCCCATCATCATCCACACGGCGCAGCCCGCCATCATCAGGCGGCCGGTCGGATGGGTCCACAGCAGCTCGATGTAGCTGGGGCTGGAGATGTAGACGAGAATCATCACGGCGAAGGGCAGTGCGGCAATGATAACCGCGGAGGCTTTCGCTTCCATCGACATCGCCTGGATCTTGGCCTTCATGCGCTTGCGGTCGCGCAGCACGCGCGAGAGGTTGCCGAGCGCTTCGGAGAGGTTGCCGCCGGCCTTCTGCTGGATCGCGATCACGATGCCGAAGAAATTCGCCTCAGGCAGCGGCATGCGCTCATAGAGCTTGGCGACCGCGTCACCCATCGGAATGCCGATAGTGGAAGACTCCACGATCGTCTTGAATTCTCCGCGCACGGGCTCCGGCGATTCGTTGGCGATGATGCGAAGGCAGTCGCCGAGCGGAAGGCCGGCTTTCACACCGCGCACGATGACGTCAACCGAATCTGGAAAGTGGTGCAGGAAGGAGTTCTCGCGGCGCTTCTTGAGGAACGCGAGCATCCAGCGCGGAAAGCCGAAGCCGCCGGCGAATCCCGCGCCGATCGCAGGCAAAATCATGTCGCTGATGAAGTAGCTGGCGCCGAACAGCACGACGCCAACGATCACGCTGAAGATGATGAACTTGCGCTTCGACCAGTCCAGGCCCGCCTGCGCGATCCGCATGGTGAGCGGCAGATTCTTCATCTTCTGCTGACGGACTTCGAGTTCCTTCAGCGTTTCCTCGACCTGTTCGCGGCGCACTTTGGGCGCGTTGCGGCTTGTCGACGCCACCCGCGCGACAGGCTCCGTGCGTGAGATGTTCGCCTGGCGCAGTTCGGCCGTCCGCTCGCCCGACAGGATCGGGTAGACGAAAACCCACGCGAGCCCGCCGACCGCGACGGCCACGAGAGAGAAGAGGGCAAGGGTTTCCATCGGCATGGCGGCCGTGCCTTCAGTTCTTCAGCGGTTCGCCGGAGACTTCGGCAGCGTCGAGCGCGGCGCCAAGCCGCCTCTCGTCACCGAAATAGCGCGCGCGCTCCCAGAATTTCGGGCGGCCGATGCCGGTGGAGCGGTGGCGGCCGATCAGTTTTCCATTCGCGTCTTCACCGATCATCTCGTAGACAAACACGTCCTGCGTGATGATGACGTCGCCTTCCATGCCCATCACCTCGGTGATGTGCGTGATGCGGCGCGAGCCGTCGCGCAGACGCGCGGCCTGAATGACCACGTCCACCGAGGCGCAGATCATTTCCCGGATGGTCTTGGAGGGCAGCGTGTAGCCGCCCATCGTGATCATCGATTCCAGACGCGACAGCGCCTCACGCGGCGTGTTGGCGTGCAGCGTGCCCATCGAACCGTCGTGGCCGGTGTTCATGGCCTGCAGCAGGTCGAAGGCCTCGGGTCCGCGCACTTCGCCGACGATGATGCGTTCAGGGCGCATGCGCAGACAGTTCTTGACCAGATCGCGCATCGTGACCTGGCCTTCGCCTTCGAGGTTCGGCGGGCGCGTTTCAAGGCGCACCACATGCGGCTGCTGGAGCTGAAGCTCGGCGGCGTCCTCGCAGGTGATGATGCGCTCGTCTTCCTCGATGAAGTTGGTGAGGCAGTTGAGCAGCGTCGTCTTGCCCGAGCCGGTACCGCCGGACACCAGAATGTTGGCGCGGCAATGGCCGATGACTTTCAGGATCTCGGCGCCCTCGGGCGTGATCGAGCCGAACTTGACGAGCTGGTCGAGCGTCAGCTTGTCCTTCTTGAATTTACGAATCGTGAGCGAGGGGCCATCGATCGCGAGTGGCGGCACGATCGCGTTGACGCGCGAGCCGTCCGGCAGGCGCGCGTCGCAGATCGGAGAGGCTTCGTCGACGCGGCGGCCGATCTGGTTGACGATGCGCTGCGCGATGTTGAGCAGCTGCTGGTTGTCGCGGAACCGGATGTTGGTCTGCTGAATCTTGCCGGCGACTTCGATGTAGACGGTGTTGGCCCCGTTCACCATGATGTCGGCGATGTCGTCGCGCGCCAGCAGCGGCTCGAGCGGACCGTAGCCGAGCACGTCGTTGCAGATGTCGTCGAGCAGTTCTTCCTGCTCGGAGATCGACATCACGATGCTCTTGATCGCGATGATCTCATTGACGATGTCGCGGATTTCCTCGCGCGCGGATTCGGCATCCAGCCGCGCGAGCTGCGAGAGGTCGATTGCCTCGATCAGCGCCGAGAAGATCGCGCCTTTGACCTCGTAATAGGTTTCCGACCGGCGCGAGTCGCGCGCGGTCGGTACGATCGGCTTGGGGCCGCGGCCAGGGGCGAGCGGCGGGGAGGTGATCGGCGCGCCGAGTCCCTCGGAGGGAAGCGGAGCGAGGCCGAGATCGTCGTCGCCAGGCGAGGGCGCAGGCGCGCGCGGCGCGGGCGGCGGCGGGGCCGCGACGCGCGTTTCCGATCCTGAACTGCTACGCTTTCCGAACACGTTCTTCTCCGCTGATCACGCCTGCCGGCGCCGCAGCTTCTCGAGCAATGGGGTCAACACGCTGGTTCGCGACCGCTTCACTTCGGTGCGCCCGGTCATGGTCTGGGCCAGCGAGCGGAACGTCTCAACCACGCGGCTTCCCGACGAAACCTCCGCGACCATCTGCCCGTTGTTCGCCGCAGTGCCGAACAGCTGCGGCTCGAACGGAATGCTCGCGACCGGCGGGAACTCCAGCGCCTTGGCAAAGTCGGCCGCCTTGATCTCGGGGCGCTTGGGAACGCCAACCTGATTGAGAACGTATTGGGGCCGCGAGTCGTTCGGGCGCGCGGCGCGCAGAAGATCGATCAGATTCTTGGTGTTGCGCAGGTTGGCGAGATCGGGGGCTGCCACGATCAGGATATCGTCGGCCCCGATCAACGTACGGCGCGCCCAGCCGGTCCACAAATGCGGCACGTCGAGCACGATGCAGGGCACTGTCGAACGCAGCACGTCCAAGGTGGAGTCGAAAGCTTCGGTGCCGAAGTCGTAGACCTTGTCGAGCGTTGCGGGGGCCGCGAGCAAGCTCAGGTGATCGGTGCACTTGGACAGGAGCCGGTCGACGAAGGCCGTGTCGATTCGGTCCGGCGACATCACGGCGTCCGCGATGCCCTGCGGCGGATCCTGGTTGAAGTCGAGGCCGGCGGTGCCGAACGGCAGGTCGAGATCGGCAACGACCGAGTCGAGCCCGACGTCGCGCGCGATCGACCAGGCGACGTTGTGCGCCACCGTGGAGGAGCCGACGCCGCCCTTGGCGCCGACCACCGCGATCGTGCGGCCAACCGGCTTGGCGTCAGCCGCGTGGAACAGTCCGGAGACCGCGCGGATCATATCCACGGGGCCGACGGGGGCGATCAGGTAATCGCTGACGCCGCGGCGCACCATCTCGCGATAGAGCACGATGTCGTTGAGATAGCCGACGACCACGACGCGGGTGCCGGGATCGCACACGTCCGACAGCTGGTCGAGGCCCGCGAGTAATTCCTCGCCGCGGCCTTCCGCCTCGATCATGACCACATTCGGCGTCGCCGAGCTGCGATAGGCTTCGATCGCGGCCGCGATGCCGCCCATCTGGATCTTCAGATGAGCCTTGCTCATGCGGCGATCCTCGCCGGCCTGCTGCATCGCGCCCGCCGTGTCGGACGAGACGCAGAACGCCTGGATCGAGATGCGCGGGACCGTCGCGATGTGCTCGTCGAGCACAGTCGTTTCGGCGGCTGCGGCGCTCGGTTCGCCGCCTTTGAGTGCGAACTTGATCATTGGCCCACGTCGCTGATCTTGCCCTTGTTGGAATCCGGGTATGTCGTCGCCGTCGCTTCGCCCTTGCGGTACTTGTCGATGACGGTCGAGCGGCGCGCCGCCAGTGCGGCCTGTTCGCTGCGCGGCTGAACGAGATCTGCCGGGTTGTCGACTTGAGCGGCAAGATTGCGCTGGCTGGCGCAGCCTTGGTTCCAGTGCGGCTTGTTCGCCCAGTGCAGCGGGCTGGTCGTCACGCCGACATCGTCGGGCCAGAGGCCGCACGGGCCGGTTTCGGCGGCCATGCGCGGATAGTTGACGCGGATGATGCCGAGCCGTGCCGGGTCCTGCGTGGGAGCCGGACGGACCTCGATCGAGTTATGCGGCACGCCGGTCGCCGCGAGGACGGCGCGAATTTCGCGCGCCGCGCTGCGGGCCGCATGCTCGTTGGAGCCGCCGAGCGGAACCTCGACCACGATGCCGCCGCTGGCTTCGCGTCGCCATTGCGACGCGAGCGCGCCGACCTCGGCGCGCTGCGCCGGCGTCAGGCTGCCGCGGCGGTCGCCGATGAACACGGTCAGCGACTGCGCCTTCTCGCGCACCGCGATCGGGTGACGCAGGCGGTGGTCGCTTGGAATGCTCGCGGTCGTCTCCTCGACGGGCGTCGTGGTCTGGCAACCCGCCAGCAGGGCTGCGAGGCTGGCGAAGGCCAGCATGCGCGCGAGGTTGGGAAGATTTTTCATGGGACCAGTCCTCACGCCACTCAATCCAGAATGAAGCCGTACTTGCCGTGGTAGCCCGGCGCCGGGGCCGGGGCGCCCTTGGCGGGGCCGCCGTAGATGCGGTTCAGGCGCCCAAGCAGGATCGCGGCCGGATCGGAGGCGTCCTGGAAGCCGTCGTCAGGCCGCGAGAGATCCTTCTGCGCCACCGCACGGGCGATGTACGGGGTCACGATCACCACCAGCTCGGTCTGCCGATTGATGTAGTCGCGGCTCTTGAACAGGACGCCGAGAACCGGGAGCTGCATCAGGCCGGGGAGGCCGGAGAGCTGGTGCTTGGTCTGCTCCTGGATCATGCCGGCGAGCGCCAGGGCGCCGCCCGACGGAATCTCGACAGTGGTCTCGGCGCGGCGGGTCTTGATCGACGGAATGGTCTGGGTGCTCGTGCCCTGCACGAGCTGGACCGAGTTCTCGTTCGAGAGCTCGGAGACCTCGGTCATGACCTTGAGGCTGATGCGGCCCTCGGACAGCACCACCGGCGTAAAGTTGAGGCCGACGCCGAACTTCTTGAACTGGATCGCAAGCTGACAGGCGCGGGTCTGCGGGTCGCAGGTGTAGCCTGCCGGCACCGGGAACTCGCCACCGGCGAGGAAGCTCGCGCTTTCGCCCGAGATCGCGGTCAGGTTCGGCTCGGCGAGCGTGCGGATCACGCCGGCACGCTCCATCGCGCGCAGCGTCGCGGTCACGCCCTTGAACTGGCCGGTGGTCGCGTTGCCTTCGACCAGTGAGTTGCCAAGCGCCGTGAACGGGTTGTTGTTGGTGAAGTTGAGCACGGCGCTGCCGTAGCTCAGGCTCGCGTTGAGATCGACGCCAAGCTGCTTGATCACGTCGCGCTGCACTTCCGCGACCGTGACCTTGAGCATCACCTGGTCGCGCCCGCGGATCGTGAGGTTGTTGACGACCTTGTCGACGCCGCCGACGAGGCGCGCCGCGACGTCGACCGCCTGCTGCGCTTCCGAGGCGTTCGCGACGCTGCCCGCCAGCATCACGCCTTCGCCGACGCCGTCGACGCGGACGTCGGCCTGCGGCAGGAGCTTCTGCAGCATCGCCCGGATGCCGTTGAGATCGCGCGTGACCGCGACATCGAAGCCGGCGATCTGGCGCCCTTCCGCGTCGAAGAAATAGATGTTGGTCTGCCCGACCGCGACGCCGATCAGGTAGGCGCGGCGGGTGGAGCGGACGACCGCGTTGGCGAACTTCGGCTCCGCCACCAGCACGTCCTTGATGTCGCGCGGCAGGTCGATCACCACGGACTTGCCGATGCCGAGCTGGACGAAGCGCGAATTGCTATCCGAGCCGACCACCTGCAGCGGCGCGCTCCCGCCCTGCGCCATGGCGACCGGATCGCTGGCGTGCGCGCCGGAGATGACAGCAAGGCTCGCCGCAATCAGTGCGGCGGTGGTCGCCTGCTTCAAAGTCCAAGCCCGCTTCAAGGTCCAGTTGGCCATTGTACTCATCCCCTACTCGGATCACTTCGGCGCAGTTACGGTCGAGACGCCGAAGCGCACGGTATTGATGCCGACTTTGCGGCCGCCGCGATCGTCGTCGTTCGGAAGCGTTTTTTCGTTGGCGTCCGCGAGGCTGCGCAACGCGAGCGACAGCGTGCCGAGCTGGCGCGAGAGCGCGAGCGTTTCAGCCTGGCGCGGCGTCAGTTCGAGCGTCGCCGTTTTGCCGATCACGACCTTCTGGCCGTCCTTCTCGCCGAGCGTCTGGTCGATGGCGAGAATGCGGATGTTGGCCAGGATCGTCTCGGAGGTGTGCGATTCACCGCCAGCGCCGGCCTTCTCGGCGTCGCGGTCGCGGCGCGAGAGGATCACGTCGACGCGGTCGTTCGGCAGAATGAAGCCGCCGGCGCCGGTTTCCGGCGAGATTTCGGTTGAAATCGCGCGCATGCCCTTGTCGAGCACCGCGGCCATGTAGCCGGAGCCGTTCGCCTTGATGAGCTTGGCCTCGCGCAGCGGCTCGCCGACAACGAATGGCGATCGCGCGATCGCGCCGGTCAGCGCGTCGATGGCATCGGGTTTTTCGGAGCGGCGAATGAAGGAGGGGCTGGCGGCCGCGGTCGGCCACTGCTGCCACTGCATGTCCTTGCCGGAGATCGCCTGGCCGAGCGCGATATCGCCCTTGGCGACCAGCACGTCGACAGTGTCGATCTTGGTGACCTCAACAGGTGCAGGCGCGGGCGGCGGTTCGCTGGAACGGCCAGCGAGCAGCGCGGCGACGCCACCGGCGGCAACGGCCACACCAAGAACTACGATACGCGCGGCTTTCATACGCTTCACTTTCCACAACGACGCGTTGACCTGACCGGGTCGACGCAGTGGATTTCACCAGTGAAACGTCAATCCATGGTTAATGGCGGGTATCGAATTTGAGTTAACCGATCGTTGCACGCGAGAACGCGAAGGCGCAGAGCCACTTTGCGCATCGACGCGATCGCAATAAAGAGACGCCGCCGGAGTGCGGCGGCGCGGCAGCGTTGCTGACGTGCGGCGTAGCCGCGCTACATGCCGAGCTTCATCCACGGCGTCTCGGGATAGATCGCGAGTGCCGCAAGCGCCAGGGCGATGCCGTAAGGAATGCCCGTGTCCATGCGATGCAGGCGCTTGGCCCAGTCCTGCTCGGCAAGAAAGGCGGGCAGGGGCATCAAGCGGAAGCGCAGGATCAGCAGCGTCAGGACGCCGCCGATCAGCGACGCGATGACAAGGTAGTTGAGCAACTGGTCGAAGCCGAGCCAGAGCGCCGTCGCGGCTGCGAGTTTGGCGTCGCCGCCGCCGATCCAGCCGCGCGCGAAGAACACGAATGTCACGACCAGCACCGCAAGCGCGGCCGCCACATGCATGCCGATTTCGGCAAGCGGCATTCCGGTCATGAGCGCGAGTGCAAAGAAGGCGCCAACCAGGATCAGCGAGACGCGGTTGGAGATCGTCATCGTGAAGAGATCGCTCGACGCCGCGAACGCCATCATGGCGGGAAACAGCAGCAATCGGATTGCGTCGGTCATCTGTTCCATCCTGCGGATGGCCTGAGGCGCCAGGCGAGGCCGGACCTTATCCGCAAGGGCCTTGCAATCCGGTTAGCGCCATCATGAAAAACGGGCCCGATCCGCGTTGCGGAACCGGGCCCGGTTTTTTGTTCCCACCGACCCTTCTGGTGCGCGGGCCGGATCTTGGAGAGTATCAGTTCAGCTTGTTGCTGATGCCGCCGAAGGTATCGGACAGCTTGGTTCCGAGGCCTTGGACCACCGTGATGATCGCAACCGAGATGCCAGC
>Ga0075366_10000507_pt1 | contig 17971 bp, 20 predicted proteins | sample EndMethybrTD3031_FD_72351 | JGI IMG/M metagenome (GOLD analysis project Ga0075366, IMG submission 72351) | Populus endosphere microbial communities from Tennessee, USA - Endosphere MetaG P. TD hybrid TD303-1 | ecosystem: Host-associated > Plants > Roots > Endosphere | place: USA: Tennessee...
GCCAACAACCTTTATTTAAAAAACGACTGGCAAGGCGCTTTGGGTGCCGTAAATGCTTATTTTGATAAGTTCCCTGGCAAGCAGATTTACGAAAAACAGGCAAGATTTATAAGGGCGCAAAGCTTAACTAACCTGAACAGGACGCAGGAAGCCGTAGTGGATTATAACCTGATATTAAATGACTGGACAAGCGCCTACAGCGAGAAATCGTTAATAGCGATGGCTAAACTTTACATTAGCCAGCAAAAATACAATGAGGCGGTAGTGTTCCTGAAACGATTGGAAACAAATTCGGAATACAAAGCCGATTATACCTTCGCTATCAACAACCTGCTGCTATGCTACGCCGAAATGAAAATGCCGGATGATGCATTAAACTATGTAAAGCTGGTTAGGGAAAACGATAAAACCGCCCAGGAAGATAAGTTCCGTACCGGTTTATACGCAGGTAAAGCTTATTTGCAAAGGGGCGATACAACTACCGCTATTAAAGAGCTAAACTACACCATAACCAATACCAAAACAGTTGCCGCAGCCGAAGCAAAATATAACCTGGCGCAGGTTGAGTATTTAAAAGGCAGGTACAAAACATCGCAAAAAATGTGTTTTGACCTGGCTAAGGAAATGCCCAACTATGATTACTGGGTAGCCAAAACCTATATTTTATTGGCCGATAACTACAAGGCGCTTAAAGACAACTTCCAGGCAAAAGCAACACTGCAAAGTATTATTGATAATTACAAAGCCGATGATGATATACTGCCAACCGCCAAACAGAAACTGGATGTACTAAACGGCGGCAAATCCAACAAAAATACAGCGCCGGTAGCAGCACCTGATACCGACGACAATAAAGCAGCCCCGGCGGATACCACCAAAACCCCGGCCCAAAACTAACAGGATAACGAAGAGTAATATAAAAAGAAGACAAGCAATGAACTTAAGATACACCTATACGCTGCTTACCTTAATAATAGCATTATACTTTGTTCCTGCACAAGCGCAAACAAAGAAACCAGCTAAAAAGGCAACAGTAAAAACAGCCAAAGCTAAAACACCGGCAAAGGCGCCTGCAAAAAAAGCTGCGACAAAGCCGACAGTTAAAAAAACTACAGATGCCGGGTCAAAAAAGCTTGGCGATGCGGCGAACAAGGCCAGCCAGGATACTACTAAAAAGGGCGGCACCAATGCTAATAACCCTGCAAACGGGGGCAGCTTATCAGAAGAGATTGTGGTAACCACAGCTTATAAGCCGGTATTGGCCGATGCGGTAAAAATTCGCCGCAATCCCGACCTGGAAGATAAAGCGCCATTTAAAGCGCCATTGAGCTATACCCCGCTGGATAAAAAACTGGAGCAGGATTCGGAAATTAAACACCTGGATGCGCAGAAAAGAGCTGCCGAGCAGGATTCGGTATTGCTTAACAATTATGTTAAAGCAGGTGTAGGTAGTATGAAAACCCTATTTGGCGAAGCCTATTTTGGCAACGGCCGCGACCAGGCCTTGCAGGTGGGCGGTTTTTTGAAACATCTTTCGCAATCAGGCTCATGGGATAAGCAAACCGAAAGTAAGGATGAGGTTGGCGTTTTTATCAAAAGCATCAATGCAGAAAACACCATTAGTGGCCGTATTAATTACAAACGCCGCGGCGTTTACTTTTACGGTCACCCGGATTCAATTCCGCTAACTTTTACGCCTCAAAAACAATATTTTAACGATATCAGCGGCGAAGTGGAACTCGCCAAAAACTTTAAAGATGTTGAAAACGATTTCACCTACTCGGTAAAGCTAAACGGTTATTCATTTGGGAACGCGTTTAAGGCGCGCGAAAGTAGTATTGTACTTTCGGGCTTCGTGAACCAAACTATTAAACAGTTTTACACCGGCCTTGGCGCTTCGATTGATGTGGCCAATCCAAAAGATAGTGCCTACAACTTAAACAACAGCATCCTGCGGTTAAACCCTTATATCAAATTCCAGGGCACCAATTATAAAATAGACGCAGGTGTAACCATCGCTAAAGAATTTGGCGACTTTGACCGCTTTTTTGTTTTCCCGGCCGCAAAACTGGAATACCAGGTAATACCCAAATATGTGCGCCTGTTTGTTGAGGCCAAGGGTGATGTAAACAGGGCATCACTACGGGATTTTGCAAATGTGAACCCATACATCAACCAAAACATAAAACTTCAGAACTCGGTTGATCAGTTGGATATCAGTGCGGGCTTAAAAGGCACGCTGGCGCCAGGGCTTAGTTTTAAAGCGTCAGTTTTCCGCAACAGCGTGAAAGATATGGCCTTATTTGTAAGCACCCAAACCGCACAAGGCTATAAATTTGATGTGATATATGATAAAGGCCGGTCGCGGGTAAGCGGGTTTAATGGCGAGCTTGACTTTAAGGCAACCGAGGATGTAAACATTTTTGGCCGCGTAGAGTTTAAGGATTATAAAATGGCGACAGAAGAACAACCCTGGAACTTGCCTAAGTTTTTGTTGACGGCAGGTACCGCCATCCATATTAATAACAAAGTAAGCATTACCGGCTCGTTATTGATAAGGGGAACAGCCTATGACAGGCCATTCGGCTTAACACCGGGACCATTGGGAACCCCTACACCAAATACAACCCTGTTAATGAAAAACCGCGAAATTACCTCTTTTGCCGATTTGAATGGCGGTGTTGAATACCGGGTTACACCCGTTATTACCGTGTTTGCACAGGCAAATAACATTTTAAACTCAGGTAATCAAAGCTGGATATACTATCCTAACTACGGATTTAATATCTTTGGCGGCGTTGGTTTCTCGTTTTAAGATATCAACTTGTAATAAACCGTATTTTAACAAATGGACATAGCCAATTACTTAAGCGAACTATTAGGCCGGCAGGGTGAAATAAGCGTGCCTGGCCTTGGCCATTTTGTGCATGTACGTGTAAGTGCCTGGTATAACGATGCCGAACGTAAGTTTTACCCGCCTGGTTATAAAATACAATTTGATCCGCAAGTGGTTGATGGTGATGATACGCTAACAAAATATATTGCCGAAAAGAAAAAAATTTCGCTGGCGTCATCCAAATACTTTACCGATAAATACATCAGTTCTTTAAAACAAGAGGCTGCTTTACAGGAGGTACCTTTTGCCGGTTTGGGCTGGTTTTTTATGGATAAAGGTAAAATCGCCTTTAAATCAAAAATAAGCAATGCCGATAGCGCGTCTTTTTATGGGTACGCGCCTATCAGCATAAAAAAGCTAAATCAGCCCGAAATAACCGAAGTTCCGGTTGAAACGCCTGAAACCGTCTCTGTGCCAGTAATACCGCCTATACAAGAGCCTGCCGATAATTCGGTATCGCCGCCAGAACCGATGCCACTGCCACGGCCAATCCGTGAAATTCCAGAGGAAACTGCCGACCAGCCCGTAGAATATTTTGATGACGAACCAGAAGAAAAGCGCGGCATAAGCGCCTGGGCAATTATATTGGTAGCAGCAATAATTTTGGCTAGTGCCGGTTTAACCATTTATAAGTTTAAACCACAATGGCTGCACCTGAATAACGGCCAGGAAATACAATTACCACCGGTAACCAAAGCGCCACCAGTTGTAAAGCATGATACCGACTCGGTTAAAAAAGCTGTGCAACCTGCCGATACCACTAACAAGGCAATTTTAAAACCAGATTCGGCGTTAAAGAAAGCGGCAGTGGTTCCCGATACCTTGGACAAACCTGTATATGTTATTTTTGTCGGTTCGTTTAAAACAGTTACTAAAAGCTTGAGTGCAATTAAGGATCTAAAAGCCAAAGGCATTGACGCAAGAATACTATCGGGGCCAGGCACAGGTAAACGCGTTAAGCTTATCATCGGTAGTTTTGCAACATCGGCCGAAGCCGAAACAGAACGGCATAAATTAATTAATTCTAAAAAAATAGATAAAGATTCATATTCGCAACAAATCATCAATCCTAAGAAATGACATTATTATTAATACAGGCAGTAACAGATACAGCAAAACACTTAGCAGATACCGCTAACCACGCAGCCACTCAATTAACTCAGCCCGCAGAAGATTTACGTTTTGGCGACCTGCTGATAAAAGGGGGCTGGGTTATGATACCTATAGGCATACTGGCTGTACTGGGACTGGTTATATTTTTTGAACGCTATTTTACCATCCGCAAGGCATCCCGGAATGAGTCGAACCTGATGATACAGGTACGGTCGAGCATTCATTCGGGCAACCTGGAATCGGCCATTGCCATTTGCCGCAACAGCAACACCCCCCTGGGCCGGATGCTGCAAAAAGGGCTGCTGCGTATTGGCCGCCCTATAAAAGATATTGAAGGCGCCATAGAAAACATTGGCAAGCTGGAGGTATCCAAACTGGAAAAAAACATTGGTATTTTGGGCATTGTGGCAGGTATTGCGCCGATGTTTGGTTTCCTGGGTACTATTGCCGGGGTAATTAAAATTTTTTATGATATATCTAAAACAGATAACATCAGTATGGGTGTTATATCTGGTGGTTTATATGTAAAAATGGTAACATCGGCAGCCGGTTTATTTGTGGGTATTGTGGCCTATGTGTGCTACCATATTTTAAATATGATGGTTGACAAGGTGATCCTGAAACTGGAAACGGATGCCATTGAATTTATTGACCTGTTAGAGGAGCCAAGCAAATGAATTTAAGAAAAAGACATAAAAGCGCATCGGCCGAAGTACATACCTCGGCCATGAACGATATCATGTTCTTCCTGCTTTTGTTTTTCCTCATCGCGTCAACGGTTACCAACCCCAATGTGGTTAAGCTGGTATTGCCAAAATCATCAAGCGGGCAGTCGATTTCTAAAAAAACGATCAACGTGGCCATTACCAAAGATTTGGTATACACCGTTGATAAAAAGGTTGTACCCGTAGATAAACTGATGGAGGAACTATCAACCTACAAATCAATGGCGAAGGAATTAACCATTGTTTTATCGGTAGATAAAACGGTAGCCATACAGGATGTGGTACAGGTATTGGATATAGCACAAAAATTAAACATAAAACTGGTTTTGGCAACGGAACCGAAGGGATAGGCAGTTGCGGGGATCGGGTTGCGAGGCTCGGGTACAACTGGTTTCTTGATAAATATATTTTTCACGAGCCACGAAACCGACAACGCGAACCACAAAACCCGCAACACGAACCACAAAACAGAAAATGGAATACAGGGAAGAGCAAAATAACTATCCAAAGGCGTTTTTAGCAACGGGCATTATTATGGCCGTACTAATGGCGGCGTGTTATTTTATCGTGTTTAAAAACCCGCCAAAACCTGAAGATGGTACAGGCGGTATATTGGTGAATTACGGTACGGTTGATGAAGGGATGGGCAATGATTATATGAGCACCGAAGAGCCTTCCGTGGCCGAAAAGGCCAATCATACCAAGCCCGACAAGGTTACCCCTGCCCCGCCATCGGAAGAAAAACCAACGCCGCAGGCAAGCGAAAAAACTGTGGTTACCCAAAATACCGAGGATGCCCCCGAGGTTGCCGCACCAACTAAAAAGCCAACAACCGCTGTTGCCACACCACAACCAACAAAAACCGTAGCCAAGCCAGTAATAAACCAAAATGCCCTTTATAAAGGCAAAGCCACAACCGGTACCGGCGAAGGCGACGGAACAGGCAATAAACCGGGCAACCAGGGTAAACCCACCGGCACAACGCTAACTAACAATTATAACGGAACAGGATCTGGTAACGGCGGCAACCTTAACATGGCCCAGCGTAACTTTGTAAGCCGCCCGGCTGTAAGCGACGACAATCGCCAAACAGGGAAAATTATGGTGGATATAAGGGTTGATAAAGACGGTAACGTAGTATACGCCCGCGCCGGCGCCCGAGGTACCACCATTACCGATGCAGCATTATTACAAAAATGCGAAGACGCCGTTAAAAACTCCAAATTAAATGCCCTTGATTCGGCACCTGATACTCAACAGGGTACGGTTGTTTTTGTGTTTAAGGTAAATTGATTTCCAGTTTGCAGCAGGCAGTTTGCAGTTTGCACCTCAATTAATAGTTTTGCAGCAGAAATCGTTACTGTATGCAAACTTACTGCAAACTGCAAACCGATAACTGCCAACTACCCAAATGAACTACCAGGAAACCATCCAATACCTATATACCCAACTCCCCATGTTTACGCGCGATGGGGCTTCGGCGTATAAAGCCAACCTTGATAATACCATCGAGCTTTGTAAACGGCTGGATAACCCGCAGCACAAATTCAAAAGCGTTCATGTTGGCGGTACCAATGGTAAAGGATCCACATCGCACATGCTCGCTGCCGTATTGCAAACCGCGGGTTATAAAACAGGGCTATACACCTCTCCTCATCTAAAAGATTTCCGCGAACGCATCCGCATTAACGGACAAATGATAAGCGAGCAAACGGTAATTGATTTTGTGGCCGGCCATAAACCCGATTTTGACGACATCCGTCCTTCTTTTTTTGAAATGACCGTAGGCCTGGCCTTTGACATTTTCGCAAAAGAAAAGGTAGACATAGCCATCATTGAAGTTGGATTGGGCGGCCGGCTGGATTCGACCAATATCATCAACCCGCTGCTTTCGATCATCACCAATATAGGCTGGGACCACATGAATATCCTGGGCGATACGTTGCAGCTAATTGCCGCCGAAAAGGCAGGTATTATTAAGCCCGATACCCTGGTAATCGTCGGCGAACATCAACCGGAAGTAGCACAGATATTTATCGACAAAGCCCGATTAGCCAGTACTGATATTTTATTTGCATCTGACATTTGGGAAATTCAAAACTCAAAAGTCAAAAGTCAAAAAGAAAACCTGCTCGATTTAACCGCCACAAAAAACTCACAACTCAAAATTCACAACTCACAACTCACCATCCAACTCGATCTTACCGGCTCGTATCAGCTCAAAAATGTAAAGACTGTGTTAACTGCTATTGATGAGCTACGTATTCAGGGTTTCAATATTACTGATGACGATATCCGCACAGGCTTATCGCAGGTAACTCTTACCGGCTTACATGGCCGTTGGGAAACATTAACCGAAAAACCCCTAACCATTTGCGATACCGGCCACAATCCTGAGGGCATACAAGAAGTGTTACAAAACATTGCATCAGTCAATTACAAACACTTGCATTTTGTAATAGGCATGGTAAATGATAAGGACATTACCAAGGTGCTTAATATGCTGCCTAAAGATGCCACCTACTATTTTTGCAAACCCGATATCCCAAGGGGATTGGAAGCTGAAAGCTTAAGGCTGAAGGCTGAAAGCATCGGTTTGCAGGGGACAACCTATACTTCTGTTAAACAGGCCTTACAGGCAGCTCAAAACTCGGCTGACGACAACGACCTGGTTTTTGTGGGGGGGAGTACTTTTGTGGTGGCCGAGGTGGTGTGAATTATTTGAACCGGGATTTTTTAAAGGCTGGTTATTTTTTAAAGATGTTCAAGAAGGCGGCGCCGTTCACCGAATTTGAGAATTTAACGAAATTTGAAACCCCAGGTTTTCGACTATCAATTCTGAAAATACCTTAATTCGAAAAATTCAGGTTCAGATAAAATAAAATTCTATTTTTACTCCTGACAAAACCATCTCAATCCACACCTTTTATAAATATGACATATCTACCATCTGCAGACAGATACAAAAAAATGCAATACCGTCGTTGCGGCAATAGCGGCATTAAATTACCGGCTATTTCGTTGGGCCTGTGGCACAATTTCGGGCATGTTGACGTGACCGAAAATTACCGCAAAATTTTGCACCTGGCTTTTGACAGCGGTATCACCCATTTCGACCTGGCCAACAACTACGGGCCGCCTCCGGGTTCGGCCGAAGAGAATTTTGGACGCATTTTAAAAGAAGATTTCCGCGGTTATCGCGATGAAATGATTATCAGCAGTAAAGCGGGTTATACCATGTGGGACGGCCCTTATGGCGATTGGGGCTCAAAAAAATACCTGGTGGCCAGCCTGGACCAAAGCCTTAAACGCATGGGACTGGAATATGTGGATATATTTTACCACCACCGCCCTGATCCTGAAACACCGCTGGAAGAAACCATGGCAGCGCTTGATCTCATCGTTCGCCAGGGAAAAGCCCTGTATGCCGGTATCTCCAACTACCCTGCCGATCTGGCCGCAAAAGCCATTAAAATATTAAAAGAGCTGGGCACGCCATGCCTTATCCATCAGCCCAAATACTCGATGTTTGAGCGTTGGGTTGAGGGTGGTTTAATGGATGTGCTGGGCAACGAAGGCGTGGGCTGTATCCCATTTTCGCCGTTGGCACAGGGTATGTTAACCAACAAATATTTACATGGCATCCCCGAAGACTCAAGGGCGGCAAAATCAACCGGTTTTTTACAGGCTTCGCAATTAACTGACGAACGCCTGAGCCAGATAAAACGCCTTAACGACCTTGCCCTGCAACGCGGCCAAACACTGGCACAAATGGCATTGGCCTGGTTGCTGAAAGATAACCGCGTTACGTCGGTACTGATTGGCGCAAGCCGCGCCGAACAACTGGCCGATTCATTAAAGGCGCTGGATAATATTGTTTTTTCGGCTGGTGAGTTGGCGCAAATAGAGGTGATATTGGGTTAATTAACATAAACGTCATTGCGAGGTACTAAGCAATCTCTTTAGGACAATTATCGAACTTTGCACCCGACATTTGCATATTGGGGATTGCTTCGTTCCCTTTAATGGCACACTTGTAAGCAACTGATTATCAAAGATATTTTTAATACAATCTATGTCATTGCGAGGAACGAAGCAATCGCGAACTCGACAGGGTGGACTTGCAAAGTTCGCGATTGCCGCGCTATCGCTCGCAATGACATGGTTGTTGTGATGCTCGAATGGCAACACGTCATCCTCGTTTTTTTCGGGATTATCCTGGTTGTTCCTCGCAATGACGTTTGTTATTTTTTGTTTAGACAACTCCTATAAGTTTTTTTAAATCTTTTTCTATGGCAACTATTAATTGGGGTATAATTGGTTGCGGCGATGTAACCGAACTTAAAAGCGGGCCGGCTTTTAAAAAAGTGGCCGACAGCAATCTGATAGCCGTTATGCGCCGCGATGCGGCAAAAGCGGCCGACTATGCCAGCCGCCACCTGGTTGGAAAATGGTACAGTGATGCTAATAAAATGATGGCCGAAGCAGGTGCAAACGCCATCTACATTGCTACTCCCCCATCGTCGCATTTGGAGTATGCTTTATCGGCCCTGGAAAAAGGTTTTAATGTGTATGTAGAAAAACCTGTTACCCGCAATGCCGATGAAGCAAGGGCTATGGCTGCGGCCGTAAAACAAAGTAATGCAAAACTCACTGTAGCACATTACCGCAGGGCCGTGCCCATGTTTTTAATGGTGAAGGATTTACTGGATACACAAAAAATTGGCGATGTACGCACGGTACAAATCAGGATGTGGCAAAGCCGCAAGCCAAAATTGATTGCCGAAAGCGAAACCAACTGGCGGGTGTTACCCGAGCTTTCGGGCGGCGGATATTTTCATGACCTGGCACCACACCAGCTGGACCTGATGTTATATTATTTTGGCGAACCTGAAAAATATCATGGCTTCTCGCTCAACCAATCGACATCAACACCGGCTGATGACCATGTTTGCGGCCAAATTCAGTTTAAAAATAAAGTGGTAGTAAATGGCTCCTGGTGCTTTAACGTAGCCGAGAGTTTAACCACCGATACCTGTGAGATCATCGGCACAAAAGGAAAAATAACGTTTCCGTTTTTTGGCAATTATGTAACCTGGAAAACAGATAGTGAAGATGAAACGGTAACTTTTAAGCACCCGCAACACATTCAGCAGCCAATGATAGAAAAAGTGGTGGCTTACTTTAAAAACGAAGGCCCTAACCCCTGCCCGATTGATGAGGCTGTTACTTTAATGGATATTATGGATTCATTCACTAAAACTAAATGAGCAATAAATCCTTTATAAGGAAGTTTGAACATAAGTACTATGTTCATTTATTAAACACTGCAATTAAAATATGAAACAAATTCTGTCTCTGATTATCATTATTACAGCTTTTACACTTACGGCAAGGGCGCAAAAATTTGATGTGCCCATGCATTACGAACTCCAAACCGATGCCGACTTTGACATGTACGAGCAACAGGTAATAAACACGGCCGACTGGCTGCAACAAACCGGATGGAAAGATAAACGCGAAAAAAGGCAGGCCGCCCGCTTATTTATTTTAGCCTGGGTACAAGGCAGCCATAGCGTTTCGGTATCTATCAATAAAGCCGTAAACAATCTTAGCGATCTTAATCCCGAACTGTTATTTACCTACACCTCGCAATACGCCAAGTTTGCATTACAGCATAAAACCGATTTTGATAAAAACGCGGCCAACCTGGTAGCGTTAAGGGCACTGTTATCCAAATACAGCATGGAAGAATCGCGCAAAAAAGATGATGACGTAGAAAAACTGATAGAGATTAATAAAGAAGGCAACCTGGCCAGCTGGATAGCAACCGATTTTAAGTAGCTATTTAAACTATTATAAAAACAAAGCCATCGCTGTTTGCAGTTGATGGCTTTGTTGCTTTTATCTATTAACTTTTCTTTTTAGGCACCTTTGCGCCCTCTTTACGTGCTTCTGATAAACCAATGGCTACGGCTTGCTTTTTGCTGGTCACTTTTTTACCGCTGCCACTTTTAAGTTTACCCTCTTTCATTTCGTGCATGGTCTTCTCCACTTTTTCACCTGCTTTTTCTGAATATTTTGCCATAACATTTACTTTTAAGTAGATATTTTATTAAAGCAAAATAAAGGCCAATTTTAACAGGGAGTTGGCTGTTTGCAATTTTTAGCCGATTTTTGGTTGCAAGCGATTGTCATACAGGCAGGCCGGATATAAGAGCAATTAGCCTACACTAAAAGATACCCTTTCTGAATATTCAATGATTAATTTTAAACGTGCCGACCATTTCCAGATTGTCATTCCGCCTGGAAGGCTGGAAGAGGCGAGGATTTTTTATACCGATATTATTGGCCTTGAGCCCATTGAGCGGCCCAGGTTCAAATCGAAAGGTTATTGGTTTAACATTGCCAATATTCAGCTGCATTTAAGTACCGAAGAGGCCATGCCCCGCACATCGAGGCACAATGCCTTCGAGGTGACCGATATTGCTGCGGCACGTAAGCATTTACAAAACCATGGGGTGGAATTTATGGAAGAACCAGCGATTCCGGGCCGGGAACGTTTTTCATTTATAGACCCGTTTGGGAACAGGATAGAATTACTGGAAATGTTATAACGCCAGTTCAATATTGGGGTCCCAATACACGGTTTTGAAATCCTGCACCTGGTCGTCAACTACTTTTACGCCTTCGCTTTCCAGCATCTCCTGCATGGTGTTGCCTCCAAAATGAAACTTGGCTGTAAGTAGCCCCTGTCTGTTCACAACCCTGTGCGCCGGTACAGGCGGATTGGCCCTGCCTGCAGCCTGCATAGCATAACCCACCATCCGCGATGAACCTTTGGTGCCTAAATAAGCTGCAATGGCGCCATAGGATGTTACCCTGCCCTTAGGTATTAGCCGGGCCACCTGGTATACTTTATCAAAAAAATTAATATCGTCCATTTAAAAAGCTTAAGGCGGAATGCTTAAGGCCAAAAGCGTTAAGCATTCTGATGTTACTGGCGACACATTTAGCATTTACAGCTTTAGGCCTTCGGCTTTAAGCTTTTAGCTTTCAAACATTATTCAAACGAAAACTTAAGATAATTAATGTTCTTATTATCCTTCAAATATTTTTTTTCGTAGTAGGTTTTTATCGATAGGACCTCATCAGCATACGGCGAATGATAAAGATCTTCTGTGCGGATGTGTAGTTTCAATTTCAACTCTTCAATCTTTTCGGCAGTGTAGGCGTGCAAGCCATCGTTATCGGTTTTAAGGTTTACACAACCCGACGGTTTCAGAATTTCGATATACTTATTTAAAAACCTTGGAGATGTTAACCGTTTTTTTTCGCGGCTTAATTGCGGCTGGGGATCGGGAAAGGTTATCCAGATCTCGTCAACCTCGCCATGACCAAAGTAATCCAGCAGGTTTTCTATCTGGATGCGTAAAAAGGCTACATTGGCCACACCATCTTCAATGGCGGTTTTGGCGCCACGCCAAATGCGGTTGCCTTTATAATCAATACCAATAAAATTTTTATCGGGAAAAAGCTGCGCCAGATTTACGGTGTATTCGCCTTTGCCGCAGGCCAGCTCCAAAACTACCGGGTTGTTGTTTTTAAAAAATCCGTTGCTCCATTCGCCTTTAAAAGGCTTGCCGGCATCTAACTGCAATACATTGCTAAAGGTATCAATCTCTGCAAATCGCTTTAACTTATCTTTTCCCACTCTATAAAATAAAGTGCAAAAATAGTTTTTTATATTAATTGAGCCGAAAGCTGTTTAAAATAGCTTAAACTACCGCTCCGCCAGCCGGTTTTTTATAAGGTTCGGGCTTGTAGTCGTCCTTGCCCTTCTTTTTGGTAAATTTTTCGAAAAGGCCTTTTACCGTGCCCCAAACGCCCGAAACAGAATCTTCATTAACATAATTCGACGCTTTTTGCGATACCAGGCCAACTAATGCCTTCACCAAAAAATTCGATTTTTTAAATAAGGTTTTGTTTAGCGTAAGCGGGATGACAAACCTTGATACCAGGTTTATAATATCAGGATGAAAAAGGCCCGGATTACGAACGCCATCGCTATCAACAGAACGCGGAAACAACGACATAACAGATGAAAATATGGCCGAAGGGCTACTCACCCGCGCTTTTAAAGCCAAACTTTGTTGGCTTTCCAGTGTTTTGAGCCTGAAAATCTCGTCCTGCAAATCGTTTATACTTCTTATCTGGTAGCTCATGGTACTTACCTTTTAAATATTTTCTGAATAAAAATATTGGCCAATGGTTTTTCTAAGCGGCCTTTATTAAACTTAATAACCAGGGCGATAATTAAATAAATAAGGGCAACGCATCCAAAACCCATCCAATTGGAATGCCAAACATCGGCCAGGTAAAAAGCCAAAGTTACGCTGGCAAACAGAAAGAACAGCACCATAGTCATCACCACCACAACATCGGTAATAACGCTTGCTAAAATAGAGGTACCGTTTTCAATGGCCTCGTATTTTAAAAGTTTAAACCGCGTTTCGGCATATTCCCTTAACTGGTCAATAATTGGTGGTAATGGTGGTGGGGTCTCTTTTTCGGCTTCCATAGGTTGTTTGTTTTATAATTTTATAAACCCGGATAACGCATCAGCATGAATTATCCGGGCAGATTAAAATTATGCGTGTTCCAAATCGTCCTGGTACTCTTCTTCGGCACCACGGATTTTTGATTTAATGTTTTCAACCACTTTGTCTTTTAAGCCAACCAGGTTGTCAATTTCGGCCGCGGCGGTTTCTTTAATCGAATCGCCAAGATTTTTTAATGATTCTGTAAGCTTGTCGCGAGTTTCTCCACCTTTATCGGGTGCAAATAAAATGCCTAAAGCCGCCCCTGCTGCCAAGCCCGCAAGCAATGCAACAACTACTTTTGTGTTATCATTCATTGTAATATAAATTTAAAGTTGAACATTTGATTCGTTAATACCAATACCTTGCCAAATATCATCAATTGTATTATTTGTATACCAATTGACAGCGTAAATAGTTTTTTATATGTTGTCTTTTTTTAACTGTGTTTACAAAACTATTCAATAACTGTCAGCTTTCGGTGGCGGTATTAATGCGCTCCAGCCTATCGGCAGCCATACGGTTAGTCTCATATATCTCCAGTAATAATAAAAAGTAAGATAGTAAAAGCGGGCCAAAAACAAGGCCCAAAATTCCAAATAACGGCAAACCTATAAAAACCCCGATGATAGATATAATAGGGTGCGTATTGGCCACCCGCTTGTTAATAATCATCCGTAAAAAATTATCAACGTTACCAATAAATAATAACCCATAGGCAAGCAATGCAACCCCTTGCCAGTTATGTCCCTGCGCAAATAATAAAATACTGGCCGGTATACATAACGTAGGCGCACCTACCACCGGTAAAAACGAAATAAATATGGCTATAACTCCCCAAAAAACCGGGTCGGGAATCCCAAATATTAAAAACCCGTTGGCCAGCAGCACTCCCTGCGTAATGGCTATTATTCCTTGTCCTAAAACGTTGGAATAAGTAGAATCGCGTAGGGCAGCTGCAAATTTTAATGCATGCTGTTCCCTGAAAGGCGCGTATTTTAGCAAACCTGCTTCAAACTCACGCATTTGCGTAAGCATAAAATACAAAATAAAGTACAAAACAAGCAGGGTAAGTATAATGCTTGCCGCGCTGCTTAGTATAGATGGGAACAGGCTGGTGCCAAAAGAGCCCAATTTTTGCAGCGTATCTTCGGCAAAATGGGGCTGATTAAGGTTGGCAGCCGCAAAAGCGTCAATTTTTGTGGTCCATTGCTCAATGGGCAGGTCTTTAATATCAATACTGGATATTTTCCCTACCACCATGATGCTCAGGATAAGGAAAGGGATAACGATAATTATTAAAGAAGTAAAAATAATTATGAGCGCGACCAGCGATTTTGGCCATTCGCGTTTCTCGGCCAGGTTAACATAAAGCGGCCTGAAGATAACATACAATACAATGGCGCCAAGTATACTGCTGAATAAACCGCTTAGCGCATACAGCAAAAAACATCCCAGCACTATAATACTGGCCAAAATAATGTTATTGCGTTGTTTGTAGTTAAAAATTGACATTGGTGATAAGAATCAAGTAAGGAAAATCGCAAACTGTTGTCTTGATTCCTGACACTTGGTTCTTGATTCTATTCTTAAAATTGAGACAAAAAAAGCGCTAAAAAGTTTCAGCGTTTTGAAAAAGTATTTTGGCTGTAACCTGCTTACTCTGCATCATTTAACAAGTCGTTTATCTTTTTGGCACTTGTGTCAATCATTTCCATATAAAACAAGCCCTCCTCGTTTAAATGCGGCAACTCGTACTTTAATTGTTCTAATGCCAGGTGCACGTTTGAAAGCTGGTTTCTTATATCGTGCTTCAGCTTGCGCAGCTGGTCATCTTCCCCATCTTTTTCCTGTTCATGTAAACCCATCGTATTACTTTAAGTTGATGGCCTTCATTTTGTTGTACAAGGTTTTCCTGTCAATCTTTAATATCTCGGCTGCCCTGGTTTTATTAAAATTTACTTCCCGTAAAACACGGATGATTGTTTCATACTCAGCTTCGAGCGCAGCATTTTTCAAATCATGGCGGTTTTCTTTAACCTCGGGGGCATCAAAAGATGATTGTGACGAATGATTTGAATGATCAAATGATGGTGTCTTGAAATTCGAGATCTCCAGCGGCAGGGCTTTCATGGTAATCTCGTTGTCTTCGGCCAGTAATGCGGCCCGCCTGATCACGTTTTTAAGCTCGCGGATATTCCCCGGCCAGCGGTAGTTAACAAAGCAATCAATCACTTCGGGGGCAAATGAATCCACATTGCGGCCCAACTCGTTGGCGGCTATCCTTAAAAAATGTTCGGCCAGCAACATAATATCTCCACCGCGGTCGCGCAGTGGCGGCATGTAAATGGTAAACTCGTTAAAGCGGTGGTATAAATCTTCCCTGAATTTACCCTTGCTTATGCCGTCCTGCAGGTTCTCATTGGTGGCTATAATGATACGCACATCAAGATCAATTTCCTTTGTGCTGCCAATGCGTTTAACCTTACGCTCCTGTACGGTACGCAGCAAGGCGGCCTGTATTTCGTATGAGAGGTTGCCCACCTCATCTAAAAATAAAGTGCCGCCGTTGGCCATTTCAAAGTGGCCTATCTTGGTATACAAAGCGCCCGTGAACGAGCCTTTTTCGTGCCCAAAAAATTCGCTGGCTGCCAGTTCTTTAGTTAATGAACCGCAATCCATAGCAATAAAAGGCTGGTTATGGCGCGGACTGTTCAGGTGAATACTCTTAGCAACCGACTCCTTACCGGTACCACTTTCGCCTAAAATAATTACACTGTAATTAGTAGGTGCTACCAGTTCAATCTGCCTCAATAATTCTTTTGATGCCTTGCTGGTGCCTGCCACAAATTCGCTTGCGAATACTTGCCTCTTAGCTTCTTTACTTTTTGATTTGTCGGCATTTACAGTTCCGGTGGTAGTTTCGGACGCCTCAACCAAAGCGTAATGCGTTTCGAAAGCCTTATTGATGGTATTTAATATTTCGTCGGGATATAATGGCTTGGTGATGTAATCATAGGCGCCCATTTTAATAAGCTCAACAGCCATTTTTATATCCGAGTAGCCGGTTATAATGATAACCCCGGTTTTAGGGTACTGTGTTTTAATATTGCGAAGCATTTCGCGCCCATCGGTATCTTCCAGCCTGAAATCGCACAGTACCAGGTTATAATCACCAACTTTAAGCGCTTCCATCCCTCCGGTACCGCTTGATGCTGTGCTTACATCAAAGCCATTGCGCGTTAAAAATTTAGATAGCAGTAAGGCTACATTAACTTCATCATCAATGATGAGGATTTTTTTCATATCGGTTACTACAGTGGTAAAATGTATAAAGGTGTTAAATTACAAACAATGTAGCTATTGTACGATTTTTATTGAATTATAGTTGTCACCATAGTTAAAAAAAATATCCAAAAACAACAAAAGGGACAACCATAACGGCCGTCCCTTTTGTTGTTTTGTAGGTAAAAGTAGGATCGATATTAAAAACCGTAGGCTACGCGTACACCTATAAAGTTTACTTTACTTGCATCAACACCGGTAGCATATTTGGTGGTTGCTTCGTAACGCACGCCAGCATCAATAAAGCTGCTTGCGCTCACCGGGAACTGAACACCAATTTGCGGTGCATAAACAAACGCTGTTGATTTGTTGGCGCCAAGATCAGATTTGTTTAACAAAAACGCGGCGCCTGCTTCACCCTGTACGTAAAAGTTTTCGATAGGGAAGAATTTTAAACCGGCTTTTACAGGGATTAAATGAAAATCGGTAGCATCAAGATTTGGAACGCCGCCAATATCTTTTTTACCAAAAACATTGTTATACCCTGCGTTAATAGTTACAAATAATTGTTGCTTGTAAACCGGGATATCTGCCTGCACCGATCCGCCTAAATTCCATTTGTAGCTATCTTTAAAGTTACCAACAGGAACACCCGCATCAACGCCAATGCTGTAACGAATCCCCCCTGGGGTTGTAGTAGTAGAAGTTGTTGTGGTAGGTGTTGTTTGAGCTGATGCGCCAAGGCCTAAACCGGCAAAAGCTAAAATTAAAGCTGAAATTTTGAATGAATTTTTCATAACAATTGTTGTGTTTTGATTTTGTTTAGTTTTAAACACAAGGCAAATTAAAGCACCAAAACATATATGATTTTTCATCCAAAAGTCATGAGTATTTAACCGTTTGATTGACAATAATTTATTTTTTGACCAATACAGTACAATAGTCAGGCCACTGTAAAATACCACATCAATTGCCGTTTTATTGTCAGAATTAACACCGGCTTAACATGGGGTTTGGGGTAACAGAAAGTGGGTTTTCTGCGTAAAACATCGCGATGGAGGCAAAAAGTCAAAAGTCTTAACTCTCGACTCTAACTTCTTAATTCTTTTCCCGGCATTGCCTGCGGCCCGGCTCTGCGCTCGCCTGCAGGCATTACGTGCAGGCAGGTATCCGCTCCTATCCCTAATGCAATTGTCTGAACCGGGATTCGTCAGATTTATCAGATTTTTTGGATTTTGATTTTAAGATCCTGATAATTCAATAATTCAATAATTCAATAATTCAATAATTCAATAATTCAATAATTCAATAATTCAATAATTCAATAATTCAATAATTCAATAATTCAATAA
>Ga0075366_10000510_pt1 | contig 17956 bp, 14 predicted proteins | sample EndMethybrTD3031_FD_72351 | JGI IMG/M metagenome (GOLD analysis project Ga0075366, IMG submission 72351) | Populus endosphere microbial communities from Tennessee, USA - Endosphere MetaG P. TD hybrid TD303-1 | ecosystem: Host-associated > Plants > Roots > Endosphere | place: USA: Tennessee...
ATGCGCAGACGGCGCTCTGTCGTACGCGTGTGCTCCTGGAGGCACTCGGCGAAACGGTCGAGTGGTCCCACTGTGGCACGTGTGACAACTGCAGCGGCCTGGCCATCCGGTCAGAAGCCGTTGCCGTCGGGGCGGAATGATGCCGCCCCTTTCCGTCAGAACGGCGTCTGACCGCCGGTGGCGCCGTACACTTCGCCGGTCACGAAGCGTGACTCGTTCGACGCGAGGAACACGAACAGCGGCGCGATCTCGACCGGCTGCGCGGCCCGGCCGAACTGCGTGTCGCCTCCGAAGTTCTTCACTTTCTCCTCAGGCATCGTCGACGGGATGAGCGGCGTCCACACCGGTCCGGGGGCGACCGCATTGACGCGGACGCCATTCTTCATCGCCATCGGCGACAGCGCCTTGGTGAAGCTGACGATGGCGGCCTTGGTCGGTGCGTAGGCCAGGAGATGGGCGCTCGGGTCGTAGGACTGGATGGACGCCGTGTTGATGATGGTGCTGCCGGGCTTCATCCGCGGCAGCGCGGCGCGGCACAGCCAGAATGTCGCGTAGACATTGGTCCGGAAGGTGCGGTCGAACTCTTCGGTCGGCACGTCTTCGATGGTCTGGTAGGTGCGTTGATAGGCCGCGTTGTTCACCAGCGTATCGAGACGGCCGAATTCGTCGAAGACCCGCTCGACGAGCGAGCCGCAGTGCCGTTCGTCCTGAATGTCACCGGGGAGCATCAGGACGCGGCGGCCGGCCTGCTCGACCCATCGGCCCGTCTCCTGGGCGTCGGCTTCCTCTTCCGGCAGATAGCTGACCGCGACATGCGCGCCTTCACGCGCGTAGGCGATGGCGACGGCGCGGCCGATGCCGCTGTCACCGCCGGTGATCAGGGCGACGTAGTCCGTCAGGCGGGCAAGTCCGCGGTACGAACGCTCGCCGTGATCGGCTCGCGGCGTCATGTCGGCGTCCAACCCCGGCGGCTCGAGTGCGGGTTGCGGGTATTCGGGGCGGGGCCCCTGCGTTCTGGGATCGACCGGCTGCGGATCCTGGAGAGTCCTGGATGTCATGTGTGGACGGCCGGGCGACGGGTCGCCCGGCCGAAGTCCTCCAGCTACCGGCGTTTCGTCGCGGGCGCGCTCTTCTTCGTTGCCGTGCGCGACGGCGCGGCGGCGACGGCGTCCTCGTCGCTGGCTTCATCCTCTTCTTCGGCGTTCGCCAGGGTCGCCGCCTCGTCGTTGATGCCACCTTCGGCGAGCGAGGTGAGCTTTTCGTCCGCCGCTTTCTCCTCGGTCAGGGTCAGTTCGAGGAGCTCGGCGGCCTCGTCATGCCCCAGCGATCGCGCCCAGGCGACCAGCGAGCCGTAGGCCGCGATCTCGTAGTGCTCCGCTCTCTGTCCGGCGGCGATGAGGCAGGCGTCCTTCGCCATGGTGTCGAAGTCTTCCTCGATGATGGCGTCGCCTTCCTCGATGATGCCCTCGATGCCGTCGCAGTGCTTGCCCTGCACCTTCTCGTCGAGCCCGGCGAACACCTCTTCCAGGCGCTCGACCTGGCCCTTGGTTTCCTCGAGATGGTTCGTGAAGGCTTTCTTCAGGTCGGCCGAGCTCGCGGCCTTCGCCAGCTTCGGCAGGGCCTTGATCAACTGTTTTTCGGCGTCGTAGGCGTCTTTGAGCTCTTCGATGAATGCGTCGCGCAGTGTCTGTGTGTCGGCCACGGTCAATCTCCTGGAAATGGGTAAGCGCGGACGAGGAATTCTCCGCGCGGGTCTGTGCACCCGGTCACGATGCAAGATGGGTGCATAGGGGAATTCCCTATGGCATGGACCCCGGCCGTTCGCACGCGATCCGTTCTCGTGGCGACGTCCCTATGGCGTCTTAGGGATCTCCCCGATACCGCGTCGCGGGGCGCTTTGCCATGATCGGCTGGCATGGAGATCACGCCGCAGACGACGCTTCACCCTGTTCAGCCCGTTCCCCGCGAGTTGTCCGCCACCATTCGACGGTGGACCCGCGACCTCGCATGCCTCCGCACGCGCGCCGCCCAGCTGGCGCGGAAGCCTGAGGCTGCCGCCTCACCTGTGCATGAGGTGCTTGCGGACGCGCTCTCGCTGGCGACGGAGTTACTGCGGGAGCTGGCGGGTGCGGAGCTGGAGATTCAGCGGTGCGGCGCCGACGCATCGACCGAGCGCCAGCGGACCGACTATCTGTTCGATCGCATGCCGACGCCGTGTGTGGGTGCGGACGACAACGGCCTGATCACGCGCGCCAACCGGGCGGCGGCGCTGTTGCTCAACGTCAGCGCCCGCCATCTCGTCGGCCAGCCGCTGCTCCTCTTCACCGTGGATCGCGAGAATGTCCTGAACGTGATCCGGCGCACGCGAGAGGACCGGGTCCAGGTGCAGTGCGAGCTCATTCTCCGGCCGCGCGAGCGCGGCGCGATTCCTGCCGCGGTGACACTGCTTCCGCGCGGTCCCGGGAACACCACCGAGTGGCTGTGGTTTCTCACGCCCGAGCGGCTCCGTCCTGCGGTTGCCTCGTAACGGCATGAGCACGGAGCATCGCCGGGCGCTGCGCAGCGTTCCCTCGTCCGACGTCGATCACGAACAGCGCGCCTATCCCCGCCCACAGCTGCGCCGCGAGGCCTGGTATTCGCTGAACGGCGCCTGGGATTTCGCGCTCGATCCCGAGACGAAGTGGAGCCACCCGTCGGAAGTCTCGTGGCGGGGGCGCATCCGCGTGCCATTCGCGCCCGAAGCGCCCGCCAGCGGCGTCGGTCACACCGGCTTCTGTCGCGCCTGCTGGTACCGCCGTGCGCTCACGCTCCCGCGGCGAGGGCCGACGGAGCGGTGGTGTCTTCATTTCGGTGCGGTCGACTACTCGGCCACGGTGTGGGTGAACGGCCTCTGCGTCGGCTCGCACGAAGGCGGGTACACTCCCTTCAGCTTCGACATCACGCCGTACGCCTCGGGCAGCGAGTGCGAGGTCAGCGTGCGGGCCGACGACGACCCGCTCGATCTGGCGAAGCCGCGAGGGAAGCAGGACTGGCAGCTCGAGCCCCATTCCATCTGGTACCCGCGCACGACCGGGATCTGGCAGACGGTGTGGATCGAGCGGGTGCCCGCGGCGCGCATCCTCCGCGTGCAGTTCACGCCGAACCTGGCGCGCTGGGAGATCGGGCTGGAAGCGTGGCTCGAGTGCCAGCAGCGCCAGGACCTGCGGCTGGGAGTCCGCATCCGGAACCGCGGCGCGATCCTCGCCAACGACACCTATCAGGTGATCGCGGGCGAAGTGCACCGGGGCATCGCCCTGTCCGACCCGGGCATCGACGATTCGCGCAACGAGCTCCTGTGGTCGCCGCATGCGCCCAACCTGCTCGACGTCGAACTGGAGCTCTGGGGCGCGCGCGGAGAATGTCTCGACCGCGCCGCGTCGTACACCGCACTGCGCTCGGCGTCGGTCGAGGGCGATCGGTTCCTGCTCAACAACCGTCCGTATCCCCTGCGCCTGGTGCTCGATCAAGGGTATTGGCCCGACGGCGGACTGACGGCGCCGAACGACGCCGCCCTGCGGCGTGACGTCGACCTCGCGAAGAGCATGGGATTCAACGGGGTGCGGAAGCACCAGAAGATCGAGGATCCGCGATATCTCTACTGGGCGGACACGCTGGGACTTGCCGTGTGGGAGGAGATGCCGAGCGCGTATCGTTTCACCGCCCGGACTGTCAGCCGCCTGTCACGGGAGTGGATGGCGATCATCGCGCGCGACGTCAGCCACCCCTGCATCATCGCGTGGGTGCCCATCAACGAATCCTGGGGCGTGCCGAATCTCCCGGCGAATCTCCACGAGCGGCATTTCGTCCAGGCGCTGTACCACCTGACGAAGACGCTCGATCCCACCCGGCCGGTGATCGGTAACGACGGATGGGAGAGCGTGGCCACCGACATCATCGGCATCCACGACTACGACGACAATCCGGATCGGATCGCCCGTCGCTATCACGCCGACGAGGTCCTGCCGCGCCTCTTCAAGCGTGAGCGGCCGGGCGGACGCCTGCTGGTGCTGGAGGGGGACGCGCACGCCGACCAGCCGCTCATGCTGACCGAATGCGGCGGCATCGCGCTCCCCGCCAACGGCAACGCCACGTGGGGATACACGACGGCGCCGAACACCGAGGCGTTCGCGCGCCGGTATGAAGATCTCGTGCGCGTGGTCCGTTCGCTCGGACTGCTCTCCGGTTTCTGTTACACGCAGTTCGCCGATACCTACCAGGAGGCCAACGGCCTTCTCCATGCCGACCGTTCGCCGAAGATTCCGCTCGCCCGTGTCCGTGCCGCGACATCGGGACCCATCCCGCCGGGGCACACATCTTGAACGTCACGAAACAGAGACCATCATGAAACACACTGTCCGTCGCCACCATCGCGATCGCGGCCGTCAACCGGATCTGCTGTGCTTCTCGCATCTGCGATGGCACTTCGTGTTTCAGCGTCCGCAGCACCTCATGACGCGATGCGCGAGAGACCGACGGGTCTACTTCGTGGAGGAGCCGATCTTCGCCGACGCGATCGAGCCGAGGCTCGACGTCGACCGATCCGGTGAGGTGGCCGTGGTCGTGCCGCACCTGCCGCACGGACTCGGCGAAGCGGAGATCGCTTCCGCGCAGCGCGTGCTCCTCGGCGAGCTCATGGCGCGCGAGCGCATTCACCACTACGTGTCGTGGTACTACACCCCGATGGCGCTGCCGTTCACGCAGCATCTCACGCCCGAGGCCGTCGTCTACGACTGCATGGACGAGCTCTCGGCCTTCCAGGGGGCGCCGGCGTCGCTCCGGATGCGCGAAGCGGCGTTGCTGGCCCGCGCCGATCTCGTGCTGACGGGCGGCCAGTCGCTCTACGAAGCCAAGCGCGATCAGCATCACAACATTCATCCGTTTCCGAGCAGCGTCGACGTCGACCACTTCTCGCAGGCCCGGAACATCACGGAGGATCCGGCCGATCAGGCGGCGATTCCTCATCCGCGTCTGGGCTTCTTTGGCGTCATCGACGAGCGCATGGACCTCGATCTCCTGGAAGGGATGGCGAACGCGCGTCCAGACTGGCAGATCGTGCTGATCGGTCCCGTCGTCAAGATCGATCCCTCCGTGCTGCCGCGGCAACCCAACATCCACTACCTGGGCCCGAAGAAGTACGACGAGCTGCCGGAGTACGTCGCCGGATGGGACGTCGCCCTGCTGCCGTTCGCACGCAACGACGCCACTCGATTCATCAGCCCCACGAAGACGCCGGAGTACCTGGCCGCAGGGAAGCCGGTCGTCTCGACGTCGATTCGAGACGTCGTCCGGCCGTACGGCCAGGTGGGGCTGGTGCGTATCGCCGACGACGTGAAGGGCTTCGTCGCGGCATGCGCCGACGCCATGGCCGAGCCTGCGCCGCCGCGGATTACACAGGCGGACGCGTTCCTCCGGCAGACCTCGTGGGACGGCACCTGGCGCCGTATCCAGTTGCTGCTGGACGCCGTCCTCGATCCGGGTGAGGCCGCGCACGACACCAGCCACGTCGCGGTGTAGTTCCCGGTTGTCGCGTTGGTTTCCTACAGGGGTCTCACATGTTCGACTATCTCGTCGTCGGCGCCGGCTTCGCCGGTGCCACGATCGCGGAGCGGCTCGCGGCGCACGGCCAGAAGAAAGTGCTCATCTGCGACAAGCGGCCGCACATCGGCGGGAACGCGTTCGACCACTATGACGAGGCGGGGCTGCTCGTCCACAAGTACGGGCCGCACATCTTCCATACGAACTCGCGCGAGGTGTACGACTACCTCTCGCGCTTCACCGCGTGGCGGCCGTACCAGCATCGCGTCCGCGCCTGGGTCGACGGACAGCTGCTGCCGATTCCCATCAATCTCGACACGGTCAACCAGATGTACGGCACGAGCTACACGTCCTTCGAGCTCGAGGCATTCTTCGCCATGGCGGCTGAACCTGTCGCACAAATCCGTACCTCGGAGGACGTCATTGTCGGACGCGTCGGGCGGGAGCTCTACGAAAAGTTCTTCCGGAACTACACGCGGAAGCAATGGGGGCTCGATCCGTCCGAGCTGGATGCGAGCGTGACGTCACGGGTGCCGGTGCGGACGAACCGCGACGACCGCTATTTCACCGACACCTATCAGGTGATGCCGCTGCACGGCTACACGCGCATGTTCGAACGGATGCTCACGCACCCGAACATCAAGATCCTCCTGAATGCCGACTTCGAGGAGATTCGGCCGCTGGTCCCGAACGCTCACGTGATCTACAGCGGGCCGGTTGACGAATACTTCGGCTACCGCTTCGGCAGACTGCCGTACCGCTCGCTCGAGTTCCGGTTCGAGACGCTCGACGTCGACGTGGCGCAGCCGTTTCCCGTCATCAACTATCCCAACGAGAACGCCTACACGCGCGTGACGGAGTTCAAGTACCTCTCGGGACAGCGGCATCCCAAGACGACGCGCGTCTATGAGTACGCCCGCGCCGACGGCGATCCGTATTATCCGGTGCCGCGGCCGGAGAACGCCGCGCTCTACCGGCGCTATCAGGAGCTGGCCGAAGCGACCCCCGGCGTCGAGTTCATCGGCCGGCTCGGCACCTACAAGTACTACAACATGGACCAGGTCGTGGCCCAGGCGCTGACGCTCTACGCGAGGCTGAGCGGCACGTCGCGGCGGGAAATGGCGCTGAGCGGGACATGAGCACGCGCGCGGACAACGTCACGGCCGCCGCGGCGATCGAGATGTGGGGCGGCGTGGAATGCACGGTGAATCGCGTGCACGATCGCTGGTTCGATCAAGTGATGCGGTCCGGGCACGACACCCGCACCGACGATCTCGATCGCTTCGCGGCGCTGGGCATCCGCGCGATCCGGTATCCGGTCCTGTGGGAGCGCCTCGCGCCGCGATCGATGGACGACGTCGACTGGCGATGGAGCGACGCGCGCCTGGCTCGCCTCCGCGAACTGAACATCCGCCCGATCGTCGGGCTCGTGCACCATGGAAGCGGGCCCGGCTACACGTCGCTGGTCGATCCCGCCTTTCCCGCCATGCTGGCGAAGATGGCCGGCGCCGTGGCCGCCCGCTACCCCTGGGTGACCGACTTCACTCCGATCAACGAGCCGCTGACGACCGCGCGGTTCAGCGGACTGTACGGGCACTGGTATCCGCACGCGCAGGACGACCGGACGTTCGTGCGGATCCTCCTGACGCAGATTCGCGGCATCGTCCTGTCGATGCGCGCCATCCGCGACGTCACACCAGGCGCGCGGCTGATCCAGACGGAGGACTGCGGCCGCGCCTTCGGCACGCCGGTGACGGCACAGCAGCGTGCGCACGAGGATCACCGGCGATGGCTGACATGGGATCTCCTGAGCGGCGCCGTGGTCCCGGAGCATCCGCTCCATGGCTGGCTCCTGTCGGCGGGCGCGACGCGCGACGAGCTGGCGTGGCTTGCCGAGGCGCCGTGCGCGCCGGATGTCATCGGCCTGAACTACTACCTGACGAGCGATCGCTACCTGGACGAGAACCTCGCGCGCTATCCGGTGACGGCCCACGGCGGCAACGATCTCCTTGCGTACGCCGATGTCGACGCCGTCCGCGCGCGGCCCGAGGGCATCGCCGGGCACGAGGCGCATCTCGTCAGCGCCTGGCAGCGGTACGGGATTCCGCTGGCGGTGACCGAGGCGCACCTCGCGTGTACGCGCGATGAGCAGGTCCGCTGGCTGATCGAGGCCTGGCGCGGGGCGCATGCGGCGCAGGCACACGGGGCGGTCGTCACCGCCATCACGGCGTGGGCGCTGCTCGGGTCGTACGACTGGAATTCCCTGGTCACCGTGGACGCGGGCGACTACGAACCGGGCGCCTTCGACGTCCGCGGCCCGGCACCACGCCCCACCGCGGTTGCCGCCGCCATCACCGCGCTGGCGGCCGGACAGGAGCCTTCGCATCCAGCCTTCTCCGGCGCCGGATGGTGGCGCCGCCCGGAACGACTGGTCCACATGGCGGCGCCGCGGTGCGACTCCTCCCCGGTCGCGGGTTCGCCGCTGCTGGTGTTCGGCGCGACCGGCACGCTGGGGCGCGCCTTCCAGCGCGTCTGCGCCACGCGAGGATTGCGGACGCAGCTGGTCTCACGCAGCGACGCCGACGTCGCCGAGCCCGGAGCCGTGGACGCGGTGATCCGTCACCTGCGTCCATGGGCGGTGGTCAATGCGACCGGATATGTGCGCGTCGACGAGGCCGAGACGCATCGTGAGGCGTGCTGGCGCGCAAACGTGCGGGGTGCTGTCACGCTGGCGGCGGCGTGCCGCCGGCGCGGGCTGCCGTTTGTGACCTTCTCGTCCGATCTGGTGTTCGACGGGCGCGCCGGCCGGCCTTACACCGAGGACGACGAGCCGCATCCACTGAACGTCTACGGGGAGAGCAAGGCCGAGGCGGAGCGGCGCGTGCTCGACGTCCTGCCGGATGCGCTCGTCATCCGCACGAGCGCGTTCTTCGGGCCGTGGGACGAGGCCAACTTCCTGAGCGCGCTGCTGCGCGCACTGGACGCCGGGGAGGATTTCGTCGCGCCGGCCGATTCCGCCGTGTCGCCAACCTACGTGCCGCACCTGGTCGATGCCGCACTCGACCTGCTCATCGACGGCGAGCGGGGCCTCTGGCATCTCGCAAACGCGGGTGGCCTCACCTGGTTCGATTTCGCGTGCCGCACCGCCGCGCTCCTGGGGCTGCCGGTGAGCCGCATCCGACCCGCGGAGACGATCCGCGTCTGGGGCCCGGCGATTCGGCCCGCCGACACGAGACTGTCGAGCGTCCGCGGCGTCGTCATGCCCTCGCTCGGGAACGGCCTCGGGGCGTGGCTGGCCGCGTTGGAACAGCCGCATCTGTGTCTGGGGAGTGGAACATGCGTGTCGCCGTAACGGGAGGCGCCGGGTACATCGGCAGCGTCGTCACCGAGGTGCTCGAGTCGGACGGCCATCAGGTGCTCGTGATCGACAACCTGTCGAAAGGCCATCGCGACGCGGTCGCCGGCGCCTTCGCGAAGATCGACTTGCGCGATCGCACGGCGGTGGCGGCCGCGCTCGGGGAGTTCGGCGCCGACGCCGTGGTGCACATGGCGGCGTCCTCGCTCGTCGGCGAGTCGGTCGGCGATCCGGCGCCCTACTACGACAACAACCTGGCGGCGGGACTGTCGCTGCTGGACGCCATGCGGGACGCCGGCGTGTCGCGCCTGGTGTTCTCGTCGACCGCCGCCGTGTATGGCGATCCCGAGCGGCAGCCGATCGACGAAATGGATGCGACGCGTCCCACCAATCCGTATGGCGAGACGAAACTGGCATTCGAGCGCGCGCTCCGGTGGTACGCCGGAGCGTACGGACTCAGTTCGACGAGCCTGCGATATTTCAACGCCGCCGGGGCGACCGCCGCCCATGGCGAAGCGCACGATCCGGAGACCCACCTCATTCCCCTTGCGCTCAACGTGGCCGACGGCCGCCTGCCGTTCGTGACGATCTTCGGCACCGACTACGCGACGCCCGACGGTACCTGCATCCGCGACTACGTTCACGTGGAAGATCTGGCGCGTGCGCACGTCCTGGCGATGAACGCGCTGACCGAGCGCGGCCTGTGCCGGACCTACAACCTCGGGTGCGGAGGACGGGGTTACTCGGTGCGGGAAGTGATCGACGCCGCGGCCCGCGTGACCGGGTGCGAGATCCCGGTCAGGGTCGCGGATCGCCGGGCGGGCGATCCGGCCGTGCTCATTGCGAGCTCAGCACGGATCCGGCGCGACCTGCAGTGGATGCCGCGTCATCAGGACCTCGACATCATCGTCGGATCGGCCTGGACGTGGATGAGAGAGCACGCACCCGGAGGAATTCCCTCATGAGGCCTCCGCCGTTGACGTCAGTCCTCATGAAGCCAGCCTCGATGCATGGCATACCGCATCAGCTCGATTCTGCCGCGCAGACTGAGCTTCTGCATGCCGTTGGCCTTGTGGACTTCGACGGTCTTGACGCTGAGTCCCAGCTGTCCGGCGATTTCCTTGTTGCTGTACCCCTGGGCCACCCGGCGCAGCACGTCCGACTCGCGTTCGGTGGGGCCGGCCGCCCCTCGCGGCGTCTTTTTCCGCGCCTGCGCGGCAAAGGGGGCGGCAAGGTGGTGGGTCAGGGCGGGATCGATGTATTGCGCGCCTCCCGCCACCGCGCGGATCGCGCGCAGCAACTCGTCATGCGGACTCTGCTTCAGCACGTAGCCCGACGCCCCGGCACGCAGGAGTTCCTCCAGGAACGTCTTGTCCGCGTGCCGCGTGAGGCTGACGATGGCGAGACCCGGCCGAAGGTCCTTCAGTTTGCGGGTGGCCACCAGTCCACTCATTTCGGGCAAGGAGAGATCCATGATCGCGACGTCGAAGAGGTGCTGCCGGGCGAGCGCGAGCGCCTGCGCCCCGTCGCTGGCTTCATCGGCCACTGCCATGTCCGGCTCGCGGTCGATCAGCAGCTTCAAGCCCTGTCGGACTGTTTCGTGATCTTCAACCAGCAGGATCCGCAGTTGCTTGGTCACCGGGCTGTAGGCCTCGGAGCATAGACTGTACCAGTGGGACGGGAACGCATCTTTCAGCTCGACGGTTTCCTTGGGCCTGGGGGAGCTCATGGCCAAGAGTGAGGATCGGGCGCGGATCCGCGTGGCTTCCCACCCTGAGGCGCTCTGGCAGGGGGCGCTCGACGGCTTCACCGCGCATGCGGTGCTGACGCTGGATGCGGAGGGAACCATCACCTCGTGGAACAGCGGTGCGGAACGGCTGTTCGGGCTCTCGCGCGATCGGGCGGTCGGCATGCCGTTGTCGCTGCTCTTTACCAAACCGGATCGGGATGCCGGTGTACCGGGGCGCGTCCTTGCGATGGCGGATCGCGACGGCTCGGTGTCCGGCACGCGATGGTTCGCTCACGGGGCCGGCAACCGGCGGTACGTGAACGCCTCCATCGTCGCGGTCCGTGGCGTTGGCGGCCCCGGCGCCGGATACGCCGCCATCGGCCACGAACAGCCCGTTCCGGCCGGCGAAGAAGAGAGACGCCTGCGCGACATCCTCGCGGCGCAGGTCGCGGACACGACACGCCGCCTGTCCGAATCCAACACCATGCTGACCACCGAAATCGAGGAGCGAACGCAGGGGGACGCGGCCCGCATTCGTCTGCTGCGCCGTCTGGTGGCGGCGGAGGAGGATGCACGCCGCCGGATCGCGCGCGATCTCCACGACGATCTGGGCCAGCAGTTGACGGCGCTCCGCCTGACGCTGCAGAACGTCCATTCGAATCCGCGGGGGGATTCGGCGTCGAAAGGACTTGGCGCGGCGCTCGAGATGCTTTCGCAGATCGACCGCGCCCTCGATTTCCTGGCGTGGGAACTGAGGCCGGCGGCGCTCGACGAGTGCGGGCTCAACAAAGTCCTCGAAAGCTACGTCCACGAATGGTCTCGCTACACGGGGGTGACGGCGTTGTTTCATGCCGGCGTCCCCGACGCCGCGCGTTTCGCGTCGGAAATCGAAGCGAGCGTGTATCGAATCGTGCAGGAGGCGCTGAACAACGTCGCCAAGCACGCGCGCGCGCGCGCGGTCAACGTACTGCTGGAGCAGCGCGGCGAGGATCTGGTGCTGGCCGTCGAGGACGACGGCGTCGGCGTCCGGCCGCCCGGGACGACCGGCAGCGTGATGGGGCTGACCGGCATGCACGAGCGCGCCGCCGCCGTGGGCGGCACGGTCGACATCGAGCCGACGCCGGCGGGCGGCACGACGGTCCTTGCCCGGATTCCCATGGCGCCGGCCTTTCGCGCCGAATCCCGGCGGGGCGCGTCCGACGAGCCGTCCGCCGCGGGGCCCGACGGACCGTCCGGCGTCGTCGCGGGCGCCGGCGATCCCGGTGCCTCGGTGCTGGCCGCGATGCGGGCACGGCTGGGGGAGCTGCAGCACGCCGTGGCCGCGCGCGACGAGTTCATCGCGACGGTGGCGCACGAGCTGCGCAATCCGGTGTCGCCGCTGATCTTTCAGCTCAGGCTGGCCATCGAAAAGACGGAGCGGACCGCTCTGGCGGCCCAGCCGATCTCCGCGGACTGGGCGCACTCACAGCTGCGCCGCATCGAGCAGCACCTGCACCGGCTGCTGGAGACGCTGGACCGCCTCCTCGACGTGTCGCGGCTCTCGACGGGACGTATCGATCTGGAGCTCGAACCCGTCAACCTCGCAGAGACCGTGCGCGACGTCATCGGCACGTTCGACGCCGAGCTCGCGGTGGCGCGCTGCACGCTGACGTTTGTCGAGCGCGGCGAGGCCACCGGCGTGTGGGATCGCGTACGGCTGGAGCAGATCTGCCGCAACCTGGTGTCCAATGCGATCCGCTTCGGCGCCGGACGGCCGATTGAGGTGTCGGTGGTCGCCGACCAGGATTTCGCCACGCTCGAGGTCAGGGACTATGGCGTCGGGATTGCGCCGGCGCAGCACGCGCGGATCTTCGAACGATTCGAACGCGGGCCCGAGCAGCGCAGCGGCGGCTTCGGCATTGGACTCTGGGTCGTCAAGAACGTGAGCGCCGCCATGGGCGGTACCGTTGCGGTGGAAAGCGAGCCCGGCGAGGGCGCGCGTTTCACGGTGATGCTGCCGCGGCGGAGCGACCGCGCGTCCGCCGGCGGCGATGCGGAGGACAACTAGATGGTCGCGAACACGACGCCGCCCAACCGACGCCCCACGGGTGTCCCCGGGCTCGACCGCATCCTCGATGGCGGTCTGCTCGTGTCAGGCGTGTACATCGTCCAGGGACCGCCGGGGGCGGGCAAGACGATCCTGGCCAACCAGATCTGCTTCCATCACGCCGCGTCGGGACAGCACGCCGTCTACGTCACTCTGCTCGCCGAATCGCACTCACGGATGTTCGAGCACCTGCGCCGCATGGCGTTCTTCGACGAGGCCGCGATCCCCGAACGCGTCTACTACATCGGCGGCTACAGCACCTTGCACTCCGGCGGACTGAACGCGCTGGTCACGCTGCTCCGCGGGGCCATCCAGAAGAACAAAGCGACGCTGCTGGTGGTGGATGGCCTCATCTCCGCGCAGGAGTCGGCGCCGACCGAACGCGAGTTCAAGCAGTTCGTTCACGACCTGCAGACGCTGACCGACCTGACCGGCTGCACGGTCATCCTCCTGACCAACGTCGAGCGCGCGAGCGGCTTCTTTCCCGAGCACACGATGGTCGACGGTGTCCTGCACCTGACCGACGAGCTGTCCGAACTGCGTCCCCTCAGGCACATCCGGGTGGTCAAGCTTCGTGGCAGTGCCCCCATCCGAGGCCTGCATTCGGTCCGAATCAGTGACGCCGGATTCGAGGTGCGGCCACGGATCGAGTCCCTCTTTCCTCAAGGCCTGGTGTCCGAACAGCGCCTGGCGCTCGGCCCGAAGCTGGCGTTCGGCCTGAAGGAGCTCGACGAGATGCTGCGCGGCGGCGTTCGAGCCCGTTCGATCACCATGCTGCTGGGCTCGTCCGGGAGTGGCAAGACGCTGATCGGGATGCAATTCCTCTCCGAAGGCCTCAAGCGCGGCGAACGCGGCGTCTACTTCGGCTTCTACGAGCACCCCGACGCCATTCTCGCCAAGTGCCAGCGCGTCGGCATCGGGGGACTCAAGGAAGGGGCCGATGACGGCAACGTCGAAATCGTCTGGCATCGGCCGGTCGAGGGGGTCGTCGACGAGCTCGGCGAGAGCCTGATCGAAACGGTGCGGCGAATGGGTGCGCAGCGCGTGTTCATCGACGGGATCGACGGGTTCGAGCGGGCGGCCGATTTCCCCGAACGCATGTCCCACGTGTGCAGTGCGCTCGGCCAGGAGCTGGAACGGATTGGCGCCACGACGCTCTACACCGTGGAGATGCGCGAGCTCTTCTCCGGAGACATCTCCGTTCCCATCAACGGCCTGTCCGCTGCGACACAGAACATCATTCTGTTGCGGCATGTCGAATACCGCGCGGCCATGCGCCGCCTGATGGTGATTCTCAAGGTGCGCGACGACGACTACGACGGGCGGATGCGGGAACTGCTGATCACCGAGGAGGGGCTCGGGCTGCGGGATACGTTCGCCGGCGAATCGCACCTCATGTCCGGCGGCGGCGTGTCGCGTCCGCCGCGCGGCGTGCCCGGTGAGTAACGCCCGCGTGCCGAACGCCCGTTCGATCCTGATCGTCGACGACGAGTTCGGGCTCGCCGAGATGCTGCGCGAGCTGTTGCGCGAGTACGGGTACGACGTGACCCTGGCGATCAACGGCCGCCTGGCTCTCGACGTCCTCGACGAACGGTCCATCGATCTGGTCCTGACCGACCTGATGATGCCGGTCATGGACGGCGCGGAACTGGCCTCGACGATGCGACAGAGCGTCGCCAACGACCGTATTCCCATCCTGCTGATGACCTCGCTGCCGTCGGCCACTCCGCGGGAGACCGCGCTCTACGACGCCGTCCTCCGGAAGCCCTTCACCCCGGAGGTGCTGCTGACGGCGATTGCGGCCTGCCTCGACAGTCGAGCCGGCGGCTGACGGCTCAGACACTGCCGCGATTCTGTTGTCTCCGGCTCCGATGCCGGCGGCGGGCGACCTGCCTGCGGAGCATCGTGCGCGCGCGAATGGCGCGTCTCCACTGTCGTGATAGCACACATCGAAAGCTGTCCATTCGACAGCTGAAGCGCACGAACAGATTCCGCACGCCCTGCGTCCGCACGTTCCCGCTGCCAGTGGTGGTCTGAAGACGGCATTCGCCTGCCCTGCAAGGCTTCGCCTGTCGCTGGCGCGACAGACGCCTTCAGGAGATTCCATGTATCACCACGTCAAGAAGCTGATGTACACGGTCCGCGTCGATGAAGCGGACCCGCGGTTTGGCAACATGCTGCTCGAGCAGTTCGGCGGCGCGAACGGCGAGCTCGCGGCCGCGATGCAGAACCCGGCTCGACGCAGGGCTACGCGCGCGTGACGTCAGGGATGCGCCTTGGGGGCGCTGACGAAACTCTTGTCCACCGCGCCGTCGCGGTTGTGGCGGAGCAGGAAGACACCGTTGGCGGTGACGACGGTCACGATTGGCGTGCCCTTGTCGTCAATCGCCAGGCCCGCCGTCGTCGCAACGGTCCGGTCGATCGTCGTGATGACTGCGCCGTTCGAGCCAAAGCTCTGATCCGGCGTTCCTGCCGCGTCATACCGCGCGAGACGCACGGTCGTTCCTCCGGAGGCGGCCATCAGGAGCTGACCGTTTGCGTTCTGCAGCGCGGCGGAGACGCGGAGCCCCTCGCCGATCGGCGTCCTGCGGATCCCGCGCTCGCCAAACGTGGCGTCCAACACGCCGTCGGCGGAGAACCGCACCAGCACGCCGCTGTCGTCGCTCGTGCCGGCTGCCACCAACCGTCCTTCGGCGTCCCAGAAGAGCGTCGAGATGCCTGAGTGGGTTCCGATCGGCGTCTGCACCGTGCCGCCGTTGCCGAAGCTCGCGTCCACGGCACCTTCGCGAGTGAATCGCACGAGAGCGATCGGTCCCGTGTCACTGGCGGCCGCGACCAGCGCACGCCCCTGGCGATCGAGCACCAACCCCGCCGTCTTCGTCTTCTTGTAGTCGTACAGAAGGAAATCCCGTCCCGCCCGTCCGTTCGGTCCCGCGGCGACCAACTCGTGAGAGGCCACGCCTTTCGTTCCGAACGACGTGTCCAGCGCGCCGTTCGCCGTATAGCGGAGCAGGATGAGGCGGACCGGCCAGTTGTCGTCTCCGTTCCGGGTTTTCAGGCCGCCGTTGTATCCGGCGACGAGCAGCCGGCCATCGCTGTCGAGGGCTGCCGCGTACGCCTGCGTCGCGCCGGCTTCGTCGACTCTGGTCGTGACGATGCCTCGCTCTCCAAAGCTCGGATCGAGCGTCCCCGAGGCCGTGTAGCGCGCGATGACGATGACGGGAAAGTTCGCGTCGAGGAGCGTCGACATCGGGCGCCAGCCGACGACGATCGCGCGGCCGCTCGCATCCTCGAGCAGTGCCGTGACGGTGACGCGGTCGTGATTGTCGAGTGGGAGCAGCGGGGTGATGATCGAACCATTGGTGCCGAACCCGGGATCGGCCGCTCCGGCCGGCGTCAGGCGAACCAGGCACAGCGCGGCGCTGTCGTAGCCCGGCGCGCTCTTGCCGCCGAACACGTAGGCCCCGATCCGGTCGAGCAGCCCGGGAGTCTGCTCGATTCGCGCCGAACTTGCGATCAGCAGCTGTCCGTCGCGCCTGAGGGTCAGCAGTCCCGAGCTCCTGCGGTTCGAGGCGGGATCGCGGCTCGCGTCTGCCCGCTGGGCGCTGGAGCCCGTGGATGTGACGGCGACCGCCAGCATCACTGCCGCCAACCAGTTGCGCGACGCCGCTCTCCGCATGTTCGTGGTGTGCGCGAATGCTAGCATGAGGCCGTGACACTCGTCACGCGGCGCGAGTGCCTGCTACCTCGTCTTGCGGCGGCGGCGCTGCTGCTCGCGCTCACGATCCCACGGATGGCCCAGCCCGGCATGTTCGGCGACGGGCTGCTGCACGCGACCATCGCGCGCAACATGGCGATTGGCGCCGGATCGCTGTGGGCACCGCGCTACACAGAGACCGCCTGGTTCGAATACTACGAACATCCTCCGCTGGGGCTGGCGCTCGAGGCGATGGCGTTCCGCGCACTCGGCGATCATCTCGTCGTCGAGCGGCTCTACTCATTGCTGGTGCTCGCGCTGCACGCGGCCGTGATCGCCGGCATCTGGCGCCGTCTGTTCTCCGCCCGCCTCGACTGGCTGGCCGTGCTCTTCTGGCTGACGCCCTCCATCGTCAGTTGGGGCGCGGTCAACAACATGCTCGAGAACACCCAGGCGCTCCTGACGACGACGGCGGTGCTGTTGATGCTCGACGCAACGCGAGCCTCGACCGCCGCGGCAACCATCGTCGGATCCGCCGCCGCAGGTATCGCCGTTGTCGCCGCCGCTCTGACGAAAGGCCCGGCCGGATTCTTTCCGCTCGTCGCGCCACTCGTCTTCGCGTGGCTGATACCATCGACCGCAGGCGCAGCCGATCGCCGCCGTCGCCTGCTCGCGATCCTCACACCAGCGGTCGTCGTCCTCGCCGCCGGCGCGCTGCTCGCCGCCTACGAGCCGTCGCGACACAACCTGACGATGTACGTGCGCACGCAGCTCGCGCCGTCGCTTCTGGGCCAGCGCGGCGTGAGCGAGCCGTGGGGCATCTTCCAGCACCTGCTGGCGGGGATCGTCGCACGCATGGCGGCGCTGCTCGCGTTGTCCTGGTGGCTGGGCAGGCCGGCGCGCGTCTCGCCGGTGACGGACTCGACCGATCGGGCCGCGGCCGGTGCGTTCCTGCTGCTCGGCGCGTGCGCGGCAGGCCCGTTCGCGTTCAGCGCGAGATTCTCCGGCCACTACCTGCTGCCGGCGGTGCCGATGTTCGCGCTGGGATTCGCGTCGCTGGCGGCCGTCTTCGTCGGCGCGCGCGTGCGCAAGGCGCTGATCGTCGTGCCGCTGCTGGCGGCGGTGGTTCTCGTCACGATCCACGGGCGGCGTGACGAGGCGCTGATCCGCGACCTCGCGGCGATTGAGCCCGCGATGCCACGCGCGGCCGTGATTGGCGCGTGCCCGAATCCGCGCGCGTCGCGCGACTGGGGGCTGCACACCTATGTGCAGCGGTGGTTCCGCGTCTCCCTCGACGCGCGCGCGCAGCCGGTCAACGGCTGGTTCCTGCGTGCCGACGCCGCGTGCTCGGTCCCGGACTCCTGCGTACCGGCCGCAGCGGAACAGCGTGAGACTCTGACCCGCCGCGGCCGGTACGCAGGAGTCCGGGACCGAGCACGCGGCGTCGGCACGCAGGAACCAGCCGTTGACCGGCTGCGCGCGCGCGTCGAGGGAGACGCGGAACCACCGCTGCAC
>Ga0075366_10000511_pt1 | contig 17917 bp, 12 predicted proteins | sample EndMethybrTD3031_FD_72351 | JGI IMG/M metagenome (GOLD analysis project Ga0075366, IMG submission 72351) | Populus endosphere microbial communities from Tennessee, USA - Endosphere MetaG P. TD hybrid TD303-1 | ecosystem: Host-associated > Plants > Roots > Endosphere | place: USA: Tennessee...
GAGATGATCGCGAAGATCGACGTGGCAGTCCGCCAAGTCTTGATCGAATCGCGAATCGTGATCGCTGACGACACGTTCGGGCGATCACTCGGCGTGAAGCTGGGCGCCACCGACCTGCGCGGAACCCGAGGTGGCGTGTCAGGCTACAACGTCGGCGGAGGCAACTATGTCGGTGTTGGTGGGAACCTGAACGCTGTTGGATCCCAGACGGGGCAAACCTCGACGACCGCTGCGTTCACGGACTCGACTTTTGTTAACCTGCCGGCGGTCGGGCAGAACAACTTCGACGCTGCCACGCTGGCCCTGTCACTCTTCTCCGCCGGCGCCAACCGCTTCTTGAACCTCGAGATTTCTGCCCTTGAAGCGGACGGCAAAGGAAAGGTCGTGTCGAGCCCGCGCGTGATCACCGCGGACCAGCAGAAGGCGTTGATCGAGCAAGGCGAAGAGCTGCCGTATCAGGTTGCGACGTCGAGCGGCGCCACATCGCTCCAGTTCCGCAAGGCAAATCTGAAGCTCGAGGTCACGCCGCAGATCACGCCCGAGGGCAACGTGATCCTCGATGTCGATGTGACGAAGGACAGCGTCGGTCGCGCCACGGCGGCAGGTTTCGCGATCAACACAAAGCATGTCCGTACGCAGGTGTTGGTCGAGAACGGTGGCACGGTCGTGATCGGCGGCATCTTCGAGCAGAATGATCGCGAGGACGTCACGAAGGTACCCTTGCTCGGCGACATTCCGTACCTCGGCAATCTGTTCAAGCAAAAGACCAAGACATCTTCGAAGACCGAGATGCTGATCTTCCTGACGCCGAAGGTCGTGACCGATCGAACCGCGGCACGCTGACTCGACAAATCAAACCTAACGCGAGCAAGGTAGAGTTCGAAAATGAAGACGATCAAGAATCACGCGGGAAGCCTGACGCTTGCCTCGCTGACGCTGGTGGGCGTGCTGGCTGCATGTGGAGGGGGCGGGGACGACGCGGGCTCTCTGACCGAGTTCAATATCCAGCCGGCAACTGTGACCTTTAGCGCGCCGGCAGGTACTCCCACCGGCGTCTGTACTGGCGGCGGCACGCAGGACGTGTTCGTGTATGGTGGTGCTGCACCCTACCGCGTCGATAACACCCTTCCCGACTATGTGACGGTCAACAAGACCGAAGTTGGTAGCCCAGGCGAGAACTTCACGTTGACCGTGCTCGGCGGTTGCATAACGAACGGGACGATCGTCGTTCGTGACCGGCTCGGAAGGCAACAGGTCTTCACGGTCAACAACGCGCCTTCGACGGCGGCCAGCGCGGCGTCCTGAGCTCCACAGCCCTTGCGGGTTCTTGTGCGCGCCCCGCAGGTCCGTGCAAACAAGAGGATGCCGCCCCGGTGTCTGGGCCACGAATCATTGCACTGGTGGGCTTGCCCGGAGGCGGCAAGACCACAGTCGGCAGACAGCTCGCGCGTCGTCTCGGTGTCAGATTTGCCGACTCCGACGCCGTGATCGAGCAGCGCCTCGGAGAGCCCATTCGCAGCTACTTCGAACGCGAGGGCGAGCAGGCCTTTCGGGACCTGGAACAGGCGGCCATCGCCGATCTGATGAACAGCTGGGACGGCGTCTTGGCGACCGGTGGCGGCGTGGTTCTGCGCGAAGCGAATCGCCGGGCACTGCGTGAGCACGCGCTCGTTGTGTACCTCCGATCTTCCCCGGAAGAGCTCGCTCGCCGGCTGAAGAACGACACCAAGCGCCCTCTGCTACAGGTGTCCAACCCGCTCGCGAAGCTGCGCGAACTCCACGGCGCACGCGACCCGTTGTACTGCGAAACAGCGCAGTTCATCGTCGATACCGGGCGACCCACGGTGCCGACGCTCGTCAACATGATCCTGATGCAGCTCGAGCTCGCCGGTGTGCTGGACCCGACCACCGCCCCATCGCCGATCGACGCGGATCGCTCCAAAAGCTGACACGCGCGTGCGCCGTACACTGGCGCCATGCAAGCAATCGCATCTCACGAACGCGTCGCGATCGATCTAGGTGACCGCAGCTACGACATCGTCATCGGGGCGGGCCTACTCGATAAGCCTGAAGCATTCGAAGGCCTGCCGCAGGCGAGTGACGCCGTCATTGTGACCAATGAAGCAGTCGGGCCCTTGTATGCGCAACGACTGACGACCACGCTGCAGACGCGCTATCGACACGTCCACACGGTTACGCTGCCCGACGGCGAAGCCTACAAGACCCTCAGCACGCTCAATTCGATCTTCGACGCATTGCTCTCACAAGGCGTCGATCGCCGAACGACACTCTTCGCGCTTGGCGGTGGGGTTGTCGGCGACATGACTGGCTTCGCTGCCGCGTGCTACATGCGAGGTGTGCCGTATGTACAGGTGCCAACCACGCTGCTGGCTCAAGTGGATTCGTCGGTTGGGGGCAAGACGGCGGTCAATCATCCACTGGGCAAGAACATGATCGGTGTGTTCAACCAGCCCGTTCGCGTGGTCGCTGATCTGTCGACGTTGGAGAGCTTGCCTCAGCGTGAGCTGATCGCTGGGCTCGCCGAGGTGATCAAGTACGGGCCCATCGCCGATGAAGCGTTTCTCGATTGGATCGAGGCTCATATCCATGACCTTCTCGGGCGGGATGTGAATGCGCTCGCATACGCCATCAAGCGTTCGTGCGAGATCAAGGCGGATGTGGTGGGCCAGGACGAGCGTGAATCCGGTTTGCGTGCAATCCTCAATTTCGGCCACACCTTCGGACACGCCATCGAAGCGGGCCTAGGCTACGGCCGGTGGCTACACGGAGAAGCGGTCGGCTGTGGCATGGTGATGGCGGCCGATCTGTCCGCGTCTCTCGGAACGCTGAGCCCTCAAGCCGCACAGCGGTTGCGCAACCTAGTGCAACGCGCCGGACTGCCGGTGGTCGGCCCTACGCTCGGTACACCGCGGTATCTCGAACTCATGCGTCTGGACAAGAAGGCACACGCGGGCGAGATTCGTTTCGTCTTGCTCGACGGACTCGGGTCTGCTGTTGTTCGACCCGCATCCGATGAGCTCGTCGCTGCCGTCGTCGAAGCGAACACCGCCTGATTGGTGCGATCCGACAGGCCAGCGGCCCGTCGGGATCGAGCGATCAATCTACCGACTGCAACTCACGCCAGTTGAGGCGGCGCACCGGAGTGCCGGCGCCGGCCTTCGTATCGACCTTCTTGACATCACCGAGGTTGGTACCTGCGATCAGCACGGCCTTGCCCGCCACGCTCAGCGTGCGAACGTCGGTGACAGTGCCGGTCATCGCCACATACGCGGTATCCACGATCTGGTTCAGCGCGTTCGTCGTCGTCAACGTCGTGATCGCGGTAGCGTAGTCACGGCCGTAGATGCGGCTGTTGCCTGATGGGTCGCAGACGCCTCCGTCCGGCATGATCGCGGCAAAGCTGACCGTGCCGAAGAAGGTATCCGAATCGGAGACGATCCGCCATCCACGATTGTTGGAAGCCGACTGTCCGAGGTCTTCGAACCAGCCCAACTGCGTATCCGGATTGATCGTGACCCCGGTGAGCGAGTTGCCGGTGTTGTCAGCGAAGTCGCCATGGGTCCGGTTCAACGGGAAAGCCAGACCGGTCGGTAGATCCGATGCAGCATTGAACTTCGCGTTGGTGCCATCGAAGATCGAGTAGAAGGTTTGGATCTGCGTCGACGCGATATCGGTCGTGTGCAGCAGGCGGCCCGTGCCAACCATGACGACACGCTTCTTTGTCTTGGGATGGATGGCGATGGAGGGACGCGAGGTCACCGGTTGCGGAGTCGCTGAAGCGCCCGGGCTGGTCAGCGTTGCGATGTTGGTTGCGTTCGGGTACGCCGCCGTGCCGGTCAGGTCGAAGCGCCACACGTTGCCGAGCAAGTCCCCTGCATACACCGAGTCGGCAGTGCCGTTCGTGTAGTCGATGACAAAGGCTTCGAGGTGCGCGAGTCCGGCGTCGTTGGTGGTCGAGCCGGTATTCGTGGTGACCTTCTCGAGAAGCTTGCCGTTGCGCGGATTCACGATGAGGATGTAACCCTTGCCGTCCGCGTTGTTGTACCCGGACGGAATGATCGCTACCCAACCGTATTTCTGCGTCTTCACCACAGCGGGCGCACCGTAGCTGTAGCCGAGCTCGCCGCTCATGCCCGGCGTCGCGTTCGAGAACTCCCACAGTACCTTGCTGGCGAGTGTCGTCTCGCCGTTGGTCACTATGCCTGCCGGGTCAGTCACGTCGAGCGCGAAGTAACTCTTTCCGCCTTTGCCCTGACCGCCGATCAGAACCGTCCGCCAATTCGCCGTTGGAGTACCGGTGTACTTGACGCCGCTGTCGTCGGCCGTGCGGGCCAAGTCGATGTCGTACACATTCGGCGTGGCATTCACCATGTAGTGATGCGTGAACGACGGGTTGCCCAGTGATGCCAAACCGTCGGTGTTGGGCGTTCCGTTCGGGCCTTGGAACAGGGCCGAGGGAACGTAGGCGAACATCTCCGTGCCCGCGTCACTGCCCGTCAGCGAGCCGTTAATCGCATGCATCATGCCGTCGTTGGCACTGACGTACACAACCGGGGGACGATCCTTCCAGGTCGTCTTGAACGCGCTGTACCCCGGATTGGTGGAGTCGGAGAACGGGAATGCGGGCGGACCCCACGGTTGTGCTTTCGAACCCACGATGTCGCCGACGAGCTTGGTTCTGCTCCGGTAGGCCTTGGTGCTGCCGGAAACGGTCGACGTCGTTTCGTTCGTCCTGTCACCGCGCAGATAGTTCAGATAGTCCTGTCCATCGCTTGCCGCCGTGAAGCTCGGGTTGATCGCCGTCTGCTGCGCGGTCGACAAGGAAGCCAGCCGAAACGGCACGCCAACACCGCTCTGCGAGTTGAGTGTTGCGATCCGGCGGCTGCCGTAGGCCTGGGTAGCCAATACGGCGCTGAAGTCCCACTTCTTCGTCAGCGTCGGATTGTTGTTCGTGTCGAACGACAGTTCACTGGCCGTGACTTCACCCGTCCAGTCACCAGAGTCGAACTGACTGCTGAAGCTGGAGTTGCCGGACGTGGCCACCTGAGGCAGCGCGGTCGAGAACGATGTCGTGAACGACTTGATCTTCGCCGCGATGTCAGCGAATGCAGCCGTGAGGCCGGCCAGGACCAGATCGGGTCGACCACCGGAGAAGTAGTTGTCCGGACGCTTGTCGGTGCCGAAGGTGTCCGTGTTGTTGTGCCACCAGTTCTCTTGCGCAGTGCCCCACGCGGTCGCGCTCTCCACATAGGGGAACGACTGGATCTTGAAGCCGCCGTACTTGGTGGCGAGATAGAACTGGTTCTTGTTCTTGTAGGTTTGATACTCCTGGACGTCCACCCAGTACGTATCGACTGTGATCGGCTTCTTGGAGACGTCGCGCCAGGCGTCGGAAAGGAAATCCGTCGGGCGAATGTCCTGGGTGTGAGCCTGATACGCCAGACCTGCCATGCGCGCGGAGTTGTCGCTGCAGCAGCCGTTGTAGTTGAACGATGTTCCGAGATTGGCAATGCCTTCCAGGGCGCCAACCTTGTTCGTCGACGTCACCGCGTTCCATGTCGCATCGTTGGCAACCTCGTTGGGAAGCGTCGGCTCGTTCGCCGTGCTCGTGTTCCCAGGCACGTTCTTGTCCGCGTGCGTGTTGACGTCGCCGATTCCCAGAATGAAGTTGCGCTGGCACGAATAGAGGATCGGATCGTCCCAGGTGTTGATCACGGGGAAGCCATCGACCCACTTCGTCTTGTTGGCCTGGCTCGCCGACGTGGCATCGGTCCATGCCGGGACGTTACCCTGGTTGCGGAGATACCTGATGGCTGCGTAGTACAGCTCGCCGACGTTGTCATAGGTCTTGTACGACTGGGCGGAGTTGCCGAACTTGTTCAGGTAGTTCATCACGCCGCTATCGCCGATGGACGTCCCGAAAATTGTATTGGTGTTCGTTGCGTCGGCCTGATCGGGATTCTGAATGAAGACGCCCGTCGTGCCATCCCACTCTCGTCCGGTAACTTGTCCCGTCACTGCGCCTGGCTGATTGGTGATGGGCGTCGAACCCGCGACCGGCTGCGTCGGCCCGACAAACTTCTGTCGGGCGCGCAACACGCCGCCGTCGCGCAGGATGTTGTCGTCGTTCAAGTATGCGAACGCGCTATAGCGAATTTTGTCCGAGTACTTCTGGATCAAGCCCTCGGGCTTGTAGTTGGAACCGTATTGAACGCAGTTCGTCTCGCGGCCGATCGACGAGTCGCAGACCTTCGCGCGCACAAAGGCTTCGTAGGCAACACCGTTCGTCACCGTATTGGATCCGTTGTAGTGGACCACGCCGCTGTACAAAGATGCGGCGGCAGTACCCATCGTCACGAACTCAGTCTCGCCGGGCTTCTTCCACTGCAATTGAACGCCGGCACCGCCGGTATCCTCGCGGAAGTTCAGTCGAACGGTGAACGTCGTGTTGGCCGTCAGGCTGACATCCCCACTCGTCTGATAGGCCATGCTCTGATAGCTCGTCTGGTTGATGACAGACGTGCCGTTGATAAGTAGCTGAGCCTGATCGTCGGCCTTGAGGCGGAACTGGTAGTTGCCGGTCGTCGGTGCAGTGACCGTCGCGTCCCAGCGTGCGGAGAAGTTGTCCGTATTGACTCCGCTGCCGGGCGAGCCCCCGCCCCAATCGAAGTCAACCGCTGCATCGGTTCGATCCAGAATCACTGAGCCGGACCGGTCGACGGTGTTGTAGTAGCGGCCGCGAAACGAGAACCCGTCGTTGCTCTGGGTGGCAAACCGGATCTTGTTGCCCAACCCCTGCACGCGCATATAGAGCGTCCCTGCCGTACTCGCAAACGGCGTAGCGCCCGCGATATCCGCGCTGGCGAGCGTGCTGTCGGGGAAGTTCCCGGTCCCGCCTTGTCCGCTGGCCCATGCCTTCTCGATGACGGTCAGCGTCGAGGTGTCGATCACACGATAGCCACCCGTCAGGACCCAGCGGAACGGGTCGATGGTCTGCATCGTGGCCCAGTTCAGGAAGTTCCCGCTCCAGCGGCCGGTCTGACTCGAGCAGTTGTGATTCGTGACCGTCGCCGTCGGGTAGTAGTAGTTGTCCGTGCTGGAGCCATCGGTGTAGCGGTACGAGTAGCACTTGTTCGGATCGAAGAAGCCGAGGTATTCACTGGTGCTCGAGTACGTACGGTTCGTATGCGCGACGCTGACCGCAGTCGGGAACTCCACGGACAGTGCTAGCGCCAGATTGCCAGGCGCTTCGTTGGACGCGAACAGCGGCTGGTCGGCCAGCGCCGTTGCGGCGCGCGGTGATGGCACTGCGGCCGCCAAAGCCACAAGCGCCACCACGAGCCCGATCCATCGCGGAGGCGACGAGAACAGGCTATGGGCAGCGGGCGCGATCAGGCTGGGCGCTCGTACTGGCTTCATGTTTGAACTCTCGTTTGAATGTCAAAGGGCGTGGTTCGTCGAACTCGCGACGCTCAGCTCGGCACCGTAAACGTCGACTGGAAGAAGCTCGTCGTGTTGCGCGGTCCGATGACCTTGACGGTGACGCGATAGACGACGCTTTGCGGTACGGCGGATTGCAGTCCTGCACCGAGTGAGGGCCGGTCGGCGCTCATCAGCTTGGAGGCGCTGACGCCTGGTGGAACGGGTTCGCTCGCCAGCACGCACGAGCCGCTGCCGAGGGTCGACTCCAGGCCCGTGGCGGAGCACAGGCGGTCGACAACGTATTGAATCTTCATGGCCTGACTGGCGACCGTGATGTCACGAGTCGTGCTGTCAGCCCCTGCGACAACGGCGTAAGCCGACTCGCCCTGCAGCGCATTCGGAATGCCGTAAGCATTGCTGTCCAGCTTTGTCGCCGAGTAGTGATAGGTCTGATTGGCGTCCTTTCGGGCATCCTGGGTCGCGAGCGCGCCGCCGCTGCGAAACACGGTCAGAACCTGGTCGATCGCGCGTTCGCCCTGGTTCTGCATGTCGCGCTTGAACGCAATGTTCCCGGACGTGAAGAGCGAGGTATTGAACGAACGGACCAGCGCGACCGCAGCGATCAGCAGGATGACGAGCGCGATCAGGCTGAAGAGCAGAACGACCCCGCGCTGCGCGCTGCGCCGACCGCGAGAACCATGGGGGGCAGCTGTCTTCATGATGCCGTCTCCGGTGCCAGCAGCACATTGCGCAGTGGCACCATGATCTCTATCGTTCGGAATCGGTAGTACGCTTCATCGGTGGACAATGTCCGCGTTCGCTTGGCCGCCACATCGGCGAACAGCGTGAGCGTCTGTCCGGTCGCAATGGGCTGCTTCTCCTTCAGCGACGTCCGCAGGATGAGACCGAGGCGTACGGCCACGATGCGGCGCAATCTATCCCTCGCCGCCGTCGTGCCGAGCATCAAAGCGTCCGCCGCGTAATCGCCCGTCGGCTGAACCCAGTCATCCACCTTGCCGTCTGGAGTTGCCGACGTATCGATGCCGTAGATCGCCCGCATCTCGACAACCCCGTCGGCCAGTGCCGCGGGTACATCCGTGCCAGCCGTGCGCAAGAGGTCATAGCTGTACAGCGTCCTTTGGTCGCCGACGCCGAATATGGTGAACTGCGGCGGATTGACACTCGAGCCGCCGAGTTGGATCGCGAAAGTGTTGGCGCCGAAACTAGCGAGGGCGACACTGTTGCCGGCCTGTTGGTAGTACGTGCCTGCCAGCTGTATCAAACCGCCCCCGGGCACCCCGCTTACCTGCTCGACGAGGCAACCGGTCGCAACTCCCGAGTCCGCGAGCAAGACGAGATCACCAGGTGTGTGGCCCACCGTGTTAGGCAACTGCAGGCTGCCCGAACTGCTTGTGCCACTGACGGAACTCGTGTTCACGAGTTGCGGCATCTCGCCGAACCCGGCCGAACCTGCCATGATCGTGACCAGATCTCCGCGAGTCTCCGCCCCTGCGCCACTCGTGTTGGCACCGTCGGCAACGACGAGCACCGGTGCCAGACGAGGCGTTTGGATTGCACCCGCGAAGGGTGCGGGAAAGGCCGACCCGCGCGGCAGGATGAGCCCGTCGGGCGTGCGCGACACAGTCAACGCGCACCCGAAAGCGTCACCCCAACGCTGCGCGAACCCCGACCCGGCGCTTCGCAGCTGCCGGTCAAGCATGTACGCGACGTATGCGCCGGTCTGGTTGATTTCGTTGACCGAAGTGGTACTTCGCTTCGAGCCCTCGCCTTGAATCATCACGGTGGTGATTGCGAGCGTGACAACGAGCGCGATCGCCATCGACACAAGCAGTTCAATCAGCGAGAAGCCGCGTTGGCGGCTGCGACGTGGAGCGCGTGCGTCCATCATTTCACCAACTTGAATTGAGTGACGTACTTGTTGTCCGCGTTCGCTGCGCCAGACGCTGCGTTCGGGGAGCGCCAGGTGATGGACAACGTCGCAGTGCCGCTTGCGGTGGTGATCGTGCCTGCGCCGTTCGGAAGGCCGCCCGAAGCAGGTGTCGCCACGCGCGCCTGCCAGGCTTGCAGATCGGTCGTGCTGAGCGAAAGGGTGTCGTTCAGTGTCATCAGCGCAGCGGCTTCGCTTGCAAGGAGTGCGGCACGATTCGTGTCTTCCGCGCTTGTCGAGTACTGCAGTGCGCGTGCCTGCAACGCGACTAGCCCGACTAGGCCGAACGAGAAGATCAGGATCGCGACCAGGACCTCGATCAAGGTCATGCCGCGCTGCGCCAATCGTTTCGTGGAGTTCATGTGCTTCATGGGGCTGGGCATCCATCCGGTGACGTTGCGGATTGCGTTGGACGCTTTGGATCGCACATTCGGACCTTGCCCGATGCGGTAACCATGACTTTCAGCGGGCGATCGGCAGAACCCGAACGATCGACCGTGAAGGTGGCGTCGCTAGGGTCGCACGTCGCCGAGGAGATCTGAGGAGTAGTGTTGCTCTGAACCGTTGCCGACGGGACCGTGATGAGTCGGCCGTTCGAGTTGAAGCACAGCGCTGATACGCCGGTGATCGTCACGCCGGAAGCGACATCGGTCAGCGATCCGGCTTGCACGAAGGCTCCATCACCGCCACCGAACTGGGCCAGCGTCTGGATCACCCAGCGGTTGCCGTTGGCTGCTGCGGTGATCGCCGTGGTCGGGTCGGGCGTTCCGTTCGTGAATGCCAACACGACAGAGCGGTTCTGGCGAACCGCCTCCGCTTGCGCAAGCCGAACGCCCGTCTGGAGAGACTCGGCGACAGTTCGCACCTTTGTGTTGTTGATCCATGCACTGAACGACGGCAGAGACAGTTTGATGAGGATGGCGAGCAGCACGAGCGCGACCATCAACTCAATCAGCGTGAAGCCGCGCGAGGTGCCCGTGGAGGCCGCACTGCGAGGCGGCTGTGGATGGCCCATCAGCACGACTGGCCCTTCTTCATGACCCAGCAGGCGGATGTACCGGCTGGCCACGGTGAGCCCGAGGAAATGATGGTCGACTTCACGTCGAGCTGATTGACCGTATAGACAAACGAAGCCGTGGTTCCGCTTCCGGTTGCGCGCAGCCTGTACGTCGTGGCGTCAGGTGCATCGCCGTTTGCGGCCGTGCAAGAAAGCACGAAAGCCCCTTGCGTGCGCTGAGCGACGGGAATGTTGGCGTCGCAAGGCGGGTAGATTGTGCCCACCGCCGCATAGGTGCGGTTGTCCTGGAAGTATCGCTCCATGTTCGCGCGACCCGCTGAGAGCAGGTTGGTCGCGTCGACAAGCTGTCCGCGCAAGATGTAGTCGCGATAGCTCGGCATCGCGACCGCGGCAAGAATCGCGACGATCGCCACAGTGATCATCACTTCGATCAACGTGAAGCCACCCTGGCTTTCGCGTGAACGTGCTCGGTGCAAAGCGGAGGCGACGTGATGCATGGCAGGCGGTCGGTTGTCTCGAATACGAAAAAGTATGTCCTAGACTTGGTTGGCATTCGGACAAGAACTGCACAGTTGGAGCCGTGGATTCGACCAACGGCGTGGCCGAGGCGATGAGCGGTGCGAGCTGTTGCGCCGGCGTGCCACCGACGCTGCGCGCTACTGACCTTCCGCGGTCAGGAAGAGCTCGATGCGGCGAACGCTCGCGACGGGCTGCCCGCCGCGCATGGCCGGGTCCATCCGCGTGTCGCGCAATTTGCCCTCGAGCTCATTGCGTATGTCGTCGCCGAGTGCCGGCGGGTCGATGATCGTGCAGCCGACGATCTCGCCCCGGGCGTTGATCAGCACCTCGAACGCCAGGCGCTCCATGCCGAGGCCTTCAAGTGACGCCGGTTCGATCGCCCAATCGGTCTGTGGGGCGGCTGGCGTGTCGACTTCGGTGAAGCGGTAGAAGCGAATTGGTTGGTCGCGTGCTATGCGTTCTTCGGTACCTTTGGCCCAGGCCAGTGGCGCGTCGCGCACGATGGGCGGTACGGCGGGGCGGTCGTCGGGCAATGGCGCTGCGAGCGATTGCGCGCTCGCCAGAGCGTCCTGCTGCGCCTCGCGCGGCGGCAGAAGCAGCAGCGCCCGGTTCGGGCTGATCGTCAGGTTCGTGCTCGGCGCGAGCCGTGAGCTCGACACCGAATCGGTCGCGACCAGTGCGGCTGCGTTCACGAGCGTCGCGCCCAGCGCGCAGACAGCCAGAGCGACACGCCGCCGGCCTGCGGCATGCAGGCGCAGGTCGAAGGTGGTGGAAAGGGTGGAGCTCGGGAACATGGATGGTGATGGAGCGGGCGTGCAACGGCCGCTTCGAATCTACCAACTGCGAACTTCACGGGTGATCTGCACTTGGACGGATGGTTGTCCGGGATCGACCGACGGTTGGACCCGACGCTACGATCCGTCGATACATGGCACGCCTCACCCGTCTTGCATTCGCTGGGCACGCGCATCTCGTTGTGCTGGCTGGCGTGGCCAACGAACCGCTGTTCGTCGACGACGAGGACCGACGTCGCTTCACGCTGGCATTGGCCGAGTGCTCGTTCACCAGTGGCGTCGCCGTGCATGCCTACTCGCTGCTCGAAGACCAGGTTCTCATGCTTGCGACACCCGCGGAATCCGGCTCGCTCCAGCAATTCATGCAGCGCCTGGGCCGCAAGTACGTGGGGGCCTTCAATTTGCGCCACGGCCGGGCCGGGGCTCTATGGGGGCGACGCTATGGCGCTGCGGCCATCGACGCTGCGACGCAGGGCTGGCACTGCATCCGGTTGATCGAGCAGGCGCCTGTTCGAGCGGGTCGAGTCACCAGGGCGCAGGACTGGCCGTGGTCCAGCGCGCCCCACCACGTCGGCCAGCAGCGCAACCCGGTGCTGCGTGAACACGAACTCCATTGGCGCCTCGGCAACACGCCGTTCGAGCGCGAGGCACGGCACGCGCAGGTGCTTGCCGACCCTCTCGGGGAGCCGCAGGTTCGCTCGTTGATCACGGCGTCGATGCGGGGCTGGCCAATCGGACCGGCGAACTTTGTCGAGGCCCTTGCCAATGCGTCCGATCGCCGCTCCAGCGAGCTCCGGCCCCGCCCGCGCGGTCGGCCTAAAAGCGGGCAAGTCACACCGCCATAGGGCATTCTGCAATATGGCCCCAATTTATGTTGCACCATCGATGTGCGAACAATTAATGGGGGACATGTTGATGTCGATTTCGCTTGTGACTCATGCTGCACCGCAGTAAGCTCCCGGCCACTTTGCCTTTGGAGTGCGCCATGGATCACGCCGCCCGACCCAACGACCCGACCCATCCCGAGCGCGACGCGATCATTTCGGCTACCCAATCGGGCCTGTACAGCCCGGCCAACGAGCACGACGCCTGCGGCGTCGGGTTCGTCGCCCACATCAAGGGGCAGAAGGCGCACCACATCATCACGCAGGGTCTGAAGATCCTCGAGAACCTGGACCACCGCGGTGCGGTCGGTGCCGACAAGCTGATGGGTGACGGTGCCGGCATCCTGATCCAGATCCCGGACGAGTACTACCGCGCCGAGATGGCGTTGCAGGGCGTCGACTTGCCGCCACCGGGCGAATACGGCGTCGGCATGATCTTCCTGCCGAAGGAGCACGCCTCGCGCGTCGCTTGCATCCAGGAGATGGAGCGAGCGGTCAAGGCCGAGGGCCAGGTGTTGCTGGGTTGGCGCGACGTGCCGGTCGACTCCGAACTGCCGATGTCGCCGACCGTGCGCGCGAAGGAGCCGGTACTCAAGCAGATCTTCATCGGCCGCGGCCCGGACGTGATCGTGCCCGACGCGCTCGAGCGCAAGCTCTACGTGATCCGCAAGACGGCCTCGAGCGCGATCCAGGCGCTGAAGCTCACGCACAGCCGCGAGTACTACGTGCCCAGCATGAGCTGCCGCACGGTGATCTACAAGGGCCTGCTGCTCGCCGACCAGGTCGGCAAGTACTACAAGGACCTGCAGGACCCGCGCGCAGCCTCCGCGCTCGCACTGGTGCACCAGCGCTTCTCGACCAACACATTCCCCGAGTGGCCGCTCGCGCACCCGTATCGGATGGTTGCGCACAACGGCGAGATCAACACCGTCAAGGGCAACTTCAACTGGATGCGCGCACGCGAAGGCGTGATGAAGTCGCCAGTGCTCGGCGACGATCTGAAGAAGCTGTATCCGATCACCTTCGAAGGGCAGAGCGACACCGCCACGTTCGACAACGCACTCGAGCTGCTCGTGATGAGCGGCTACTCGCTCGCACACGCCGCGATGATGATGATCCCCGAGGCGTGGGAGCAGCACCCGCTGATGGACGAACGCCGGCGCGCCTTCTACGAGTACCACGCGGCCATGATGGAGCCGTGGGACGGCCCGGCAGCGATGGTCTTCACCGACGGCCGCCAGATCGGCGCCACGCTCGACCGTAACGGCCTGCGTCCGACCCGCTACATCATCACCGACGACGAACTCGTGGTCGGCGCTTCCGAGTCGGGCGTGCTGCCGATTCCCGAGAACAAGATCGTCAAGAAGTGGCGGCTGCAGCCGGGAAAGATGCTGCTGATCGACCTCGAGCAAGGCCGCATCATCGAAGACGAGGAACTGAAGAACCAGTTCGCGTCCGCGAAGCCGTACCGGCAATGGATCGAGAGCGTTCGCGTCAAACTCGAGGAAGTGCCGGCACCAGAGTCCGGCGCCGCCGCGCTGCCGCATGAAGAGAGCTTGCTCGACCGCCAGCAGTCGTTCGGCTACACGCAGGAAGACATCAAGTTCCTGCTCAGCCCGATGGCGCAGGCCGGCGAGGAAGGGGTCGGCTCGATGGGCAACGACTCGCCGCTCGCGGTGCTGTCTGACAAGAACAAGCCGCTCTACAACTACTTCAAGCAGCTATTCGCGCAAGTCACGAACCCGCCGATCGACCCGATCCGCGAGGCGATCGTGATGTCGCTGGTCTCGTTCATCGGGCCCAAGCCCAACCTGCTCGACATCAACGCGGTGAACCCGCCGATGCGCCTGGAGGTGCCGCAGCCCGTTCTCGACTTCACCGACATGGCGCGGTTGCGCGAGATCGAGAAGCACACCGGCGCGAAGTTCAAGAGCTACGAGCTCAACATCACGTATCCGTTGAGCTGGGGCGACGAAGGTGTCGAGGCGAAGCTTGCCTCGCTGTGCGCCGAGAGCGTGGACGCGCTCAAGAGCGGCCACAACATCCTGATCATCAGCGACCGCAAGATGAACCGCGACTTCGTTGCGATTCCTGCACTGCTCGCACTGTCGGCCATCCACCATCACCTGGTGCGCGAGGGGCTGCGCACGACCGCGGGCCTGGTTGTCGAGACTGGTTCGGCCCGTGAGGTGCACCACTTTGCCGTGCTCGCGGGCTACGGTGCCGAAGCCGTGCATCCGTATCTCGCGATGGAGACGCTGGTCGCGCTGCACAAGGAGCTGCCCGGCGAGCTGAGCGCCGACAAGGCGATCTACAACTACATCAAGGCGGTCGGCAAGGGTCTGTCGAAGATCATGTCGAAGATGGGCGTGTCGACCTACATGTCGTACTGCGGCGCCCAGCTGTTCGAGGCGATCGGCCTCGACCAGGAACTGGTGCAGAAGTACTTCCGGGGTACCGCGAGCCAAGTCGGCGGCATCGATGTGTTCGACGTCGCCGAGGAGCAGATTCGCATGCACCGCGCCGCATTCGGCGACGACCCGGTGCTTGCCGACATGCTCGATGCCGGCGGCGAATACGCATGGCGTGTTCGCGGTGAAGAACACATGTGGACGCCCGATGCGATCGCGAAGCTGCAGCACAGCGCACGCGCGAACAAGTTCGAGACCTACAAGGAATACGCGCAGATCATCAACGACCAGTCGCACCGGCACATGACGCTGCGCGGCCTGTTCGAGTTCAAGGTCGACTCGAGCAAGGCCATCCCGATCGACGAGGTCGAGCCGGCGTCCGAGATCGTCAAGCGTTTTGCGACCGGTGCGATGTCGCTCGGTTCGATCAGCACCGAGGCGCACGCAAACCTCGCCGTTGCGATGAACCGCATCGGCGGCAAGAGCAACACCGGCGAAGGCGGCGAAGACCCGGCGCGTTATCGCAACGAGCTCAAGGGCATCCCGATCAAGCAGGGCACCAAGTTCAGCGAGGTGATCGGCCCGGGCAACATCCAGGTCGACTTCGAGTTGAACGAGGGCGATTCGCTGCGTTCGCGCATCAAGCAGGTCGCGTCGGGGCGTTTCGGGGTCACCGCCGAGTATCTGTCGTCGGCCGACCAGATCCAGATCAAGATGGCGCAGGGCGCGAAGCCCGGCGAGGGCGGCCAATTGCCGGGCGGCAAAGTCACCGAGTACATCGGGCGGCTGCGCCACTCGGTGCCGGGCGTCGGACTGATCTCGCCGCCACCGCACCACGACATCTACTCGATCGAAGACCTCGCGCAGCTCATCCACGACCTGAAGAACGCAAACCCGCGGGCGAGCGTCAGCGTGAAGCTGGTCAGCGAGGTGGGTGTCGGTACGGTCGCGACAGGCGTCGCGAAGGCAAAGGCGGATCACGTGGTGATCGCCGGGCACGATGGCGGCACGGGCGCGTCTCCGTGGAGCTCGATCAAGCATGCCGGCACACCATGGGAGCTCGGCCTCGCCGAGACCCAGCAGACGCTCGTGCTGAATCGCTTGCGCGGGCGCATCCGCGTTCAAGCCGACGGTCAGATGAAGACCGGGCGCGATGTCGTGATCGGTGCGTTGCTCGGTGCCGACGAGTTCGGCTTCGCGACTGCGCCGCTGGTGGCCGAAGGCTGCATCATGATGCGCAAATGCCATCTGAACACCTGCCCGGTTGGCGTTGCCACGCAGGATCCGGTGCTGCGCAAGAAGTTCGCCGGCCGGCCTGAGCATGTCGTCAACTTCTTCTTCTTCGTTGCCGAAGAGGCGCGCTCGATCATGGCGCAGCTCGGTGTGCGCAAGTTCGACGACCTGATCGGCCGCTCCGACCTGCTCGACACGAAGAAGGGCATCGCGCACTGGAAGGCGAAGGGCCTCGACTTCAGCCGCGTGTTCCACCAGGTCAACGTGCCTGCCGACGTGGCGCGCCGCCAAGTCGAGGAGCAGGACCACGGCCTTTCTCGTGCACTCGACAACAAGCTGATCGAGAAGTGCAAGCCGGCGATCGAACGCGGCGAGAAGGTGCAGTTCATGGAGGAGGTGCGCAACGTCAACCGCACGGTCGGCGCGATGCTGTCCGGCGAACTCGTTCGCCACCACCCTGAAGGCCTGCCCGACCAGACCATCTTCATCCAGATGGAAGGCACCGGCGGCCAGAGCTTTGGCGCCTTCCTCGCGAAGGGCATCACGATCTATCTGATCGGTGATGCCAACGACTACACCGGCAAGGGCCTGTCGGGCGGGCGCATCACCATTCGTCCGAGCATCGATTTCCGCGGTGATGCGACGAGCAACATCATCGTCGGCAACACCGTGCTCTACGGGGCGACCAGTGGCGAAGCCTTCTTCCGCGGTGTGGCTGGCGAGCGCTTTGCAGTGCGGCTGTCGGGTGCGACAGCGGTGGTGGAAGGCACCGGCGACCATGGCTGCGAATACATGACCGGCGGAACCGTCGTCGTGCTCGGCAAGACCGGGCGCAACTTCGCGGCCGGCATGAGCGGCGGCGTGGCCTACGTGTACGACGAAGACGGCCAGTTCGCGAGCCGCTGCAACACTGCGATGGTGTCGCTCGAGAAGGTGCACACCGTGGCGGACCAGCAGGCCGTGCTGGACCGCAGCGTGTGGCACAAGGTGAACGGCGAGGCGCAGGCCGACGAGACGCTGCTGCGCAAGCTCGTCGAAGACCACCACAAGTGGACCGGTTCGCTGCGCGCCCGCCACATCCTCGACCACTGGGCCGAGTCGCGCGCCAAGTTCGTCAAGGTGTTCCCGAACGAGTACAAGCGCGCCCTCGGCGAGATGGCGGCGAAAGCCGCACCGGCCGGAGACACCAAGGCAATCCAGGAAGCAGGCGAGACGATCGCGAAGGCAAAGGCCAAGGACGGCAAGACCGTCGCGGCCAAGTAAACAACGAACACGGCAGCGAGCATCATGGGAAAAGTCACCGGCTTCATGGAGTACGAGCGCCTGGAAGAAGGCTACGAGCCCGTCGCCAAGCGTCTGAAGAACTACAACGAGTTCGTGATCGGCCTGCGCGCCGACGAGGCGAAGATTCAGAGCGCACGCTGCATGGATTGCGGCACGCCGTTCTGCAACAACGGCTGTCCCGTCAACAACATCATTCCGGACTTCAACGATTTGGTGTACCGCGCCGACTGGAAGAACGCGTTCGCGGTGCTCGATTCGACCAACAACTTCCCCGAGTTCACCGGACGCATCTGCCCAGCACCGTGCGAGGCGGCGTGCACGCTCAATGTCAACGACGACGCGGTTGGCATCAAGAGCATCGAACACGCGATCGTCGACAAGGC
>Ga0075366_10000512_pt1 | contig 17914 bp, 19 predicted proteins | sample EndMethybrTD3031_FD_72351 | JGI IMG/M metagenome (GOLD analysis project Ga0075366, IMG submission 72351) | Populus endosphere microbial communities from Tennessee, USA - Endosphere MetaG P. TD hybrid TD303-1 | ecosystem: Host-associated > Plants > Roots > Endosphere | place: USA: Tennessee...
CGTGATCGTCGAGATCGTGCGGCCCGGCACCGGCGACCCGGTGCCCGAGGGCGAGGTGGGCGAGATCGTCGTCACCACGCTCAACCCGGACTACCCGCTCATCCGCTTCGGCACCGGAGACCTGTCGGCCGTGCTGCCGGGCCAATGCCCGACGGGGCGCACCAACACCCGCATCCGTGGCTGGATGGGCCGGGCCGACCAGACGGCCAAGGTGCGCGGCATGTTCGTGCATCCCGCGCAGGTGGCGGCGATCGCGCGCCGCCATCCCGAGGTGCGCCGTGCGCGCCTGGTCGTGAGCGGCGAGATGGCCAACGACCGAATGACGCTCAAGGTCGAGGTGGCGCAACGGCCCGAAGGCCTGGACGCTCGCATTGCGGAGAGCATTCGCGACGTGACCAAGTTGCGCGGCGAGGTGGTGCTGAGCGAACCCGGAACGTTGCCCAACGACGGCAAGGTGATCGAAGACGCCCGCAGCTATGACTGAGCACAAACGTCTTCGCGATTTCCCTGGGTTTACGTAGTTTCCGCATCGCGCGCGAGAGGACCACGCCGACAATTCCTGCTGCCAGTACAACCAGGATCGTCACTCATGAAACGTTTGCTTCTCACCGCTGTCGCCACGCTGTTCGCCTCCAGTGCCTTCGCTGAGTATCCCGAGAAGCCCATCACCATCGTCGTTCCATTCGCCGCGGGCGGCCCGACCGACAAGGTGGCGCGCGATCTGGCCGAGGCGTTGCGCAAGCCCATGGGCAACGCGACGATCATCATCGAGAACGTCGGCGGCGCGGGCGGCACGCTCGGCGCGACCAAGGTAGCGAAGGCCGCACCGGACGGCTACACGCTGCTGTTGGCCCACGCCGGCATCTCCACCGCACCGGCCCTCTACCGCAACCTGCAATACAAGACGCTCGAAGACTTCGAGTACCTCGGCATGATCAACGAAGTGCCGATGACGCTCGTGACCAAGCCGACCCTCCCCGCCCACAACTACGCCGAATTGATGAAGTGGCTCGAGGCCAACAAAGGCAAGATCAACCTCGCCAATGCAGGGCTCGGGTCGGCATCGCATCTGTGCGGCCTGATGTTCCAGTCCAGCACCAAGATCGACATGCAGACCGTGCCGTACAAGGGCACCGGCCCCGCCATGACCGACCTCATCGGCGGCCAGGTCGACCTCATGTGCGACCAGACGACCAACACGGCGAGCCAGATCGAAGCGGGCAAGATCAAGGCCTTCGCGGTCACGAGCAAGCAGCGCCTGAAGATGCCGTCGCTGGCCAATCTGCCGACGCTGGATGAATCGGGCCTCAAGGGCTTCAACGTGACCATCTGGCACGCGATGTATGCGCCCAAGGGCACGCCGAAGGCGGTGACGGACAAGGTCAACACGGCGCTCAAGCAGGCGCTGAAGGACGCCGACTTCATCAAGCGCGAGGAGGCGCTGGGCGCGGTGGTCATCAGCGACAACCGCGTCAACGGCGCGGATCACAAGAAGTTCGTCGAGAGCGAAATCAACAAGTGGGGCCCGGTGATCAAGGCGGCGGGCCAGTACGCAGACTGATCGGTATCGTCACCGGTCCGTCGTTGACGAGATGGACCTTCATGTCGGCGGCGAACTCACCACTCGCCACGATGGGATGTTGATCCGACGCCACCCGCACCACGCGCTCGTAGAGGGCGCGTCCCAGTGCGGGTGGCGCCGCATTGGTGAAGCTCGGCCGATTGCCGCCCGACACATCGGCTGCGAGCGTGAACTGGCTGACGATCAGCAGTCCGCCGTTCACATCGACCACGCTGCGATTCATCTTGCCGGCGTCGTCGCTGAAGATGCGCAGCTTCAAGAGCTTGGCAACGAGCTTGTCGGCGACGGATTCGGCGTCTTGCGGCTCGGCGCAGACGAAGACCAGCAGCCCCTGCCCGATCTCGCCCGTGATGCGCCCGTCCACCTCGACGCGCGCCTGCGACACACGTTGCACCAGCGCAAGCATGGCGCTCAGTCAGAAGCAGGCTGCACGCCGACGGGCTCTTCGCCGGCAGGCAGCAGCTCGATCGTGACGCGCAGGCCCCGCACCGCGTCGATGAGACGCCGTTCCACCTGATCCCGCTCGCGCGCGGCGCGGGCGAGCGTCCAGTTGGCCGGCACGTGCATGTGGAGCTGGCAGAACTTGGCGCCGGCAGCGCGGCGGGTCTGCAGATGGTCGAAGTGCACCTCGTCCGATGCGACCGCCTGCAGCGTGTGGTCGATGCTCGCCCGGTCTTCATCGCTCAGCGCCCGGTCCATCAGGCCGTCGACCGAGCGCCGCAAGAGGCTGTAGGCCTCGCGCAGAATGTTGACGGCGACGAGAATCGCCAGCAGTGGGTCGAGCCACAGGAGGCCCGTGAGCGGAACGAGCAACAGACCGCCCGCCACGCCGACCGACGTCCACACATCGGTCATCAGGTGGCGAGCGTCGGCCTCCAGCGCGATGGAATCGTGCCGCTTGGCGGCGCGCAGCATGGACGTCGCCAGGATGCCGTTGATGGCGGAGCTCACGACCGACAAGGCCACGCCCCAGCCGAGACTTTCAAGCGGCTGCGGCGAGAACCAGCGATTCACCGCCGTCCAGATGATGGCGAGCGACGCGCCCAGGATCATCATCGCTTCGAAGCCGCTCGAAAAATACTCGGCCTTGTTGTGGCCGTACGGGTGGTCTTCGTCGGCAGGTGCTTGGGCGATCGTCACCATCGCGAGCGCGAACAAGGCCGCGGCCAGGTTGACGAAGGACTCCATCGCGTCTGACAGCAGACCCACCGACCCCGTGACCCACCAGGCCGCCGTCTTGAGCGTGATGGTGGCGAGCGCCGCCAGCACCGACAGCTTGAGGAAGGTGCGCACCGAATAGCCCTTGGCGGGCGCGGCCGAGGTGATCGCCATCGGGTCGGTCGTCACTTGCGCGCGTCCATGCGGCGCAGTTCTTCGCGCAAGAACTTGGCCGAAGGTTCGGTGCGGCCGTCCGGAAAGCGGATGAGATAGAGCTGCCCGCTCGTGCTCGACTTGCTGGCGATCTGGTCGATGAAGTCGTGCGCGGTCGACACGTGCTCGCCCATGCTGTCCATCTTCTTGCGCAGGAACTGCGCCGCATCGGCACAGGAATAGTCCCGGCCGTTGCGGACGAACTTCAACTCATGTCGCGATTCGATGAATTGAATCAATCGCTCGATGCGCGCCTTCTCGACCGCCGATGCTGCAGCCCGGGCCGATGCGGCCACGGTGCTCAGCGCCGCGATGATGACAAGGCGCCGATGCATCATGCCGACAGCGTCACGCGAGCGAACTTGCGCTTGCCGACTTGCACGACGTAGGTGCCGGCTTCGAGTTTGAGGCCTCGATCGCTCACCACGCTGCCGTCGACGCGCACGCCGCCGCCGTCCACCAGCCGCAAGGCTTCGCTCGTCGACGGCGCGAGGTTGGATTGCTTGAGCAGGGCGCCGATGCCCAGCGGCGCGCCGCCGAGTTTCACCGCCGCGATCTCGTCAGGCACCCCGCCTCGCGCCCGGTTGTTGAAGTCTGCCTCCGCTGCTTCGGCCGCCGCCGCGCTGTGAAAACGCGTGGTGATCTCTTTGGCGAGCAGCACCTTCGCGTCCTTCGGATTGCGCCCACCGTCGACTTCCGCCTTGAGTTTTGCCACCTCGGCATCGCTGCGCCAACTCAGCAGCTTGAAATACTTCCACATCAAGGTGTCGCTGATCGACAGGACCTTGGCGAACATGTCGTTGGCGGGTTCGGTGATGCCGATGTAGTTGCCCTTGCTCTTGGACATCTTCTCGACGCCGTCGAGCCCCTCGAGCAGCGGCATGGTGAGAATGCACTGCGGCTCCTGGCCGTATTCGCTTTGCAGCGCGCGGCCCACCAGCAGGTTGAACTTCTGGTCGGTGCCACCGAGTTCGAGATCGCTCTTGAGCGCCACCGAGTCATAGCCCTGCATCAGCGGGTAGAGGAACTCGTGCACGCTGATCGGCGTGCCCGCCTTGAAGCGTTCGCTGAAGTCGTTGCGCTCCATCATGCGCGCCACCGTGTACTTGGCCGCGAGCTGGATCATGCCGCGCGCACCGAGCGGATCGCTCCATTCGGAGTTGTAGCGAATCTCGGTCTTGCCGGGGTCGAGCACGAGGCTCGCTTGCTTGTAGTAGGTCTTGGCGTTGGCCTCGATCTGCTCGCGCGTGAGCGGTGGCCGCGTGGTGTTGCGCCCCGAGGGGTCGCCGATCATCGACGTGAAGTCGCCGATCAAGAAAATGACCGTGTGGCCGAGATCCTGCAGCTCGCGCATCTTGTTGAGCACCACCGTGTGCCCGATGTGGATGTCGGGCGCCGTCGGGTCCAGGCCCAGCTTGATTCGCAGTGGCACACCTGTTGCATGGGACCTGGCGAGCTTGGTCAGCCAATCACCTTCGGGTAACAGCTCGTCACAGTTTCGCTTCGATACGGCCAGGGCCTGGGCCACCTCATCGGTGACAGGGTACTTGGGCGCAGCAGGAGCGGGTTGCGACAGGGGTGCGGCAGGCTGGTTCATGGGAACGAGGGAGGTTCTGGAAGGGTCCCTGGAATGGGGCTTTTACGGAGAATTCCGCGGCAGTGGTCGGTATACTGCGCCTCGGCTGGTACCGGGCGTCTTGTGCCCCGGCTTCCACACGATCCCGGCGGGACTTGAAAGCGTTGCGAATTCTAGTGGACGCCTCGGGTCGTGAAGAACAACCAAACCTGTGCTGCATGGCGCAGGTCAGCTAGACGGGCCAGTCGGCCCCGCCATCAAATTGAAGTCGTTGGACCCTGTAGACCACGCTTTGGCCTCGGCCCTGGAGCGCACCGGAAAATTCGTCAATCGCCACCCTCGCAGCATCACCTCTGCGATCGTCCTGGCGTTGGCGGGCTTTGGCGCCACGGCCTTCGGTGTGTCCGAGCTGGCCCCGGACGCGTCCGACCTGCCCAGTCGCATCGTGACGGAAAATGTCACACCTGATGACATCGAGTCACAGCTTGAGGCACTGGCCGCGAACGAGGTCGAGATCTATCGCAACGACCTCACCCGCAGCAGCGACACCGCCGACACGCTGCTTCAGCGTCTGAATGTCGCCGACCTGCAAGCCGCGGCCTTCATCCGATCCGACGCCGTGGCCCGCAAGCTCGTGAGCGGGCGCGCGGGCAAGATGGTGCAAGTGCGCACTGACGCATCCGGCGAACTGGATGAACTTGTCGCGCGCTACGCCGCCGAATCCGCCGATCAGTTCGGCACCCACTTCACCCGCCTGCGCATTTCGCGCAAGGACGGCCGGTTTGAGGCCAAGGTCGAATCCGCGCCGCTGGCCGCTCAGATCCGCATGGGCAGCGGCACCATCCGCAATTCGCTGTTCGCAGCGACCGACGAGGCCCACATCCCCGACCCCGTGGCCACGCAACTCGCCGAGATCTTCGCGACCGACATCGACTTCCATCGCGAGCTGCGCAAGGGCGACAGCTTCCGCGCAATCTATGAAGCACTGACCGCCGACGGCGAGCCGATCACCTGGAACCAGTCCTCCGGCCGCGTGCTGGCGGCGGAATTCACCAACAATGGCAAGACCTACGCGGCCGTCTGGTTCAAGGACCCGGCAAGCGGCAAGGGCGCCTACTTCGACATGAACGGCCAGAGCAAGCGCCGCTCGTTCCTGGCCAGCCCGCTTGAATTTTCACGAGTGACCTCGGGCTTCTCGATGCGCTTCCACCCGATCCTGCAGACCTGGAAGCAGCACAACGGCGTCGACTATGGCGCGCCGAGCGGCACGCCGATCCGCGCGGTCGGCGAGGGCGTGGTCGACTTTGCCGGCTGGCAGAACGGCTACGGCAACGTCATCAGCATCCAGCACAGCAACAGTCGCTCGACGGTGTATGCGCACCTGAGCCGCATCGAAGTCCGCAAGGGGCAGCGCGTCGAGCAAGGCATGCGCATCGGCGCAGTGGGCGCCACCGGCTGGGCCACCGGGCCGCACCTTCACTTCGAGGTAAAGGTGAATGGCCAGCAGCAGAATCCGCTGACCATGGCCAAGGCGTCGGAAACCCTCACCATCTCGCCGGCCGCCAAGTCACAGTTCGCCCAGATGGCGCAGGGCGTGCGGTCCCAGCTCGACGCGGCGCAGACCATCGCAGGGTCGAGCCTTTACGCCGAGTAGGCTTGGCCCCGACCTCCCATGACCAGGCCCGCTGCGCGCGGGCCTTTTCGTTGCCGAAGGCACAATCACTCGCATGTCGAAGCTCTTCATCGGATTGATGTCCGGCACATCTCTGGACGGCGTAGATGGCGTGGTCGTCGACTTCGACCCCTCGATCGGGCCTGGCGGAATGCGGGTCGTGACGCACGTGCATCGTCCATTCGATCAGGCATTCGCGTCGGAGCTGCTTGCGCTCAACACGTCTTCGGCCGATGAACTGCATCGGGCAGCGCTTGCCGGAAATTCGCTGGCGCGTGTCTACGCGCTGGCCGTTGGCGACCTCATCAAGAAGGCCGGCATCACGGCCACCCAGGTGCGCGCCATCGGCGCCCATGGACAGACAGTCCGGCATCGACCCGGTGAATTCGATTCAACCGGCTACACGCTCCAGTTGAACAATCCCGCCTTGCTCGCGGAATTGACGGGCATTGATGTCATTGCCGACTTTCGTTCGCGCGACGTGGTGGCGGGTGGCCAAGGTGCACCGCTCGTACCCGCCTTCCATCGTGCGGTGTTTGCGCGCGCAGGTGAAACCGTGGCCGTCCTGAATCTCGGGGGCATCGGCAATCTCACGGCGCTGCTGGTCGATGGAACGACGCTGGGGTTCGACTGTGGTCCGGCGAACGCATTGATGGACCATTGGTGCTCGATCCATCGCGGAGAGCCGTTCGACCGCGGCGGCGTGTGGGCAGCGAGTGGACGCGTCGACACGGCGCTGCTCGCACGCATGCAAGCTGATCCGTTCTTCGCCAAGGCGCCGCCGAAGAGCACGGGACGAGATCTCTTCAACCCGGCTTGGCTGCAAGGCATGCTGGCCGGGGGTGCGGCGGTCGAGGCGACGGACGTTCAGGCCACCCTGGCCGAACTGACGGCCTGGGCTGCCGCCGACGCGGTGCAGCGACATGCACCGGAGGCGTCCTGCGTGCTGGTATGCGGTGGTGGCGCCCTCAACGAGCATGTGATGCGCCGCCTCTCCGCCTTGTGCCGGGGTGCTGTTGTCCGCCCGACCGATGATGAAGGCCTCCCGTGCGGCGAGGTCGAGGCGGCCGCCTTCGCTTGGCTGGCGAAGGCCTTTGTGGAGCATCGCCCCGGAAACCTGGTGGCGGTGACAGGCGCGCGCGGGCCGCGGATTCTTGGCGCTTTGTATCCCGCATAGGTGCCGCAGCGCAGGCAAACAAAAAGCCGCCCTACGGCGGCTTTTTGGCGACTGGCGAAGCGGTCGGGTCAGACCGAGAAACTGGAACCGCAACCGCACGTGGTCGTGGCATTCGGGTTCTTGATCACGAATTGGGCGCCTTGCAGGTCGTCCTTGTAGTCGATTTCGGCGCCGGCCAGGTACTGCAGGCTCATCGCGTCGATCAGCAAGGTCACGCCGTTCTTGTGCATCTGCGTGTCGTCTTCGTTGATCAGTTCATCGAAGGTAAAGCCGTACTGGAAGCCCGAACAGCCGCCGCCTTGCACGAAGACGCGCAGCTTCAGATCGGGATTGCCTTCCTCGTCGACCAGTTCCTTGACCTTGGACGCGGCGCTGTCGGTGAACACCAGCGGAGGTGGCGGTTCATCGTATTGCGGGGCGGGGTGGGATTCGGCGACTGCGCTCATCAGGACTCCTTCGGGGACGTGCGAAACCGCATTATCCGCCGTTCGAAGCCGCCAGTTTAAGTGCGGGCTTCTCATCGGCCTTGAGCGGCCTCAATTCTCCATCTATGGTGGCGCCCTGGTGCATTTCAAGGATTTCGTAACGAACATCGCCCACGATGCTGGCCTTGGGCTGCAATTCAAGCAGTTCGTCGGAAATGACCGGGCCGGCGACGCTCCCGTTGATGATCACGTGGGCCGCCCGAACCTTGCCCATCACCCGGGCCTTTTCGCTGATCACGAGAATGCTGTGGCCTTCGCCGGTGGCAATGACGTCGCCATGAACCTCACCATCGATGCGCAAACCTTCGGTGAAGCGCAATTCGCCCTGGATGACCGTTCCCTCGCCGATCAAGGTGCGAATCGGTGGCTGCTTCTTCTTGCTGCTGAACATGATGAACCCCCAACGTGGCCGTCTGTCGTGTGTCAGCCGCCGATCGGCATCACAGACTCGACTTCATAATTTGACGGACTGAACTGCTTTCACTCCGCCGCTCGCGTCCAACACCCTGACCTGCACTGTTTTGACCGTGGCGCCCGCGGGATGATCAAACATCCCTTCCACCCGCAAATATTGTTTCATTTGGAATGGTTTGGCGCCTCCGACGGGCGTGAACGACCAAGCTTTAGCATCAAGCGTGCCTTGCAGCATCACCTCGTAACTGCCACGGAATTCCGGGGGTGACTTGCCCGGTTGCATCACCAGCAACTGAATGCGAATTTGCCCTGGGGCCTTCGCCTCAGCCTGCAGGCCGCGGATGCTAACGCCGCTGCTGGCGGCTGTGGGAAGCAATCGCTCGAAAAATCCAAGGTCCGCCTTCAACGCGAGGTTTTCCGCTTCGATCTGCTTGAGTTGCTGGGTCAGGCGGTCCTGCGATGCTTTCTCGGTCTTGAGAAGGCTGTCCGCCGTGTTGGCGATGGACAGACCGCGCTCGCGCTCAGCTTGCAGTTGAGCCACTTCCACGCGCAGCTTGGCAAGTTCCGCCTTGGCGTCCTTGTCGAGCCCGGCGATGTCCTTGCCGAACTCGAAGGCCCACATGGCGATGGCGGCCGAAAAGCCCAGAACGAGCGCCACCACCGCCCAGCGCAGCGGCCACGGGAGGTGACTTCGAACGATCATGCGCGGGGCGCTGATCGACATTCTTCGACGCATCAGTTTCCAGCGCATGTCCGTTGTGACCGTTCGTGTCCTGGAAAAGAAAAAGGCCGCGTAGGTGCGGCCTTGTTTCCTGCTCGGTGAGCGATAAGCGTCAGCGCTTGCTGAACTGCTTCCGGCGGCGAGCGCCGTGCAGACCGACCTTCTTGCGTTCGACTTCACGAGCGTCACGCGTCACGAAGCCGGCGTGGCTCAGTGCGGGCTTGAGCGCTGCGTCATAGTCGATCAGTGCGCGGGTGATGCCGTGACGAACGGCACCGGCCTGGCCGGATTCGCCGCCACCATGAACGTTGACCTTCACATCGAAGGCCGCGTCGTTCGCGGTCAGCACGAGCGGCTGCTTGACGACCATGATCGAGGTCTGGCGGCCGAAATACTGCTCGACCGGCTTGCCGTTAACGAGGATCTGCCCCGTGCCCTTCTTCATGAACACGCGTGCCACCGAAGACTTGCGGCGGCCGGTTCCGTAGTTCCAATTTCCAATCATCACCGCTCCTTAGATCTCGAGCACTTTGGGCTGCTGGGCGGTGTGCGGGTGCGTGTCACCGGCATAAACCTTCAGCTTCTTGACCATCGCGTAGCCCAGCGGACCCTTGGGCAGCATGCCCTTGACGGCCTTTTCGAGCGCACGGCCCGGATGCTTGGCTTGCATGTCCTTGAACTTGGTGCCGTAGATGCCGCCCGGGAAGCCCGTGTGACGGTAGTACACCTTGTCGTTGGCCTTGTTGCCGGTGACGCGGATCTTGTCTGCATTGACGACGACGATGAAGTCGCCGGTATCGACGTGAGGCGTGTAGATGGCTTTGTGTTTGCCGCGCAGGCGGAGGGCGACTTCACTGGCCACCCGTCCGAGAACCTTGTCGGTCGCGTCAATCACAAACCACTCATGCGTCACTTCGGCGGGTTTTGCGCTGAAGGTTTTCATGGGATGACTTGGTTGTAAATTCAAGCCCCGCTTGGAGCCAATTCGAGTCTTGCAACTCGGCATGGCCACTCCGCGGTCGGTGCCACTTCTTTGGATGGTGGCCTCTTAGGCGGATCGCCGAGGGCCCCTGCCTTGCGGCTTGGTGCTCTCGAACGCCTTTTCCCTGGGGCTGTTTTCGGGAAAGCTTTCAATTCTATCAGACAAGCTTCGGAATTCCGTCACTCGGCGGCCCGACCCCTGGACGTGCTTCCCTGGTCAAATGCTTTAGACTGGGGTTTACCCTAAGGAGTCATTCATGGACAGCACCGGTCCCGACGCCACGGCACACCCCAAGCCGTCACCCGAGCCCACCTCGTTCATCAACTGGGCTTGGGTCCCGATCCGATCTCTTGCCGCCCGGCATCGGCCGCGCATTGCCGCCCACCTGCACGATCTCAGTGAACGCGATCGCTATCTGCGTTTCGGCTACCCCGCCACAGACGATCAGATCGCCAAGTACGTGGACACGATCGATTTCGACCGTGACGAAGTGTTTGGCATTTTCAACCGGCGGCTGGAACTGATTGCCATGGCTCACCTGGCCAATGCGCCATCGACACCATCCGGCCCGTCGACCATGGCTGAGTTCGGCGTGTCCGTGCTGTCCAAGGCGCGCAATCGCGGCTACGGCGCACGATTGTTTGAACACGCCATGCTGCACGCCAGAAACCGCAGGGTGGACACGCTCTATATCCATGCCTTGAGCGAGAACTCCGCGATGCTCAAGATCGCCCGAAAGGCCGGCGCATTGGTTGTGCGCGAAGGCGCGGAAACCGAAGCGCGATTGAAGCTTCCGCCCGAAACGCTCGTCACGCGATTCGGCGAACTGATGGAGCACCAAGCGGCCGAAATCGACTACCGCCTGAAGGTTCAGGCGCACCGCGTCAACGAAATCCTGGCGGCGATAGCCGAAGTGAAAACTCACATCAACGGCAACGTCCCCGCCGCGATTGAATGAACGCTGTGCGCACGGACACCTTATCCCGGGGATGCGTCACGGTCGTCGTTGTGCATGACAATGAAGTCCCGTTCTTGAGGAACCTTCTGAACAGCGCCAACCAAATCTGGGCCGGCTGTCAGACGACGCCGTGACCATGCAAACCCTCCCGTGGATCATTCTTGTAGCCCTCTTGGGGCTCGCCGTGATCGCGTTGGGCTTTCGCGCTCTCCGGCCCCCACGGACTCAACCGCAGGCCCCACTGCCCGCGGAGTGGGCATTGACAGCGCGGCCGGTTTTCAACACGGACGAACGACGTGTGTACAGGCTGCTGCGAGAAGCCCTTCCGCACCAGATCATCCTGTCGAAGCTGCCGCTGGTTCGCTTTTGCCAGCCGACGGACACATCCGAAGTCCGTTACTGGTACGACCTTCTTGGCGCCAACCATGTTGCTTTTGCCGTCTGCAGCGCGAACGGCCGCGTGCTGGCGGCAATCGATCTCGACACCGAACGCACGAGCTCGCGCCGCATCTCTCAGATCAAGCAATCTGTCCTCGCGGCATGTCGCGTCCGCTACCTGCGCTGCCCGCCCGATCGGCTCCCGACACTCGCCGAGTTGCAACTGCTCGTGCCCCAACACACGAATGCCGCGCGCGGCCCGCATGCAGCACCCGCCCCGACGCACACGTTGCATGAAGCACGAGATTCGCTGTCGAGCACCGTGGCCAATCGGCGCGCCGAACGCACAGCGCTTTGGCAAGACTCCACGTTCTTCCAGGATTCGTTCTTTGCGCCCGACAACCGCCTCGACGGCATGAGCGGATCGGAGTTCGGCAGCCTCGGCGGGCCGACGCACCCGGGCAGCGCCGACCGCGGCGCCGGGCGATCGAGCGATGACGGCGGTGGCGCGGTCGCCGATCCTTCGCGCTATTCGAACCCCACGCGGCACTGACGAGCCAGCGCGGTGGCGCGAGCCCCGCGTACGATGCGCGCCATGAGCGCCATCCGAGACAACCTCAATCCAACGCCCCGTCCCTTCGCCGGTTTGACGCCTGACGTGGTTCTCGATGCGCTCGATGCCGTCGGCCTGCGCGGCGACGGCCGGCTGCTGCAGCTCAACTCCTACGAGAACCGCGTCTTCCAGGTGTTCCTCGAAGATGGCTCGGTCGTCGTCCCCAAGTTCTATCGTCCCGGGCGATGGACCGACGAACAGATTCTCGAAGAACACCAATTCGCCACGCAGCTCGCCGCGGCCGAAGTGCCTGTCGTCGCACCGTTGACCTTGACTGCCGATTCGCATTCGACGATGCCGGTCACATTGATCGGCGACCCATCGACCTTGGCTTGCGGCGGCGGCCACCGATTTGCCGTGTCGCCGCGCCGATCGGGTCGAGCGCCTTCGCTCGAATCGATGGCGCAACTGGAGTGGATCGGCCGCTTCATAGGGCGCATGCACGCCGTGGGCGCGACGCAAGCCTTTGAACACCGCGTCACGCTGTCCGTCGATCTGCTGGGTCGAGCGTCGCGCGACTGGCTCTGCGCCTCGGATCTCGTCCCGCCCAATGCGCTGCCCACTTGGATGAGCACGGTCGACGAAGCGCTCGACCTGGCCGATGCGGCCTTTGCTCGTGCCGGCCCCACGCGACACATTCGCCTGCACGGCGACTGCCATCTCAACAATGTGTTGTGGACCGAGGAAGGGCCGCACTTCGTCGACCTGGACGACGCGATGAACGGCCCCGCGGTTCAAGACCTCTGGATGCTGTTGTCAGGCGAGGCCGATGCCAATCGTCAGCAAATCCGCTCGCTGCTCACGGGCTACGAGGCCTTCATGGAGTTCGACGACCGCGAGCTCGGCCTCATCGAGGCGCTTCGCACCTTGCGCCTCATTCACCACAGCGCCTGGCTCGCCAAGCGCTGGGACGACCCGGCCTTCCCTGTCGCGTTTCCGTGGTTCGGGCAAGCGGCCTATTGGCAGCAGCAATCGCAAATCCTGCGCGAGCAAGTCGAGGCGATGCGAGCCGCCCGATAGGCCGGGCGTGTCTTGCCAGGCCTGGCTTCAACCCACCAGCAAGGCGTTCACGCGACGCACATACGCCGCCGGATCTTCGAGGTGGCCGCCCTCGGCCAGCAAAGCCTGGTCGAACAAGATGTGCGCGAGATCGTCGAAGTGCGCGCTGCCATCGAGCCGCTTGACCAACGGATGCTCGGTGTTCACTTCGAGGATCGGCCTTGACGCGGGCGCACTCTGCCCGGCTTGCTTCAAGAGGCGCGCCAGGTGACCGCTCATGTCGCCCTCTTCGACGACGAGGCATGCCGGTGAATCCACGAGGCGCGTGGTGATCCGCACCTCCTTCGCACGGTCCTTCAAAGCTTCCTTCAAGCGATCGAGCACGGGCTTGAAAGCGGTCGCTGCTTCCTCGGCCTGCTTCTTCTCCGCCTCGTCTTGCAGATTGCCGAGATCGACCGATCCCTTGGCCACGCTTTGCAGCGACTTGCCGTCGAACTCGTACAGGTGGCTCAGCATCCACTCGTCCACGCGATCGACTAGCAACAGCACCTCGATGCCCTTCTTGCGGAAGATCTCAAGCTGCGGGCTGCTCTTGGCGGCAGCCAGGCTGTCCGCGGTGATGTAGTAGATGGCCTCCTGGCCTTCCTTCATGCGGCCCACGTAGTCGACGAAGCTCACGCCCTCGTCCGCATGCGTGGACGCGAACCGCACGAGCTTGGCCAGGCGCTCCTGGTTGGCATGGTCTTCGCCGATGCCTTCCTTGAGCACGACGCCGAAGTCCTTCCAGAACGCGGCGTACTTGGCCTTCTCCGCGGCGTCCTCGTTGTCGGCCAGCGATTCGAGCATCGACAGCACGCGCTTGGTCGAGCCCTCGCGGATCGCCTTCACGTCGCGGCTCTCCTGCAGGAGTTCGCGCGACACGTTGAGCGGCAGGTCGGCGCTGTCGATCACGCCCTTCACGAAGCGCAGGTACACCGGCATCAGCGCCTCGGCGTCGTCCATGATGAACACGCGCTTGACGTACAGCTTCACGCCGCCGCGCTTGTCGCGGTTCCACAGATCGAACGGCGCCTTGGCCGGGATGAACAGCAACTGCGTGTATTCGGTGCGGCCTTCGACCCGGTTGTGCGTGTACGCGAGCGCGGGCTCGGTGTCGTAGCTGATCTGCTTGTAGAACTCGTTGTACTGCTCGGCCGTGATGTCGTTCTTGTTTCGACTCCACAGCGCCGCCGCCTTGTTGACGGCCGTCCACTCCTCGCGCGTCACCTGCTTCTGGGCTTCGGCGTCCCATTCCTCCTTCTGCATGAGGATGGGCAGTGAAATGTGGTCGGAGTACTTGCCGACGATGGACTTGAGCTTCCAGCCGCTCAGGAATTCCTCTTCGCCAGCACGCAGGTGCAAGGTCACGGACGTTCCGCGCGCCGGGCGATTGATGGTCTCGATCTCGAATTCGCCCGTGCCTTCGGAGCTCCAGCGCACGCCCTCCTCGGCCGGCACACCTGCACGACGCGATTCGACCGTGATCCGGTCGGCCACGATGAAGCCGCTGTAGAAGCCCACGCCGAACTGGCCGATGAGCTGCGCGTCCTTCTTCTGCTCGCTTTCGAGCGCCGCCATGAACTCGCGCGTACCGCTTTTGGCGATGGTGCCGAGATTGGCCACCGCCTCGGCCGACGACAGGCCGATGCCGTTGTCGGTGATGGTGATGGTCTTGGCGCCGGCATCGAAGCTCACGCGGACTTCGAGATTGGGCTGGTCTTCGAACAGTTCCGGCTTGTTGATCGCCTCGAAACGCAGCTTGTCGCAGGCGTCCGACGCGTTCGAGATCAGCTCGCGAACGAAGATTTCCTTGTTCGAATAGAGCGAGTGGGTGACGAGGTGCAGGATCTGCTTGACCTCGGCCTGGAAGGAAAGTGTCTGTTTGTCCATGATCGTCCCGTGCATTCAGTTGGGCGGACATCAACCCGCCGCCGCGAAAAGTAGGGGCGATTGTGGACGATTCAAGGCCCCGGCCGCACCGTGGAAAAAAGACTGCCCATCGGGGGCCGCCGGCAAACGCAGTGTTCACGGCAGTGATGCCGTCAAATGCGCTGGGGGTCGATGCAGACGCATCGGAAACCGCCATCGCGAGCGTGCCGGCGCACAGCGGGATGGTCTTCATCGTGAGCTGACACATGTCCTGGCGCCAAGGGAACGGCGCCAGGCATCGCGTTCGGTTACCGGGGCTTCTCGGACTTGCGTAAGCTGCGTCCCCTATGACCGACCTGACTTCGCTCGCGGGCGTTGCCGACACGCCGATCTGGACGCTGAACGGATTGCGCGCGGCCGACCCCGTGCTGGGCCTCGCGGTGCTGATGGTGCTGGCCGTCGTGCTGGCCGACTTGCTGCATCGCTACACGCGGCTGCCTCGTCCCTGCGGCCACATGCTCGTGGGCGCCTTCGCGAGCCCGCTGGTCTTGCGGCTGCTCGAACGCACCGAGCTCGATGCGTGGAAGCCGCTGATCGATCTGGCGATCGGCGTGCTCGTCTTTGAACTCGGCACGCGCATCCGGCCGCGCTGGCTGCTGGACAACCCGCCGCTGGCGCTCACCTGCCTGCTCGAAGGCGCCCTCGCCGGGCTCGCCGTCACGTTCGCCCTGACCTGGATGGGCGTGCCCCTGCTGTCGGCGACCGTCGCGGGCACGGTTGCGATGTCGACTTCGCCCGTCATCACGCTCGCGGTGCTGCACGAGACGCGGCCGCGCGGCCAGGTGACCGAGCGGCTCCTGCTCATGACCGCCGTCAACAGCGTCATGGCGATGCTCTCGCTGAAGGTCTGGCACGTCGTCGCCGCGACAAGCGACCACGGCGTCGCTACCACCGCCACGGGCGCGTTGTTTCTATTCTCCGGTTCGGTCCTGCTGGGCGCCGCGTGCGGCCTGCTGCTCGACCTGCTGAGCCGGCGCGTGGGTGGCGCGCTGGCCATGCCGGTACTGCAGATCGCACTCGTGACGATCGCGAGCATGCTCGCCGTTCAATGGACCTTGTCGCCGCTGCTGGCGCTGCTGATCGCCGGCGTGGTGGCGCGCACGCGGATGCGGCACGGGCTCACGGTCGAGCCGCAATTGGGCTCTGCGGGCGCGGCGCTGGGCGTGGTGCTTTTCATCTCGTTGGGCCTGCTGCTCACGCTCGACCACATCGGCTCCTTGTGGCCGTGGGTGCTCGCGATCGTCGTCGCACGGGCCGCCGGCAAAGGCGTGGCGGTGGCGGCACTCGCCAGGCCGAGCGGACTCGGCTGGCGTCAATCGGCCGCGCTGGTCGTCGCCCTGCAGCCGATGAGCAGCCTCACGGTGCTGCTGGCCGCCGACACCTTCGTGTGGGCTTCGCAGTTTCCGGGCGTCGACAAATCGGTGCTGCAAGGATTGCTCCTCGCCACCACGCTGATGCAGCTCACCGGGCCGCTGTGGACAACCTTTGCGTTGAAGCAGATGGCCCGCGAGGCCGACATGGAGGACGCGACATGAGCCTGGCTGATTTCACGCCCTCTTCGCCGCTCACGCTGGGCGTCGAGCTCGAATTGCAGCTCGTGAGCACGCATGACTTCGACCTCGCGCCGCAGGCCGAAGACCTTTTGCGCGTGCTGAAGAACCACACCGGCGCGTGGGACGTGAAGCCCGAGATCACGCGCAGCATGATCGAGATCGGCACCTCCATCCAGACCGAGCACGGCCCGCTGCTCGACGAGTTGAGCGATCTGCGCCGGCAGCTTTCCGATGGTGCGCGCAAACTCAACATCGCCATCGGCGGCGGCGGCACGCACGCCTACCAGCACTGGAGTGAGCAGCAGATCTACCCGACCGAACGCTTCCACTACATCAGCGAGTTGTACGGCTACCTCGCCAAGCAGTTCACGGTGTTCGGCCAACACGTGCACGTGGGCTGCGAGAACGGCGACACCGCCTTGTGGCTGCTGCATGCGCTCTCACGCTACGTGCCTCACTTCATCGCGCTGTCGGCGTCGTCGCCCTTCGTGCAGGGCACCGACACCGGCTTCGATTCGGCGCGGCTCAATTCGGTCTTCGCCTTTCCGCTGTCGGGCCGCGCACCCTTCGCGCTCACGTGGAATGACTTCAGCATCTACTTCGACAAGATGACGAGCACCGGCGTCGTCGAGTCGATGAAGGACTTCTACTGGGACATCCGCCCCAAGCCCGAATTCGGCACCATCGAGCTGCGGGTGTGCGACACACCGCTCACCGTCGACAAGGCCGCCGCCCTCGCCTGCTACCTGCAGTGCATCTGCCGCTACCTGCGCGAGGAGCAGCCCTTCCAGCCGGCCGAAGACGATTACCTCGTCTACACCTTCAACCGCTTCCAGGCCTGCCGCTTCGGCCTCGACGGCGAGATCGTCGACCCGAAGACCAAGGAGCGGCACAAGATCCGCGACGACATCCTGCGCACGCTCGCGCGCATCGACGAGCACGCGCTCGACCTGCGTGCGCTGAACGCGAGCAACCTCCTTCGCGACAGCCTGGTCGCCGGCAACGACGCGAGCGCCTTGCGGCAGCGGCGGCGCTCGGGCCTGCCGCTGCCGGCTGTGGTCGAATGGTCGACCGAGCGCTGGATGTCGGACACGCCGGCGCCCACCCCAACGAGGAAATAGCTCATGAAGATCTGCATCGTCGGCGCGGGCGCCATCGGCGGACTGTTCGCGGCATGGCTGGGCTCACGCATCCCCGCTGGCGAAATCGAACTCAGCGCATTGGCGCGCGGCGACACGTTGTCGGCCCTGAAGCGCAACGGCCTGCAGCTCCAAGGCGCCGGCGAGACGACACGCATCGCCTTGCGCGCGAGCGGCGACCCCGCCGAACTGGGCCCGCAAGACCTCGTGATCGTGGCCGTCAAGGGACCGGCGCTCGCGGCGGTCGCGCCGACGATCAACCGCCTGCTGCACGCGGACACCACCATGCTCGTCGCCATGAACGGCGTGCCCTGGTGGTTCTTCGA
>Ga0075366_10000513_pt1 | contig 17896 bp, 15 predicted proteins | sample EndMethybrTD3031_FD_72351 | JGI IMG/M metagenome (GOLD analysis project Ga0075366, IMG submission 72351) | Populus endosphere microbial communities from Tennessee, USA - Endosphere MetaG P. TD hybrid TD303-1 | ecosystem: Host-associated > Plants > Roots > Endosphere | place: USA: Tennessee...
GCTGAACATTCAGGATGAAATCAACCGCCCGTTGCGCCTGGCTGCTGGCATAGAAAACAAGTCGCTTGTCCTGTTTTAGGCGGTCAAGCCACCCGCTTACGTAAGCGACGCTGTTATCAATCTGCTCCTCGATTATGCTGGCGACAGAATTTAGATAGCTTGCCCCGATCTCGGCGGTCAGTTCTTCGATGCAATATTGCTCCGAACCATACTTGCCCAGTTCCATGATTTCTTTCCGGGCAAGGCGCGAGGCGTGGCCGGTGGAGTGGATTAGCTCGTGGAAAAGCGTGCTGTAGTAGCTTTCCGTTGTACTGAACGACTTTTGCCTCGGCAGTCCGATGTAATCCATTTGGGTATCGTAATACGCCTGCCGCTTGCCGTGCCTGATCGGCGGGCAGTTCGGCATGCTCTCGACGATTTCCTCGCAGGCCGAAAGCCGGGAAACGGTTCCTGATGTATCAGGAACGGACGCGACTTCGGGTAGTTCGTCGCATTGGGCGATGTTGAAGACGTAATAATACCTGAGTATCGCTTTCCCCCTTTGCTCCTCCAGGCCGGTTTCTTCCTGCGGCTTGGGTTGCCGTTTCCAGAAGATCACCAGGTGTCCCTTCTCACCCTTCTTCACGCTTCCGCCCAGTTCCTTTATCTGCTTGAAGGTGAGGAAGTAGTTTTGGGCATAATCCAATGACGCGAGGAGCCAGGTGTTGATGCCTGTGTAGGGCCGCTTGGTGACGAGGTTCTGCGGATGTCCTGCTTCGGCCCAGGGTTTCTTCCAGGGAATGACGTTCTGTTCCAGTTGCGCGATGATGCGGCTGGTGACGATGCCATAGACATCGATGTGCTGCGGTGTGTTCATGGTGCGTGCGTTTTGAATTGTTAAAAGAAACGTTTCCTTAAGCGTACAGCGGAATGGCAAGGGCGATAAGAGTGGCAGATTTGTTCTCAACAACTATTGCTGTCCATGAAAGGGAAAGGCAGATTAAAAAGGATATGTGCTTGAAAAGTACATTCTTTATAATGACAGCTTGGCGTGATTTTTATAGAGTTTTTAAGTGAAGAATGCCATATTTCTTGCGTATTGACATCCCGCAACTATTATGATATGATTTTACAAGAAATATCACTTAGTACAATAATAATGAAAAAAGGTGTTCGTCTGGTAATATTGATTCTCCTAACGGCTCAAGTATTTCTATCCTCAAGAGAAATTTTAGAGCTGGCTAACAACCAGTCACCAAATGTCAGTGATGCGATTAAAGTGGCATCTGCATGGACTGTATTATTAATAGGATGGTTCTCATACGCATTGAGGAAGGGAGATCTAAAAGTTAAAGTGTAAAAACCTCATTATGAGGTTTTTTTCTTATATTTATATCCTAATGCCAAGAAAACCACCTATTAAACCCGAATTAGTTAACGCCGAGAAATACGCTAACGTGGGTACGTGGAATTCAGCTAAGGACTTTGTTAGATATTTCTTTAAGTCCCTCATAACGATTGTCGTATCCGTCGCTGCTATTTCGGCATTGGTTTACTTCGGGTATGTGATCGGTTGCAGTATCGGGACTTCTAAGTTTGACAGGGATAAGGCGGACTTAAATATTACTAATAACAATCTGAAAGATACGATTAGGCGTTTGAAAAGCCATTTAGATTTTCAACTCATTAATAGGGAAAATTGGATAGTCGCCAACAGTACCAACATTACTTTTAATAAATCTCAGCCCCTTCCTACGCTAACAGTATCGACGACGAGCAACCCATGCATCGGGGGTAATGTAAATAATTGCTGGCAAAATGAAACTGAAATTTTCCGTGGTGACACCCTTTCCATTCAAATAGTTTATAAAAATGAAGGGAGGTTTCCTGTACCAAATGTGACAATAGGGTTTAATAGCCATCTCGTGAAAAATGAAAGTCTGGTTATTTTCAGAGGAGGAATAAGTGCTGGTGACAGAATTGTGGAATGGGGGGTTTCAAGTGCGTACTATAGTTTCAATTCAAAGCTGCAAATTAAGTTTATGCCAGAAAGGACTTTTTGGTATAAAAGCAGAGTTGTAATTAAACAATTAACAGCAGTCAATAAATTAGGCAATAACTACATCGAAGTGGGTACTGTGAAGCCAAACGAAACGGGGGTGGTTATATTCAATTACAGTGTTTTGAATAGCCTCTAAACAGGGTCGCGCTAAAGGGTTTGCTACCTGCACCGTCTATCGACAACTTTAAATACATGCAATGCCTTGGCAGATTGATAAAATCATCCTGCCTGAACACCGGGTAAAATTCCTTCTTCATCACTTCTGCGTCCGCGGTTCCCAATCGAAAGCAGATTATCGTCCCGACATTCCCCAATATTCCCTTTCGCATTTCCTCCGGCAACTGCTCCAAGTACTGGTGCGTCAGGAACAGTCCGACCCTGTACTTCCGCACTTCCGATAGCATGGTGGCAAACGAACTTGAAATGAAGGTATGAGCCTCGTCTATGAAAATGTAAAAAGGTGCGCGCTGGTGCTCCGCTATCGCAGCTCTGCGCATAGAAGCCGTTTGCAACCCAGTGGTTAATAAGCTTCCTAATATCTGCGATATATCCTCACCAATGATGCCTTTGGACAGGTTGCAGATCAGGATCTTCCCCTTGCTCATAATTTCGTCCAACGACAGGCCGTATTGCTGCCCGACTATTTCTCGCAGCGTCTCGCTTGCGGCGAACACGCCGGACTTGTTTAGTATCGGCATAATGGCTTCTGCCTTTAGCGAGGTAGGATAGTTGTCGTATTCGTTCCTCCAAAATGAATGAATGTAGCTGTTGTTGGTATAATGCAGTACCAGGTTCCGAAAGGCACTATCCAAAAGGAGCGGCTGAATGTCAAGCAGAGTAGCGACTGGGTATTCGAGCAGCGTCAGTATGGCAAAGCGCAGGATGTATTCCAGCCGCGCCCCCCACGTGTCACCCCATATCCTCTTGAACATTTGGACTACCTCGGAAGCCAGGAGATGCCGCTGCTCGGGCGGGACGCTTTGCAACGGGTTAAGGCCTGTGCGGTGGGCGGGATCGGTGGCGTCGAAATAGATAACGTCCCCTTTCCTATGCTCGGGAATGGCGTCCATCAGCCGTTCCGCAACGTCGCCGTGCGGGTCAAGCACCGCCACGCCGTGCCCCTTATGTATGTCGTCAAGTGCCATGTTCGCCAAGAGCGTGCTTTTTCCTACGCCCGTCTTTCCTATGGCGTAAACGTGCTGCAACCTGTCGCCGGGTAGGATGCCGAACAGTTTGTTTGTGTTGCGCCAGTTGGTGTAGCCAATAGGGGTGAAATGCTTTGAGTGGTCATTCATATCCTATTCATCCTATGGAAAAACAGCTACGGAAAACAGGGTGGCTGATTGGTTTGCCATGCCATTTGTGCCACCCTGATAATCTGCATCAAAATGCCCCACACTGTAATGATGAAAGACATACATCAATTATTCAAGGAGTTCCTAGTGGAGTGCGAATATGCCCGCAAGCTTAGGCCGGAAACGACACGCGGGTATAGGGCGGTCTTTCAGCTCTTTCTGAAAGTCATGCCCGAAATAACGGACATCGACGCGCTAACTCCCGACATGCTGAACGAGTTTTTTAGGCGCATTGAAACCAGGCCACGCAAGGTTGGAAAAAAGATACGTTCGGGGGTCAAGAAATCGACCATAAAGACGCAATGGAGCAAGCTCAACGTATTTTTCGTGTGGCTGTGCAAAAGGGACTACTTGATCGAAAGCCCGCTTAGGCATATCAAGGCACCACGTCCCAATTATGACGACTTCCGCCGATTGGAGGATAGCCAAATCAACAAGATATATTCCTCAATTGTGCGTTGTTCAACCAGTCCGCTTATCATCCGAAGAGACACGGTAATGGTCAGCTTGCTGGTATTCTGCGGAATACGCAAGGGAGAATTCATAGCGCTGCAGGTTAAGGACATTGATCTGATCAAGAACGAGATCACCATACGAGCGGAAACTTCTAAGTCAAAAAAGACCCGGGTACTTATCATGCACCCCACACTAGTACTCCACCTAAAGGACTATCTCAAAGAGAGAAACGCATTAAAGACGGAACACTTGATTGTCACCTCCAAAAAAGACGAGGGCCTAACGAAGCACGGCCTTCATCATTGGGTGAAAAGCCTTATTATTAAGTCGGGGGTGCGATTTCATTTGCACCAGTTTCGCCACACGTTCGCATGCAAGCTTTGCGAGGCTAACGTGAACGTGTTTAAGGTGCAGAAACTTATGGGGCATAACGATATATCCATGACAATGAAGTATGCGAGGTCTTTGCGTACCGAAGACATGACAGAGGATATTGGCAAGATAACGATTTGATGAAAGCGCCGTGCTGTTTTCCAATTAGCCTCGAAATACTTTTAAATTATCGCCGATAATATGGTTTATAGAAATTGCACTCCAATCAACCTCGAATAACACCCTACAGGAATATTTAATGTTTCTGACCTTAACATTCTCTCTAGGAAAAGAAGTAATTTCACGCCAATTCTTAATTGCATATTACAAAAACGGGAGGAATCTCTTTGCTAAGGTATAATCGCGATAATAAATAGTTATCGATAGTGGCTGCCTTCGGTATCCGTTTGTTAAAGTTATCGAAAGGTGAGCACACTTTTGATGCGCTGCTTCACGGCGTCTTTAATGTCGTAAACGCGGTCTATATAGGCTTGGTTACGCTGGGTTGCCCGCATGCGCGTCCTTTTTTCCTTGTCTAATTCAAATAATTTAATCGATTCACGCGCTTGATCTGAATCATTATTGACGGAGATAACGACATTCCTTAAGCCGTATTTCCAGGCGTAGTGCCAATTATGATCATCTTTATAGGGATGGACAATTTTGAATTGGCATTTATCATAATCTGCATCCAATTTAGCTACCGTATCAAATTGGTGCTTCATGCTTGAACAATTACAAAGCTGGCACGCCTTGGCTAAATTCAGAGGCGTAAACGAGAATTGCGGGTAGTACCGGGCACCTTGAGGTGCAATATGATCAATTTCACCGCGACCAGTACGATCATATAGTAAACCGCAGTAACAACATTTTTCGTTCTGATGCTCGTCAAAATGCTCATGCATATCATCTTTGAGTAATTCTATGCATCCTCGCTGGCTACTCCAATTATTATTAGCGGCAGTTATACAATCTTTCTCTTCCTGCGTAAGGTTGTAAGGCGTTAAAAGCTTATTGATCATGAGGTAATGTCGCTTAAATAATCCTTGGCCTCTATGATGATTTCCTGAAGCGGGTCATTGTCCCGGCGTGGTAAATCTTCTAATTTTTTGAGTATCGCACGAATTTTCGCCTCGTCTTTGATATTATTGCTCATCATGCCCAATAATTCGGTTAAATCAGCTTCCAAATAATAATTCAGTGAGGAACGAACGTTGAAAATATTATAAAGCACATCTTCTGAGGACCAGCCGAACGTATTCAGGTTTTTCGGGTAAGGCATTTGAAATATGTCATCTTTTTCCCGTTTTAGCGCAACAATTTTCGCATGGGCACCATCCAGATCGGATATCATAAAATGCGAATGGGTGGCTGCAATGACCTGGACATCCGCAAATTTCCGGAACACCTTTCTTAACAAATGAAAAAACTGCATCTGCCAGTTCGGGTGCAAACTCAATTCGGGTTCGTCGATCAGCACTAAACTTTGATGCTCAATATTTGCTAGCAACATCAGCATGGTGAAGATAATATTTTGCTCACCGGAACTGGAACCTGTAAAGTCGAATTCATTCTCCGACTTCACAATGTTGACGGTTGGATAAGTAAGGAGATCCAGCGATTGTAAATGACGGATCGCCTCATAGTCCAAGCCCGACTTGGTGTTTTCCGACAATTCATATTCAAAAGCTTTCCCGCCCTTTCCTTTTGGTTGCAATTCTGCATTATTCAATACCGCTACAATACGCTTCAGGGTGGCCTCATCCTCACGAATACGGATATAGTAGCCCATCCCCCAAGGTGCCGAGCTTCTATCTTTAAACGTAGTTTCCCAATTTTCGAAAGATCGCTTGAATTCCGCCACACTTAGATCTTTATTAAAAAAGATCGGCCTGTATTTTGGTTTGTGGCTAATCTTTATGGACGGACTATAACCAAGTTCGTTCAAGAACTCCTGGATTAAATTGAACATGTGCGGTTTCGACAAGCTGCTGGTCAGCGCCTCCGTCACCTTTCTGTTTATAATTCTGGTACCCGCTGAAGACGGACTTTTGATATTTCTAACACCCAAATAGCGATAGCCCGGTAAGTATTCATCTTCGATAGCCGGAAACTTATCGGTAAAAATCATACTTGAAGCCAGAATTTTATTAGGAAGTAAACTGGCATCTTCTGTTAGCTTACCTTGGTTAGTAAAATAAAGTGCCGGCATTTTCTCCGCAGCTATATTGTAGTGCGCTAAATATTCTTTCACATAACCGGGACTGGCAATTTCTACTGAGTTCATGTCTTTAATAAAATGCAAGTAAAAAGCGCCTGGCACCGCGTTATTTCTTTCGCCCGTTTTCAAATAGTAGGCACACTCGCGAAATATGTTGACGATGGTTTGCAAAATATAGCTTTTACCCGTCCCGTTGGGGCCGATAATAACAGTTTGGAATAGCTGCCTGCTGTATTTCTCCTGGTCGCAAAGGTCTAAGTTGATGTCGCCCAGGATTGGGTGTGATCTAATGGTAAGTCTAAGTAATCGGAACATGTTTAGGATAATAAACTGCTAATATAAACTTTTCGGAAAAAAATCATCAAACACCACCATTTTACATCGTTACCACAGAAACTTGGCTAACATCAACCCATTGGTTTCTGCCGACTAACAACGCTTGGGATTTATCATCGGGAACATTTGCTATATTAGCCTAAAGCTTTTTCTAATATGAATACACTAAATCCAACAGCAACTAAAGATTAATGGAATAAGCGCCAAAGCTGATATGACACCCAAAAACGCTATTTTTGAAAAGTCAAACCGCTCAAAAATAGCGCAAACGCCTAAAAAATAAAAAAAAATTGTAGTGCTAAAACTCTAACGAGTTTTTTATATATAGTGTCATATGACAGCCATCGAACGCATCCTTAAACGAAAAGGGCCGCTGATAAGCAGCGAGTTGGCGCAGCATTTAGCGAAAGCAAGCGGGATGAGCGTTAACACGGCCAGTCAAAATATTTCGCGCGCGAAAGAGGTACTCAAGATCAAAGGGTTCTTTAAAAGCAATCAGTCCTTGATTTATTTACAGGCGCACGCCGATGAGGACTTGGTTTATCCGATACTGGCCAACCTGATGTACGAACATGGCTTGAAGTATTGGTATACTCTAAATGCGCTGCAACTGCACCAAGGTATCATTAGCCAACAATACCTAACCTGTTACACCAATTACCCGGTCATCCCTTTGAAGGGGCATTTACCTTTTAAAATCGTGATGCAGAAATTTGTCGCCCAGCATATTGTGGTGTTCAATGGCGATGATTATATCCTATCGCCAAAATTGCAGGGCGGGCCGCGTAATGGCATGATGAACAAGGCCTTGGAAACGGTTAAAGCTTACGTATTAGAAAGCTTTCATAGTATTGCAAAAAACACAGGATTAATTAGTTACAACACCGGCAAATTATTTGCTGAGTACGGAAAATTCAATTGGTGCTTCAAAGGCGTTTCGCCCGTTATTGGACTACGAAATAGCGAAAATAGCTTCGGTTACTTGCTTGCGGATATTCTGTTGGGCGTGCCTATTTATAAAAAAGACGTTCTTTTTTTTATCGCTAAACTTGAACATATCAAGAGTTTTAAACGGGCGCCGCGCCTGCTACCTTTTTTAATCGTAGATAATATTGATAAGGAAGCGTTGGAATTGCTCAAACAAAAAGGCATTGTGGTGGGCTTTATTGGTGAGCTTTTTGGTGCTAAATATGCCGAAACGCTGAAAGAGCTTTTAACGGTACTGAATAATGCCGCGGCCAGCCTCAAAACCGATCCTGAAAGGTATTTGGATTTGATCAAACAACTAAAAACCTACAATGAAGGCCTATTAGGCAATATCCGCGGGACGTTATTTGAATACGCCGTTGGCCATATCCATGTGCTAGATTGTCAGAACATTGAGATTGGTAGGGAAATACTGGATGATGCTGGAACTAAACATGAAATGGATGTGCTTGCTGTTTACAGTGACCGTATAGTGATCGCTGAATGCAAAGGGAAAAAGTCAGAAGTTGATGAGGATGATGTGGAAGATTGGTTAACGCGCGCAATACCAGCCTTCAGGATTTGGGTAGGCAAACAGGAAATCTATCAAAAAAGGCGATTGGAGTTTGAATATTGGTCCACTGGTGGCTATGACAAGTACGCAATGGAAGCGCTCGACGAGGCAGTCACCTCGTACCGGAAAAATAAAATCACGTACTTCGGCCCCAAAGAGATCCGGGATAGAGTAAAAGCGATGGGAAATAAAAAACTCAAAGAGGCACTCGATAATTATTTTCTTAAGCCAACTGTTTAAAACTCTTATAAAGCTGATCGGAAACAAGAGTCAAGTTACCCTTAGCGCGCGAGCAAGCGACGTAGAGTTTGTTGCGGGTTTGCGCCGGTAATTCGGCTAATTTGCTCCCTTGCAGGTGGTCCCAGGATTTGCCATTAAGGACAACACAAACGTCATTATATTTATCCTCGCCTTTGCAATCACCCCAGTTTCTAGAATAGCAGTTATATTTATAATGTTCCTGGAAAAATAGTTTAACCACTTGAGGATCTTCAAAAAGAGCTAAAGCTGCTACTGGGTCGGTAATAATGGTCACGGTCTTCAAGTCCGTACGATTAGAGTCGATCTGAATTCCGATTTGTGCCGTGATAAAATCGCAGACCGCAGGACTGCAACGGTGACTTTTGATCAGTGTCGTTAAATCTGGTTCCATCCCCATGCTTTTAAATTGGGCTTGATACTTGGCGTAATCATCATGTAAACTCTTATTCACAATGCCGTCCCGGCTGGTATCGAAAGTATGCTGGTAAAAATCGCCCACGAAAAGCATTTGAACCGGCGCGCCGGCCAGTTGTTTTAAAAAGTTAAAATCATGGCCGGCAAAATCCTGAACTTCGTCAATATATAACACATCGAAATATTTGACCAAGCGCTGCTTGATACGTTCTAAAACCACCCGCTCGTCTAGTAATTTAGCTATCCGATTGCTGTAAAGCCGTTGATAATCGTCTACGTACCGGGCATCATTTTTTGCATAAAGATTTGGGTTTGGTTTCCAGTTAATGCCTTTGGCTTTCATAGCATAGGAAAGAAACGGGCGATAGCAAAACTGGTATAGGAAATTAAAGTAGGTATAAACTTTTATGTTTTGGGGGAAGTGGCCGAACTTGCGCAATACCCCTTTCTGAAGATTAAATAAGTTACTGTTGGTATAGGTAATTAACAATGCCCGGCGTTCTAAATTCAGTTGATTTAGGATATAAGTCGTTTTGCCTGAGCCCGCAACAGAAAACATCACTTTCTTATCCATTCGATCGCTTGTTTGATATAGGCAGGAACGGTGAAATCAACAGTGTTTTCTAATAATTCAAATGCAGTGTCCGTTTTGTTTTTCGTCATATACTCTTGGACACTCAATGATTTTCGTTCGCCTGCAAATAGCCGGTCACAAATTTCCTGGTTGTCGGCATAAAGACACATCTCAAAAGTATGGCGGTCATTGTCTTTATCTGCAAAGATTTGGATATCGTTAGTGATGTAATCATGATAACGGTCAACGCAGTTCAATTGGTAATTGTGGTCATTGTCCCGAATTACGGCGGTCTTAATATTCAACAATTTGGCAAGTTCTAAATAACGTTTAAAACTTGTTCCGCCGATGGAAATAAGATGTACGAAATCGGCCTCCGGCTCATTGTGGCAAACTTGCTCGTAAAAGGCTTCCATTAGAATAAATTCGGCGTCGCCCTCTACTAATACGACTCTTTTTGATAGGATAAATTCCATGATATTATTATCCGGGGCTTTCATGAAAAATTTCGCCGTTGCCGAGGTAAGCTTATCCAGTAGTGCTGGCTCGCGGGAATTATGGTTCAGTAAAATAGCTTTACGAAGGTCTAAGCGTGTACTGACCATCGTGTTGTGGGTAGTAATAAAGACTTGTTTTTGTTCGGTGTTCCTGATTTTTTGAATCAATCTTTTCATGTGCTGATGACTCAAATGATTTTCCGGCTCTTCAATCAGCACGATATCGAGTTTACTGTTTTTTTTGTTGATTGCAAAGTCAGTCTTGATAAAGCATTGCCTGCCTTTGCCTTTATTTTCAATATAGATATTGTCTTCTTTCAAGGTCAGGTCGGTTTCCAAATTTGCCTTGGAATTATTACGGATTGCAAACGAATAATCCGATAATTTTCCATTTACTTCCTGAAGAACGGCATCTTTAAAAGCATCCTTGTGTTTGCGATATTCATTGTGATGTTTACTTTTTTCAGCATTGTTCGCATTGCTGCCATACATAGATTTGACGAACTCCTTTGTTGCATATTCATTGCTGATCTGCGAATTATCAATCAACAGATGTTTCACATATTTGCGGTAGCCGGAATAAGGCAACCCGGAAAATGTTTTAAACGTTACGGTGTAGAACTCATAAGGAAAATTCGCTTCGGATTGACTTAAGATTTCCCGTATTTCTTTGCTGTACTCGTGGTCAGGCTCGCACAGCATGCGCAGGCCGTTATAGTTTCGTTGCTCGGAGTTCACCTCGCCTTCCAAGTCCATATTTTCCTGCTCGTTCAGGTAGAGCTCTACAAACATTTCCGGCAGTTTAGCATAAGCTTTATCCGAGGCCAAAAAGTCATCAATAACCTGCTGATTAAATAAACAATCCAAACCCAACGTTTCGATCTTGCTCCGGCTTCCACTAAACACCACGTCAATAGCCGTCAGAATCGAACTTTTCCCGGCTTCATTGTCGCCAACCAGTAAATTCAAATCTGGTTCAAATGCACAACTAAATGCTTCAAACCTTTTGAAATTCTTGAGCTTTATTTTGCTGATACACTTCATTTGGCAATAATTTTATTCATGTGTTTTTCAATCTCGGTCAAGTCTTTAAAGTTGAGGCTAAACCATTCGCCGCGGGTGCGTTTTGATTTGTATAACCGATGAAGCTCTTTTTCGACTGTTTTACTACACGGCCATTTAGCAACGAGGTGAACACTTGGCTCCTTAGAATGCAGAGTTCTTTCCCGATAGCCCGGATCTTTGCTGGTCCCAATTTTAAATAAAGAAGTTTCCGCATTGATCATCAGGTAGACGAACTCAGCTTCGCCAGCAAATTTTTTGCGATGGCGATTTTGAAAAAAGTCGCGGTAGAAGGTCACTTTATCAATGAAATCGATTTTTAGGATGCCTTTATTCATGGGTGCAAACATCACAGCTTCCTGCCCTTCAAATTGTTCCACGTCTTTATTGGTGATGGTAAAATAACCGTCTTTTTCTAAAAAAGTCCTCAGCTTTTTTTGGAACGTATTAAACGCGTTAATGGGATCAACCTGTAGATAGTCGTCAGCCAACAGCAGGCAGAATCTTAATAACAATTCATAATTATGTGGATCAGCTAGTCTTAATTCAATGATGTCGCCTTTCAGTGTGGGTTTCCCGTCTATATAAAACATACCAGCGATCAACCCTTTTGCGTTTTTTTGTAAGTTTACACCAAAGCAATGCCGGTCTAGCCCAGCAATCACATTATTGATTGGCCCGTTATCAACGGCATCGAACGCCATTATATCTTCACTGGACAGCCGAAAACAAGATTTATAAAATTTTTCCTCTATTTCGTCTGCATACGCGATTGGATTAATATCCTCCATTTTTTTGAAATTTTTTGTTGGCCAAATCACTGATTTTCCAAAGTTGGTAATTGATGTTATAAAGCAATTTAAAGGTTTTGCAAGCTTCCTCCAGTAAGGTATCCCAATCAGTACTGAAATTCCACTTTATAGTAAAATGCCCAACTTCCATAAAGTCCGGTTGCTGGTAATTACTTTGGTTCATTTTTTCAATCTGGAACAGCATAAATGTCCGCAGCATTTGGAAAACGGTACTCGTTTTATTCTCGAAATAGGGTTTCTCGGCTGAACCTAACCGCCCGATGCCGGAGAATTCAAATTCACCATATTGTTTCAAATTCAATATCATCGACCAGAACTCATCCGTCATAAAGCGCAGGTTTTGTGCGTGCCTCACATAAGCTTCTAAATAAAAGTAATCGCGGTCGGTACCCCAGTAAAAAGTAGCATCCATTTTTTTGGATTTGAGTAATAACGCCTGTCCGTAAATATTCATTTGGCACTTCGAAGTATCCCATTGGTCCTTAAAATTGCCATAAATGAAAAAGTTAGCCGCAATATCCATGAGCAACTCGTTACTTTGAAAAAAAATACGCTCATTTTCATCCTTATTAATACTGCCCGGCTCAAATTGCATTTGCAGATATTCATCAAATTGCCGGTCCCAGACTTCCTCTTTTGGCGCGATTAACGCAATGATTTTAGCTATTTCCATTATGCCTTTGATAAATAATATTCAAAATCTCTGTTCTTAGGATTGCCGGAACAGTCAACGTCGTAGTAATGCAAGGATTGGACGGGTACAGGCTTGATAATACAAAAATTGCAAAATTGTAATTGTTCAAATTGCTCCCGCCGTGAGAGTTTAGGAAAGGCTTGGCGCATGCGTTCCAACATTTGCGTAGCATCCCCGCCGTCTTCCAATAACAACACTTCATCCGGAACGGCGGTTATTTCTACCATGATTGGTTTAGCTGGTATCTCCAGGTGCTGACGAATTTTCATGACATCAAACCCGTCCGGAAATTCTGGTTCGCAATTAGCATCGATCAAAACGCTCAATAAAATCAGGCACTTTTCCAGCAGTTCACTGCCAGCCTTACTTAGACAAGCATAGTACGCCGCACGCATCGGGCTCGCGGAAACATAAGTGCCGTCATGCCGGTAGTTTAACCACCGCCCCTCATAAAACATGCTGCTTTGCGCGATCGCAGCTTCGATCGCCGCCCGATTAATGTCTAAAACCGGATGCCATATCTCTTTTTCCTGAACTTCGCGGTACAGGAAAGTCAGCATTTCCAGTAATTTATAATCTTTTGCAGGGCTGACAGCACCTAAGCCGGTCTGGCGGATAGACTCAAGGAATATCGTTGAGGTTCCGTGCCAAAAACTGGAACCATTCCAGGTCACGCCTTTATAAATATCAAGATTCATCGTTTGGCAGATTGTTTTTCTCGTACCGCAGTAGTCTCATGCGGTTCAAGTAACGGTTGTAAATTGGTTTAAGCGGCAGGCGGTCTTTTTTAGCCAGCCAAGCAAATACATCTTCGCCTTCGGGATGCTTGTCTTTTTCAAACTCGGCAAAAACTTTAAGGGCAATGCTCCTGGATACACCACGAGAAATGAGCGCAATTACTACGGTTTGCGTAGTGCCGAGTTCGAGCATGGTCGGCAATGCAAGCGAAAATTTAAAACGCTCGTTCTGTTCATCAGTCATTTGCGGCTCGAGCAGGTCGTTTAACAATTTTAAATATTTAACCAAAATATGGGTAACCACTACCGAATTTGTTTTGATCACGATCCCGATACGCTTATTCACATCTTTAGGGTCACTTGGGTCAATTCTTTCCTCCGCTATCCGATGCGTTTTATAAAATTCGAGGTCCCGCTCGATGATTTCGTGCATACTTTTGTTTTGCAGCCAATGGTAAGCATTTAAGGCCAACTGGCGTGGGCTCATACCAATAACATACTTCCAGTAGGATTCACTGGTCATCTTAAAAATCTCATTCAACCTTACAATTACACTCTCCAACTGAAGATAAAACGTCCATTCTGAATAAGGCCAAAGACCCTTATCTTCCGGTTCTATGTAATCGTAGAAATTTTGATTTTCTGCTGCCGAATAGATCACCCATTGTTCAATGCCATCCTGCCGGATTTGTCGAAATAGCTGATCCTGCAACAACGGGTCAATGGTCGGGTTCAATTTGAGTAAATCGCTAGGTATTTCGATACTTGCAGTTTGCTTTTGCAAAGCTACCTCCAGCCGCTCAATTTCTGGCGGGCTTAAATTCTTCGAGGTCAAGTAGGCGTTTAATTCCTCCGGACTGCGCAGATATTTTTGCAGAAAAAATACGGCCGCGCTGCGTTCCTGTTTATGACTGATGGTTGCCGCATCCCGGTTGATTTCGAATAACAGTTCATCCGGCTTCTCCAAGGCAATCTCGCCAGCTGTTTTCACCACCTTCTTAGCAGGCGAGTGGTATAATTCGTGGGACCACTCCTTGTCGCCCCGCTCGATACAGTAAATCGTACCATACAACGAATCCTTAATGCGCCCCGCACGGCCGATCAAATTACCGAAATCGAATGGGCTTAATTTGATATTACGCTTATGAGGATCTGGAATGAACAAGTTATTGGCCGGCAAGTTTACCCCCTGCAATAGGGTGGTAGTACAAAATAGATTTTTTATGGAACCATCTAAAAAACAATCTTCGATCTCTTTACGGATAATTTCAGGCAGGTTGCCGTGATGATAGGCCGTCTGGCTATAAAGACAAGGGATAAGTTGATAAAGCGGATGAATTTCATCCTCCACAAATTCGATTAGCTCTCGCAAACCGGGGTCAATTGCTTTGGGCTTGTTTCGGGACGCGGCAAATAATTTAGCCCAGTCCGTAGCCAGGTTGCCCTTCGGACAATAAATGATATTTTGATCGCCCTCCTTACTGCACATACCGATCAACCCTTGCAATCCATCACCAACATTTTTCCTAAAGCGCTCCAAAAAATTGGATTCCGTTGAAACTGTCTGGGTTTGGAATTTATTCAGCGTATTGCTGATGGAAATCTCCAAATTATGTTTTAACGGCCTAACGGTCGTCTTGATCTGGAATACCGGCGAAACGGTCGTTTCCTCGGTTTGCCCGTCCGGCCCGAAAACTGAGCTATAAAGCGCGGCAGGCGCATCGATATTCGGACCTGCGGCCACAACTTTTGCATTTGGAAATAAAACAGCCAACTCATTGAAAACAAATTCGAATAACGAGCCCCGGCCTTGCGTATCTTCTACGTTCTGAATTTCGTCTACGAATATAAAATCGATTTTGAATTCAGACAACCAGCGCATTTTTAACAAACGCAGGCAGCGTTCCGGGGTGAGTATAAAAATCTCACGGCGCGGCGTATCGACACCGTCCTGAATAAAAACCGTTTTAATCGAAACAGTCCCTAAATCGACTTCATTACGCAGATCTTCACTCACCTGGTTAATGAGCGCACGGGACGGAACGATATATACAGCCGAGTATTCCTCTACTGACGCCAATTTCGCACTAATGAATTTTTTGATAACAAATGATTTACCAGAAGATGTTGGCCCAGAAATGGCCAGGCGGTTAGTAGCGTTCAGCTTATCCCATAAAGAGCGTTGAAAACGGGTGGCAGCGATCAAACGGTCGCTGGTCACAATAGAGCTTTCAAATCGCTCGATCTCCATCTCCATCGCTAAAGCGGGATCAAATACTTTGACCGGCCGTTCATTGGAAAGCAACCGGATGCCTAAATCGATATTGCTATTGCGCAGTAACTTGGCACCAGTTAAATTACCAAGCCGAGAAAATAACACGTATGAAGCCCGCAAGTAATCCAGGCTATCCGCATTATTCAAAAATATCAGCGAGGAGATCAATTGCGCCTTATTCCTTTGCTCATCATTTTGGCTCTGCGCCAGGATGGACGCCAACCAAACGGCTTTACGCAAGTCGTCGAACTGAATGGGTTTATATGGCTGACCTAATACCCGGTAAAAGAATTGATTGTAAGTAAGGTCATCGATCACCTGGTTCAAAACCGGGTGTAGCGCTATTTCGTTTAATAACTCTTCGTTGGCCTCCATGATCAACTCCTTTTAAAAGGCACATGGTGAATTTTATGAAACATCGCATCACGAAACTCGTCAACGGACCGGCAGGGTACCACAAAAAAATCAAGGTATACCTTACCGACTTTTGGATATTTCACATATTGGGCCTGGATTTTTTCCAAATATTTCTTTTCGTTTCCCTGGAGTCTTTTGCGAATGGCGGCCGATAGATCAGCGGGCGAAGCAGCCGCTAATTCCAATTTATCGTAGGCGCTGCTATACATGATCATCACCGGATGGATCAAAACCTGCTCATGAAATTCTGGCTTACTTGGCGTTAATCGATTATAAAGTTCATCGATCGAATGATGGGTCGTACTAATGAATTGCTGCGCAACGATCAATTCCTGGTCTAAAAAGTTAGGGCCGCCATCCTCATTATAAAACCGCGCCAACGATTTGAAAGCATCTGTCAAACCAGCCGCTAAACCGCCGATGACCTTTGATTCGCCGATCAAAAATGCCGGCTGCGATTTTCCGGCAACTTCGTAATTGCCAACAAAAACCCCATCACCACCCTTAACCTGATCATTAAAATTACTCAAGGAGGACAGCTTATGCGCCACCATTTTACAGCCCAATACGCTCTCCACTAACACGAAAAGCAACAGCTCGCCGTATTTACCATCCGTCTGGGGATCTTTCAGTCCAAAGTATTTTCCCGCATTAGCGCCCGCCCAAATTGGGTCAGCTTTAATCTCGTCCGCTCCATAAACGAAATAAGCCAATGAACGATGTAATACTTCGCAAATACCGTTCACCAGTAATTGCGTACCCGAAGGCTTTATCGTATAAAAACGTAAAGTGATTTTATGATCAATCTCAATAAACTGTTCTTCCAGCTGATCTTTTATCAGTTGCCGATTAATCTTAATATGTGTGGACCAGTCTTCTAAAAACATTGATGGAAGGGCGATTCAAGGTCAGGCTAAGTTCAAAAAGTAAATATATTAGATTATGATATTAAGAACGAATAATACCAAACAAATATATTTCCGAAAACCTGAACTTCAATCTATTATTCAATCAAACTCAACACCCACATATTTTCCGCCGCGCACTTTTTCCCGGCCATGCTTGGCAAAATATTGCTCGCTAATAAATGGATAACTGAACATTAACTATCGTAGCTAGGTTAAGTATTTACTATCGATGAATATAATAAATTGAGGTTAAATCACCTAACCTGTTGGTATTATGACTATGACGGGACTTAACTAAATTGGCTCGTTGATTGTCTTGACCGGTATTTTTATATTTTCGGGATGATCATTAATATCCCGTTCGTTAAGTGTCTTGCTTTTTTTAATAAATCCCACATACTATTACGGTGATTCGGAATCACATTACAAGCTAGATATATGGCGCAATAGAGAGGCAGCGTTGATGGGAAAACAGGTCGCTAAAAAAGAGTCCGTTTTATTCCGAAATAGCCATTTTAGCCTTATGATTCTTTGCTCAAACAAGGAAACGCCTGCCGGTCACACCTTTTAAGGAGATTGTCGCAGGTTCGAGTCCTGCTGGGGGCACAAAAGCGTTGTGGCACAAGGCTCAAACGAAAAAAGACCATTCGCCAAGGGCTACATCTTTTAGGGAACTAGTCGTAGACTCGCCGTTTCTTCTCTGTTGCCTGCGCAACTTCATGGACATGCATATCCTCTCGCAAAAGTTTTGCGATTACTCACTTGCCATTCGCGGCTATTCACCGCGCACCATTGTCAGATACCGAACCTCGATCGGCTTCTTTTGCCGCGCTACCGGCATTACGGAACTAAGCCAGGCGACCGATGAAAACATACGGGCTTTCTTCTACAAGGGGAGGATAGAGCGCAACTGGTCGGTGAATA
>Ga0075366_10000514_pt1 | contig 17870 bp, 10 predicted proteins | sample EndMethybrTD3031_FD_72351 | JGI IMG/M metagenome (GOLD analysis project Ga0075366, IMG submission 72351) | Populus endosphere microbial communities from Tennessee, USA - Endosphere MetaG P. TD hybrid TD303-1 | ecosystem: Host-associated > Plants > Roots > Endosphere | place: USA: Tennessee...
GGCAGTTTTAAGCCTGCATTATCAGCATCGGGCACTACATCGGCTGCCGGTTTCAGGGCATAAAATGTTAAGGTTACGGCAAGCGCTGTTAGTATGATTATCGATCTGGATAGTTTACTTTTCATGCAATTTTTATTTTGTTAAAGTTCCTTCTTATTCACATCCGCCAGCTTTGTGTTTGCTACCGGTAAGCTGTTATATATGTTAAAATCTTTTACTTCGTTTAAAACAAATGCCGGTGAACCGGCTGCTTTTTGGGCTTTGATGTGCTGAAAATCGGCACCGGTTACATGGTCAAGTATAAATGCCGGGCGAAGGTCCTCATCAATATAACTCACTTCCACATCGCTCATTTTAAGATCTTTAACATTACGAATAAAGAAACCGTAGGACGGCATCGTACCAAAACGGTATGGTTCGGGATATTCTTTTTCTAATCCGGGCACTTCACGTGTTGACTGCTCTTTGGTACCGCCGCCTTTATAATAAATTCTGATGTTACTTAACCGCAGGTCTTCAATATCATGGCCGGGGATACCGCTTATGATAGCGCCGTGTTTATTATCGGCATTATAACATACCACATTGCTGATGATAACCCGTCTGAGCGTCCCTACCTGCATACTTTCTGGCGCTCGCATACGTGCACCCAGGCGAATAAAAATGGGCGCGTTTACAATATCGCGCATGGTAATATTGGTAATGGTAACATCTTCTAAAAGCGCACCATCAACAGTTTCAAGGGCCAAACCACGGCAATAATCAAATACACAATTTGAAATGGTGACATTCTTAAATCCACCATTTGATTCGGTGCCCATTTTTATGCGGCCCGTGGGATTACCATCGGAGTATTTTTTTTCGTTCCGCTTAAAAGTGCCGTCTAAAAACGAACCCTCATCATAGCCGCTTACCTGGCAATTGGTGATGGTAACATTTTCGGTAGCGCGGGCAAAGCCAAGCCCAAAGGTGCTTTTTAAACATATACCATCGTCATAGGGCGAGTTAACACTGCAATTGGAAATACGCACATTACGGCAGCAGTCAATATCCATCCCGTCGCGGTTGGTATCCATCTTCACATTATCAATAGTAAAGTTATCTATCCCGGTAGCCAGGATGCCAAACCAGCCGCCATGCAGTATAGATATGTCTTTAATGATCACATTGCGGCATAAATAAAGGCTGATGGTTTTGTTAGGGCGCTTATCATCCTCTCCTTTATTGCTCCGCACCAAATCTTTTCCCCAAAGGGTACCCGGACCTAATATGGAAATATCATGCAGGTTTTCGCCCCATATTAAACTGTTATGCCAATGCCTGTGACCAAAGTCCTGGTATTTGTTATCTATCTTATCTTCAGGCAAATCATAGCCCGACTCGTCGGCAATGGGGGCCGCTATGATAGTAGCCCCCTGGTCAATATATAAAGAGATATTGCTTTTAAGATGGATAGAACCGCATAAATAATTGCCTGCCGGAAAGTAAACCGTGCCCCCGCCGGCTGCCGCCGCCGTTTCTATAGCTTTGTTAATGCCCTTGGTATCGATAGTTTTTCCATCACCCTTTACCCCATAAAGTTTTACGTTATAAGGAGATGTGCCAGGTGCCCCATAAACACCCGCCGAAGCTGCGAGGCTATAAAAAAACAAAATAAAAGTAAAAAGGATACCAGGTACCGGTTTATGCTTTTTCATATGGTTTAACTATTGCTTTCTGTTTGTTATAAATAGATGTTAAAAGTACCCTGGTTTACCAACCAGGGTTTTGAGGATAAGGAGTACCGGTAATGGTAGCATCAATTTGGGTTTGCGGAATTGGCCGCAGTACGTGAAATGGCTTAATATTATTTTTGCCATCAGTATTGTGCAGCTTTACCCGCTCCAATAATTTACCGGTGCGGGCCAGGTCGAGCCAGCGTACCAGCTCGCCACATAGTTCCCTTGAACGCTCATCCAAAATAAAATCCAATGTAACCTGATCGGCAGTGATATCCATTGCAGCGGCATTACCCGATGGATAAGCAGCCCTTTCGCGCACCGCGTTTATATACGGAACGGCATCGGCTGGCCGGCCATCCATCAATAATGCTTCGGCAGCAATTAAATAAGTTTCGGCTAAGCGGTATATGATAATAGACCTGCTGGACGGCGAATTTTGATCGGGCCGTTTGGTATCGAAATATTTGATCATGGCGGGCGACAGGGCAATACTGTATTTGCTCGGCGGTATAACCTGGTAACGGTAACCTGCAATCTGGCTGGATGTCATAGCGTAGCCCGGCATCCATATAGCTGTATCGCCTACGGTAAATTTAGGTGCGCCTGGCTGCGCGCCTGCAGGGGCGCCCGCCGGTAAAGGGTTAGGCCAGTTTGGTATAGAAGCGGGGTTGTTACATAACCACGTGGTTTGAAATGTTTTATTATACCGCTGATCATTTACCCTTTCTTTAAACACGGTATCGGTAAGCCAATGGGTAGGTACAGCACGTATATAAGGGCGGCCATAAAGCGTACTGCGCTGCATACCCGGCTGCACTTCATATTTGGGCGCAAATAAATGGCACAGCAAATTATCTGGCCCACTGTTATTTTGTGTAGGCGAACCATTGTAGGCTAGCGTAGTAGTATGCTGAACAGTCCACAGTATTTCGCTGTTGCTTTCATTGCCTTCGGCAAATACTTTTCCAAAATCCTGCTGTAGTTTTATGCCAGCGCCGGGGGCGATATTGGTAATTAAATCAATAGCGTTGGTATAGGCATTTTTATAATCATCAGCTTGTTTGGCAGATGAGCCGGCCCTTGTCAGGTAAACTTTTGCCAGCATATGCTCGGCCGCAGCTTTGGTGGCCCTGCCTGGCTGTACGCCATTGGTTAAAGGCCCTACAGGCAAAGCGGCTATAGCATCTTTAAGATCCTGAATGATAAAGGCGTATACATCGGCCATTGGAGCACGGGTAGCAGATGTCGTTGGGGTTGCCTGAAAGCTTTTATTTAAAGTGACATCGCCCCAAAACTGAACCAATATAAAGTAGTAATTGGCCCGCAAAAATTTAGCCTCGCCAATTAAACTTGCTTTTGTAGCAGCGTCGAGGCTGGCCGGCGCGTTGTCAACCAAGCCGTTACAGGTATTGATATAGGTGTAGCAGTTTTTCCATATTCCGGCTACTATGCCATCGGCAGTATTAAAGTTGCTGTTGTATTTAACCAGGCCGTTGTTACCATCGTTACCGGCAACAAACTCATCAGTGCCGGGTACTGTCATTTCAAAATAGGTATCGGGGCCCCAAATGGTCCTGAAACCGGCATATGCTGCGGTAAGGCCTGACATGAAACCCTGTGTTGTTGTAAAAAAAGCAGGAGTAAGCGTCGATTTAGGGGCTTCTACCAGTGTTTTTTTGCACGAGGTAACCATCAGACCTAAAAATAAACAGCTGTATAAATATATAGATATCCTTTTCATCTTATTTTAATTTAAAGTGTCATGTTAATACCGAATGTAAATGACTTTGTGGGAGGAGTATCAATGGCTAAGCTTCCGGCTGTTTCGGGGTCAAGACCGTGGAAGGTATTGCGGTACGGCGAAAAAAGTATAAATGGGTTTTGCGCGGTGGCATATACTCTTAACGACTTTGCCTTAATACGTTTTGTTATTGATTCGGGCATGTAATAACCCAGGGTAGCGCTCCTTATTTTAAGGAAAGTGCCATCAAAATAGCTCAGTAACGATGAATAAGGTGTATTGGTTGATGCAGAGTTTGGCTTTGGATAAAAATTTTGATGATTGGTTGGGGTCCAGTAATCTTCATTCAAATTATTATAATTACCCTGGAAAGTATTAACAAAACCACCGCTTTGAAACAACCGCGAGGTTATTAAGCCGCCTACCCTATAAACGCCAACAATGGTAAAATCAAACCCTTTGTAGGCAACACGGTTGGTAAACCCGCCGGTATATTTGGGCTGATCTGAGCCAAGTACTATCCTGTCGCTCGCGTTAATCTTTCCATCCTTGTTTACATCTTCTACCCTAATGGTACCTATAACCGAGCCGGTACCTGTAGTGGTAAGCCCCAGGCTTTTTGCCTGTGCTGTATCGGCAGATGTGTTTTGCCAGATGCCCACTTTTTTATAATCGAAGATGGCGTTGATAGACTGCCCTACAAAAAGGTTATTGGCTATATCCTGGGTAACACCGCTTGCCAACCGGGTTACCTTTCCGCGGTTGAAGGTGATGTTGGCGCTGGTTGTCCAGCTAAAAGTGTTCCGGCCGTTACCCGGTATATTAACACTGCTTACACTTATTTCGATACCCTTGTTTTGCGTTTGGCCAACGTTAGTTAAAATACTGTTGGGAATGCCGGATGTTGGCGGCAAGGCCAAAGGAAGTAGTAACGACCGGGTAGACTGACGATAAGCGTCAACTGCGCCCGTTATCCGCCCGTCAAGAAAACCAAAATCAACACCTGCATTTAAAGTAGATGTATACTCCCAGGTAAGGTTAGGATTGGGTACGTTTGTTGGATAGGCCCCGGTTAAATTTGTTGAGCCGAAGTTATAGTTAACAGATGTTAACGCACCCAATGTTTGGTAAGGGTTAATGGCCGTATTACCAACCGTACCATAGCTTACCCGCAGCTTAAGGTTTGATAACACATGCGAATCTTTAAACATAGGCTCCTGTGTAACATTCCATGCGGCAGCAGCCGATGGGAACACATGGTACTTATTACCTGGCGCCAGGCGCGATGAACCATCTGAACGCATGGTTAAGGTAAGCAGGTATTTGTTGGCAAAGCCGTAGTTTACCCTTGCCATGTAGGATATGATATCCCATTTTGAGTACGCCCCGCTTCCGCTTAAATTGGCCCCATATTGCGGGTTGAAGTACTGAACACCATCTGACAAGATGTTGTTATAACTAAATGAGTTAGACTGCGATTGGCTTTCCTGCAAGCTGTAAAGACCAGTAAAATTGATATGGTGCTTTTGGGCGATTGTTTTATCGTAAGTTAAAATATTTTCAAGCGTGTAGTTGTAACTGTAAGTACTTTGGTTATTTGCTGTAGATGCGCCGCCCAGGTTATTGGTAGTTGCGCTGGCGTAGTAATTACCATAAATATCCGGCCGTATTTCGGCGCCGCCGTTAAACCGGTATTTTAAGCCGGGGGCCAGGTTTATTTCAGCATAAGCTGCAGTAAAAGTTCCGAAACGTTTGCGGGTTTCGGCAACAGCGCCGGGAACAAAATTAGCAAGCGGGTTCCAAACCTGATTGGCGCTTCCTGCCGTAAAGCCTACTAAACTCCCTGTAACATCGTCATATGGAGTTGAAAGCGGGCTTGCCCTGAGCGCCTGGCCAAGCGGGTTAGCGTTTTCGCCATTGGTATAGCTTAAGGTATTTAAGCTACTTAAACCAATTTTTACGTTTTTGCCCAGTTGCTGATCAATGCTTAGCTTCATAGAGTACCGCGCAAATGACTGGCCAAAATAAATACCGGTCTCCTTATAATATCCGCCTGATATGGCAAATTGGGTCAGCTCATTTCCACCCGAAACACCTAACTGGTGGTCGGTAACAAAACCTGTTTTATAAATAAGGTCTTGCCAATCGGTACTACGGCCGCTTTTAATTGAGGCAACTTCCTGCGGGGCAAACGAGCCATCTGTTAAAAAAGCAGGATCGTCTATCCCCGAATATTTGCCTGGGTTGCCGTTAATCAGGCCCCATTTTTTAAGGTCTTCAAACTGCGAACCGTTCATCACATTATAATGTCCCATTGGTTTGTTAAAGCCGGCATAGCCACTATAGGTTACTGACGTACCTCCTTTTTTGCCGCGACGAGTGGAAACCAATAAAACGCCATTAGCACCTCTTGAACCATAAATGGCGGTTGAAGAGGCATCTTTTAATACCTCTAACGAGGTGATATCATCCGGGTTTATATCGTTAAGGCTGCCGTTAAAAGGAAGGTCATCAACCACAATCAATGGGGCATTAGATGCATTTATTGACCTGGTGCCCCTGATTAAAATTGAAGGCGTGGCGCCCGGATGGCTGTTACCGCCGCTTTTTTGAATATCGACACCGGCAGCTTGCCCTTGCAAGGCCTGGCCTATATTTGCGGCCGGAATATCGCGGAGCGCCTGCTCATTAACAGAAACTATTGAACCTGTTATATCCGATTTTTTCTGAACACCATAACCAACCACTATAACATCGCTAAGCGACCTCAGGTCGCTTACCATGGTTACATTGATGACGGTTTGGTTGTTAACATTGATTTTTTGCGTTTTATAGCCGATTGACGAAAATACAAGCGTAGCATCCGGTGCAGCCTTGAGCGAATAGCCGCCATTTGTATTAGTGATAACACCTTTACTGCTGCCTTCAATCACAACTGATACGCCCGGCAGGGGGCCATTTGAATCTGACACCGTGCCCGTAACCGTTATGTCGGCCGATTCCGTTTTTATATCCGAGCCGGAAGACTTATCGGTATACAAACTGGTTTTCAGTGTGGCCGTTTTGTCGTAAATTACAATGCCATCCTTAATTTCTTTAAACGTAAGCTGCGTTTTAGAAAACAGGTAATTAAGGACATTGCTCAGTTTTTCCTCATTAAATTTGTTAGGTTTAACTGAATATCCTTTTAAATCTTCGGGATTGTAGGAGAATTTGATGCCCGTTTGCTTTTCGAGCTTACTGATGGAGCTCTGCAGACTTTCCTTGCCAAAAGAAATTTTAACAAGCGTGGCTGAAATCTGGCTGTTTGCTGTTTTAGCGAGCAATAGCTGGCAAAACACCAGCGAGCAAACTATTACAGTGATTGATACTTTCATGAAAAAAGTAAAAAATTTAGTCAATTTTTTTATCATCTTTACAAAGTTTTTGTCTTAAAAAACTATGTAAATCATTGGTTTAGCTTCGAACCTGCCAATAACTTACATTAATTACAGTGCCGATGTCTGCAAGCCTCGCTTATGGACATCGGCATTTTTTGTTTGTTATTTGTTATGTGTTTTTTCTAATAGCACCTCCTTTCCCTTTACCGTATAGCTAACGCGATGTATGGTTTTAATAATTTCAAGCACCTGCTGCAAATTATCGTTGTTTGAAAAATGAATGGTTGTTGGCAGCGCGTTCAATTGATCATGATCATAAGTGATATGAACGTTATAAATATTTTCGAGCCGGAGCATTAATTCGGCAAACGAAACATCGTATAAATTAACCTCGTTTGTTGTCCAGGCGGCTATTTTTTTCGAATCAACTTTACGGATGATGTGCTGATTGCTTTGCTGATCATAAGAAACTTCATTGTCGCGCGCAAGTACGCCGAAACTTTCATGGCCTTTGCCAACTTCCACACGTCCCCTTGTTACAGTTACCCTTACATCGCTAACTTTTTTAAAGTATTTTATATTAAAGGCGGTGCCTAATACACGGGCATGTAAATTACCGTAGTGAACTATAAAAGGAAAATGATCATCGTGCTTGATGTCAAAAAATGCTTCGCCGTTAATCAGTTGGATTTCGCGGGTTTTATCGAACTTATCCGGATACCTTATGGTTGAGCCCGAATTTAACCACACTTTTGATCCATCGGGCAGGGCAACAATATTGATATGCCCGTTTGCAGCGGCCACCGTAACAAAATTGGTGTTATTTTTAAAGGAAAGTTTGAGGCCCAACGCTATCGAGCAGCATAAAAGCACAAACGAAGCCGCGACAGCATACTTGCCCGGTGTGGTTTTGACGAAATACCATCTGCCATAAATTTCTTTATGAATGGCATTTAACATCTGCTTCTCTATTGCCTTCATTGCCGCCTCATCCTGCAAGTGCGATTCACCGGCAACAGGCTTATGACCAGGCTTTAGCCATTTTATCATTATTGTAAAAGTGTATTTGGTTTTAAATATCCTGCTTACAAGGCAGTTCATGCATTGGTACTTATAATACAAGCACAAATGGTTTTGGTACCAGATTTATTTTATAAAAAGGAAAAAAATTAACAGGAACACATCCAAACCCGTACGCAGTATTTTGAGGGCATTGGAAATTTGGTTTTTCACCGTACGGGGTGCTATATTGAGCATCTCAGATATCTCGCTGATAGACAAGTTTTGTTGACGGGATAATACAAACACCTGCTGCATTTTGCCGGGGAGTTCTTTAATGCGGCCTTCAATGGTGTTGGAGAGTTCCTTGGCAATTAAATCATCTTCGTTAGTAAATTCGTTATCGCTGCTTAGCTGCGATAATTCATCCACTCCCCTTTTCCTGATGGCGTCCTTTTTGTAAAAATTGATGATATTATTCTTTAACGCCCTATGCAGGTATGATGCATTATATTGATCGGGACAAAGCGTAAACCGGCAATTCCATAAACTGATAAAAACCGTTTGAACCAGGTCTTTGGCATCATCAGATGAACCTGTTGAACGATAGGCAGACTGGTATAAGGCCCGCCAGTTTCTTTTATAAAACTCGTCAAAGGCGCGGATATCCCCCTGCTTAATTAGTGTTATTAATTCTACTTCAGACAGCATCTTCTATGTATCAAATAACACAACACGCTTTTTGGCAAGTTTGTATTATCAATAATTGGTTTTATAAATTGGTACCGCAATTAAAATATAATTACGGGTTGTTTATGCAACTTATTTAGCAATTTATTCATCTATATTGCTATGCACCTGGTTACACCAAGTAATTTTTGGGGCCATTGAAACAGCTTTGTTTTAGTTTTAGTATAAATTATTAAAACAACGTTAATTCGGTTTATAACTGGATGCCGATGTTATCCTGCCACCCCTTAAAAATATATAAAAACTAAGTCATTACAAAATCTCCCTTTTATAAACCGTTCAAATCGGCAATAAATCCCAGCCATAACTTATTTATATAATGCGTTTTACGCTCAGCCAGGCACACCACCAGCTTTAGCACAGTAATTATTCCTTCTTTGGCACTTGCGATAACAGCCATTGGGTAATATCCGCGGCGGCCTTATCGTTTTCAAAACCCATGGATGGTGTAAGCCTCCCGTTGGTATATTCATTATATATCCATGGGTCGCCAACTGCAAACACTATCCCCTTTCCATACCGGGCAACGGCTACAATTACTTTGTTACTATCTGTTAATACCGGTTTTGCATTTAATGATAATTTAAGCGTTGCTATATCTTTTAAATAAACCTTCCGGGCTGTTTTAAATATGGGATTACCTTCAGGAACTGCTATAGCACCCATTTCAAATTGTTTATCAATAACGTGCTTGTATAAATCATCATTAAAATGAATCCCGAATTTTTCGGCAAGCTTATTTAGGTGAGGTAGCTCGGCATTGGCGCTGTCATTTGCAAGCATTACCAGCACACCGCCATTTTTAACCCAGCGGGTTATGGCTTCAATATGCCGGGGAGCGATATAATTTGGATTGGCTGTTTCCTTTTGCGTATCAGGGTCAACAATAATATAAATATCAGTGCCTTTTAAACTTTCAGCAGTTGGTTCGGCTGTAAGGCTTTTCAGGCTTGCGCCATTCTGTTTAAAAATATCCCCCCATATAGAATACCCCGAACTTTTGGTATCCTCCCAGGTATAATGAAAGCGCTCCATTCTACCCGATGCATTTTTACGGTATTCGTTATTAAAGAAGTAATCAAGCGTAACAGTTTTAGTTTGGGCCCTGGCCGCAGGTATAATTAATCCTGCGAGCAGTCCTATTATGGTGTATTGTTTAAATTGCATCAGTAGTTATATGTGAATTAGTTTTCTGCATTTATTTCTATTACCATGCTGGTTAATGGTATTAATTTCCCCGGTGTTAAATTAAGACCCATGGTCATCAAATAGTCGCCGCTAAAAACATGGCCATTTTCTGCAAGGTTTGATTTGGCACCAGGCATAAGGTTGGTTTCCTCTACCTTATATAATTTTTGACTGTCCAGCCCTTGTAGCCGCACCCGGTTAAATACTTCTTTATACCTTGTGTTAAGGTCGTAATTAAACAAAACAGACTTTGACTTTTCTGCATTTACATACATAACCACCATGCGGTTTTCATCGTAGGGAGAAATGATCCGGTACAAATCGCCAAACCAGATGGTGTTGCTTAGCCGATTATAGTTTTTAACCGCCTGTTTGCTAAACTGCAATTCCTCATCGGTCATTTTGCTTACTTTAATATCATACCCCAGCTTGCCCATCATGGCAACATCTGTACGGAATTTGATAGATTGTTTTCCCCATGAGGTAACATGGCTTGATATAGTTGAGGCCGGAAAAAAATTACTGTATCCCCATTGTATATATACCCGCTCCAAAGGGTCGGTATCATCACTTGGCCAAAACTCGGTGAAGTATTTTAAAGCCCCGTAATCAGTACGGCCACCGCCTCCTGAGCACAGCATAATAGGTAAATGCGGATATTTTTGCCTTATACGATCTAATATTTTGTAAAGGCTTAAAGTATAATCGACAAACAATGCCGACTGCCTATCTTTTAAATACGGCGACCAGGTGTTACTCATACTGCGGTTACAATCCCATTTAATATAAGCCAGGCCCGGATTATTAGTCAGCATATCAACCACCGTATGGTACACATAGTCGGCTACTTTTGGATTGGTTAAATCCAACACCAGTTGGTTGCGCTGATAATTTTCGTCCCGGTTGGGTAATTTTAAAATCCAATCGGGATGCTGTTCATATAGTTCGCTTTTGGGGTTTACCATTTCGGGCTCAAGCCAGATGCCAAATTTCAATCCTTTAGCTTCTGCTTGTTTAACTAAATAGCCAATCCCGTTTGGCAGTTTTGCCTTGTCCTCCTGCCAATCTCCCAATCCGGCTTTGTCGTTATCGCGCGGATATTTGTTCCCGAACCAACCGTCATCAAGCAAAAACAGATCGACACCTAATTTTGTGGCATCATCAAATAAGCCCACCAATACTTTTTCATCAAAATTGACATGTGTGGCCTCCCAGTTATTTAATAAGGTAAGGCGCGGTTTATCGCCATCCAACACTCCATAATTACGTGCCCATTGATGTAAGTTCCGGCTGGCTTGCCCCTTTCCGGTATTCGAGTAAGTAAAAACAAACGCCGGAGTTATAAAAGTTTCGCCCTTTTTTAATTTGTAAGCCGATGCATAGGGATTAATGCCCGATATCACCCTTAACGCGTTGCGCTCGTCTATCTCAAAATGAAATTGAAAGTTCCCTGTCCAGGCTAACGTGCCCGCAATTAATTCTCCGGTTGTCTCGTCGGCCGGTTTATTTAGCGCGAGAAAAAATACCGGCGTTTGGTACATATCAGCACGGGTACCCAATTTACTATCTATCTCTTTTACGCCGCTTGTAAGCTTGCTTTCCTGCATTTTCATTTCAGAAGCCCAATCGCCGTGAAACTGCGTAAGCCAATAATCTTTAGCCTCAAAATGGAGCATAGATGAGGCATAATTATCTAACGTTATCTCGCCTTTTTCGTCATTTTTAATTTCGGCCCATGATTTTATGATGTCTTCCTTGTTAAAAGCCTGGTAATGCAATATTACCTGCACCGGATATTTGGGATCCTGCAACAATACCGCGGTTTCCGAAACATTTTCATCAACATTTTTTGCCGTGTGGCTTACATACCTCAGTTCCAGCGATGGGTTACCATCGCTATGAATTAAGCGGATGACGGGCTGTAGCAAATCTTCCATTCCCCCGGTAATATAAGCTTCATGCCTGCCATTGGGAATGATGCTATTATCGTCCTGTTTTAAAAACCGCTTGCCCAGGTATGCCTGGTATACACGGTTATTGGTGCCTACCTTAAGTACTAAACTTGTGCTTTTTGTTGCAATAATTATTGGGTTATCGGTTTGCGCGTTTGCAACAGGATAGCCCAAAAAAAATATCAGGTAAATGTACAGTACTAATTTATTCATATAAGGGGTTCGATTTTACCTGGATAAACTCCCTTTGATAACTTAAAGGGCTTTTGCCGGTAATCCGTTTAAAGTATTTATGAAAGTTTGCAAAATTATTAAAGCCGCTTTCGTAACATAGCTGCTTTAGGGGCAGCCTGTTTTCTATAAGCAATTTACAAGCGTGCCCAACTTTAATCTCCAGCAAAAATTTAGAATACGTTTTGTGCGTGCGCGATTTAAAATACCGGCAAAATGAGTTTGGACTAACCCCAGCCAGTTCGGCCAGTTCGTCCATATGTATTTTATTTTTAAAGTTGGCCAATGAATACTCATAAATAACGTTGATGTTGTCATTTCTCGATTCCTCAACATTCGGGCTGAAGCCTATTGATGATAAGCTATCTGCCTGGTCGCATTCAGCAATGGCATTTAATACCTCTATCAGTAGTAATATTCTTTTTGCCCCTTCGGCCACAAGCAGCCTTCCCATAATCTCCGCAATGTTTTTTTTTGCTTTACCGGTAATTTGTATTCCACGCCTGGCTTTCTCTAAAACAGTTTTTATCATCGTGTTTTCCGGCAGCTGCAAAAAATCATTTCCCCAAAAATTTTCGCAAAAATGGGCTACCCTGATATCCACTTCGGCATTCTTATCCCGAGAAAAATACACATCATCAAACCGCCAGTAATGCGGCAAATAGGAGCCTACCATTACAATATCGCCGGTGTTAAACTGCCTTATGTTGTCGCCGATAAATTGGGTACCACTACCCTTTTCAAAGTGGATCAATTCCACTTCGGGGTGATAATGCCATTTGTTATTAACAGAAGGAACCAGGTCGCGCCGTACACTAAAGGACTGAGCAGGGCCAGAGGATACTTTTAGCAATTGTGGTTTCATTTAACTTAATTAGCCATTAACAATAATTGGGTTATTAATCTAAAGCGCCTGTTTTCATTTTGCCTGCCGGGTTAGTTGCCTGCGCATCTACTGCACCTTTAACCTCCAGCTTAATCACAGTTGCTATGCTATCTGCGGCCTTATCAGCTACATTTATAGTTATGCCATCATTATCTGCACTGGTTTTTAAACTATTGCCCCCAACAAGCATTTTTGCGCTCAGCACTTCATTTTTTAAACCTGGAATTACAAGCTTACCATCCGCAGGCCAGTTGAATACAGAAAAATACAGGGTTGTATTTTTACCATTGGGCTTAAGGGTGCAACGCCCCCAGCTTAGCGGTTGTAGGGGGCTTGCCTTGGTAGCGTATATCGCTTCGCCGTTTGCCTTCATCCATTCGCCCATTTTTTTTAAGCCAGTTATACTTTCGGGCGGAAACTCACCCTCGGCGGTGGGGCCAACGTTTAACAGGTAATTACCGCCTTTTGAGGCTATATCAATTAAGTTATGGATCAAAGTTTCGGGTGTTTTCCATTTATGATCAAAACTTTTATAACCCCAGGTACCGTTCATGGTCATGCAGGTTTCCCAATCTTTTCCGTCAAGTTCGCTAAGGTTTGGTATTTTTTGTTCGGGTGTTTTATAATCGCCTGCAAAATTGGGGCGCTTAAGCCGGTCGTTACTTATAATATTGGGTTGTAACTTTAATGCATCCTGCAACTTTTGGGCAAACTCATCCGTCATTCCCGTTGGTGTGTCCCACCACATTACAGCTACATCGCCATAGTTGGTAAGCAACTCTTTAACCTGTGGTACGGCCACTTTATCAATATATTGGGCCATAGTAGCCGATGTTTGCGCAGGGTCCCAATGGCCGCTGTTTTCTTTGGTATAGGCATCAATTTTAGTCGAATCGGGATTTGCCCAGCCCTCGCTGCTTATTTTGCGTGCTGCTGCGCCGCCGGGGTTGTTCCAGTCTTGCGCCTGCGAATAATAAAAGCCCAGCTTAACACCGTATTTGCGGCAAGCGGCGGCCAATGGTTTTAACACATCTTTGCCATAGGGTGTAGCATCGGCAATATTCCATTTACTGGCGTTTGATTTAAACATGGCAAAACCATCATGATGTTTGGCTGTTATTACTATGTATTTCATACCGGCCTCTTTAGCCAGCCTTACCCAGGCATCCGGGTCATATTTTACAGGATTAAACTTTTTAGCATACTGCTGATATTCGGCTACCGGAATTTTAGCCCTGTTCATGATCCACTCGCCGCCACGCGCCACCTCGTGGCCTTTGTACATACCGGCCAGCTGGGCATAATCGCCCCAATGAATGAACATACCGAAACGGGCTTCACGCCACCATTTCATACGTTCGTCGCGGGTAAGTTCTTTTTGAGCAAACACAGTTTGCATAAAAAACAGCAGTAGCAAACAAGCTATAAAAGGTTTTTTCATATTGGTTTACTTTTAGCGGGGTTACCGCTATGGTTTATAATGATTTGCAATTATGCTAATTGGTCATGAGCACGCGTTTATACCGCAATTACCCTAAGATACAAGCACAATGATGTTTGGTACCACATCGGCCTATAACAATCTACGAAAACGTTGTAGTGGAATCACATTTTGTCTTCCGGGCAGCCTACCTCAGAAACAGGCCTAAATTATTTACGGCGATAGGCCCGTTGGCTTTTTGTATAGTCAGTTTTACTTTCCAGGCTTTATTGGCTGGAAATTTTAAGATCTGTTTTTTTGCAACCACCCCACTCCCGCCGGCTAATAGTTTCCAGTCGCTGTTTACCAGCGCTTCAAACTTATAGGCTTTAATGTGTGGCCCCAGCGCCTCGCTGAATTGAATGGTGTTAATGTTAACCGGGCCTTCCATATCAATCTCAATGGTGGCCTTTGTTACGCTATCGCCAGCACACCAATAAGTACCTTTATCGCCGTCAATCGCTTTTTCGCCGCCAAATTCGCGCGAATTACCTTTAACGCTGCTGGTGTTTACCGGGCGGTTTAACGCCCGATTTAAACCAAACGTTTTATCGTAATTTGTTTTAACCGGCGAGGCGTCGATGTGCTTATTAGGAAACATACGGACTGTATTTGCCGCATAGCCAATATTTTTTATGGCCGTTTGTCCCAACCTATCTGCCAGCTGCGCCAGGTAAAGGCTTTGTATAGCCACAGGAACACCGTGCGAATCAAAGTTGCCCTCGGCCAAAACAGGGCTGCTGTCAAACAGCCGTGCCGTTTGTTCTCTTTTGCCAATACAGCCTATAGCCCAGTTTATCGCACCCGGCGGATTTTGGATGATATAGGTTTTGGCTACGCAATTCCAGGCTACGGCCCAGCCCATCGTCCAGCCGTGGCCCGAGCCTGCCACGCCACGGTTCATAAAATCGATGCCTCCATCTGGCACCGTGCAATTATCAACCAACAGGCCGGTGGCCCATCGCTGGTGGGGCTGTATGCGGCTACCTATGCCTTTAAAGGTACAATTAAGCAAAACGTTAGGGCCTGGAATTAATGATGATGTCCAAACAAAATAAGTATTACCACCTGTAATTTCACAGCGGTCGATGAGGTTTTCGCTCCCTTCCAAACTGAAATCCGTTGGTTTAGATGCGCCCAGGTTTGGGTAAGTATGTTTAACGATAACCTTTTCCATGGTTATCCTATTGCCTGCAAGCACGGTTGTATTCATTGTTTCTTCGCAAAACACATTTTTCACCCAGCAGTCGTCGCCGCCAACGCGTATGCCGGCATAAGGTGCGTGGCCATAATCAATTTCAAGAGGCGGGCATTGGATATGAATATTTTCAACGCCTACCTGCGTAACGCGCGACACAGGTTTCACTTTTGCGACTTCCGTACCCGGCGGGTTTAAAAACCTGGAATCATAGGAGTCGGCAAGTGGTACATCCACAGTTAATTTATTATTGACAATGCCTGTGATGATTTTTTTACTAATACCCCTTGCACCTGTTTTAATCCATGTTTGCGGTTTGCCTTCGCGGACCATATTATCCATTCCCATGAAATGCACCCAACTTTCGGTTATGGGCCTTTTAATAGCTATAGTATCGCCAATGGAAAATGCCGAGGCATCTGCCACAGTAAAGGTCATTGCGCCCGATGGAACATAGGTATCGGTAACTAAGATTTGGGCGGTGTTTGCTAAATCGTTGTCTAACCTTTCTGTTTTTCCTAATGGCACATCCTTGTTACCGCGCCCAATTACTATAGCAGTATGAGGGGCACCTATCATTTTAATTGTAGTTTTTCCGCTTCCCGCTCCCCGCAGTACTACTCCCGGCACCGACAGAATAATTGGGCCTGAACAAGTAAATACCCCAGGACTAAGCTCCACAGCGCCCCTGAAACCATTATTTAAGGGCATAGCCGCCACCTGGTTAATTGCCTCCTGAATTATTGGGGTATCATCGTCTACGCCAGATGGTTTTATGAAACGTTTTGCAGGTACAACCGGCAAAGCCACACCGCCTCCCCTGTAACCAGCGTGCGAAAAATCCATGATCTTATCGCCTGTCGGCGTGGTTTTATAAGCTAATTTTCCGCTGGCATCGCGATAAACCCACTGGCTCGTCCCCTTTTGCGCAAACGTGTTAACAGCAATTAACCAACATAGGATGAATGCAGTAATATTTTTCATCGGTATAATTAATTCTTTTGTGCTTAATGTTTGGCGTTATAACCCACTTCTGTTGCATCAAGAACATGTGCTTTGATGGGTACTGTGCTCAATTCATCCGCCCCCACGTCAAAAGGTGTGGTACGGGTCTGTCCATCCATATCAACGCTAACCGCTGGATAAGATACAGCAGCATGATCAATGGCCGGGCTGCCAGGTTGAATGTGATAAATACCCGAAGCCGTTTTAACCAGCTTAGGATCAATTATTTTATAACCTTCGGTTGGTATACTACCGGCATCCTTTACATTGTACAACATATTGCCTGCCCAAAGCGGATTGGTATAAGGCCCTGAAATTGCGGCCGCAGATCCCCCGCCCTGGATAATATTATTGACCACCGTAACATAGGTGGCGCCCATTCCGTTTTTGCGTTCTGTTTGAATAATATTTCCCTTGTTGTTAATCAGCGTGTTAAATCCAATCAGTATCCTGTCGGGCCGGTCATGGGCAGTTAACTGGGCACCATCGGCTACTTCTCCGTCGCCATTACCGATTACTATGGCCGAACTGCAATTTTCAAAATAGTTACTGTAAATGAGGTGGTCATCGCCAAAAATGCGAAGCCCCGGCGTGTTGAAGAAATAATTGCCGTAAACCAAACTTTTGTTGCCATGGCGTAAAGTAAACTGGGCCGGGCAATCGCGAACAGTATTATACCGCAGGGTTACCGCCGATGCTTTAACCGAGATCAATTCATTCTCGCCCTGGCACCTTTCAAATAAATTATACTCAACAATACTGTTGCTTGACGATAAGCTAAAACCGCTTAAGCCAAACTGAAGCGCTTCGGCACCGTTTTTACCACCCTGGCTGGCAAAATTGTTAAAATAGTTATGATGAATATGCAATCTTTCAGCAATTTGCTTCCCCTCGCCACGGATAGCGAGAAACCGCCCCATGGCATTTTTATTTTGAAAGGTGTTATAATCAATTTCCTGGTCGCTGCCGGCAACACTTAGTTCTTCCCCATCGCCCGGGGTTTCAAAAAGGTTTTGCGTAAAACGGCAAAAGCTTGTACCTATTCCCGTTTTAGCGCGACCGGCAGCATGTGTAAATTTAAAACCTCGTATAACAATATAAGCTGCCGGGCTCACCAGGCTAAAGCCGCCGCTTCCTGTAATTTCTGCCTTGCCTAAGTGTTGCGCGGCAACGGTAATCGGTTTGGTTTGGCTGCCTTTGTTATTAACAATGATATCTTCGGTTGTTGTATAAACTCCATCGGTCAATAAAATAATGTCACCAGGTTTGGCCATATTAATAGCCTTTTGTAAACCGGCGATTGACGATACAGTGATGGTATTTGCTAAAAGCGCTTTGG
>Ga0075366_10000516_pt1 | contig 17834 bp, 16 predicted proteins | sample EndMethybrTD3031_FD_72351 | JGI IMG/M metagenome (GOLD analysis project Ga0075366, IMG submission 72351) | Populus endosphere microbial communities from Tennessee, USA - Endosphere MetaG P. TD hybrid TD303-1 | ecosystem: Host-associated > Plants > Roots > Endosphere | place: USA: Tennessee...
GCCGCGAGCACCGCGAGCACCGTGAGCACCGTGAGCACCCCGAGCACCCTTAGCACCCTTAGCACCCTTAGCACCCTTAGCACCTTTAGCACCTTTAGCACCTTTTCAGCACCGCTCCCACGTCAGCGTATGCCTCACGATGTCGCCGTTCTTGCGTACGTCCGCGCTCAACACCAGCCGCTCGCCCTCGAAGCGCATCCGCCGATGCTGCTGCCCGCCGACCCAGGCCGGATTCAGCGACCCCTGCACGTGGTGCACGATGCTCGCGCCGTCGGGCGCGACGTCGTACGTTCCGAAGTACGCGATGTAGCCGAGATACGCGGCGCGGACCTGCTGCGCGCCCCCCTCGCCGAGCTCGACGCGCGCGCGGCCGGGGCGCATCACCTGGCCCGACATGTTGCCCTGCGCGTCGTAGTCGAGCCGCCCGACCGCGTCCCCGTACGGTTTGCCTCGCCGGCCGCCGTCCTCGTCCGTCTCGTACGACACCAGCCGCCAGGTGCCGATCAGCCGTTCCTTCATCGGCCGACCCACGCCGCGTACAGCTCGGGACGCCGGTGCCGCATGAAGAGCTGCCGCGCGTGCGAGCGCGCGTTCGCCGCCAGGTCGACGTCGGCGTAGAGGATCGCGTCGCGCATCGACGGCGCGCGCGCGATCACCTGTCCGTCGGGCGAGCAGACGAACGACTCCCCCGCGAACGTCAGGCACTCTTCCTTGCCGACGCGATTGGCGAGCGCGACGTAGTAGCCGTTCTGGAACGCGGCCACGCGCATCTCGGCTTCGTAGAGTCCCTCTGGCCACTCGCCCACCGATCCCGCCTGCGGCACGACGACGACGTCGGCCCCGGCCACCGCGAGCGCGCGCATGTATTCGGGATAGTGGCGGTCGTAGCAGATCGCCACGCCGACGCGTCCGGCCCGCGTGTCGTAGACCGGCGCGCCGGTATCTCCCGGCGTGTAGTAGCCCTGTTCGTGGAAGCAGGCGTACTCGGTGATGTGAATCATGCGGGTACGGCCGAGCAGCCGGCCGTCCGCGTCGATCACGGGCGAGGAGTCGTAGGCGTGAATGCCGTCGCGCTCGTACAGATTGAGGACGACGACCATCCCGTGACGCCTCGCGCGCTCGGCGAATGCGTCGGTGATCGGGCCGGGCACGGATTCGGCGAGCCGGTGGGGATCGCCGTCAGCGGGATTCTGCGGATAGAACCGTTCGAACGCGAGCTCGGCGAACACCGCGAGGGCCGCGCCGTTGCGCGCGGCCTCGTCGACGGCCGCGAGCCCGCGGCGGATGTTGTCCTGTTTGTCGGGTGATGCGTACTGCTGGATCAGCGCTATCTTCACCCGCGAATTCTAACGCACCCCACAGGCGCCTACGCCACTTCCCAGCGCCGCGCGAAGAGGCGCGCGAGGGTCAGCAGCACGGCGGCAATCGCCGCGAGCACCAGCACCTGCGGCCACAGCTCCCAGACCGGCGCGTCGCGCCAGAAGACCTTGAGGTAGCCGTCCAGCGCCCACGCGTTGAACGTCACCAGTCCCACCTTCTGCATCGTCTCGCTCATCAGGAAGCGCGGGAACATGCTGCCGCCCAGCGCGGACATGGTGAGGATGAGAATCGTCGAGAAGCCGGACAGCTGCGCGCGCGTGCGCGCCAGCGTGGCCAGCGTGAGCCCGAAGGCCGACGCGGCGCTCGCGGTGAAGACGGTCATGACGAGGAAGCCGGGCACGTGGTGGAACAGATCGACGCCGAAGGCCAGCCGTCCCCAGAGGAACATCACCGAGAGCTGGAGGCACCCGAGCAGCGCGATGAAGATCCACTTCGCCGCGAGCAGCCCGCCCATGCCGACGCGGGTCGAGAGGACGCGATCGAGCGTGCCGGTGTCCATCTCGTCGAGCAGCGATCCGCTCGCCCCGGTCACCGAGAACAGCAGGAACATCACGCCGATCCCCGCGGCATAGAACGAGATGAGGTTGTCGCCGTCGCTCTTCCCCTGACGCATCACGTCGACGGTGTCGACGCCGATGCCGAACGTCCCGGCGCCGCCGGCCGACGCGCCGCCGGCCGCGCCCTCCGTCTTCAGCCGCGGCAGCCACTGCGACACCGCGGCCTGCTGCTGCGGCGTGAGCGCGCCGGCGTACTTCTCGAACTGCTTCATCCCGCCCTGCATCATCAGATCGGGCGCCGCCGTCATCGTCACCTTCTGCAGCAGGCCGCTGACCATTTGCGGGGCGATCGGATCCGAGACGTCCGCCAGCAGCTTGATGCGGACCGCCGGCGATGACGGGCCGAACGCGGCCGCTCCTTCGCTCAGGCCCTTCGGCAGCACGATGGCGACCGGAATGTCGCCGTCGCGCACGATCTTTTCGGCGGCGGCCGCGTCCAGGGCCGCGCCCTTCCCTTCCGGATCCACCGTCGTGGACACGCGCAGCGACTTCTCCTGGCGCAGTCCCTCGACGAGGCGGCGGCTGAAGTCGCTCCCGTCCTCGTCCACGACGGCGACGCGAATGGACGCGGTGGTGCGCCGTCCCTGGTTGCCGAAGACGCTGGCGAAGATGGAGAAGAAGATGATGGGCAGGAGGAACGTCAGCGCCTGCGCGACGCGGTCGCGCCTGAGATTCGTCCAGCTCACCCGCAGCAGCGTGCCGATCATTCGCGTAGCTCCCTTCCGGTCAGGTGGATGAACACCGATTGCAGGCTCGGACTGCGGACCTCGACGTCCTGCACCTCGCGGCCGCCGGCGCTCACGGCCGCAAGCAGCGCCGGGAGATCGCGCGCGACGTCGGTCACGCGCGCGCGCAGCAGCCGCGGATCCTCGCCGTCGGTTTCCGCGCCGGCCGGCGGCGACGCCACCGGCGCGTCGAGGCGCAGCGTGACGATGCGGTGCCTGCCGACGGTCTGCTCGACCAGCTCGGCGAGCGTGCCGGCCGCGATCGCGCGGCCGTGATCGATGATGACGGTGCGCGAGCAGCGCGCTTCCGCCTCCTCGAGATGGTGGGTCGTGAGCAGCAGCGAGACCCCCTGCCGCGTCAGCTCGGCGAGCATGTCGTAGATCCGGTCGCGGCTCTGCGGATCCACGCCGACGGTCGGCTCGTCGAGCAGCACGACCTTCGGCCAGTGGATGACGCCGCACCCGATGTTGAGCCGGCGCTTCATGCCGCCGGAAAATCCCTTGATCGGCTCGTCGGCCCGGTCCTCGAGCGCGGTCGCCTTGAGCGCCCAGGCGACGTGCTCGGCCACGTCGCGCGGGGGCACGCCCTGCAGCCGCGCGAACGCGGCCAGGTTCTCGCGCGCCGTCAGCGACGGATAGACCGCGATCTCCTGCGGGACGATGCCGAGCTCGGGCGCGGTCGTGCGGCCGGAGAGCGGCCGGCCGAACAGCCGGATCTCCCCCTGGTCGAGCTGGACGCGCGCCGCGATCGCCCTGATGAGCGTGGTCTTGCCCGCGCCGTTGGGCCCGAGCAGCGCCAGCAGCTCTCCTTCACGCAGCGTCAGCGACGCGCCGTCGAGTGCGACGACCTTGCCGAACGCCTTGCGCGCGCCGGTGACCGTGAGCACGTCTGAGTGATTCGCCATGTCGTCGAGAGAATACGGAGGTCGCCGCCGCCGCAGCGGGGCGCTCCGGCGAGCGGCGGTTGGACAGCGGTAACTGACGGCGCAGCCCCGGTCAGCGCAGCGTGCCGTCCCCTCGGGGCTTCAGGCGCTCGCGCGCGAGGCCGTCGGGATACGACACCATCAGGTTGTACTGCTCGACGAGATGGTTGTACTCGGCGATGGCCTGCTGGTAGGTCGCCAGGCGCGCGTTGAAGGCATCGACGGCCGACTGGCTGGTGCGATCGAGCGATTCGCGATCGGTGTGAAGCGCACGCCCATCGGCTTCGAGCGTCGTGTGCTTCCGCTTGAGCGTCTCGAGCGCCGCGTCGCGCTCGTCGTCGGTCGAGACGATCCCCTTGAAGGCGCCGAGCTCCGCCAGATGGCGCAGCTGGCTCTGGAAGACCGGACCGTGGCCGGTGTCCTGCTGCCAGACGGCCATGTGCACCATCTCGTGGCAGAGCGCGCGCCGCCGTGTGTCCGCATCCCGCTCGACGGATGGATTGAGGAGGATCTGCGTGCCGTCGGTCAGGCCGAGGACGTTGAAGTTCTCGGCAATCATCTCGCCGAGATCGGCGAGCCCGCTCTCCCATCGCACCGACGCCGCGGCGGGAAGGATGTTCTTGAAGTAGTCGAGATTGAGCTGCTCGTACTCGCTCGCCAGGTCCGGATCGGACGGCATCCCGCGGTTGCGATCGAACAGCTGCGCCGATCGCGCTTCGTCGGGCGGCGCCGGCGCCGCCGGCGGCAGGACCGTCCGGTCGGCGGGCGGCGAAGACGACGAGGCGGGCCCTCCGCCCGCCACGGGACGCGCGATGGCGTACGACGCGGAATCCTGCTGGCGGAGCGAGGCGTACATGAACGCGAACCCCACCACCAGTCCCGACAGCGCGACCACGATCACGGTGTTGCGCACGGGGGTCCCTGCGAGTATACCGGCTAAATCCGGCCGCCGTCGTCTAAACGCCATGCGCGTGATCCTCGTGGCCGCGGCGCTCGCCGCGGTCCAGGCGGCCCCGCCGCAGCGGCCCGTCATCCGGTCCGGCGTCACCTACGTGTCGACCGATCTCGTCGTCCGCGACGAGCGCGGTCAGTTCGTCGCGGACCTGCGCGCGCAGGACTTCGACGTGTACGAGGACGGCGTCAAGCAGGACGTCGCGGCGTTCTCGCTGACACATGGCGGCCGTCTCATCGCCGACACCTCCTCGGCCTCCGCCGCCGCCGCGGCCGGCGGACTGCTGCTTCCCCCGCCGCGGCCGCCGAGCGACGCCTCGGGCAGGGTCTTCCTGATCTTCGTGGACGACCTCCACATGGACTTCGACAACACGGGCCGCATTCGCGCCCTGTTCAAGCAGATCGCCACCGAGCTCGTCCACGACGGCGATCTGTTCGGCCTCGTCTCGACGGGCCCCTCGTCGCTCGCCATCCAGATGACCTACGACCGCAGGCGGCTGGACGAGGCGATCTCCCGGATCGCGGGCGCCGGACTGAAGCCCGACGACATCATCACGACGCCGAGCGGGGCACAAGGGCCTGCCGAAGTACGCTACCGCGCGCACGTCGCCTTCTCCTCCGCGTACGAGATCCTGCAGCAGCTGCAGCAGGTGCACAACCGCCGCAAGGCGTTCATCTACGTGAGCAACGGCTACGACTTCGACCCCTTCGCGCAATCCCGCGCGAAGGCCGCGGCGGACGGGCGGCCCGCGACGGGCGATCCCGGCGAGGTGCCCGACGCCAATCCGTTCGGCAAGACCGGCAACACGTTCGCCGCCGCGGATCTCGTGTCGGAGCTGGCGGAGCTGACCCGTGCGGCGACGCGCGCGAACGCCACCATCTACACGATCGATCCGCGCGGACTGGTCGCCGGGCCGGCGATCGACCAGACGAGAATGGACGGGCGCGACTGGATGGATCACGTCCGCGAGACCCAGAGCAGCCTGCGCACGATCGCGGAGTTGACCGGTGGATTCGCGGTCGTGAACAGAAACGGCTTCGGCGCGGCGCTGAAACGGATCGACGCCGAGACCAGCGACTACTACGTGATCGGCTACTACTCGAGCAACGCGGATCCGCTCAAGAAGCGCCGCGCCATCGAGATCAAGGTCAAGCCGGCGCCGAAGCGCAAGACGGACAAGTATCAGCTGACCTACAAGACGTCCTATGCGCTGCAGCCGCGGTAGCTGACAGGAATCCACTCCACAACGTGTTGGCCGTTCCTTGGGAGTTGTGAAGTTGCGAAGTTGAGGCCGGTCTCCTACCGCCGATCCTTCTCCCGCGTCACCTGCCGCATCGCCTTGGCGCCGATCTTCCCGATCCGCTTCGTCTCGAGGCGGCCGCGCTCGTCCTGTTTCTGCGCCTGGTACTCCTGCTCGTGCTGGAGCTTGCGATAGCTCTCGAGGCGCGCCTCCGGCAGCAGGCCGGCGGCGACCGCGGCGACGACGGCGCAGCCCGGCTCACCCGCGTGGCGGCAGTCGCGGAAGCGGCAGCCCTCGGCGATCGACTCGATGTCGGCGAAAGCGCCGGCGACCGGCTCGGCGACGTCCCAGAGCTGGAGCTCGCGCATGCCCGGGGTGTCGATGAGGATCCCGCCGCCGGGCACGACCAGCAGCTGGCGCCCGGTCGTCGTGTGGCGGCCGCGGCTGTCGGATTCGCGCACGTCGTGCGTGCGCAGGCGCGCTTCGCCGAGCAGCGCGTTGGCGATCGACGACTTGCCGACGCCCGACATCCCGAGCAGCGCCGCGGTCCGCCCGCGCGCCAGGTACGCGCGGACGCGGTCCATCGCGTCGTGCCGCGTCGCCGAAATCGCGTGGACGGGCACGCCCTGCGCCAGATCCTCGACCTCGCGCACCATCGCCTCGGCGTCTTCGACGAGGTCCGCCTTGTTCAGCAGGATCACCGGCGACGCGCCGCTCTCCCAGGCGGTCACCAGGTAGCGTTCGATCCGCCGCGGGTTGAAGTCGCCGTCGAGGCCGGAGACGAGGAACACGACGTCGATGTTGGCCGCGACGACCTGCTCCTCGGTGACGTCGCCGGCGGCGCGCCGCGAGAACCGCGACACGCGCGGCAGGACGGCGTGAATGCGGGCGTCGCCGCCGCCGGCCGGTGTCTCGAGCAGCACCCAGTCGCCGACGGCCGGAAAATCCGCGCGTCCGGTCGCGGCATGACGGAGCCGTCCGGCGACGCGCGCCAGGCGCTCCCCGCTGGCGCTGAGCACGCGGTAGATGTGCGTGTGCTCGAGCGCGACGCGCGCCGGTTCCAGGCCAGGCTTGTCGCCAGCCGGATCGAGCGGTGCGCGGGCCGCGTCGAATGCCGCGGCGAAATGCGCGTTCCAGCCGAGATCGTCGAGGGTGAGCGGATCCACGTGCAGGGACATCCTACTCCCCTCGCCCATCGCCGGGTCTGAAGACCCGGCCTGCGGGATGAAGACCCGGCCTGCGAAGGACACACGTAGGCCGGACCTTCAGGTCCGGCACGTCCTCCCGGCGCCTACACCCTCAGCCAGCTGCGGAGGACTTCCGCCACGCTCCAGGCCTGCGCGACGCAGCCGCGCGGGAGGAACGGCGAGTCGGCGTCGAAGACCTCGCTGATCTGCCCGACGCACGCCTCGTCGAGATGCCGGTCGAACGCCGACAGCAGGTCGCGCAGCTCCTGCCGGTCCGTGTCCGGGAGCTTGAGCGCCGCGTCCACGTACGGCCCGATCAGCCATGCCCAGACCGTGCCCTGGTGGTAGGCGGCGTCGCGCGCGCGCAGGTCGCCGTAGTAGCGCGCCTTGTAGTCGGGCTCTCCCGGGGCAAGCGATCGCAGACCGCACGGCGTCAGCAGCCGCTCGCGAACGACGCGCATCACCGGCTCCCACCGGCCGCGATCGAGAATCGGGTGCGGCAGCGAGACCGCCAGGACCTGGTTCGGACGGCACGACGGATCGTCGCCGTGCTCGCCGTCGACGACGTCGTAGAGATGGCCGCCCTGCTCGTACCAGAAACGGCGGTTGAACGACTCGTGGGCGCGCCGCGCATGCTCCGCCAGATCGAGTCCCTCCGCCCCGCCGTACTGGCCCGTCCACCCCTGCGCGAGGCAGAGCGCGTTGTACCAGAGCGCGTTCAGCTCCACCGCCTTGCCGCGCCGCGGCGTCACCACCCAGTCGCCGACCTTCGCGTCCATCCACGTGAGCTGGTAGCCGTCCGCCCCCTGGGTGAACAATCCGTCGGCGGGATCGATGCGGATGCCGAACCGCGTGCCGGCGAGATGGTGCCTGATGATGTCGAGCAGCACCGGCAGCAGCTTGCGCAGCGTCTCGTCGTCGCCCGTCGCAATCGTGTAGCGCTCGACGGCGTGGAAGAACCACAGCGACGCGTCCGCGGTGTGGTACAGCCCTTCGCGCTGCCCGTCGGGAAACATGTTGGGGATCAGGCCGTCGCGCACGTAGTGCGCGAACGTGCGGAGGATGTAGCCCGCCTCGCGGAAGCGATGCGTGCAGAGCGTCAGCCCTTCGAGGCTGATCATCGTGTCGCGGCCCCAGTCGGTGAACCAGTGATAGCCGGCGATGACCGTCCGGACTTCGTCGCCCTGCGCCTTCGCGCGCGCGGCTTCTTCCACGCGGCCCGCAGGCTTGATGATGAACTGCTCCGCCGCCAGCACCAGCTCGCTCGCAAACGTGTCCTCGGCGGGCACGCCCGAGATCGCCAGCAGCCGCCGGCGCCGGTCGCGCTCCGCCCCGTCGGCCTCCGGCGGCGCGAGCGCGACGACGGTGTCCCAGGGCTCGGCCGACGCGACGAGCGAGACGCTCTGGCCGACGGCGGCGTCGGCGCGGAAGTAGCCGGGGCTCCACAGCGATCCGATCCACTCGTAGCCGCGGTCCTCCTCCATCTTGTAGGGAACCGAGCTGATGCCTTTCTCGTCGAGCGTCAGCGCCGCGCGCTCGCCGAACAGCATCATGCGCAGCACCGGCAGGTCCGGGCCCGCCGACAGCTCGTAGCGGCCGCCCGTCGCGGCGATCGTGTAGGCCTGGGCGAGGGTCTGATCCACCCGCATCTCGTAGCCGCGGTACTGCACCGACGGGCGCAGGTTGAAGCGGACCGTCCCCTGACCTTCCAGGACGGTATAGGTGAGGTGCACCGTGTTCTGCGAGTGCGGCATCAGGATCCGCTTCTCGATCGTGAAGCCGTCGATCCGGTAGATCCAGACGGGAAGGCCCAGCTCGAGGCGGAACTCGACGAGATGCTCGCGGCGATCGGCGGCATTCGGTCCGGCGACTTCGTCTTCGTCGCCGAGCCAGATGACTCCCCGCCCGGGCAGGCGCACGCGTTCGAGCAGGTGGTTCAGCATGACCAGCCGCCCGCGCGGCGCCGGCAGCGACGCCACCAGCAGTCCGTGATAGCGGCGTGTCATCACGCCCGCCACGGTGCCCGCGGCGTAGCCGCCGAGACCGTTGGTCACCAGCCACTCGCGGCGCGGCGGCCGCTCGCCGGCGCTGACGGTGTCGTCCACGCGGTCGCGCGGGTGATCGATGCGTCGAACGAGATCCATCACAGCGAGTCCTGTCGGGGTTCCGGTACGAAGAACAGCGCGCAGCCGCCCGGAATCGTCCACGGCGCGTCGGGCTTCAGCGGCGGTGTGCCCTGTCCGCCGTACTCGGGTGACTCGCTGCTCCACCGGAGGCGCCAGCGGTGGCCGTACGGCGGCGCGATCAGCGGCTCGCGCGCGGGCGTGAAATCGAGATCGCAGCCGAGATTGACGACGAGCAGCCGATCGCCGCGGTCCGCATCGATGTAGCGCAGCAGGAACGCGTCGTCGCCGAGCACGGCGCCCTCCGGCCGGTAGCGCCCTGCGCGCGCGAGCACGGCGTCGCTCCGCCGGATGGCGAGCAGGTCCACGTGCAGCGCGTAGGCTTCGCGATGCGACTCGCGCTCGGTGAAATCCAGCTTGCACGTCTCGAACGTGCGCTCGTCCCCCGGGTCCGCCAGCGACTGCACGACGCGCTCGTCGCTCAGGCTCGGAAACTGCGAGAGGAACTCGACGCGCCCCTTCCGCACGGCGCCCCCGAGATCGCCGCCGTGGTCGGCGAAGAAGAGGAACGGCCGCGACGACGCGAATTCCTGTCCCTGGAAGAGCATCGGCGTCGACGGCCCGAGCAGCAGCCAGGCCGTCATCGCGCGATACTGCGCGGGACCCGACAACTGGTGCATCCGCCGCCCGAAAGCGGAATTGGCGACCTGATCGTGGTTCTCGAGATAGCTGATGAATGCCTGCGGCAGGAGATCGAGCGCCGGCGTGCCACGGCGCTTGTCCTGCCACGTGTACCACTGTCCCTGGTACAGATAGCCCCACCGCGCCGCAGACATCAGCTCCTGGGCCGACCCGGTGTAATCGCGATAGTAGGCTTCGCGCCGCCCGGTGAGCGCGACCGCCGCCGCATGATGCGCGTCGTCGTTCCACAGCGCATCTGCGCCGAATCCCCGCTGGGACTGCGGCCGCACGATCCATGTCTCCTGCGGCTCGTTCTCCGCCGTGATCAGGATCGGCCTTGCCCCGGCCGCGGCACGCGCGGCGCTGACGAACGACGCGATGACGTGCGTCGCCGACGCGTCCTTGACGTCCTGCGTGGCGTCGAGCCTCAGGCCGTCGAAGTGGTATTCGTCGATCCAGTAGCCCGCGTTCTGCACGAAGTACTCGCGCGCCTGCGGCGGACCCTCGAAGTTGATCGCGCGTCCCCAGTCGTTCGTGTACTTGTCGGTGAAGTACTCCGGAGAGAATTCCGCCAGGTAGTTGCCGTCCGGGCCGAGATGGTTGTAGACGACGTCGAGGATGACGCCGAGTCCCGCCGCGTGCGCGCGATCGACGAACGCGCGCAGATCGTCGGGCGTGCCGTACATGTGCGCGGGCGCGTAGAGATCGACGCCGTCGTAGCCCCAGCCGAACCGTCCGGGAAAGTCGCCGATCGGCATCATCTCGACGATGGTGATCCCGATCCGCGCGAGCTCGTCGAGCTGTTCGGCCGCGGCGCGCCACGTCCCTTCGCGCGTGAACGTGCCGACGTGCAACTCGTAGACGACCTGCCCCTCGTTCGTCAGGCCCTTCCAGCGGGCGTCGGTCCAGGCAAAGGCCCGCGGGTCGACGTAGGCCGACGGCTCGTGCGGACCGCCGGGCTGCCAGCGCGACGCCGGATCGGGCCGCAGGCGGTCGCCATCGAGCCTGAACCAGTAGCGCCCGCCCGGACGCGCGTCCGGATCGAAGATCCGGAAATGGCCGTCGGGCTCGCGCGTCATCGGCCGCACGCGCTCACCCGCGCCGTCCCCGGGAATCACGAGATCGACCGTCCCGCATGCCGGCGCCCAGACCCGTACGTCCGCGCCTCCGCCATCCTGCATCTCCGCGCCGACGGTCAGTCGGCGCGCTACCGCTGTGTTGTGCATCAGTGTCGCTTCCAGCTACCAGCTACCAGCTTCCGGCTTCCGGCTATCGGCTTCCAGCTATCGGCTTCCGGCTATCGGCTTCCAGCTGTCGGCTTCCGGCTGTCGGCTTCCGGCCATTGGCTTCCAGCTTTTCCAGCGGCGAGGAACCTATCGCCAACTGCGAGCGGTCCTGCCTGCCAGGTTCGCGATCTCGGCGGCCAGTACGGACGGCTCGACGGGCTTCGGCAGATCGCGCTTCACGGCCGCCAGCATCTGTCCCACCGGGTCGTCGGTTCGCGCGAGCGAAGTCAGCGCGAGCGCCGGAATCCGTCCGCCGCGATCCGCTTCGAGCGAGAGTACCTTCCCGACCAGGGCGTAGGCGTCGCGTCCTGGCGATGCCGTGTCGCTGACGAGCACATCGGGCCGCCACGCCTCGAGCGCTTCCAGCGCCTCGTCCACAGAGCCGGCCGCGCGGACCGACGCGCCGCGTCCGCGCAGGACGACGCTGAGCAGCTCGCGCGCGTCGCGATCGCGATCGACCAGGAGTACGCGAACGCCGTCGAGCAGCGCCTCGGGGCCTGGCCGCTCGATCGGACGCGCCGGCGGCGGCTCGGCCTGATCTTCCGGGTGCATCGGGAGCCGCACCGTGAAGACCGCCCCGCCGCCGGGATCGTTGCTGACCCGGATATCCCCGCCATGGCGCTCGACCAGCTCGCGTACGAGCGACAATCCGACGCCGAGTCCGCCCGCGCCGCGCGTGGGCGAGGAATCGGCCTGCGTGAAGCGATCGAAGATGTGCGGGAGGAAATCGCTCGCCACGCCCGGTCCCGTGTCGCGGACCGTGACGCAGACCATGTCGTTGGTTTCGAGCGTGACGTAGACGTCGCCGCCGCGCGGCGTGAACTTGATGGCGTTGGCGAGCAGATGCCACACGACCTGCCGCAGCCGGTTGGCGTCGCCCCGGACGGACGGCTGCCCGGGCGCCTGACTGACGTGAACCGTGACGTCCTTCGCCAGCGCCGCGGTGCGCACCTGCGACAGCGCGTCGTCGACGACCGGCTTCAGCGGCAGGATTGCGGTGTCGAGCCTGAGGCGTCCCGTGAGCGCGCTCGACACGTCGAGCAGGTCGGCGGTGAGCTGCGCCTGCAGCCGCACGTTCCGCTCGATCGCCTCGAGGCCGCGCGCGCTGGTGCGATCGTCGAGCTTCCCGGAGCGCACGAGGTGCAGCCACCCGAGGCACGCGTTCAGCGGCGTGCGCAGCTCGTGCGAGATGGTGCCGAGGAACTCGTCCTTCGTCCGGCTCGCCGCTTCCGCTTCGCGGCGCGCGGCCTCGGCGTCTCCGGCGGCGTCCTCGGCGACGCGGCGGGACAGGCGCAGCTCCGTCACGAGCGCCGTCAGCAGCAGGCCCTCCATGACGAACAGCGCGAGGTGCATGTGCACGGCCACGTTCGATCCGAGGGACACCCCCGTCGCGGCGAGCAGCGCCCCGACCACGGTCACCGCGAGCGCGCTGATCGTTCCCGCGAACCACGCGGCGCCGAGCACCGTGATGCTCATGAGCAGGAACAGACCGCCTTCGTCGACGACGGCGGGCGACGTGCGCGACGCGAGATAGGCGATCGTGACCGCCGTCAGCGCCACGAAGTGGCGCACCGGGACGGGGATGGCGGGAAACGGATACGGGCCGGCGGGTCTCATGTCGGCGGACGCTCCCGGGCGGCGACGAGGGGTTCGGCGGCCTCCGCGACCGCTTCGGCGAGCGTGGACGCGGCCGGCTGCACCGCCGCGCCAATCACCTCGTCGATGAGGCCGTACTCCTTCGCCTTCCAGGCGTCGAGATAGAAATCCACCCGGCGCGTGTCGCGGATGATCTGCTTCAGCGGCCGCCCCGAGCGCGCCGACATGATCTGGTAGATCTGGCCCTGCATCTGCTTGAGGCGATCGAGATGCTGCGCCGCGGCGGTGGTCGACTGCCAGCCGGCCCACTTCGCCGGCTCGTGAATCATGATCCACGAGTGGGGAAAGGAGAACCGCTTCCCCGGGCTGGCCGCCTGCAGCACGACGGATCCCATCGAGTACGCCATCCCCTGCACGATGATCGAGATCTCGATGCCGCTGTCCACGATCTCCTGGATGGCGTCGTGCAGCGCCAGCCCGTCGGTCACGTTGCCGCCGGCGCTGTTGATGTAGAGCTTGATCGGGCGCTGGCTGCCGTGGGCGAGCTCACGCAGGCGTTCGATCGTCGCTCTGGCGGAGTCCTTTTCGATGTCGCCGATGAGGTAGACGTCGCGCAGACGCTCCGACTGCTGCTCTTTCTTGAGCAGATCCCTGACTGCGTCCACCAGGTCGGCCAGCAGATCGTCGTCGATCGCACTCATGCATGACGGGCTATTTCATGCTGCGTGCCGACTCCATGGACCGACTATGGACGAGCTGGATGCGCGGATCGGTTCGCCACCGGCACGACGAACTTCTCGGCGGTGAGCGTCTCGGAGAAGCTCACCACCTTCACGTCGACGAGACCCGCGTCCTGACCGGCGCGCATCATCTCGGCCTCGGTCAGATCCTTCGATCCCTTCGGCCGCAGCGTCCACAGCACGCCCGCGGCTTTCATGCGCGGCACGAGCGGCGGGAGCCGCCGCAGATCCTCGCGCCGGCGAAACAGCGCGAAGACGAAATCCGCCTGCGCCGCGCCCGACGTCCTGATTTTCGCCCCCGCGCCCCGCAGTTCCTTCATGAAGACGGCATCGTCCTCGATGCCCAGGAGCAGCACGTCGGCGTCCTTCTTTATGCCGAGCTTTTCCACACGCGAGCGCGTGCTGACGAATTCTTCTCTCTTCGGCTTCTTCATTTGGCGACGTGGGCCTGCAGCCCGCCGATGTACGCGTCCATGGTCGCGTGATGGCCGAACACGAATCGCGACATGAACCGGAAGATGACGTTGTAGACCTCGCCGTCCTCGGTGATCGTCAGATCCGATCCGCCGGGCGCGGGCACAATCCGGTAGGTCCACGTGCCACCGAACGGGAGCTCGGTGCTGTCGATGCGGGCGACGAGCAGCGACGGCGGCTCCATCCGCTCGAAGCGCATGGGAATCCTGTTGCCGTCGGCGTCTTCGATCCAGGCAGGCATGCCGCCCTTGTCGGGCAGCCGCTCGAGGCTCTTCAGTCCCGCGCGCCATGACGCGTACCGCGACACGTCAGCAATGAGCGCATACAGCGCCTCGGGCGGCAGGGCGACGCGCGCCGTCCGCGAGACCGTGTGCTGCTTCGGCAGCATCGCGCCTACGATGGCGACTACGAGCGCCAGTAGTACGACGGCGGCGACGATGTAGATGATCCAGCGCATCTTCTCCTCTCCTCGCGTTCCGCCTGAAGGCGGAAGCCACAGACACACACGTGTGGTTTCCGCCTTCAGGCGGAAGTCCCTTTCAGGCGGAATCGCGTTCGCGACCCGCGACCCGCTCTCCTCCCGACATCTCCTGTCCCGCGTGGGCGAGGAGCCCGAGTCCTTCGATCGCGTGCGCGCGCTCCTCGTCGGTCAGCCGTCCGACCAGCGCCTCGACGCGCGAGGCGTCGAGCACCGACGTCGCCTCGCGGACGCGGACGCCGGCGGTCGTCAGGCGCACGTGCACGCGGCGTCGGTCCTTGGCGTCCTTCAGGCGGACGACGTAGCCCTTGCGCTCGAGGCGATCGACGGCGATCGACATCGTCGCGGGGGTGACGCCCATGTGGCCGGCGAGCGCCATGACGGTCGTCGGCTCGAGCTCGTCGAGGTGATCGAGGATGCTCGCCTGGTGCCGGCTGAGGAGCCGCTGCGACTGCGGATCGCGCACGTGGCGCGTGTGGCAGGCGAAGTAGATCCGGGGATAGAGGGTCATCACCGCGGTCATGGCCTCGCCGATCGTGGCCTTTTTCATTTGCTTAGTCAAAACAATATATTTTCACGTAAGTTATTGCAAACCCACAGGCTGGTCCTCTCGTCCAATTGTCCGATTTCACGCGGTTGCATTGCGGAGGCCGACTGACCGGATGTGGGACGCCAGCATTCCACGAGCGGTCACGATCGAGGAGGGGGCCTTTCAGCGGATCGACCGGAACATCAAGATTTGCCAGCACTTTCACGGATCAGTCCGCTGGCACTGCCTTTTGCTTAGCACCTGATATGGTTGATATCGCCCGTCCGTCGCAGGCCAAGAAAAAGCGGGTTCGCCGCATCATCTATGGCGCCCTTGCCGTCATCGTCGTCGGCGGCATTTCGCTCGGCGTCTCCAAGCTCAAGCCGGCCGCGCCCACCGTGGATCGCGCGGTCGTCTGGATCGACTCGGTCAAGCGCGGTCCGATGCTCCGGCAGGTGCGCGGGTCCGGCACGCTGGTCCCCGAGGACATCCGGTGGATCACGCAGCAGACGCAAGGCCGCGTCGAGCGCATCGTTCTCCGCCCGGGCGCGCAGGTCACGCCCGACTCGGTGATCCTCGAATTGTCGAACCCGGATCTCGAGAACTCGGTCCGCGACGCCGAGCTCGCCTACAAGTCGTCGCAGGCGGCGTTCACGAATCGCAAGGCGCAGCTCGACAGCGATCTCCTCCAGCAGGAAGCGAACGTCGCCAACATCGAAACGCAGTACACGCAGGCCAAGCTGGATCTCGAGGCGAACGAAGAGCTCCTGAAGAGCGGCCTCGTCTCCGAACTGCAGGTGAAGCAGAAACGCGGGCTCTCGGCGGATCTCAAGAATCGTCTCGACGTCGAGAATCGCCGGCTCAAGATCACGCGTGAGGGGATCATGTCCCAGCTCGCGCCGCAGGAAGCGGACGTCAATTCGAAGCGGGCGACCTGGGAACTGCGCCGCCGGCAGCTCGAAGATCTGAAGGTCAAGGCCGGCATGTCCGGCACGCTGACGGCCGTGCCGGTCGAGCGCGGCCAGCAGGTCGGGCCCGGGGTCAACCTGGCGCGCGTCGCGAACCCGACCAACCTGAAGGCCGAGCTGCGCATCGCGGAAACCCAGACCAAGGACATCCGCATCGGCCAGTACGCCGAGGTCGACACACGCAACGGAATCGTCAAGGGCCACGTCTCACGCATGGATCCCTCCTCGACCGGCGGCACGGTGGGGGTGGACGTGATCATGGACGGCCCGCTGCCTCCGGGGTCGCGGCCCGACCTGAGCGTCGACGGCACGATCCAGCTGGAGAAGCTGGACAACATCGTGTTCGTCGGCCGTCCGGCCTTCGGTCAGGAGAACAGCACGGTCACGATCTTCAAGGTGCAGCCGAGCGGCGAGGCGCTGGCGACCAAGGTGAAGCTTGGCCGCGCGTCGGTGAACACCATCGAGATCATCGAAGGGCTGAACCCGGGCGACCAGGTGATTCTGTCCGACATGTCTCAGTACGATGCATTCGATCGTGTCCAGATAAAGGGCTAGGCGCGGCCCCGAGCGCCCACTAAAAGGAGCCGAAATGAACACGTCCGCACAACCGCTCATTCACCTCGACGGCGTTACCAAGGTGTTCTTCACCGACGAGGTCGAGACGCATGCCCTCGCCGGCATTCATCTCGAGATCAAGAGCGGTGAGTACATCGCCATTGCCGGCCCCTCGGGCTGCGGCAAGTCGACGCTGCTCTCGATCCTCGGGCTGCTCGACTCCCCGACCGAAGGGCGCTACGTCCTGAACGGCAAGGAAGTGGCGGACCTGCCGCTCTCCGAGCGCGCGCGCGTGCGCAACCGCGAGATCGGGTTCATCTTTCAGAGCTTCAACCTCATCGGCGACCTCAACGTCTACGAGAACGTCGAGCTGCCGCTCACCTACCGCGGCATGAAGTCCACCGAGCGCAAGGAGCGCGTGATGGCGGCGCTCGAGAAGGTCGGCATGGCGCACCGCGCCAAGCACCTCCCCTCGCAGCTCTCGGGCGGTCAGCAGCAGCGCGTCGCGGTCGCCCGCGCGGTCGCCGGGTCGCCGTCGATCCTGCTCGCGGACGAGCCCACCGGCAACCTCGACTCGAAGAACGGCGAGGCCGTCATGGAGCTGCTCCGCGAGCTGCACCGTGAAGGCGCGACGATCTGCATGGTCACCCACGATCCGCGCTACGCGCGGCACGCCGACCGCTCCATCCACCTGTTCGACGGCCGCGTCGTCGAGGAAGACGGCAACAAGGGCGCCGAGAAGGAACTGGAAGAGAGCGGGTTCGACATCGCGCACTAACCCAGGACGTCCGGAGGCCGTGCCGCCATGTTTTTCAAGGATGTGAGATACGGCCTCCGGATGCTCGCCAGGAGCCCCGGCTTCAGCACCGTCGCGGTGCTGTCGCTGGCGCTCGGCATCGGCGCCAACACCGCCATCTTCAGTCTCGTCAACGCCGTGCTCCTGCGGCCGCTGCCGGTCGAGGACCCCCAGCGGCTGGTGAGCGTCTCCACGACCGATCAGCGGAACCCGGGCAACCTGCCGCTGTCGCACCTCAATTTCAAGGACCTGCGCGCGCAGAGCTCGGTCTTCACCGACATGGCCGCGATCACCTTCAACCAGGTGAACTACAGCAGCGGGAACGAGTCCGAGCAGATTCCCGTGGAAGTGGTCACGTCCAACTACTTCAGCCTGCTCGGCGTGCAGCCGGCGCTCGGCCGCGCGTTCCTGCCGGACGAGGACGCCGCCGCGGCGCCCGTCGCGGTGATCAGCGACGGCTTCTGGCGGCGCAGCCTCGGCGCCGATCCGCGGATCGTCGGCAGGACCCTCACGTTCAACCGCGTTGCCTACACCGTGATCGGCGTCGCTCCTCGGCATTTCTCGGGCACGTTCCTCGGCGGCGGCCCCTCGGCGTGGCTGCCGATAGCCCAGGCGCGCGTGCCGCAGACGGCGTGGTGGGACAC
>Ga0075366_10000517_pt1 | contig 17834 bp, 16 predicted proteins | sample EndMethybrTD3031_FD_72351 | JGI IMG/M metagenome (GOLD analysis project Ga0075366, IMG submission 72351) | Populus endosphere microbial communities from Tennessee, USA - Endosphere MetaG P. TD hybrid TD303-1 | ecosystem: Host-associated > Plants > Roots > Endosphere | place: USA: Tennessee...
CCAGGGAAAGGCCGGTCGCGGCCAGCAACTGCGGCGACCAGTCGCGGCGCGCCGTATCCAGCCACAGCGTGCCGGCCGCGTCGGACATGTCGGATACTTTTTCGCCAGTCAGTTGCAGGCGCAGCCAGTCCTTGGGCAGCAACACGGTATCCGTGTCGCGAAAGACGCCAGGCTCGTTGGCCGCCACCCACAAGAGCTTGGGCGCCGTGAAGCCCGGCATGGCGAGATTGCCTGCGATGAAGGGCAGCTCCGGTTCACGCCGTGTCATCAACATGCATTCGGCATTGCTGCGACCGTCGTTCCAGAGAATGGCTGGACGCAGCACAGCGTCGTCCACACCGAGCAGGACGGCGCCATGCATCTGGCCGGAGAGTCCGATTGCCGCGACACGCGACATACCGTCCGGATGCTCGGCAGCCAGTTGGTCTAGCGCCTTGCAGCAGGCCTCCCACCAGTCCTGCGGCGCCTGTTCGCTCCACAGTGGTCTGGGACGCGATACGAGCAACGGCTCGGAAACTGTAGCGAGCACGCGGTGCATGTCGTCGAGCAACAGCACCTTGATCCCGGAGGTGCCGAGGTCGATGCCGAGGAAAGTCGTGCCACGGGAAGCGGAGATCGTCACGGATGCGTCGCTGAAGCGTGAAAGTGGTTACGAGACCAAGCACCAATGTGTCCGGTAGCAAGCGCAGCGAGACTACCGCGCAGGCCGAAGCGCTTCCATTACGTTTTTGGCAGGGAGCATGTACGGATTTTTGTAGATGCCTTGTCATTGCTGTGTAGGACAGGGATAGTCAGCGCACTCGAACGATACGATCAGAAAACCGCAAGGGGCTGATATGCCGGGAACCGTGCAAATCGCACAAGGCCTGCTGATTGCTCGCGGCGCAGCTTGCCTTGCCCCATTCGTAGCATCAACCGTGGCGCCACCTGCTGTGGCGTGCAATGATGGTTAACTGGCTGGCGCGCTGAGAGCGTACGGACATGAACAGCGGCACAAGCGGTGACGGGCATCACGGTCAGCGGCTGCCCCTGCTGTCCTCCTCCCGCAATGTTGGATACGCTGCAGCAATACAAAATGCCTGACCCGAACTTGCCTGCAGTATCAGAGGGACTGCCCATGCCGCGCCCGCAAGCCACACATCGCATTGCCCTGCTCTTCAATGCCAACAAGATCTACGACCGCGAGATCATTGCAGGCATTGGTGCCTATCTGAGCTCGACACGCGTGGTGTGGGACCTGTTTCTCGAAGAGGATTTCCGTGCGCGCCTGCAGAGTATCGAACACTGGCGTGGCGACGGCATCATCGCCGACTTCGACGACCCCGATGTCGCGGCAATCCTGAGCAAGAGCTCGCTGCCGGTAGTCGCCGTAGGTGGCTCGTACGAAGATGCCAGCAACTATCCCGCTGGCATGCCCTACATCGCGACTGACAATTTCAAGCTGGTCAAGCTTGCCTACGATCATCTGATCGATGTAGGTCTGACCCGCTTTGCCATGTACAGCATGCCGGAGTCGTCCGCCAACCGCTGGGCGCAGGAACGCGAGAAAGCATTTCATCACCTGACCGGTCGCGACAAGCTGCCGTCCGAGGTATATCGCGGCTTCCCGACCAGCGCTTCGGCCTGGAGCGAGTCGCTGGAGCAACTGGCCAAGTGGCTGCGCGCGCAGCCCAAACCGCTGGGCATCATCGCGGTGACCGATGCGCGCGCCCGCCATGTATTGCAAGCCTGCCTGATGGCCGACATTGCGGTGCCGGAAGAAGTCGCCATCATCGGCATCGACAACGATCCGCTGACGCGCACGCTGACACGCATCCCGATGAGTTCGGTTATCCAGGGTACGGAGGAAATGGGCCGCGTCGCCGCGCACCTGCTGCATCGCCTGCTTAGCAACGCCCATCTGCCGGAGACGCGCATCCTCGTGCCGCCGGTGGGCATCAACGTACTGACATCCAGCAAACACGCGCCTCTTGGTAACCCCTACGTAATGCGCGCACGGCACTTCATTCGCCAATATGCAGGCCAAGGCATCAAGACCGGTCAGGTGGCGGATTACGTCGGCATATCGCGATCAACGCTGGAAAGCTACTTCAAGCGCGAGCTGGACTGCACGGTGCATGACGAGATCCTGCGTTTCAAACTTAATATGGCGAAGGAGCATTTGCAGGAAGGCGAACTGTCCATCTCTGAAATTGCCATCAAATGCGGCTTCACGTCGCTGCAATACATGTATGCCGTTTTCAAGCGCGAGATCGGCAGCACGCCGAAAGAATATCAGGAACAGCAACGCCGCTTCGGCTGACGCCTGCCCTGTCGCTGCAGCCTGATTCAGGTCATCGCTGCATTATCGATAGAAAAAACGTAAATCCGTCCCCTCTTTATCTCAATTGCCCGCGTTCCCCCCGGTCGGTAAAAAGACTGCGGGAAAACATTCCCGCAAATCGGCAAGCAACGCAAAACGCGGGGCCATTACAAGATAAATCCAGAGCGGCCGATGCCATGCATCTGCAGGACGGAAAGAGGAGCAAGCGGTGAAAAAAAGGGCGGGGAAGTCTGCAGCCATTCCGGCTGCACGCGTTTCAGGAAAGACCATTCTTGCAGGCTCGATTCTGGCGATGATGTCGGGCACAGCATTCGCCGATGTCAGGATCGGCGGTAAATTCGATGCGGGTTATCAGTTCAAGCACACCGCCAACATAGAGGTCACCGACGGCGTCGTATCCTCCGCGCTGAATCAGGGCGGAGTGACCACGGAAGTTCTGGGCGACGGCGGTGCCAGCACTTCACGCATCACTGTCGGCGCCAACGAGGATCTGGGCGATGGCATGTCTGCATACATAGATCTCGACTTGCGCTTCGGCAATGTGCACGAAGGCAAGACCGGCTTGAACAGCAACGATAAGAAAGTCATGGGGCTGGTCACACCATTCGGAAAATTCGCTTGGGGCACGTACAACATTACCAATCTGAACATCGCCGAGAAACCTTATATGGTCTCGCCAAAGGACATGGAGATCGTCAAGTTCGGTATCTCCCAGGCGCGGGAAAGCGATCTGACGAATCGCAATACGGAATACACGACACCGACGTTCAATATCGGCAACAGCAAGCTTCTGTTCAAGGCCAACTACGCGTTTGGCGACAAGCGCAAGGCAGGCGACAACAATAACGATAGCACCGCTGCAAGAGCACTTAATTCAGGCGATGCTTCTTCCGTTGGAGTAGAGGGTGTAGTTGGCGACTTCATGTCATGGACCACGGATATCGTCAAGCGTCAGTCATCGAGCGTTGTGCTGGAAGACGGCATGGTGATTACGCACAACCACATCAATATCAGGCCACTCAAGGGACTTAAGTTCAGCGCCTCCTATAACGTATTCAAGGGACGCAATCCGAATATTTCCAATGCGGCTGGTGGCTCCGCATTCCGTGAAAAGAATACCAACTATGTGGTGTCCTACAACTGGAATGACAAGCTCGAAATCGGCCTTGAAATATCCCATCTGAATGATGTGGGATCGAACCGCAACAGCGGACGTGGCTTCATGCTCGGAGGTGCATATTTCCTTGCCAAAGGCACCTACCTGTACCTCGCCACGTCAAAGCAGGACTTCGCGCGTAACGAATCAATCACCGGCGGCAAGTACGACGGCACGAACGCCGGCTTTTCCAACGTGCTGAAGAAGAACGATGAGCACTACACCCGTTTCGGTGTTGTCAAGGAGTTCTGACCAACTTATTTATCCACGTCTTGCCCGGAAGGCAGCCTGCGGGCTGCCTTTTTCATTCACGCCTTGCGAAAGTCTTCGCGCGGTGGGCTGAAGCTATCGAGCAGCAGTGTTTCCTCGCCCTGCATGGCGAGGAAGCCATGGCGCAAGCCACCGGGCACAAGGATCATGTCGCCCTTGCGAATTTCATAGGCTTCGTCGAGGATCTTGTAGGTTCCGCCACCGGTCACCACGTACGACGTCTGCTCGTGCGGATGGCTGTGTTCATAACCTTCGGCGCCGGGCTGGAAGTGCACTTCCACCTGCATGAGCTTTTCCCCGTCAGCGGTGATGCGCCGTTTGATACCGCCACCCAGGTCTTCCCACTCGGGCTTCGTAAGAGTCTTGGACATTGGAATTCCTTCCTTGTTGAATTCGTAAATTACGCCAAAGCGCGTGCTAGAACCAATGCAACGAGCTCGTCATCGGCCAGCTTTCAGGCTGAACGGAACGGCAGACCGATGATAGTGCCACGCCAGGCACGGCATGAATACGTCGAGCTGAAGGCAAAACAAGGCGTTGCAAGGCCCGCACCCGAGACTTGGCGAACAATGAATCTGGGCCTGAACGGGCAAAAATGGTAAATTCCGCCACCCGGCCAACCGCGAAAATACCCGGTTGGCGGGCACGCCGGCATGAAAACGGTGTCGCGCGCCACAAGAACAGGCAAGGGATGAACTGAAGTACTGCTGGTGCCGGGGAAGGGACTCGAACCCTTACACCTTTCGGCGGCGGATTTTGAATCCGCTGCGTCTACCGATTCCGCCACCCCGGCACGGGGAGCGCGGATTATCCCCGAAGCGACGCCACGTATCAAGCAACCTGTCAGTAAATTATCCGGCATTTGACCGTCATCCATTTTTCGCAACGCAGAACAATCCATGGCATTGACCCTCGACGATTTCGACTACAGCTTGCCGCCCGAACTGATTGCACAGACCGCGCTGGCCGACCGTGCAGCGTCACGCCTGTTGGTAGTAAAAAGCCCGGCGGAGCAGGAAATCACATTCGAAGACCGCTCGTTCCGTGATCTACCCGGGCTGTTGCGTGCCAATGACCTGCTCGTATTCAATGACAGTCGCGTACTGCATGCACGCCTGTTCGGAGCAAAGGAAACCGGCGGTCAGGTCGAGGTAATGATTGAACGCCCGCTTGGTGACCATGAAGCGCTCGCCATGATCCGCGCCAGCAAGTCGCCGAAGCCCGGCAGCCGCATCCGCCTGTGCGAGGCCTTTGATGTGGAAGTGGTCGGGCGTGCGGGCGAATTTTTCCATCTGCGCTTTCCCGCGGACGATACGGCGGTCAACTACATTGAGCGTTACGGCAAGCTACCGCTGCCTCCCTATATCGAACGCTCCGCCGGGAGTGACGACGAGACGCGCTACCAGACCATCTATGCGCGCGAACCGGGCAGCGTGGCCGCGCCAACCGCGGGCCTGCATTTCGATGAAGCGCTGTTTGCACGGCTCGACGAGAGCGGTGTGAAGCGCGCCTTCGTCACCCTCCATGTCGGCGCAGGTACGTTCCAGCCCGTGCGCGAACATGATCTGTCACAACACCAGATGCATCGCGAGCTTTACAGCATTCCGCAAGACACCGTCGACGCCATTGCCCACGCACGTGCGGCCGGTGGTCGCGTGATCTGCGTCGGCACGACCTCATTGCGCGCGCTGGAATCGGCAGCTCAGAATGCTCTGGTAGCAGGCAGCGCCGAGACAGATATCTTCATCACGCCCGGTTACCGTTTTCGCGTAGCTGATGCATTGATCACCAATTTCCACCTGCCAAGGTCGACCTTGCTGATGCTGGTGTCGGCGCTGTCAGGCATGGATACAATCCGGCGTGCCTATCGGCATGCCGTCGAGAAGCGTTACCGCTTCTTCAGTTATGGCGATGCCATGTTCATCGAAAAAGCGCTGGAATCACCTGAGAGCAAGTCCGCATGAAATTCGATCTGATCACCACCTCCGGCACGGCCCGTCGCGGCCGCCTGGAGCTCATCCATGGCGCGGTGGAAACGCCCGCCTTCATGCCCGTCGGTACCTACGGCACCGTCAAGGCGATGAGCCCGCACGAGCTGGCGGAAATCGGCGCGCATATCTGTCTTGGCAACACCTTCCACCTGTGGCTGCGGCCGGGTCTGGATGTGGTGCGTAAATTCGGCGGCCTGCATAGCTTCATGCAATGGGACAAGCCCATCCTCACGGATTCGGGCGGCTTCCAGGTATTCTCGCTCGGCGCGCTGCGCAAGATCACGGAAGAAGGTGTGAAGTTTTCATCGCCCATCAACGGCGATAAACTGTTCCTCACGCCGGAAGAATCCATGCGCATCCAGCGCGTGCTCAATTCTGACGTGGTAATGATTTTCGACGAATGCACGCCCTACCCGGCTTCGCATCAGGAGGCGGCCGACTCGATGCGCATGTCGATGCGCTGGGCACGTCGCTCACGTGACGAATTCGATCGCGAGGAAAATCCGAACGCGCTTTTCGGCATCGTTCAGGGCGGCATGCATGAAGATCTGCGCGATGAATCACTCGCGGGACTCAATGACATCGGCTTCGACGGTTTCGCCATCGGTGGCCTGTCCGTCGGCGAACCGAAGGAAGACATGGAGCGCATCCTCGCTCACACCGCCCCAAAATTGCCGCAGGACAAGCCACGCTACTTGATGGGCGTCGGCACGCCGGAAGATCTCGTCTATGGGGTATCGCAGGGCATCGACATGTTCGATTGCGTTATGCCGACGCGCAATGCACGCAACGGCTGGCTGTTCACGCAATGGGGCAACCTGAAGATCCGCAATGCCGTGCACCGCGACGATACCCGCCCGATTGACGAGGCCTGTGGCTGCTATACCTGCCGCAATTTCTCTCGCGCCTACCTGCATCACCTTGATCGCGCGCAGGAAATGCTCGGGCCGCGATTGATGACGATCCATAATCTGTTCTACTACCAGCAACTCATGCAGGAAATACGTGCTGCCATCGAGGCGAACCGATTTGCCGAGTTCGCTGTCGAATTCGCCGCCCGACGCGCGCACGGGGTCAATAGCTGACAAGGCACAAAACCCGCACAAAACCCCGCCGCAGCGCAATAGGGGGTATGTCCCTACCCCTGCTATACTCGCGCCCCTGAGAATCGAAGCTGGAGTAATGACCGTGTTCCTGATTTCCGACGCACAAGCCCAAACCGCAACCGCTGCAGCCGACCCGACGGGTGGCTTCGGCAGCTTCATCATGATGGGACTGATGTTCGTAGTCCTGTACTTCCTCATGATCCGCCCGCAGCAGAAGCGCGCCAAGGAACACAAGGCGCTGCTTGACGCGTTGGCCAAGGGCGACGAAGTCGTCACGCAGGGCGGCATTGCCGGCACCGTCGCAGAGCTGCGCGACAGTTTCGTCAAAGTCACTATTGCTCCCAATGTCGATGTGCTGGTGCAGCGCTCATCCATTGGTGCAGTACTGCCCAAGGGTAGCCTCGCAACCTGAACCTGATGCAATAAGCGGGGCAGCAAACACTGCCCCTTTTTCAGTCCATTTCTTTAGCTGCAGCCCTCAGCAATGAACCGCTATCCACTCTGGAAGAACCTGTCGATCCTGCTCGTACTGGTCGTCGGTCTGCTCTACACCCTGCCGAACTTCTTTGGCGAAGTGCCCGCTGTTCAAGTGTCTGCTAGCCGCTCGACCGTCAAGGTCGACAGCGTCGTCGAGACTCGCGTACTCGAAGCGCTCATCGCGGCGAAAATCCAGTACACCGGCACGATCCGCGATGAAAGCAGCCTGCGCGTGCGCTTCGCAGACGACAAGACACAACTCCAGGCACGAGACCTGATCGAGAAGACGCTCAATCCCGACCCGAAGGACACGTCTTATGTCGTGGCGCTGAATCTGCTCTCGGCCAGCCCGGCATGGCTGACTTCGCTCGCTGCTCACCCCATGTATCTCGGTCTCGACTTGCGCGGCGGCGTGCACTTCCTGCTGCAGGTCGACATGAAGGGAGCATTGACCAAGCAACTCGATGCCACCAGCGGTGACCTGCGCACCAGCCTGCGCGAGAAGAAAATCTACAACAGCGGCGTGACCCGCGATGATCTAACGCTCACCGTTCGCTTCAGCGATGCCGCCATGCGCGACAAGGCGCGCAATCTGGTACGCGACACCCATCCTGATCTGACGCTCACGGACCGCGCCGAAGGATCGGAATTCCTGCTCGTCGGCACGCTGTCTCCGCTTGAGCAAAAGCGCATTCAGGAAGAAGCGGTCAAGCAGAACATCATCACCCTGCATAACCGCGTGAATGAACTCGGTGTTGCCGAACCGGTAATTCAGCAACAGGGCGCCGACCGCATCGTCGTGCAATTGCCAGGCGTGCAGGACGTGGGCAAGGCCAAGGATCTGATCGGCCGGACAGCCACGCTGGAAGTGCGACTCGTGCAGGAAAACGCCGAGCTGAGCGGGACCGCTCCAGCCGGCGCAGATGTCTTCCCGGAAATTCGTGATGGCGTATCCGTCCCTGTGTTTGTCAAGAAGCTGGTGGTGCTGACTGGCGATCGTTTTGTCGGCGCTACATCCAGTTTTGACAGCAATAACAATCCGGCCGTATCGATCAAGCTCGACTCGGCTGGTGGCCGCATCATGCGCCAGGTCACGCGTGAAAATCTGAAGAAGCGTATGGCCATCATCCTGTTCGAGAAAAACAAGGGTGAGGCAATTTCGGTCGCGACAATTCAGGGCGAGTTCGGCAACCAGTTTGAAATCACTGGCCAGTTCAGTTCCGAGGAAACCAATCGTCTGGCGATCCTGATCCGCTCCGGTGCGCTGGCAGCACCAATGGAGATCATCGAGGAACGCACGATCGGGCCGAGCCTGGGCGCCGACAATATCAAGAAGGGCTTCGACTCGACACTGTGGGGTTTCATCGCCATCGCCGTGTTCATGTGCCTCTATTACCGGCTTTTCGGCCTGATCTCGACACTGGCTCTCGGCGCCAACCTGCTGTTGCTCGTAGCCGTGTTGTCCATGCTGCAAGCGACATTGACCTTGCCGGGCATTGCCGCCATCGCGTTGACACTGGGCATGGCCATTGATGCCAATGTCCTGATCAATGAACGCATACGCGAAGAGCTGCGCAACGGTTCGTCGCCCCAGGCGGCCATCGACGTTGGCTACGCACGCGCCTTCGGCACGATTCTCGACTCCAACGTCACTACCCTGATTGCGGGCGGTGCGCTGCTGGCCTTTGGTTCGGGTCCGGTACGCGGCTTCGCCATCGTGCACGTACTCGGCATTCTGACCTCGATGTTCAGCGCCATCATCGTCTCGCGCATGATCACCAACTTCGTCTACGGTCGTCGCCGCAAGCTCGACACGCTTGCCATCGGCCAGGTCTGGAAACCCGGCGTTCAAGCCTAAAGCTACGCACCAAACGCCAAGGCGCCAGGAGAGAGAGAAAAATGGAATTCTTCCGCATACACAAAGACATCCCGTTCATGAAACGGGCCCTGCTCTTCAACATTATTTCGCTGGTTACGTTCCTGCTGGCGGTGTTCTTCCTGTTTTCGCGAGGGCTGCACCTGTCCGTCGAGTTCACTGGCGGCACCGTGATGGAGCTGCATTACAAGGAAGCGCCACAGCTTGAGCCGATCCGCCAGGCACTCGACAAGGCTGGCTACACCGATTCTCTGGTACAGAACTTTGGCACTTCGCTCGATGTGATGATCCGTGTACCAAATCGCGCAACTGAGAACTCGACCAAGGTCTCGGAGAAAGTCATGAGTACGATCAGTGCTGCGACGAGCTCCAAGCCCGATTTGCGCCGCGTCGAGTTCGTAGGCCCGCAGGTCGGCAAGGAACTGGCCGAAGACGGTGCCATGGCGCTGCTGGTCGTGGTCTGCGGCATCATGATCTACCTCGCGATCCGCTTCGAATGGCGCTTCGCAGTCTCTGCCATCATCGCAAACCTGCATGACGTCATCATCATTCTCGGCTTCTTCGCCTGCTTCCAGTGGGAGTTCTCGCTACCCGTGCTGGCGGCAGTACTGGCCGTGCTGGGTTACTCGGTGAATGAATCAGTGGTGGTGTTCGACCGAGTACGCGAAAGCTTCCGCAACAGCCGCATGCGCGGTTTTACAGTGCCGCAGATTCTCGATCACGCCATTACCAGCACGATCTCGCGGACCATCATTACCCACGGCTGTACGCAGATGATGGTGTTGTCGATGCTGCTCTTCGGTGGCCCTACCCTGCACTACTTCGCGCTGGCCCTGACCATCGGCATCTGCTTCGGTATCTATTCCTCGGTGCTGGTCGCCAGCCCGCTGGTGATGTGGCTAGGTGTCTCACGCGAACAGTTCATCAAACCTGTCGTCAAGAAGGAAGAAGCCGTCGTTTGATGCGCGGGCCTCACTTGAGCACATGAAAGGGCCTCACGGCCCTTTTTTGTTGCCTGCAATATCTCTCTTGCACGGCACCTGGATATGGGGCAGCTACGTCCAACCTGACGAGGCCCGCCCGCACGCTCCATCGTCATGGCGTCAAGACTCACCGCCTTGCAGGTGAGTCAAGGGGACACGCTCGTATCAAAATACGATACGAAAACCGGACGCCTATGCGAACCCGCCGTTGTGTAAACCACGGCAAGGATTACGTAACGAGCGGGCAAGAAAATGGGGGCACATGCCCCCATTCAGAACCGTCAAGACAGGCCCTCGCGCTATTTCAGCTCGTTGTACAGCAGCGTCAATATCTGTTTGCTTGAAGCGGGCGAAACGGGTGCTCCAGCCTTGTTCTGGACTCGCACCGCAGTCTTCTGTCCCTCTGCCTGCACAACAATGCGGTACTGGTCAGTATCAGACTTCTTGTCGTTGCTGCGCCAGAAGGCAAGCCAGGAGAACCAGCCTGAATCCTTCTTCTTGCCCAGATCTTCGTCCGTAATATAGCGAACGAAATAGACACCGTTGGCACGGTCACGATCTTCAACCACCATGCCGACGCGATCCAGCGCAAGACCAATCTGACGCCATGTGCGATCCAGCGCATCATCAACGTTCAGTACCAGGACACCACCGGCAACATTGACCAGACGGGCCTTGTCCGGCGTTGCAGGTGCCGCAGTGGCTACCGTCGCCTGCTCTTCGGTTGCACCGAAAGCGATCATCATGCGACGTAGCATTTCGAGTTCGAGACCTGGATCGCCTGGTTTGGTAACCCAACCCACCTGCTTGTCAGAGGCCTGCAAATCCGCCTCTTCAAGAGCGCGATGACTGATGTAAATCTCGACCTGCCCGGGTTGGCTCGAAGTTTCCAGGCGCGTGCGGAATTTGTCGCGCTCGGCATTGCTGATAAAGACACGTAGCAAAGACAGGTTGCCAAGGAAGGTATTGCCATCCTTGGTGCGTTTTTCTGCCCAATCAGTTTCCATCACATAGAGCTGTGGAGAATCTGTCTTGATGGTAAAACCCAGGTTTTCCCAGAATTTTCGCAACTGCGGCCAAACTACTTGTGGCGTTCCCGGCATAACCAGCCAGCGTTCTGAGCCCGCTCGTTCGATACGCGCCTTACCCATCTGATCTGGCGAAGAAACTGCCCCGGATTGTGCTTCGGGCTTGCGATCATTCTTGTACGTCGAAGCTGTTGCCCGACTCACACCGGCAGGCAATTGCAAACGATCATCGCGCGTCGGCGCGATCAGGTCTGGCGGCACTTCCAGTGATTTGCTGCGCGAAGCTTGAGTGGCTTCACTGCGATATTCTTTTTTGTCCGAAGCGCATCCGGAAAGAGCGAGTGACAAGCCCGTTAGCACCAACAGGCTTTGGGTTCGCGCCGAGCCATGCGTTACACGAAACAACTTCATCAAACTTCCTTTCAGTTCAACGCATCGGCTGCGCGCATGGCAGCACGAACGCGCTCGTGGAATTGTTCGGACAAGCGAGTCAGGGGCAAGCGAATCGCAGGACCGATCAGGCCCATCTGCTCGCATGCCCATTTCACCGGAATGGGGTTGGCTTCAAGGAACAGATCGCGATTCAACAGGAAAAGTTTCGCGTTGAGCTCACGCCCCAGTACAACATTGCCTTCCAGCATCGCCACACAGAGCTCATGCATGAGACGGGGCGCAACGTTGGCAGCTACTGAAATGACACCGTGTCCACCCAGGGCAATGAAGGGCAATACCGTCATGTCATCGCCGCTGTACAGCACAAAGTCCTTCGGGGCACGCATCGCCAGATCGGTGATGCGTTCGATATTGCCGGTTGCGTCCTTGATGCCGATGACACCAGGCACCTGCGCCAGACGCAGCACCGTATCGTTGTTCATGTCCGCAACGGTACGGCCGGGCACGTTATAGAGAATCACCGGCAGATCGACCGCTTCGGCAATCGCGCGGAAGTGTTGGTACATGCCTTCCTGCGTCGGACGATTGTAATAGGGCACTACCGACAAACCAGCCTGCGCGCCGACCTCTTTTGCGAAGCGCGTCAGCTCGATGGCTTCAGACGTGGAGTTCGCGCCAGTTCCGGCAATAACGGGAATACGGCCGGCAGAATGTTCGACGGCGACACGGATCAGCGTGCAATGTTCTTCAACATTCACCGTGGGCGACTCACCCGTGGTGCCGACAATCACCAGCCCATCGGAGCCTTCACGCACATGGAAGTCGATGAGACTGCGAAAACGCGCCAGATCAAGCTGGCCATCGGCCAGAAAAGGGGTCACCAACGCGACAAGGGATCCGGTCAACATGTCGATATCTGCGTCAAAAGCAAAAGCGGCATTGTACCTGAAGGGCTTGACTTCAACCCTGCCTTGACCGACTCAGAAACCTGCCAGCGCCTTGACGTGCAGCACTGCACTGCGCCCGAGCGCGGACAACGCATAGCCACCTTCCAGCATGGAGACGATGCGCCCTTCGCAGTGCATATCGGCGAAGCCGCGCAGCCTGTCGGTGATCCACGCATAGTCGGCGTCGAACAATCCCATGGAAGCCATGTCGTCTTCGTAATGCGCATCGAATCCGGCAGAGATGAACAGCATCTGCGGTCGATGTTCCTCAAGTGCGGGCAGCCATGAACGTTCGACCAATTCACGCACGGCATCGCCACGTGTTGCGGCTGGCAAAGGCGTGTTGCGCATGTTTCCACCCGGATTCCGCGTGCCGCTATATGGATAGAAGGGATGCTGAAAGAAGCTCACCATCAGTACCCGCTCATCGCCAGAAAATATGTCTTCCGTGCCATTGCCGTGATGAACGTCAAAGTCGACAATTGCGACGCGCTCAAGACCATGCACTTCAAGGGCATGTCGCGCGGCTACCGCAACATTGTTGAAGAAACAGAATCCCATCGCGCGCGCGCTCTCTGCATGGTGGCCGGGAGGGCGAACTGCGCAGAATGCTGTATTCACTTGGCCATGCATGACCATATCGGTCGCCATGATGCCTGCACCGGCAGCACGCAACGCCGCCTTGAGCGTATGCGGACACATCGCGGTATCGGGGTCGAGATGAACGATGCCACGTTCCGGCGCGGACTCGAACAGCTCGCGGATGTAGTCAGGAGAATGGGCCAGCTGAAGCTGTTCAATCGTGGCCTGCGGTGCCTCGAAGCTGCTTACGTACTGATCCAGTCCGGAGGCAATCATGCGGTCGCGGATCGCCGAAAGCCGGTCCGGCGATTCCGGGTGCCCGGCGCCCATATCGTGAAGCCAGCAATCGGGGTGCGTAATGAACGCGGTGCCTGCCATGATGTCTCTCGAACGTCGCGTGGCTGAAGAGGTGTTGAATGTGCCTCACTAGCCGGTCGTATTCAAGCTGGAAGAATCACGTACCGGCCACGTGCCGGTATGCTCAACCCAGCATGTGGGACAACAAGCCATCCGCAAGCTTGGGCTCGAACCACGTCGACTTCGGCGGCATGATCTGGTCCGCGTCCGCAACGGACATCAGGTCAGCCATGGTCGTCGGATACATCGCAAATGCCACTGCCATCTCGCCGCTATTGACGCGCTTTTCCAGCTCGGCCAGACCTCGGATACCTCCGACGAAATCGATGCGCTTGTCGCGGCGCAAATCCGTGATGCCGAGAATCGGGCCCAGCAGATGGTCGGACAAGAGACTCACGTCAAGACGCGCGACGGGGTCCTGTGGCACGAGCTCAGGTTTGATGACAAGTCGATACCACTGGCCTTTCACGTACATGCCAACTTCACCATGACGCGTCGGCTTGACCTGGGTTGCCGAGCTTTCGATGCTGAATGCTGAACCGATACGCTCAATGAATTGCGACTGGCTCAAGCCATTCAGATCGACGACGACCCGGTTGTAATCAAGAATCGCCAGTTCGTGATCCGGAAAAATCACCGACAGGAAATTGTTGTACGACTCGTTGCCTGTGTGCTGCGGATTTGCTGCCTTGCGTGCTGCGCAAACACGCGACGCAGCGGCCGAACGATGATGGCCATCTGCAATATAGAGCGCATGCATGGCGTCAAATGCCGCCGTCAGGTCTGCGATCGTTGCCGCGTCACGAATCGCCCATACGGTATGACGTACACCATCGTCCGCCACGGCATCGGCCACCGACGCTGCAGCCGTCGCAGCCTGAAGAATGGCATCCACGGCGGGCGCTTTCGGATAGGCCAGCAATACCGGGCCGGTCTGTGCGTTGAGCGCTTCGATCTGTCGCACGCGATCATCTTCCTTGTCCGGACGTGTCAGTTCGTGACGACGAATGCGGTTCTTGTCGTAGTCCGCCACCGAGGCTGCGGCTACAAGACCCGTCTGCACGTGTTCGCCCATGACAATGCGGTACACGTAATAACATGGAGCCTCGTCACGGATCAGCACGCCCGCTTCGATCATGTGTTGCAGATTCTCGGCGGCCTTGGCATAGACCGGCGCGGAATAGACATCGGTACCCGCGGGCAGATCGATTTCCGGCTTGGAGATGTGCAGGAAGCTCCACGGCTTGCCCGCGGCGCGCACGCGCGCTTCGTCGCTGGACAACACATCATAGGGAGGCGCCACGATTTCCGGGGAACGATCGGCTGCGGGGCGCAGGCCAGCAAACGGTTGAATCAGATGCATGAAGATTCCAGTCCTGTGCTTCAGGTTTCAGATCAGATGGATTGTTGCGTCAGTGATATCTCACTCGCTGCGTGCTGCGACGATTGCACGCAAGGATTCGGCCGTCTCGCGCAACAGCGTCTCAGTGGTATCCCAGCCGATGCAGGCGTCCGTCACGGAACAGCCATAACGCAACTCGGAAAGATTCGCCGGAATGGGCTGGTTGCCTGCTTCAAGGAAGCTCTCGATCATCACGCCGACAATGGAACGGTTGCCGTTGCGTACCTGATTAACCACGTCACGCATGACAAGCGGCTGCAACTCCGGCTTCTTCATCGAGTTCGCATGCGAACAATCGACAATGATATTACCCGGCAGCTTCGCCTTGGTCAGCGCCTGCTCCGCCAACGAGATGGCAACCGTATCGTAGTTCGGCTGCCCGCCACCACCGCGCAATACAAGATGGCCGTACTTGTTACCACGCGTCCGAATGATCGCCACTTCGCCTTCTTCGTTGATACCGAGGAAGCTGTGCGGTGCAGAAGCAGACAGCACGCCGTTGATGGCCGCATCCAGCGAACCATCGGTTCCGTTCTTGAAACCTACCGGCGTCGACAGACCGGAAGCCATTTCACGATGCGTCTGCGACTCGGCCGTACGGGCGCCGATGGCCGTCCAGCTCACTAGGTCGCCGTAATACTGCGGTGCAATGGGGTCGAGCGCTTCTGTTGCCGCCGGCAAACCGAATTCGGCCACATCAAGCAGGAAGCGGCGGCCACGCTCCATGCCTTCCTCGATATGGAAAGAGTCGTCCATGCGCGGGTCATTGATGAAACCTTTCCAGCCCGTCGAGGTGCGCGGCTTTTCGAAATACACCCGCATGACGATACACAGCGTCTCTGATAGCTCTTCGCTGATCTGACGCAGCCGACGGGCATATTCCAGCCCCGCCGAGGGATCGTGAATCGAGCACGGGCCTATGATCACGAGAAAGCGCGGATCCTGGCGATCCAGCAGGCGCGACAGGGTGCGGCGTCCTTCCGTAACGACACGCGCGGCGGAATCGGTCAGCGGCACACGTTGCTTGATCTCTGCCGGCGAGGGCATATGATCGAAAGACGCGACGTTCAGATTTTCTGTGGATGCGTGGCTCATCGGTGAAGTTAAGACAAAGGTAATTGAAAGGGATGTAGCTCAAGAACACGACAGACGAAGGACAAAAACAAAAACCCGCGCGCGGCGGGTTTTTGCTGGAACCGGAACCGCGCCTGGATCGGCGTGGTGCTGCTTACTTGAGCTTTGTTTCCTTGTACGGCACATGCTTGCGCACGACCGGATCGTACTTCAGGAACTCAAGCTTTTCCGGGGTGGTGCGCTTGTTCTTGTTGGTGGTGTAGAAATGGCCGGTGCCCGCAGAGGACTCCAGCTTGATCTTTTCACGTCCGCCTTTGGCCATTTTATATGCTCCGCTTTATCAGGTATGAAGGTTAAACGCCGAATTAAACCTGCTCGCCGCGCGCACGCAGCTCGGCCAGAACAACCTCGATACCCTTCTTGTCGATGGTACGCAGGCCAGCCGTCGAAACACGCAGGCTCACCCAGCGGTTTTCGGCTTCAAGCCAGAAGCGACGTTGCTGCAGGTTAGGCAGAAAACGGCGCTTCGTCCTGTTATTGGCGTGGGAAACATTGTTACCCACCATCGGGCCTTTGCCCGTCACGATACAAACGCGAGACATTTCTCGTACTCCAGACTTTGTTCGATTCCGAAAAGCCCATGATTGTACATGTGACCTTGCGGGCTTTTCAAGTACTAGTTTGCTTTACTCCTTGAGGAAAGCTCGATCACATCAGGCCACGCTCGGCGAACGACAGTGGCTGGGCACTGCCTGCCACGACGAAATGGTCGAGCACTTTAACATCCACCATGGCCAATGCCTGCTTCAGACTACGCGTCAGCATTTCATCGGCCTTGCTGGGCTCTGCAACGCCGGAGGGGTGATTGTGGGCGAGGATGATGGCAGCCGCATTGTGCGCCAAGGCCAGTTTGACGACTTCGCGCGGGTAGACGCTGGTTTGCGTCAGCGTGCCGCGAAACAGCTCGACCGCTTCGATCAGGCAGTTCTGCGCGTCAAGCATGAGCACCATGAAGACTTCATGCGGCAAGCTTGCCATCTTCAAACGCAGCCAGTCACGGACGGCTTGGGGCGAGCTGAGCATATCGCGATGTCGCATCTGCTCGCCCAGTGCACGCCGGGACATTTCGAGTACAGCCTGCAGCTGAACGTATTTGGCTCCCCCCATGCCGTGCACGGCCTGCAATTCTTCAGATTTGGCTGCGAACAAGCCGGTCAGGCTGCCAAAGCGGGCAACCAGATCACGTGCCAGATCGACCGCACTTTTGCCGCGTACGCCGACACGCAGGAAAATGGCCAGTAGTTCGGCATCGGACAGCGCTGCAGCGCCTTGTGCCAGCAAGCGCTCACGTGGGCGCTCCTGTTCAGGCCAGTCGGTGATTGCCAATTTGTGCAGCTCCAGAGGATAGAATGGGTGAATTGAGCAGGGATTCTGCAGCAAGCAACAGGCAATCATGCGTGGACTGACGGGCAAGACCATTGTGCTGGGCGTAACCGGCGGCATCGCGGCGTATAAAGCTGCCGAACTGGTGCGCTTGCTCGTCAAGGCTGACGCGACTGTACATGTTGCCATGACTGAATCGGCTACGCGCTTCGTGACACCGCTTACTTTCCAGGCACTGTCCGGAAATACCGTGTGGACTGACCCGTGGGATACGCGCATGAGCAACGGCATGGCGCATATCAATCTGACGCGTCAGGCAGATCTGGCCTTGATTGCGCCCGCCACGGCGAATTTCATGGCAAAACTGGCGCACGGCTTGTCTGATGATCTTCTTTCAACGCTTTGTCTGGCGCGCAATTGTCCGCTGCTGGTGGCACCCGCCATGAACCGCGAGATGTGGAACAACCCGGCGACGCAGCGTAATGT
>Ga0075366_10000518_pt1 | contig 17818 bp, 20 predicted proteins | sample EndMethybrTD3031_FD_72351 | JGI IMG/M metagenome (GOLD analysis project Ga0075366, IMG submission 72351) | Populus endosphere microbial communities from Tennessee, USA - Endosphere MetaG P. TD hybrid TD303-1 | ecosystem: Host-associated > Plants > Roots > Endosphere | place: USA: Tennessee...
GCGTAAAGCACGAGCCTCAAGCACAAATGGGTCAGTATCAAAGCCCTCGGGGACAGTACTTCCCGGAGGCAACCAAGCCACCAGTAAACCCTCACGAACATTGGGGGCGCCACATACAACTTGTACGTAGCCCTGCTCGTCACGCTCTACGCCAAGTGTTTTACCGCCATCATCTACCTTACAAATGTGCAAACGGTCGGCGTTTGGATGATCTTGGCAAGACATCACACGCGCAATCACCACCCCCTGGTAGCGGCGACCTAAATCGATTGCCTCTTCAACAGCACCCAATTGTGCACCGATTTTTTCAACCAACTCGGCAGTACCTTGCGGCGCCAAGTCCACATCGGTAAATTGTTGCATCCAATTAATACTAATCTTCATTTTGTACTGCCTTTATACGTTGTTGAATTTCTTTAAGTTGAGCGTCGTCCATTTTAGGCCCTTCAATTGAGCTCACAAAGCCCGGGTATACCGGAAAAAAAACTGTTTGCTTAGGGTTATTGCTGCGATCGGCATCCATCTGGTGCATCGGGTACAACTTAGCATGAACATGCGGCACAGCTTCACCCTCAAACACCATTGCGACTCGCTGTACGTCCAAAGCTTTCTCTAAAAGCTTGGCAACTTTTTTAGTAGCAACCATCAGGTCGGCTAACTGTTGATCTTGCAGATCAAAAGCATAGTCGCCCGGGTTTTGACGGGGCACAACCACGGTTGCGCCAGGCGTATTAGCAAAAGGTGTCAAAAAGGCCACAAAGTGTTCATCTTGCCATACGAAATAAGCGGGAATGTCACCTGCGATAATCTTATCGAATAATGTCGGCTGCGATTGTATATCTGTCATGATCTGCCTCTAAAACTGCCTTAAGAAGTCTAATTTGCCAGACTCAAAGTGTCTGATGTCTTCGATATCATGTTTCATCATTACCAAACGCTCAATACCACCACCCCAAGCAAAGCCGGTGTAAATTTCGGGGTCAATACCTGCCATACGCAGCACATTAGGATGAATCATGCCACAGCCCAATAGCTCGATCCAGCCCGCTTGGCCACAAATTTGGCAACCTTTTTTATCACAAAACGGACAACTGAGCGCAAATTCAAACGATGGCTCAGTGAATGGAAAATAAAATGGCTGCGTCTTAACTTCAAGCTCTTTTTGATAATACTCCTGTAGGAATGTCTTGAGAGTCGCTATTAAATCTCCGGCATGTATCCCGCGGTCGACAAATATGCCCTCGAGTTGATGAAAGGTATGCTCATGGCGAGCATCTAGATCTTCGTTACGAAAAACCCTGCCCGGAATTACTGCTGCAATTGGCTGGCCTTTTTCTAAATTCTCTTTGTACATTTTAAGAATGCGGTGTTGCATTGTACTGGTGTGAGCAGGCGCAATAAGTTGTTTGCCATGGGTGTCCTTTTGCACGGTCATAAAGGTATCGTAATCGTCACGTGCTGGGTGGCCTTCAGGGAAGTTAAGCAGTTCAAACATATGCAAATCATCATCAATCTGACGAGACTCAATAGCCGTAAAGCCCATGCGATAAAAGATATCTAACACCTTCTCAAGCTCAGCCATTAGCGGATGTTTGCTGCCCTGTTCTAAAGGCAAGAGCTGAGGTTTTTTGCCAGCTGGCACGTTAACGTCAAAGGGCGCGGTTACATCGATAGACGGCAAGGCTTCGGCTTGTTCTTGATGCGCAGCCACCAGTGCTTCGAGTTCATTTTTAAGGAGATTGATTTCCTTACCAAATACCCCACGCTCTTGGGGTGGAAGTGTAGGTATTTCAGCATACAATGCCTTGAGCTCCACTGCCTTGAGGATCTCAGCTTTGTTGGGTAGTTCGTTTAGGCGCGCCTTGAGATCATCGGCAACTGCACTAATACGGGCATTTTGATAGTTCATCTTACCTTTTAGTATAATCCATAGCCCTGCCAAGAGCCACCCCTGGCACAGATTATTTTTCTAACGTAGGACGACTTGTTGCAGCCAGGAGCGCCGAAGCTACCTCCTGCATTCCAAACAAAAAGCCACGCGTTACTTTTGACGCATCTTCGAGCATCTCTTGACTAAAGTGATTAAACGGGTAATAGACTTGCTCGTGGTCAGGTGTACTGTGCTTAGCCAGCGTACCTACATCACTCATATCGCGTGCCATAATGCAGCCCAGCATTGACTGAACCTGCCAAACCTCCGTACGGCTATTACTACCCTCGAATGTTTCGACACTCGCTGCGAAAGTTTTAGCGGCAATGTCAGCGCCTATCGTAACTCGCTGGCTATCAACAACCTTGGATATAGCCCAAATTGGCATCTGACGTGGCCAGAGCGTGGCATCGATATCTTGCAGCTCTGGATCAGAAAGATCGACGCCTTCGGGCTGCCACAAGGCCACGTTCAACATATGGTCGCCAGCATGCCCGAGCACACCAGCAAGCTGAAAATAGCTCGAAACACCAGCAAGCGACACCTTAGTTAAGTCAGTAAGCGCCTTTTGAGAGTCTCGGTACATGTGCACGCTCGGCTGAATAGCCTCATATCCATGTGTTGTTATAAACATGCTACTCTTTTCCGCCTAGCTGTACTTGATGCTTCATTACCGCGCTAGTTACTACCTTTATGCCCTGTATAAAGCAGCGTACTGTTAATTCCTCGCTCTCTTCAGTATGAGCGTGAGGAGCATACACTAGCTCTTGGCCAGCTACTAAAGCATTGTACCGTCGCACCTCGGGCCAAGCAGCTTGCGGGTCGGCGCCAAGAGGCAGCCGTACGCTCCATGTTGTACGCTCGTGTAACGGCTTCGGGTCACGTAGGGCACCCTGCACTGTTTGCATTGCAATTGCGTGCTCGCTGATACCAACAGACAATTGCCCCGCAGCGCCCGCCGTGATTTCGGTTGCGCCCCAAGTCGGCATAGCTTGAATCGCATTTGGCCAATAGAGCTCATCACGTATATCTTCAACCGAGCCTTGATTTTTGTAGAGAGCTACCGTGCGGAGATCTTCGGCTATAACGTCAAGGTGCGGTGACAGCTGGTTAAAAGTCGTTACGCTGCCAAGTGGAGCAGCCATAACGCGCAGACGGCTTGAGGCCCTGCGAAATGCGTGGTTCTCTATACTTTCTGGCGGTCCTGCTTTGCTATAGAAATGCATATTACACAACATTATACCATATTATTCAATATTCCTCAAGATGATGCGGTCTGTTTGCACAGCTTATTAGATACGCTTGGTCCACTCGGCGCGAAACACACTCATAAAATACCTCAAATAAGCGCCCGCCAGATCTACCTCTGGTATAATGCATATATGGCTACATTTTCTTTTGATATCGTTTCGGAATACGACAAAGCCGAAATGAACAACGTGTTTGGACAAGCCGAGCAAGAAATCGGCAATCGCTACGATTTTAAGGGCACCCCTGCCCAAATAGAGTGGCTCAACAGCGAAAAAACAGGCGTTAAGGTCACCGGCAATGGTGAATGGCAAGTTGACGCCATTTTGGATATTGTGCGCAAAAAGCTCGCTACGCGCGGTCAAAGCCAAAAAGTACTCGATACCAGTAAAGAGGCAGTTATCAGCAACCTAAAGACCTCCAAAGAAGTTCCCTTCAAACAGGGACTCGATCAAGATAAAGCTAAGCAAATCACTAAGCAGTTGCGCGAAAGCTTTCCTAAAGTTAAAACTCAAATTCAGGGTGATGCAGTGCGCGTTATGTCTACAAGCAAAAACGACCTCCAGGCCGTTATGCAATTTTTGAATGGGCAGGATTTTGACTTTCCGCTCAGTTTTACGAACTACCGCTAGGCTCTTCGGTCAAAACGTCATCTTCAATAATAGCCGGTGGTAACGATACTTCCGGCTGTTTTCGTGCCGAAATATTCAAGGTGCGCGTAACAAGTATCGAAAAGGCTAAGCCGGCAGCCACCTGAGCAGGCACCATTAAGTGGAGTAGTGCTATACGGCGATACGACAATACCACTGCTATACAAGATGCTACTTGCATTACAAATATAAAATGCACCGTATGAATCCCATATCGACCCATGACCAGCTTACATCCAAGCCATAACTGGCTCATAAAAAGTACCGTTGCGCATACAAAATGAATCACGCGTACAGGCAATGGTCCAAATGATGGCGTTACAAGTATACCGACGGTACAAATTGCCGAAATCAAAAGCACCAGACGTATAGGGTCCACGAATGCACCCTTACTATTTTTTAACAGATGGGCGGCGTGTAACATGCAATAAGCCATAGCGCCAAAACCGATAAGGTATGGCAATAGTGTAGCCTGAAAATTGCCATAAAAGCTGAGGCCGCTCGAATCCACAAGGGAGGCGGGTTCAATCAACAAACACCATGAGCAGCATAGAAGAAAACAGAATTGGCCATACTGCACAAATCGGACAGCTCGTTGAAGCATTACCAGCTTAGTATACTATGGCCGACAGCTGGTCTACAAATTGCCGCGTGCTTTCATGCGCCTGGCAGCTGCGTCTAACGCGTCACATTGCAAATCGCCGCTCAGTACTTGTTGGCGAATAGCCTCAAAGGCCTCGGATCTACGGAATGTATAGGCATAGAGCGATCTATTGCTCGGAAAATAATTTGTTTGGCGATCGGTATATAAAAGTGCCGGCTTGTGCATTTTACCCGAGTCGAAGGGCACAATTCGGTACGCCTCATCATAGGCTGAGCCTAAATAAAATAAGCCGTGTGACAACATTTCACCTTTGGCAATGCCAAAATCATTAAATACAGATGCTTTTATGTCACCTTCGGCATGTAATACGACGTAAGCTATTTCAGCCATTACAGCTTTTTGCCGCTTGGATTTGATTAAGGGGTTATCGAGTATCTCTAAAGAATGTGGGTACTGCTGTTGGACTATTTCTTCGTACGTTGCTGGACGCCACACCCCAGGCCCCAGCCACGGCTCGACACTAACACAAACCTCGGCATTATTTTGCCGAGGGACAAGATCTTTAGTAGTACTTTCACGGTTTTCAAACATCGGCGCATTACCTCTTCACACCTGCTATACTAAAAGCATATGCGCGACAGTCAAGATATTCTGACACAAGCCGAAACAATTCTCAAGAATAACGACCGCGGTCTATATACTATTCCTGCCCACGGGCTGTATCCGCACCAATGGCTCTGGGATAGCTGTTTTATTGCGCTTGGGTGGCGGCATTTGGATATTGAGCGTGCCAAAATAGAAATTCTCAGCTTACTCCGTGGTCAATGGAAAAATGGCATGGTGCCTCATATGATTTTTACGCCAGGTCGAGCCTATCAGCGAGACCGCAACATCTGGCGCAGCTGGGTAAGCCCCTTTGCGCCCGACGATGTTGTAACCAGCGGCATTACGCAGCCACCAATGCTCGCCGAAGCCATTGTGCGTATTGGTGAAAAGATGGAGCTCACTGAGCGACGCAGCTGGTATCGCCAAGTTTTTCCTGCCCTCTTAGCCCATCATCAATGGCTCTATGCCGACCGCGACCCTCACCAAGAAGGTCTGACCCTACAGATTCACCCATGGGAAACTGGTTTCGACAATACGCCGCCATGGATGTACGAGCTGCACAATCACTTATTGCCTTGGTGGATTCGTATACTTAAAAATACCAAGCTCGACACCGTAGCCGGAATGTTCCGGCGAGATACGCATTTTGTACCGCGAGCACAGCGCTTTTCTAATCTCGATGCGCTTGCCCTGTACGATGCTCAGCGTCGCCTGCGCCGCAAAGCATATGACATCGATAAAATCCTTGACCACTCCCTATTTGCTATAGAAGATCTAGCTTTTAATTCAATTCTTATTCGCGCTAATGAACACCTCCTGCATATCGCCAAAAGCGTCCGCCAAACGGTGCCGCCAGAGCTTCTCAAGAGTATTGAGGCAACTCGCAACGCTCTCGAAGATCTCTGGGACCCCTACACTGAACAATATTACTCACGCGACTTTGTAACCCACAAACTCATTCAAATCCCCAGTATTGCCGCCCTCCTACCACTCTATGCCGGCACTATAAAGCCTGAACGAGCGGCACTACTTGTAAAAAGCCTCGAAAATGAACATATCTTTGGATTACAGTATCCCGTACCCAGTGCGCCACGTAACTCTGCCTGGTTTGATCCCGAGCGCTACTGGCAAGGTCCTACTTGGTTTAATACCAACTGGCTGATTGCCGACGGACTTAAGCGTTATGGATATCATCATCACGCCGAGGCGCTCATAGAAGGCTCTTTGGAATTGGTTCAGAATGGTAATTATAATGAATACTTTAATCCCGTTACCGGCGTACCACTGGGAGCTCCGAATTTTAGCTGGACCGCTGCTATTGCCATCGACTGGCTTAAACGCTAGCTACAATTAGGAGCCGACACCCAGGAATAATGTAATTTCCTGCCATAACCTGTGTGTAAGGCAACATTGCTCCTTTAACTGAAGGTATCGCCGCTAAAGAGATAGTTTGTAAAATCTGAAGGCGTTGTCCCGTCTTCCAAGATTTTGGCAAACTATCTCTTTAGCCCAAGCGAGCCTAGTTAAGAAGTGGCGCAACACCTTCAGCTGAATCACTCGCCTTATCGGCTAGCTTCTGCACCTTGCCCAGCTTACGCTCAATAGTCCGCGACTTAGTACTCGCTGAATCAATAGTATTCGTAGCCTGTACCAATTTTTCACGGGTCTTATCAAGCAAATCACCAAACTTACCAAACTCACCCTTAATCACCGTTAGCAGCTCCCATACTTCGCTGGTTTGCTCGGCGATAGCCAGTGTGCGGAACCCCAGCTGGTAACTATTCAAAATAGCGGCGATAGTGGTTGGCCCAGCAACTGTTATACGGTAAGTAGACTGGAGGTGTTCAAACAAACCAGGCGTACGCAGTACCTCGGCATAGAGCCCTTCGGTTGGCACATATAGCACAGCAAAGTCAGTCGTTTTAGGTGGCTGAATATATTTTTCTTTAATACTCTTTGCTTCTAACTTAATTCTGTTAATCAGTGCTTTGCGTGCGGCTTCTACTTCTGTGGGATCGCCTTTCTCATCAGCAACCACTAGACGTTGATAATCCTCGATGGGGAACTTAGCGTCAATTGGTAAATAGATGAATCCTGCCTTAGAACTCTTATCGGGTAGTTTAATTGCAAAATCTACGGCATCGCGGCTGGTGGCCGAAAACATAACTTGCTTTTGATAGTGATCTTTAATAAATACTTGGTCGAGTAAGCTTTCGAGCTGCACTTCGCCCCAGGTGCCGCGAGTCTTAACATTAGTAAGTACCCGCTTAAAATCGCTGACATTACTGGCCAGGTTTTGCATTTCACCCAACCCTCGCTGCACATGTTCAAGGCGTTCGCTCACTAACTTAAAGCTCTGTCCGAGGCGCTTTTCGAGCGTGCTTTGCAGCTTTTCATCCACCGTTTCGCGCATCTTTTCGAGCTTTTCGGCGTTATCTTTTTGTAGTGTCTCCAGGCGCCCCTCTACCGTGCGGCGAATTTGCTCCAATTTTTGATCATTCTTATCGCGCAGTTGCTCCATACGAGTATCTAAAGATTCTCTGGTTTGCAACAGGCTAGCCGTCACTTCTTGGCGTAAGTCTTTATTAGCTTCTGTAAACTCACGCCTGCTTAGGGCAAACTCCTGGCGCATGGTTTGTAACGAGTCGTGCTTAGGCCCACCGCCCTGCAAGCGGCTGACAATAAATAAAATACCAAGCAAGTTCACGATACCTAGTACAAGTAATAATAATTCCATCAAAGAACCTCAATTTCTGCAAAGGTTTTAAAAGACCCGGGGTGTGGCCCAGGTCTGGTGGAAGCCTCACACTTCCTAACTCAAACTATACGCGCCAAAAATCAAAAGCACAAGCGCTTTTGTATAGCAACAATTTGCTCATCGCAGCGCTGACCGCCTAACCCTGTATGGTATTTGTCAGTCAAGGCGAAGAAAAACACGCAGCGGCTGAGGCATTATCCGCACGGTAGTTACTACCAAAACACCTACAGCCAATCCGCCAATAATGTCGAGTGGAGCGTGCAGCCCAAGATATACACGCGACAAACATACGAGCAAAATACCGACAGGAACTGTCCAGCGCCAACGATTTGGCAAATAAGGCATAATTGTTAGCATAACGATAGTCATAATTGTGACGTGACCAGAAGGAAAACCAGCACCAGTATCGCTCCAACGTAAATGTACCTGTTCAATCAAACCTTGAGGACGAGCCCGCTCTATAAAGTGCTTCATCAAAAATGCCAAAGCAGCACCGCCAATAGTCGAAGCAGCCAAGCGCCAAGCCAAGCGCCAATGTCGTAAGATAAATGTAATAAGTACCGCAATGACAGCAATGACGGGACCATCCTTGGCAACGCTAGCAACTCTAAAAAATGTCTGTAAGCTATCGGGCCAGCCGTTTATCCAATTAAATGTGGTGACCTCCCAGCCAAACATGGTGTGTTTGGCTGCCATTAATGAAGTGATGATAAGAGTAAGAAGCGAGAGAGCAAAGCCAACAATATACCAGTTACGGCGGCCTGCATATACTTCACTATCAGTCTTTGTTTTAACTTTCATGTTGCTGAAAATTATAGCACTCTACGGCTGCGAAATGAAGGTATTTCCTCGTATATAAAATCGCCAGGGCACGTCTTTGGCCTGCGTTATTCCAACGCGCGTCGTTTGCACCAATTGGTCATTTGCGATTGGCGGCATTGCAATTAGCCTTATGGTCGATTGCCACAGAGGCATACCATTCTGTTCTTTAGAAATCGATAATGCTTGGCAGAGCTTGGCGGGGCCATTAGTAAGCTGCGAGTCAGGCCGGCCGGCACGGTGGCGACGCAAAATATCCCATCCCTTAAGTGGCTCCGCAGCACGTAGGAGCACCGCCGATCCCTCTCCCACAGGTCCAGTAACGATATTCATGCAATAGTGCATACCGTAGGTAAAATAAACATATAAATGACCCGCAGGACCAAACATTATTTCGGTGCGTGGTGTTCGACCTCTATAGCTATGACTCGCAGCATCACTCTGGTGGTACGCTTCGGTTTCGACAATACGCAGTATTACCTGCCCGTCTGGCGTATCGACTTCCAATATACAGCCCAGCAATCGCTTGGCAGCCTGTTCTACGTCACCTGATAGCCAGTCAAGATCAGCGGGCATTCCTATTGCTCCAGCTTATGAATTTGCGCATGGTTAAGACCAAAGTAATGCGCTAGTTCATGCCACACCGTACGCTTAATCTGATCTTTGAGTTCAGGGATGCTATGCACACTACTGGTAATAGGATTCTTAAAAATAGTTATCTTGTCGGGACCATAGCTGTTAATGGCGCCTTGGCGTGCCGTGAGCGGCACGCCTTCGTACAGACCAAATAAGGTTTGATCATTTCTTAACTCTAACTGTACTCGCTGCTCGGGCGTAGGATCGTCGGCATACACCACAGCAACATTCTGTACAGCCTTCATGTGGTCGGCGGGCATTTCATCGAGTGCAACCGCAATTAAGTCTGCAAATTCGTCATCGGGAATAATTATCATATATCCATTATAGCTTCTCTGCCCAAAGTATGGCCCAAGCGTAATAAATTTCACATCCGCACTAACATCAACTCTGTATTATATAAACAGTAAATAAGGAGCTTATATGGGTATTTTAGCTTGGATTATCCTTGGTGGCCTGGCGGGCTGGATTGCTTCAATGATTGCCGACACAGACGCGCAACAAGGTGTCTTTATGAATATTGTTGTCGGCATTGTCGGAGCTTTAATTGGTGGCTTCCTTGTTGAGCTCATTGGCGGCAAAGGCATTACCGGCTTCAACTTTTGGAGCCTTGTAGTAGCCGTAGGTGGTTCGCTTCTGCTTCTAACCATCGTTAAGGGTTTTGGCAGTCGTAAATAGTTAGCCCCTCAAAGGTTTCTTTTTAATCTCTGATTCTTTATCATGGGTTGATGACTTCCCCGGAAAAGCGCCCTGATAAATCAGACAAAGACCGCCCTCTTGCTCCATGGGCACGAGCTTTATTAAGAGGCGCATTTAAAACATACGTACTATTTGCAAGCTCGAAGGAGGATCGCCAACAACACCTGAGGACAGGCCTTATACAGGGCGCCATAATAGGTGCCGCACTTTGTCGTCCGCATGGTGAAACTCTTAAATATTGCCGAGCGCCAGGTGGCCTGTGGCTCGGCTACGATTTCAATCGACCACAAGTCTTCCCCGAAGCCTATAACCAAGGCAAAACTTCATCAATCACTAAAAGGCTCACTGGTATGGATAAGTCCTCCGGCGACGAGCCCAGCGTATTGACGTCCAATAAATAAATGACCTTCGCCGTAGTGAAGGTCATTTATTCTAGGTTTAAAGCAAGCTATTTGCCTTGGCGCTTGCGCTTGCTTGGATCAAGTTCGCGCTTACGTAAACGAAGTGACTTAGGAGTTACTTCCAAAAGCTCATCGTTTTCGATAAAGTCCAAACACTGCTCTAAGCTAAAGATAGTCGGAGGAGTCAACTGCACCACACCATCACTGCTCGAAGAGCGCATGTTGGTAAGATGTTTAGTTTTACATACGTTGATTTCCATGTCTTCTTGGCGAGTGTTAAGACCAATCACCTGACCGGCGTATACCTTTTCGGCCGGGCCAACAAAAGTTGTACCGCGTGCTTCGGCGTTCTGAAGAGCATAAGGGGTAGTGACACCTGTTTCAAAGGCGATAAGTACACCATTACGAAGTTGCTGCAATGCAGCTGTTTGAGGTTGATAGCCAACGGTAAGGCTGTTCATAATCAAGGTACCCTTGGTGTTGGTCATAAGAATGTTGCGCATACCAAGTAATGCACGCGTAGGCATCTCGTAGATAAGCTTCGTCACACCCTTAGGGCTCGCAAATTGCTCTTTAAGCATTGCGCGGCGCTGACCAAGTTCCATTTGGACCGTACCAACATGTTCGGCAGGAACTTCGATAATTACTTCTTCGAGAGGCTCCATAGTTTGACCATTCTCTTCTTTGGTCACTACCTGTGGGCGGCCTACTTCGAATTCGTAGCCTTCGCGGCGCATTGTTTCGATAAGTACTGACAGGTGCAACTCACCACGGCCTGCTACCAAAAAGCCGATGCCATCTTCGTCAACACGCAAACCAACATTAGTCTCGAGTTCTTTTTGTAAACGGTCACCAATTTGGCGTGAGGTAGTAAACTCACCTTCCTGTCCCTTGAAAGGTGCAGTGTTAGGACCAAGATAAATACGAAGTGTTGGTGCTTCAACTTCCATAACAGGCAATGCTTCTGGCTGATCTGCATCGGCAATGGTTTCACCAATTTTAGCGTCGGCAACACCAGTTAACTGCACAATATCACCAGCCACACCACCAGGAACTTCAAACTTAGTCACACCGTGACTCATGAATACCAGCTCAACTTTGGCTTTAGTCATGCTGCCATCTTTTTTACAAAGTGTAACTGGCTGACCAGGCTTAATAGTACCGCGGGTAATACGGCCAATACTGTACTTACCCTTAAAGCTGTCCCAAGCCAAGCCGGTCACAAGCATCTGAAAAGGCTTGTCGATCTCAACTTTAGGGGCTGGAATGTCGTTAATAATAGCGTCAAAGATAACGTCGAGGTTTGCATCTGCTTCGGCGTCTGCAGGTGGTGTCTTCCAGGCCTTACCGGCACGGCCAATAGCGTAATACACTGGGTAGTGCAATTGATCTTCGTGAATAGCTAACTCCAAAAAGAGGTCGGCTAATTCATCTTCTACTTCTTGGATGCGACTTGCAGGCTTGTCGATTTTGTTAATAATAACGATCGGCTTTAAGCCGCCCGCCAAAGCCTTACCAAGTACAAACTTAGTCTGAGGCATAGGGCCTTCTTGGGCGTCCACAATCAACAAACAACCGTCGGCCATGTTAAGCGTACGCTCAACTTCGCCAGAAAAGTCGGCGTGACCAGGTGTGTCGATAATGTTAATGCGGTATTCGTCGTGTTGTACAGCGGTTACCTTAGCGGTAATCGTAATCCCACGCTCACCTTCTTGGTCGCCACTGTCCATAATCAGGCTCTGGTTCATTTCGGCTTGGTTGTCGCGGAAGGTCTTAGACTGCTTGAGCAAACCATCAACCAGAGTAGTTTTACCGTGGTCAACGTGGGCAATAATAGCAATATTTCGAATTTTAGCTGGGTCTTGAGTTTGTACAGACATAGTCAATGCCGGTCCTTACGCCAGCTCTTAGCTATAGATTTCTTAAGCTAAATTATAACATAAGACTGTTAAATGCACAACCATTTTGACAGGTATTCTGATTGACCCCCAGGTGCTCAGGATCTATCCTACAAAACGTGAGTAGTTCTGAATTTGCACCACAAGATAAAGTACGCGAACTATATATCCAAGTCAGCCAATGGCTCGAAGAAAATGGCGACGACATTTCCAACCCGGATGATTTTGAGCCTGAGCGCCATCTTGGAAAACTTGTAGTAAACGGCCTTGAACCAGGGATTGAATTCCATGTAGATCCCGCCCCATTGAGGCAATTTGCACCGCTCGTGTATGAACACTTAGAATTAGCGCACGACGCTACTTCGCTTAGCTTTTGGTATACACCAGAGCACTACGTAACGCGGCCCCATGGCAAATCTGGAGACCCAGATCATGTCTTGCCATCCGTAGAATTTTTGATTCACAAAAAACAGCCGCAGTCGTCCCTCGAAGAGGAAACACTAGGCCTTATATACGATCCAGACAGTACGCTTGTCTATACCCAAAGACGCTACAATGCAAAAAACGGACAGCGCATAAAGCTCGTCTCTGACTATATTTCAGATAAAGTACTACAAGGCGAAGCAGGCAGTCTTACAAATGCTGATTATAGCTGCCTTGAGCAGTTCAACAACATGCTGCGGACCGTAGATTTAGACACACTTCGCCATGAAGAGCCTTGGCAAGACGCTTTCTTGCGCGATATTAATGAGAACCTATAAAACTACTAGCCAAAGCTTGCGCTATTCATTTTCGCCGCCACAATAATAGTGGATTGTAATTAACACTAGAATATTGTATTGTTTGTCATTATGTTAGCCCCCGAGACTCGATACGCCAGCCCCGACAAGCTCCAGGATCTGTATAGGCCCATATCCGAGTGGACACTAGAGCATGGCGCGCTTGAAGACAATGGATATGAGGTAGTTGGTGTCTATAATGAGATTCCAGTCGTTGACTGCAATCCGCCTATTGTGGGTGCACAACTCGGTACGAATGCCGTTCACCGACATGCTTGGGAGTTTTCCGACCGCTTTGAGGTTGGCAACCAGCTGTCAGTGAGTCAGATATTACCCCATTATCGTGGCTCCGCAGCCAACGGTTCCGAGCCTGTAGGCCCCAATAACCCACCACGATTCTATGAAGCTGGCGGTTTAGTCCTAAGGATCACAAAACATCTTGCCTCACGCCTAAAGAGCGAGGCACTCTACATTAAAGATGACAGTAATGTACCCCGTATAAGTCGCTGGATTGAGCAGCGCAGCCCAGGCTCACAAGTTCAATCCTACGGTATTTTTGAGATACCCCAGGGCGAGCCTGGCAGCATTAATCTTAAAGAATTTGTAGGATTGGCGGCACTAGCTGACGCCGTTCAGCTTCATGATCCAGCCCAATTTCGCATAGCAAATAATTAAAGTACTTTTTAACGATGTCTAACTCTTTTGAACTCACTCCCCAATCAGAGACTCTTGCCCTCTACAACAGCTTGTCGCCCTGGCTTAAAGAGAACGGACAGCTTACTGTCGACGAGCAGTGCATTCCCAGGGGCCTGCACTTAGGGGCCTGGATTATCCAGGGCATCGTACCATCATACGACTTCTCTGTTCGTGCCAGCATTATTGCTAATCAAGCCCAAGGAGCTAACCAGGTATTTTGCATTGGCGGTCAAGGCGCCCTACTTAGCTATTCACCCGAGCACTACATGTACGACGAAGAAGAAGCACTCGCAGGTGTCGATCCTGATTTTACTAATCCAACCCTTAGACTTTTAGTGCCCGCCAAAAAACAGGGGTGCAGCGTAGACAAAGAAACGCTCACAATAAGCCACCATATCGACACAAACGAAATATATATCTCGCGGCTTTTTATAACACGTGATCCTATGAGCGATCAAGAAATCAGGCATCAACAACCGCCAGTGCTGCAAGGTCAGCCAGGCAGCTTGCGCAGCGATGAGTTTGAGGCGTTGGGTCAGCTTCATGATCTTATAGTGACCGCGCCCAACAAAGCGGAACTCGAGTTTATGCAGCCTTGGCAAGATATGCTACTACAACAACGTGACTAGCGACTAGCCGGAAGATGATTGATAAGTATACACTGCTGGATCTTCTATAAAGAGTGTTGCGGCTAATGAGCCCAGAAAATGAGCTTCAGCAGTCGTAAGCCAAGCTCGCTCGCTTGGCTTACAGGCTTCAAGTCTTTCGAATCGCGGTTCAGAATCAGCACCCAATGAAGTCCGCCTGATACGCAACAAACGGCAAGCATCTGCTGGTGGCTGCGCCTCGAACACTAATGCCTCAGAAACCTCCAGCACTGCGTCAGCGCGGTGCGTGGTTACCCGCAAAAGCGCTGGCAAATGCTCCAGGTGTGAGACATCGCTGCCCTCTGATGCAAAGCACTCAGGATGTGATACCAAAGAGATGGGTCGATCAACATCAAGACGCAGTGCCGCAATTGCCCTGCGGTCAAGTGCCTTTGGCGTTGCCTCAAAGCTATACTTCGGTCGGTCGCCAACAATAACCATTAAACCTGCTTCTTCATGCTCGCCAAGTTGACGGCTTTGGGGGGAGAACTCCAGTAAGCAATTTGCCCCAAGCCAGGTTGTTAGATGTGAAAATAAACGTCGAACTTCTTGCTCGTTAGCAAAACCCGGCTGTGGGCGGCCTTCTGTCATAGATACATTTTCCGAACATTAGCGTAATGAATGATCAGATCGTATCATACGTGGCAACCTAAGGGCTACTTGACTTTATAAACTGGCTTCGGCATGGTGCGCTTGATAGTAATCAGAATTGCACCGCTACCAATAAGGTATGCGGCAAACATCACCAAAATGCCGATAACTGGCACCATGTACAAAATCAGCAATACAGCGCTACCGAGCAGCATAATATGGATTGGGTTGTGTGACTTAGACAACAGCATGCTTCCTAGGTAGTAACCAGCGATTGGACCACTTATAAATATAAGCACTAAGCCAAGTAAACCAATAGTGATTGCTAACGGCACACCAATTACGGTCGCCATTAATAGACCGATTGCTGCCGGAAAAGCAAACATAGCCGCAAAACCAATAAGTATCGATAGACCCAGACTAGAAACAGCAACTTGACTCGTCTGATGAACCATCTTTGGAGCAAACAATACTAAGGCCATCGAGAACAGCAAGAGGGCCATGAACATAGTTACAGCTTCGACAACAGAAATACCCCATGGCATCTTGGATTTTTGTGGCGTATGATGCGTTGTAGAGCCTATAATTTGTGAATCCGAGTCTTTATCTACCGCCTGATTACTGGTGTATGTGAGCGAACCACCTATGTACGCAGCATTCTGTAGTTGTAGTTTTGCTCCATCATGGCGCAAATTACGTCCAATTTTACTATCAATCTGCGTGTCGCTGCTTGCTACAACCGCATCGCGAGCAATTGTACCTTCTATGATCGTCTTGCTACCAGCAATTGTTACATCCCGGCCTAAACGAGCATCGCGAGCAATGGTTACCTGCTCACCCGCAATCGTCACGCCGCGACTGACCGTACCGTTGATATGCACTCGCTGAGCAGCTACACGAATACTACCATTTACTGTGCCATCGATAGCTATCTGCTGACCCGCACATAAAACGTCGCCATTAACTGTGCCATTAATTTTAATGGTTTGGCCTACACAGTGCACATCGCCATTAACCGTGCCGTCAATGATCACCTCTTGTGAGGCGGCATATATTGAGTTATCTACTATGTCACCACGAGCGATTCGCGGGCTAAATGACTGTGCGCTGACGATCTGTGCCCAGGTTACCCCGGCCAGTACGATGGCAAAAACTGCTACTACCAACCCTGTTATTTTTTTCATACTATCCCCTTAATTTTACCCTCAGTATACCGCAAGCATAAGCCAGGCAAACTATTGCAAATAGTTTAAAAAGTTGTATTATTAGTTCAACTAAAGGCTATGTGTATATTATGCGTATAAACGAAAGGTGTGTCGGCTTACAAGATTGTTTAGGTGAGCCGAATGCCAGTACTCCTTGCGGAGCCAATACCGATCCTCGGCTCATCGCCGAACTTACCTGCCCCCTCAGTCTTATCCAAACGATGGGTCGTTCTGCCCTCCAAGATGGTTGGAATCTGCTTGAACTGAGCTTGGGGAGTCAGGATCCTCGTGCGTATGCTTCCGATATCAAAGCCAAGTTTGAAAAAGTAAAAAACGACCGACCTTACTCTATTGACAGTTTCAACGCGCAAGTTGCCCTCGATTGTCTGCCTCTTTACGATGCACGCTATAACGGTCTAACCCCAGGAGATGAGATCTATGCAGAGGCCTACTACAATCTAGCAAAGACCATTCAGCAACTTGATGCTATGCCCACTCAAGTTATGAGGCCTGAGCATCGTATCGGATTCACCGCAGAATATGTTGCCCAAGCCCTACTAGTTAGAGGTAAAAAGCAGGCCTATCCTGCCTCTTTCCGCTCTGATAAAAGCGTCACCCCACGGTACAATCACGACATCGAGGTTTTTGGCAATGAAGGCAAAATACCTACCCAGATTAAGTACGATCAAATCATTACTAATGGTCGCAAGCGTACCCAAGTGCCATCTGTGGCCTCAACCTCTCGACATGGTATCCGTACTGTATCCATGACCCGACTGGTGTCTTCCGCTTTCGAGACATTTCATAGACTTCATAAAGATGCCGACCTACCCGAATACACCGTTGGTGCAGTCGTTAAGCTAATAGCCGAGGAAGCAAATGCCCCTCATGATCCAGGTAGCACTGAAGCCCAGCTGCTTGAGCACGTGAGCGAGACTCTATATGCTGCTATTACCGACACGGGCGAAACCAGTCAGGCAACCATTGGAGCTTGGCAGACGTCCGACGCACTCAATAAGCTGGTTCGCAAAAGGAGTGATAGCTCCGGCAACGTCACCGGAAAGATGAATCAGCTGACTACTTTACGCGTAGCCACCAATAAGCAAGATACTCAGCGTATTACATTTGACAGCATCGAGCTAAAAACCACCCGTGTGAAACCAGGTATGCCCGCTCAAAAAGCGCTTGCAATTGCGGCTTTTCATGGAGAATACCTTGAAGCCGATGACTTTGACCCAACGAGTGATCAAATAACAACAAGTATTATTCTTCGAAATGGTGAGGATATAACTTTTAACGAAGGCTTTACTGTTGATGTTGTCCGCAAACAACTCTTAGAAGCTCCTGAAAATGTTGGCATTGTCGCTCGATTACTTGAGAGACTTGAGAAGTCAAAAAAAGAAATTAAGTGGCAAAAACCAGCCCATCTTAGGTAAGGCGTATACTTAAAGCATGCATCAACCTTTAGCCGAAAAACTTCGCCCAAGCAGTCTTGATCAAGTTATTGGCCAGGAACACTTAGTTGCGAGTGGCAAAATTATTCGGCAAATTATTGAAAATAAACAACCGACCAGTCTGATACTGTGGGGCCCACCAGGTAGCGGAAAAACGACCCTTGCCCGTATTATTGCCCGCGAAACTGGTACTGAAT
>Ga0075366_10000519_pt1 | contig 17817 bp, 17 predicted proteins | sample EndMethybrTD3031_FD_72351 | JGI IMG/M metagenome (GOLD analysis project Ga0075366, IMG submission 72351) | Populus endosphere microbial communities from Tennessee, USA - Endosphere MetaG P. TD hybrid TD303-1 | ecosystem: Host-associated > Plants > Roots > Endosphere | place: USA: Tennessee...
CATTACCCCCAGCGCCGCCGTTGCCTACGCCAAAGCCGCCGGCAACGCCAGCCACTCCGGCGCCTGTTGCTCCGTTGCCTCCCTTTGCCCCAACTCCTAAGGTGCGCGTTGTACCCCCGCCAGGTCCCGTTGCACTGGTCGCGTTAACGCCGTCGGCTGAGATGGTGCCATTGTTGGTGACCGTCCCTTGCGAGAATATACGGAAACCGGTGCTAACGAGCGTAATGCCACTGTTAATCGTAAGTGCTGTAGTATTTGCGTCACGGATCATGCTGTAGGTGCTGCCGGCCAGCGTTGCCCAGGACACGGTGTTTGTGCCGTTCAGTATGGCTGCTCCGTCGCTGCCGTCGCCGAGCATGCCGCTGGTAGATGCAGTGCTGGGCGGGTTTATGATTACGCCGTCAGCGACGATACGGTTACTGGCAAGTGTTGAATCGGCCGTAACGGTCGGACCAAGTACATACCCGCCGGAGGTTGCGGTCACTGTGCGGATGTCGTTATTGTCTGAGCCATTTATCAAGCGCAAGGCGCTGGCCTGGTTGCCCACTTGCACGTCGTCCTGCTGTCCCTGCTGCGAGACGAAGTCGATTATGCAATGAGATGCATTATCGAGCTCAACGCCTGCGTAGGCGCTCGCTGTGTTGCCGTCGCCGTAGTTGTTGCTGTCACTTACGCAGCCGGACAGGATGATGCCGCTGGTGTCGTGAAGCCTGAATCCTTGCCCGTTGTTGTTCTGGGCAATGCAGCCCGCAAGCGTACAGCCCTTGGTGGCTTGGGATATATAGAAGCCGGGGCTGTTTGTCCCGTAGCTTCTGCCGTTTATGAAGGCTTTGCATTCTACAGCCATGATATTGCCATGGGTAAACGAGAATCCGAACTGTCCGTTGTTGCCTGCGCTGCAGCCTTCCAGGTAGCTATCGAACGAAGGGCTGATTCCGCCTCTGTTGCATCGTTCCACGTAAATATTCTTGTAGCGTCCCTCACTGCGGCCGTCGGCTGTTATACCGATGCCGCCGCAGTCCAGGATCATGATGTTCTGAATGAGGTAGTGCATGTCATGCCAGTCATCGTTGGTAGCTTTGCTGTAGAGCGGGTTGCTCGTGATGCTGATGCCATGGCTGTTAGCGCTGGTATTGCTGGCGCGGTTGCCATTGATCCGCAGGTCGAGTACGGCGAAGAATTCGGCGTTAGCCTGCACGCCGTCGGGGCTGACGAAGTTCTTGATAACCGGCGCATTCGTATTGCTTAGGCAACGGATAGTAGTTGCCCACTTGCCTGCGCCGCGTAACCACACGCGGTTTTTGATAATGAGTGTCGTCACCCCTACAGTCCCAGCCGGAATATATACGCTGCCGCCGCCAGCCGCCGCGCATGTGTCTATGGCGGCTTGGATTGCGGCAGTGTCGTTGCCGTTGTCCATCCTGGCACCGTAGTCGCGGATGTCATACCACTGGCGCCACGGGGACATAGGACGCCACTTGCCTGCGGCTTTGTCGGTCTGGAAAGCGGCCAAAAAGCCGCCCGTATTTGCACTGGAAGTATGCGAAGAAGTGCATACAAACGAACCGCCTTGCATCTGTACGATGTCATTGAGCGCATAGGGAGTGACCGTTGACCAGTCGCCGCGGACAGTACCTTTGGCAGCGATAGTTGCATTGGCTCTTAGCGAGCCGTCGCTATTGTGCTCGACGCGCAGGAACTCATTAAGGATGTCGCCCCATTGGTTTGTATCGCTGCCAGGTGTCGGAAGTCGGACCATAAAAAACCAGACCTCTGTAAAAGGTTACAACTAGTATGATGGTCACGCTGGCCGCAATGGTACGACAGGTTGCCCTAGCCGTCAACGCGCTTATGTAATGATTTGCTTGGTAGCTACTGGCGCATAGATAAGCACGCCGTTACCGTTGGTGGCCATGAGCACCGTGCCGTCGGTCTTTGCGGCGATGTCGCGTGGAATAATTGCTGCGTTTCTGAATGTGGTGTCACCGATATCTTTCCAAGTGGTTCCGTGGTCGGCCGACTTCCAGAGAATTGGCGGATGGGCAGCCGTACCATCGGTGACATCTACAAGATATACGTCACCGTTCGGCGCAACTGTTACTGGCCCAGGACTATTGGCGAGTACAACGGGCGTAGCAACAAGCGTGCCGCTGCGCGCATTGGTAATCTTATAAAATCCCGTGTCAGTCACGGCCCACAGTACCTGGCCATCGCTCGGGTCAGCGGCAATCCAGCCATGGTAGTAATCGGAGTCGCCAGTAGCCGCCCAGATGAGCGCCCAGGTGACACCGTAATCAGTTGACCGGTATACGCCCGTGTTGAGGTCAAATGCCCACACGGTATCAGCGTTGGCCGTTGACCAAGTAACAGGTAACCGTTTGTTTGCGACGGTTGTTATGCCGCAGGCATTGCTTACCTGCGTCCAGGTGGAATTGGTTGTGACGTTTTTGCGCCACAAGCCCTTGCCATGGGCGGCAGCTACCAGTATTTTGTTGCTGCTGCCATCGGTGCCGGCAGCCATTCCAACGGGCCATGAGCCGGCTGTTCCGGAATCTGTTGGTGATAGCCATTCACTCGGGCCAAACTTTACAATTGCTCCGGTCGTTGCTGATTGCCTTGTGGCTGCCAAGCCGGGTGATCCGCTGGCAATAACTGCGCCGTTGCTGACGCCGTCGTCGGTGTAACTGGTGCTTACAATGTCATCGGGTGTGTCTGTCTGAAGTTGGCCATAGATGCTGACGGTGTTGCCAGATACGACCACCGAAGCAAGCACATTGGCGTTTGGTGTGTAGCTTTCGGCCACTGTTTTTTGCCCAAAGATGGTTGTAGTCACGCTGAGCTTACGGACGTAAATTTCCAAAATGCCGGTGTTATTCAGCCGTACCACGCCCGCATACCATGCTGTCGCTCCAGCATTGGCGCGGACTACAATACGGCCTTCGACCCATCCTGTGGTTGGTATGCGGTCAAACGAGATGGTTGACTCGGCGTATACGTCAGTCATGGTAATCGTATTTAATTGCTGTTCGTGGAGTGTATTATCTTGTGTTGTGTCGATCGTAGCTGAGCCGGATGATACGGCCAGACGGTTGTTGGCGCCTGTGACTGCCGTCCAGGCTCCGCCTAAACTTGCGGATCCCCATCCGCTGGCAACAGTGCGGTCAAACAAATCCTGCGCCGAGCTGGTAGCGCCAGCAATGTCCCATTTTGTGTCACGTGTAAGAGTAGTAAAGTTCGAATAAATATAGACTGAGCCGCCTTGGTTATCGGTCTTGCCGTCGCCGTTGCCCAAGTACCAGTTAGTGCCGTCGGATGTAATGGAATAGCCGTCTTTAGGTATCTCCTGGCCTGTCAGTCCTGTACTGTCCAGGAACATATTGCCTGACCGCACGAATGCCCAGTCGGCATCGGAGACAATGGCATTATTGCCTTGTACTTTGATCATCTGGTTAATTGTGGCGCCGAGTTCACGGACAGCAGGTTTCCAGCTGGAGCCGCTGTCTTCACTCACCCACAACCCGTGTGTCCCCGCTACGAAGATACGCGCCGGGTCGTTAGGGTTCACCGATATCTGCGTGCAGGTATAGCGTTTGCCGCCCAGCATGGATTCAGGGTTGGTAACCGATAACCACCAGGTGGTGTTACGCTCAAGCGATGTGTACGAAATCGTTGCCGTTTGCAGCATGTCGGCCCAGGTCCCGCCGCCATCAGTACTACGGAAGATGTTGCCATACTTGCTACCCGAACCAAGCTGCCCTTTATATGTGCCTGCATATAACGTGGTAACACCGCCGCTTACATACCCTGTAATCTCTGTCCACTTGCTACCGTTGCTAAACCGCGAGGTCCAGGCATCGTCGCTTGTATTGGAAGCTTTAGAAAAGATACCAGCACCAGCGGCCAAATAGACTGTACTATTCAAAACAATAACTTCTTCTGCTTCTGCCGGGGCCTGGGTGAGTTGCGTAACGGTAGGCGTCCCATCGGCGTTGTCGATGCGATACACGCCACCCGTGCCTGCCAAGTAGGCAGCCACGAACAACCGGTGCGGTACGGCAGGATCTTGGGCTATGCCACGGATATAGACTGGCCCTGTTCCGAGTGCAATTGTCGTCCAGTTTGCCCCGCCGTCAGTACTGCGCATTAAGCCGTCTTTGAACGTACCGGTGTACATTGTTGTGCCTACGAATTCAATCAGATTGCCCGTGCTGCGCGGCCACGGATTGGGAATTGCTCCGGCTGCATTGCGGTTGGCGGCATATTTGGGCGTTGCTGAAAGCAGTGACCAAGTAACGCCGTAATCACTGGAGCTGTAAAAACCGCTCCATGTACCATTGCCACTGAGTCCCGCAGCGGCATATACCAGCCCTGGTGTTGTTGGATGCCATTTAAGGCATGCGATCTTGAGGGCATTTACGGTGGCTTTATTACCGTTGCGGTCAGACCACCTGCGGCCAAAGTTAACGCTGCGGTGTATCCCTGAAACGTCGCCGCCGCACAACAATGTGCCACTGCCTGACGGATCAACGGCAACGGTTGTCATATAGCCGCAGCCGTCAATGGAACCTTGCCGCCACTGTCTGGCCATGAGCTAGACCTTCGTCAACTTATACGTGAACATGAATGTCATGTTTTGCGGCGTGCCTGACGTACTGTCTACGACGAGGGCGATCAGGTCGCCGTCAGTAACAGTTACATTCAAACCTGTTGCAGAAGTACCGGCGGTTGTAACGGTAACAGTGCCGATCGCACTAACCGTAGCGCCGTTACGCGTTACGTGCAGTTGGACATTGGTGCCGCTATTGATGCGTGCCCGTACTGCCGTAATAGCTGCCGTGTAGCCGCTGGGAACGGTAACGTATGCAGGCGAAATAAAATCTACTTCAGCTGCGGCCACGTTGATCGGGCCGGCTATCGCCCATTGTTTGTCGAGAGTAATATCGCCACTGGCATTGGCAATGGCGGTCTGCACGCTGCTGTGCAACTTAGCATTGGTAACAGTGCCGTCCTGGATGGTGGCGGTGCCGACAGCGTTATCTTTTAGAGTGCCAGTGCCCGTATGAGCTTGGCCGAGGAAATCGTTAAGGATGTCACCCCAGGTGTTTTTGTCGGCACCTGGCGTCGGTAGACGTGCCATGCTGTTACCCTTTTACTGCTTATGATTGTAGCATGGCAAGCAGTTCTTCTTCGAATTGCTTCATACCGGTAAGGGTCGTGTCGTAGCCGGAAATGTCCGGGAATTCAAGATTCATGACGCAATGCCACATAGCTTGTATCAGTTGGCGGGTGCGCTCCACGTCGTCATCCTTAAATGTAAGTTCCAGATAATTGATGCGGTTTTCGTTGTCGGGTTCGACGAATTCCAGGCGCCCGCTGGTTACTTTGTAGCCTTTGTAGGTATGCGAACCTTCAATGAGCAATTTGTAGCTGTAGAGCTGCATGCGGTAACGGTGCAGCTTGCCTAAGGACTCCCACTTTTCGTAACTGCGGCCGGTTTTGTAATCGACGACGGTGATCGTGCGGTTCTCTTTGTCGATTTCCATGCGGTCAACTTTGCCCGCAAGATGGGCGTCCCCAACAAATACACCTTCGTTCCTAAAGTTGTGTTCCGCTTTGTCGGCTGGTTTAAATAAACGCCCTCGGGCTGTCAGGTAGGCGGTCAGCGCCTCCTCTCCCCGCTCTATCTCAAGCTCCAGCTGGGCGGGCGCTAACTTGCGCTTGCTCATAATGGTCTTGAAGTACTGAAGTACAGCCGTGATGTCAGGCTGGGTTTTGTGCTCGGTCACATAATGCTGCACCCACTCCAGGCTTTCGTGGATAGCATCGCCGAACTGGCTGTTGGCCGTTGGCGCGGTTGGGAAACGAAGCAATGTATTAAAGAAGAAAGCTTCTGGTCCGCCGTACTCGGTGTCGACGAAGGTCGTAAGGTGTGTCGGGCTGAGGCGGTAGCGTTCAATCCTGTCGGCGAGCAACCCCTTCAGGTCGGCATTGCTGCGCGCCTGGATGTGCCGCTGGTGCCAGTTGAGCTCCAGCGAAGCAAGCGTCGGTGCTTGGTGGTCACTCGGCAATACCTCTTGTACGTGCTCGGGAAGCACCATGGCGCGGAAAGTGCCGTCTTCCTGCTCTTGCTCGTCCAGGAATTTGAGGTGTTTGGTTTGCTTGCCGCTGTAGGTTTTGGCGAAGCTGGTCATATGCAGCCCGAACTTAGCCCTCGTGACGGCTACGAACAATATGCGCAAACGCTCGTCATTGGTGGCGCCTGCATGACGGATCGGTGATAAGTTTGGCGGCAAAGTCAGCTTGTTGCTGTTGCCCCGCGAACTCGAACCCCATACGTCATCCTGCATACCCGGCAAAAAGACATGCTCAAACTCGAGGCCTTTAGCCTTAAAGACGGTCATCAGCTGCACGGCGTCAGCCTGCTGGTTGTACGGGCTGGTGTTGAGCAAGCGCTCTTCGGCCGCTTCGTACATATCCACGAAGGCAATCAGTCCTGGCAGCGTGAGCGCGGTGTCGCTGGATGCTTCGTAGTCGCGTAACTTGGAACGCAGTACGGTCAGATGCGAGATAGTCGCATAGAATAATTCGGTGTTGGTCTGCTGGACCTCTTTGCCTGCGTAAAATTCGCGCAGCGGCGAACGAAGATTCTCTGTGGTGATGGCATCCGTGCCGATCAGGTAATCGAGCATCTGTTCGCAGGTTTCGGTTTCGACTTTACCAGCCAGGGTTAGAAAGAATAATGCAGTCTGTTTGAAGTACGGCTGTTCACTGTCGAGCAATGCCCTGCTCCAGGTCAGGTTGTTTTCGCGCGGTTCATCGCCGATCTTCCATGATAGCTGCCATAATTCAGCTACAGGCACTGCCCAGAATTCAAAGCTCATAATCTCAGGCCACAAGGCATTGGCTGTGGCTTCGTCCTGGTTGTGCAGGGCGATTACCAGCTTACTCATAGTAATGAGCTGTTTTACGACGGGTGCTTCCAGGATGTTCTCGCGCTTTTCGTAGCGCATCGGTACTTCCAGCTCAGCCAGATAGGCTACCAGCGGTTCGAGTTGTTTGTGCTTAGGCGACATGACGGCGATCTCGCTGGGGCTGGTGCCGTTGTCGATCAGCTTTTTGATCTGCTGGGCAATCCAGTCGTACTGGGCGACGTCGCTCAAGAACTCGCGCCGTGCCAGGTCAGCCTTGGGCAGTTTGGGGTTGGCGGCGTTTAGCTCTTTGCTCATGTCCTCGAAGTTTGTTTCGAGGCGCGCTTCGATCTGGGTGGAGATGTTGCGGGCGGTGTGCAGAATGTCGGCACTGCTGCGGTAATTCTCGGTCAAGTTTACGACCTTAACATCCCGGTACATGTGGTAGAAATCGAGCATGTTGGAATATTGCGCACCCTGGAAGGCATAGATAGCCTGGTCGTCATCGCCTACGGCCAGGACGTTCGGGCGGCCTTCGCTTACCGGGTTGTCGCTTAGTAACTGCACAAGCCGCAGCTGGGCGGCGTTGGTGTCCTGGAACTCATCGAGCAGGATATATAAGTACTGTTCCTGGAGGCTGTAGCGCAAATCAGGATTGTTCTCGAGCGCCTCAATGGAGCGCAAAATCATGTCGTCAAAGTCGTACCAGCCATGCTCGGCCAGGCCTTCCTGGTATTGCTCGAATACGCTGGCCAAGGCCTCGATACGGCGGTTTTCGAGTGACCCCGCAAACATGAACTGGTTGTCGGCATTCTTGGCTAACCACTTGTTCTTCCAGGCGGTCAGCGGTTTGGAGGAGTTTGCTTCCTGGGCGTTTAGGATCGCCTCGCGCAGTTCAGTGGTGGCCAACTGGCCAAGCGACCCTAACTGGGCATGAACGGATTGCTCCGGCACCAGCGGCACCAGGCGTTCGTAGAGCGACTCAAATAACGGCAGGGCCTTAGCGGCGGTGCCAGGCATCTTGCCTATGCCGCTAAAGAGCGTTTGGACTTCGCTGTTAGCAAACACAATAAACGTATTATTTTCGGTTGCGATTGCCCGCAGGCTCTCGGCATCCAGCAATGCCCGTTTTACTTCGCTGATTGTACCGATAAGGTCACCGAGGTGATGGCGTAATTGTTTGAGCGGATTGCTGTAACTAAGGCCTTCGACAATCTCGCGCAGCATCTGGCGCTTAGTTAACTCGTCGGCTGGTGATTGCAGGCGGGTTTCGGCAAACACTTCAGGAAAGCGGCGGATGAGATCCCCACCAAAGGCATGGTAAGTACCGATGTTGACGTCGTAGGCGTTCTGCCCGATAAAGCGCGTCAGACGTTCGCGCATATTCGCAGCACCACTTTCGGTAAACGTCAGACACAAGATGTTTTGTGGGAGCGTGTCGGTTTCCTGCAGGATGCGGGCAACACGTACGCTTAGCAGCTGGGTTTTGCCCGTGCCAGGGCCAGCGATCACTAGTACTGGACCGTCAATCGTTGTGACGGCTTCTTTCTGGGCTTTGTTCAGTCCATCCAGCGCTTCCTTGTACCTGCTCATTATCCCTATTATACAGCTGAAGCGTACTGGGTGGCGAACGGTTCTTCCCCAGGTAGGTCTATCTGTGCGGGGAGTTCTATTACTTCGGGTATACGTTCCAACGGGACGGTGTACGGCTTTATATGCGTACTGCCCAGGTATACATCATCGGCCATGCCGCTTACTCGGCATGAACCGGGCATGAACAGCGTTCCCACGCTTGTGGCAATAGACCAACGGCTAACGCCTCCCGGGTAAAAATCGCCGGCAGATGGCTGGCGTACGTCCAGCGAGCCTGCAGGTATTGCCTCCTCGCTCGTCAGTGCGCGGCTGCCTTCTGCGGCTGTAATAACGAGGAAATGCCCCATGCTATGCAGTTGTCTTTCGGTGAGGAGTAAGCCATGGTACACACGCATACGCCACGTACCGACATGTCCGTCGACAATAGTTCTTGAGCCATCCAGGTCCAATAGCTCTTCTCTTCTCTCTTCAGCAAGCCTGTCAAACGTTCTGCGGTACATGGACCCTCCGTATTAGCTACCGACAGCGTACAGCACAGGAGTGTTCATATTATGTGCGGAATATCACAAACAACCCGTATTAGCTGAGCTTTTCGCGGCACGTCAGGCAGTCCTCTTCGGACTCAAATTCGGTTAGCCACTGACGGCCGGCTTTCCACCATGGCTGGTAGTCCTTGAAGGCAATAAGGTCAGCCAGCGTACGCAGTACCCAGCCTGGAAAACCGTAAATCTGGGTTTTGCCCCATAATACGGCTGCCCACCACTCGCCTACAGGAATGACATAGATCGGTTCTTTGGGGGTGTAGCGCTTCATGAGCTTACCCTTGGCTTTGCGGATCAGGTTCTCGCCTACAAATACAGCATCATATAATGCTGTCTGTGCCATGCCGCTAAATTTGGTGTCGGCATTGTCGCCAATAACATAAATATCGGGTTCGGACTGCATGTACTCATCTACGGTAACTTTGCCGCGCTCATTCAAGGCAAACTCATTCTGCTTGAAGAACGGATGGTTGGTGACACCGGCGGTCCATACGATGGTGTGGCTCTGGATCTCCTTCCCGTTGATGGTCAGGGAATCGGCGGTTGCACCCTGTACGGCTGATTTCAGGTAGAGCTTAACGCCCATGGACCGCAACCGCTTGGCGATCTTTTTGGACATGCGTGCGGGCATGCGCGGTACGAGCTTTGGCATAGCTTCCACGAGGTCGATATGAATGGTCCGGCGCTCGATGCCGTGTGCGTGCATAATTTCGTGCAGGTAGTGCGATAGTGCTCCCGACAGTTCGATACCGGTTGGGCCGCCGCCCACGATCACGTAGTTAAGGTCTGGCTTGCGTTGGTCTTCGAGCTGCTGGTGCAGGTGTTTCTTGAAGGTGCGGATACCTTCTATATTGCGGATATTGTAGGAGTGCTCCTGGATGCCCTTGATACCGAAGTAATTTGGCACGGCACCCAACGCCAGTACGAGCACGTCGTACGGCAAGTTCTTGCCTTCTTTGGTCTTAATGACCTTTTTGGTCCGGTCAATGCCGGTGGCAGTGCCTTGCACGAAGGTTACATTTTTATCTTCGAGCAACTGCGCCACAGGGATAGCAGACTGGGTAGTCTTGCCACCCGTTGCCGTGTGGTACATCGTCGGATAGTAGTAAAAACTGGGGCTATCTGACAGCAACGTTACGTCGTAAGCATTTGTTTTGCTAAGTTCTTGGGCGACTTTTACGCCGCCAAATCCACCGCCCACTATAAGGGCGCGAGTCTTCTCTTGATTCATGCTTATGATTATAGCGCAACTGGGGTTATTTGTTGCCTAGAACACGATTGTTGGCATGTAGCCAACCCTCGGTTGTACCACCGTCAAGGTATTCTCCCTTGGCCTTGATAACCGCAACGTCGTTGCCATCGTTTGCGCAGTCAGTCACGACGTCGGTAATGTAGTATTCGCCTTCATGCGGGCGGATCATGTCTTTTTCTGCGTAGTGGAAAATGCCGTCATTAAAGAGGAAGAATGTGGCGTTATTGAGATTGGACGGTGCTTCTTCGACGGTTGGTTTTTCGACGATAGAATCCAGTACGTCATATCCGTCTTTTTCGCGGCATTTGACGATGCCGTACTTATAGACTTCTTCGTGAGGCACTTCAACGACCTTCATAGCAGTTTGTACAGGAAGCTTATTCACTTCGGCTAGGAAGTGGGCAACTTCTGACGTGCCGTCTGGGTTGTGGTAGAACTGGTCGCCGGATATAAATAAGAAGCTTTCGCCACGGCCGATCATCGCGCGGCAGAGCCACAACGGTGTAGTGGTGCCGTACGGCTGGTGCTGGTCCTGCACGACGTAATGGAACGTAGCTTTTTCGGAAAGGGCCAGGATCTCGCCGAGCTCATCTGTTTTGCCCTTGGCGCGCAAGTACTCTTCGAGCAACAGGTTGCGGCCGTAGTAGCGCTTAAGCTGGGCGAACTCCTCGCCAACAACAAAATAGAACTCTTCGATGCCAGCCTTGATGCAATCCTCGACGACATAGTCGACAATGGGGCGGTTGCCTACGGGCAACATGCATTTCTCTACGGCTTTAGTAATAGGTAAACGGCGGGTGCCGTAACCGGCAACAGGAATAATAGCTTTTCTACAAGTAACAGGTTCAGACATGATTATTGGTTATTGACTACGGTAACGGTAATCGTTTTAGTAACGTTGATATTGCCGGACGCGTCTCTCGCGGTCACGATAACCTTATATTTGCCTGGTTGTGCATTTTTGTCAACATTAAGCTCAAACTTACCTGTTGCGGCATCGAAATTGACGATGTGTAAGGCGGTTGGACTACTATCGGTTGTAGGTGTTGAGGCGCTCCAGGTTACCTTAGAGGGATCATTAGGAGTCGGGGCGATACTGATTGAGCTGCCCTTAGTGAGCGGTGAGCTCGTATCAGTGAGCGTAAAGTCAAAAGCTACGTTATTAGACTGTTCGGGCGTCGTGCTTGGAGCGGTATTCTCAGGGGTGGTAGCTGCCTGGGACTGATCTTGGGGCTGTTGCTGGGTTTGCTCTTCTGTGGCCTTTTGCTGGCCGATGCCAAGCTTGTCGCTGTTGCTTGCATCTTTGTCTTCGTCTTTGACAGCAGAAGAAGCCCCACCTTGGGAAGGGATGTTTACACGGTTAAGGACTGCAACGCTAATTCCGGCTAACGAGAAGAATAAAGCAATACAAGACAGAAGGATCGCCTTATAGCGTTTGGTGCCAATCACAGTGGCGCTGAAACTCAAAAATTTTACAAGCATGGCTCGAGTATCTCTACTGCAAGCCATTATAGCAAAAAGCTATGCTTAAAGCAATGATCACCCCTGTTTTTGGTGGCTTCTCCAAGGTGTCGCATGGTATGATGCCACGGTATATGAAACGTGCCAAATTACTGGTGTTAGCACTGTTAATCGCATTTGCGGGCGTTTGCTTCATACCTTCCCAGCGCGTATATGCCGATGCAGCCGACGAAGCTGCATTATCATCCGTTGAAGACGAGCTTACCCTGTTGTGGGATTACGTCGATAACAACGCAGATAAGCCTGACGCTGAATTTTACCCTGTGTTTACCGGGATGGCCGATGAAACGCTTGCCAAGGTACACGAAGCCGAAAAACAGCTCGCCAAAAGTAAAGAAACCCGTGGTACCAAACAGGCTGTAGACCGCCTGCGCGAAGATATCCAACAGATACAAATCGGCCTATTCGCCTGGCGGGAATCAGCCGCTTCCAGCGACAGCGAGGGATTTGAAGATGCCAGCTACTTCCTGCAAGGTATCGTGGAGATATATAACGAAGACGTCGACAAATATAATCACTCTGCCTACGGCACCCAAGCCGCCATGACTATGCTCATGCATACCCTGCCCATGGGCGTGTCATTTGCTGGCTGTGCGCTCCTGTTTGCGTGGGCAATATTGCGCAATAACCACTCCCAGGACGTTATTGCCGAGATCCAGCGTAAACTGCGCTGGCATATGGCCTTTGCAATGTTTGTTCCCATTGTGGCCGGCGGCATACTCGCATATCTGTTTTTCTTTACGGCAGTACCGCTCGTATGGGTGTGGGCCGCCTTCGGGGTAAGTCTTATTCCTCTTGCTTACGAGATAGTGCGCTATGTGCGGGTGGGTATGGCCGCGCCTAAGCAATCATAGCCGTATCAACTATTCGCAGGATATTCCACTCGCGCAGGAATGCGCCCAGGTCAGTGTATGTGCGCTCCATATCTGCAATGGGTTTGTACATATATCCATGGGTTGCCGTAATTGTCACCCTGCCCGACCGTCGCTGGTCCATCTGTAACTGGTAAGCGCTGCCGTAGTGGTAGCCTTCTGTTTTGTCGCCAATGAAACGCGCTTCAATATATATGGTCACGAATCTTCCTTTTTCTTTACGGCCAGAGACTAGCAACGGTTGCTCGGGTTTGCAAATAAAAACACCCCGTTTTTGGCGGGGTGTTTTTTATGTAGCAGGTAGTGCTTTAGCCTACAACTGTATCAACGTGAGGGCCATATATTGGCAGAGGTGTTGGCGTTGCATCCAACTTCCAGTCACTACCGTTGAATGTAAAGACAGGTGTGTCTTCACAGATAGTAGTAACCATAGTGGTAATGTAGCGGCCATCACCATCTTCGCCACTGGCGGAGGTCTGGACGCCTACTACTGCCTTGTCACCCTTATCAGCTTCTTCTAACGGAAGACCGAAGGTATCGGTGCGGGTTTCGTCAAAGTCGCTCTCGTTGGACTTGCTGGTGTACGTCAAGCCATTTGGTTTGCCGTCTTTGCCTATGCCTACAGGCATAAGTTCTGGGTTAACCCAGGTAATGTCTGAAGGCTTCTTCTCACGTGCAGCGGCACTTTCAGGGTCGCGGTTGTAGGTAGCGCTCACGGTGTACGTGTGCTCGCCGTCAACCTTGCCGGCGTTCGTCAGGCTGCCTAGATCACAGCTGATGTAGCGCTTGGCGATGAGTGTACGCAAGTCCTTCTGGGGGTCGTTAGGGCTCTCGGTGTTGCCGGTTTCAGGCATTGGAGGAACGGTAGACCTTTCAGGTGTTGGTGAAGGAGATGGACTAGCGCTTGTAGGAGCGACAGAAGAGGGGGTCTCAACTGGTGTTGGTGCTTTAGTTGCTGTAGCGGCTGGAACTGCTTCGCCGTTGTCGGCGGGTGCGGCTGCTGGAGCTTCACCGCTTGGAATAAGACGGGAGCCAACGGCTGCAACAATGAGTACACCGGCTGCCGTAGCAAGGTGCCATGGCTTAACGCGAGGGGCTTGGTTGTTGTTTCGTGTCATAATGCGTCAAGTATACCATAAACGGTACTCTAAGTCAATCACTCCACCCTGTTAATTGCTGTCCGTCAAGACTGGTAAACATAACCAGGATTGGTATACTAAAAATAATGAAACTCCAATATAAAAACACTAAAACTAAAAACAATAATCAATCCGGCTTTGCCATCGTAGAAGCAATTTTCACCGTGGTTATTATCGCCATTGTTATTGGAGGTGGCATTTACCTATTCCAGCGTAAGAACGCCGAAAAGAACGACTCAGGCAACCAGACCAGCTCTACTGGCCTAGGATACTAACTGACCGAGCGATAACGAGCGCCAGGGTAAAGACCGATACAAGCGCCTGCGAACCCATCAGCATTTTGCTGGAATGCGTTATCGGACGTGCGTCAGCCGGGGCGAAGTTAACAGCGTTGGTGATAGACAAGTATAAGTAGTCGATAAACTCCGGCCGCCAGTTGGGGTATTTGCCCGCAAGGTCTTGCTGGGTGAACTGGAAGTCCTGATCGTTCTTGGACCAGCGCTTGCGCGTTAGGCCTGGACTGTCAATTTCCCAGTACCAAACTGCGTACACGATGACGTTTGTTACAAAGATAGCTAGAGCAGATGCAAGCAGTTCGTGGCCGCTTACTGCAGCGTGCGTGACGACTAGCCCCTGCAACACAAGTACGAGGGAGCTTAGGTTAGCTACTGACAGCAAAGCAACGAATAACAGCGCTAAGCTGTGGTGTATCCGCATGCGCTTGGTAGTGCTGACGCTCGCCAACAGGCTCAACAGGACGACCATGAAGATTTCTACAGGGATAATGAGGTACTGGGGGCCAACGAGCAACTCGTGGTTAATCTTCCAAACGACTACCTGCAGCGCAATAGCGACAAACAGCGCTAGTTGCGCCTGAATCAGTTCCCTCCGGGCAATACGATGGTACGTCATACGTTACCATTTAGTGTACGAAAAAAGGCGGCAAAAGCCTATATCTTTGCGCGGACAGCCCGGTAGAGGGCGATGAGCCTGTTGCGGAAAAAGTAACCTGCTACCGCGGCTGCAAACATTACTGCGAGCATCGTTGGGACTACCCAAGTCTTACTGGCCGGTGCCTGGCCCAGGGTAGTAACGGCTGCTTCATTGGAGGCTGCATCGTTTGGCGCCTTGGTGGTCAGCGCCTTTTCATCTGATTGTGTCTCGGTGGTAGCGTCTAGTACTTCCCCGTTTGCGGTTGCGGAGGCAACTTTTTTGTCTGTTGAATTGGTGTTGCTGGGCTTTTTGATGTTATCACCAGCTGTACTACTTGGATTTTGCTGTGGGCCGGGCTTCGGTGCCGTTGGGTTCGAAGCTGGCGGTGTTGTGGTTGAAGGCGGGTTGGTTCCAGGAACCTGCAGGCCTGGCGTATTCGCACGGGGGATCTGGTCCCAGTCGAGCTTGCCGTTTATAAACTTACATTCAGGCAGTTCTGATGCTGGCTTGTTGGAAAATAATATTGCTAGATCTTCCGGATCAGAGGTGATCAACGGTGCCATTGCATCAAAGGACAACAGAAAGCCTGCCTTAACGGGTGTACCATTCTCGCGTACTACGCAGTAGGCCTGCAGATACCAGGGCAAACCTGAAGTGGCAGATACTTTAACGGGCGCCAGCAGGAGCGCGAGTGGTAAGGCAACGAGTACTAAAGCAATTTTTTTCATGATATCTACTAAATAAGCGAACATTAATTAACGCCTATAATAACACAATCAGTTTAAAAAGTCGATATTATTGGTCTAGGTTTATCATGCTGCCGCCAATGGTTGGCTCGCCTAAGACATGTATGTTGAGCAAAGCCTTCACTCTTGCCTGGGCCTCGCGCCGGCTGCTGTTATTGGCTTCTACAAAGCTAGGTACGCCGTACGCCTCGATGCCCATATGACGGCAGAGGTAAATGGCACGTGGCAGATGCGACTCGCCGCTGATGATAATTGCCTTCTTGAGGTTGAACACATGAGCTGCACGGTCACACGATTCAAAGGTGCTGCGTCCTGCAAAGTCTGCTTGCAACCTATCCTTTGCGATATGTTTCTCATTTACTAAATAGTTGATCATGGCCGTTGGCTCGTCGTAGTTCTTGAAGCGGTTATCGCCGGATAACAGTAATACGTCTACCCTGCCTGCTTCTAGTTCGCGGGCGGCAACATCCAGCCTGCCCTGCAGCTCTTTGTACAGTTTGCCATCCTTGGTGACACCAGACCCCAGTACCAAGCCTACCCGGGCACTTTGCGAGTCGTGTTCACTAAGAATGTATTTACTATACGGATTGATCACCATATAGGAGATCACCATCAGGGAAATGGGTACGAGGATTGCAATACCAACAGCGGCAATAACCCACTTTTTACGTTTTATGACGAAGCGTTTTGTTTGCCTGAAAAGTGTAAGACTTTTTTGTTTCATAGCGTGCAATAACTATACAACCGTAATCTTAAAATGAGCACGATATAATCGCTATTGCTAATGTCTATTTTTCAGGGTATTCATCGGGTAGCGGTTCGCGTGTATATACTTTCATATCTTCGCTACAGGCGCCGAATTTTTTGTAGTTTTGCTTTGCATTGTTCAAGCTGAGATCGCCATTAGGCCCATAGGTGGGCTTGTCGGGATCCTCAACCATATCACCTTCGTCTTCCCAGAAACAGACATCACAAATCTCAAATCCGCCCCTGTGTGTTAGCGTAAGGTAGCCACATACGGGACATGCGATGTGGTCGGTATCTGTATCTGCCATCGCGCGTTATTGTAACACGAGCCGCTAGCCGACGTACTGTGCGTAGGCTGAATCGACAGAGTAGCCTTTAGGGTCGATGAGCTTTTCCATGATCCATTCCATAGGGAAAATGACTGATTGGTCATCGGCTAGCTCAAAGCAAATGGTTGGCTCGCCTTCGGGGTCGGTGTCGTGCCATGTGCCTGGGGTGTGGTTGCGCTCGATACATTCAACCAGGTAGTAGCCCAAGCACTCGGTAACATCTTCCGCTTGCTGGTGGGCGACTATTTGTTCGGGGGAAGTAGCTCCCTTATCACGGAGCTCGTTGGCAATACTGGACAGTAAGTCGTCAACTCTGGTGAGGTGCTTATCCATATAGTCTAGCTCGATGCCATGCCCGTTTGCCAGGTCATGCGCACGCTCAATCATGCGGTCGTGTGCTTTGCGGATTTCGCGGTCAAAAGTCTCAACTGTAGCTGTCTGTAATGACATCCCTCTCACCTCTTCTCTTATCCGAAAAATACCACACTATTGCTCGCTAGAGCAAGTTATTGCGTGGTATTTTTAAGCGTAAGCAAGTTTAGGCTTCGGTTGGTTTGGTGGCAGCTGCGCTGTCGTTTTTCTGAAGCCAACGATATAGCATTGCGCCAGCAACCGAGCACACTAGTGTCAATACGCCCATTGCAAATGTAGCGAGGTATCCGCCGTAAGGAATCGCGCCAATGATACCGATGGCAACGCCAGCTAAGAATGTAACACCTATGAGGCCCCATACTTTGCCCTTGTGGTTTTGAGCCAAGCGCTTACTTTCCTTAATTGCATCTACAGGACTGAGGCCTTTGTCGACAACGAGGTAGCCCGAGCAAAAAATCCAGGCTAGCGCCCAAACAACAGGAACGATGAACAACAGAAGTGAAACACCGACTATGAGCATGCTAAGGATACCGGTCAGCAAGAGGAAGATGTACTTCTTTACGTCAACCCGCATGAAGGACTTAATAGTGAGTTGCTTGCCGTCAGCTAGCGCCAAGCTGTATAGAACTACGGCCAACAGGAAGATAAACTGCGCCAAGCTTGTCAGCATGACTGGATCTTTGTCGTTAGAGCTGATGATAGCCAACACCATGTAAACCACCAGAAATAGCGCAGCAGGCTGCGGGTTGCTGATGACAGCGTTAAAAGCTTTTTCGAACGCGTTGAATGCGCCGGGCCATGTACTGGTTGCGACTTCTGTCTCTTGTTTCTTGGTCATTGTTCTTCCTTAAATTGTTATAAAG
>Ga0075366_10000520_pt1 | contig 17808 bp, 10 predicted proteins | sample EndMethybrTD3031_FD_72351 | JGI IMG/M metagenome (GOLD analysis project Ga0075366, IMG submission 72351) | Populus endosphere microbial communities from Tennessee, USA - Endosphere MetaG P. TD hybrid TD303-1 | ecosystem: Host-associated > Plants > Roots > Endosphere | place: USA: Tennessee...
GATTCAGCCAGGCCAGGCCGAGCACACCGCGATGCAATTGCACGGCCAGCAGCGGTGCGTCGGCGCGGTCGTCGAGCAGTGCCGCATCAGTGAGCGTGCCCGGCGTGACAATGCGGGCCACAGCTCGTTCTACCGGCCCCTTGCTGGTAGCCGGGTCGCCTATCTGCTCGCAGATGACTGCCGACTCGCCGATCCTGACCAGCTTGACGAGGTAAGGCTCCAGCGCGTGAAACGGTACACCGCACATCTTGATCGGTACGCCTGCAGATTGCCCGCGCGTAGTCAGCGTGATGTCGAGCAGGCGAGAGGCGCGCTCGGCGTCTTCGTAAAACAATTCGTAGAAGTCGCCCATCCGGTAAAACAGAAGGAGATCGGGATGCCGGGCCTTGAGACGCAGATACTGCTGCATCATCGGGGTGTGGCTGGAAAGGTCCTTGTAATCAGTCACTTGATGTCTTGTCCAGATTTTCAGATGTGTTGCGGGATGACTAGCGCTGAATTCCGGGCACGCGGCCCGCAAGAGTTTTCGGCCAAGGGGGCCGAAACGGGCGGCAAGGCATTATATCGATGTCGGCCGACCCTTCAGAACCTCCCCTCGATCTTACTGGCGAGTGATGTGATCGGGGCTGTGGGACAGGTCGTGAACAGGTACTCAAACCGCATTGGTTCAGGCACGTCGTTTGCTAGCGCGCTTGCTCACGGGTATCACTCAAACTGGGCGCCCATACTTCACCGGCATGAGAACGCGCGGGCAAGCAAAGGAACAGAGGGCAGTTCCACGCGTTAACCACGAGTTCAGCACGTCACTATCCCTGTCTATACTGTCGATAGTTAAAGATTTATGCGATTTGCAAGCATGACGTCGCCTGCTGCAGCGGCGCCGATGCGGTTTGAGAGTCAGGCAGGCATGACAGGCGAACGGGGCGTTTTCAAAAAAGCAGCACTTGCGTGACAGCAGTATTTCAACGGAGGGGGCAAGGTGCATAGACGTGTTGCGTGTTACTTCTGCCGGCCATTTGCATCGGCAAGCTTTTTTCAACTCCTCCGTCATGGGGCTCGCTATCAGACTTCTTCGCCACTACAAATTCATCCTGCAGTATCCAGAATCGCCGTAGCGCTTTTCGCATGTGGCTTTCAGCTTTTGGCATTACCCGGAGTGCATGCGGCAGAGAACACGGAGCTTGCCGATCTCAGCCTCGAACAGTTATCGCGCATCAAGGTCATTTCCGTCTCGCGGCGCTCGGAGCCTCTGGCCACTGCGGCGGCCTCCATTTATGTAATCACCAGCGACGATATACGCCGTTCGGGTGCGCGTACTTTGCCGGAGGTTTTGCGGCTGGCGCCCAACCTGCAGGTAGCACGTCTCAATGCACGCGAGTATGCAATCAGTGCGCGCGGATTCAATTCAAACGCGGCTAACAAGCTGCTGGTGCAGCTTGACGGTCGTTCGCTTTACACGCCCTTGTTCTCGGGCGTGCTCTGGGATGCGCAGGATGTACTGCTGCCGGATGTAGACCGTGTCGAGGTAATCAGCGGTCCCGGCGCAACGTTGTGGGGGTCGAACGCCGTCAATGGCGTCATCAACATCATCACGAAACGTGCAAGGGATACCAAGGGGGGCCTGGTGACGGCTTCCACGGGCACAAGTCAGCATGATCTGGCTGCCCGTTACGGCGCCGAGTTCGAGAGCGGTGCTGCGTATCGTGTGTACGCCAAGCGCGACAACTATGAATTGAGCCAGCGCGCCAACGGTGTTGCCCAGTCCGATGCCTGGCAGAAGACCCAGGCAGGTTTTCGCTTCGATAGTGGCGAGACCGCGAACGGCTTTACTGTGGCAGGCGACGCCTACGATGGATCGGCAGCTCCTGTGCTGCCAGAACGCCATACGCTGCAGGGAGCGAATCTGCTGTTGCGCTGGACGGGAGAAACGGCGAAGGGAAGTCGCCAGAGCGTCCGCTTCATTTATGACGGTACTCACCGCCATGCCCCCGGCGTCTTTGAGGAGAAGTTGAACATCTTCGATCTGTTGCTTCAACAGGATACGAAACTGACCGAGAACCAGAACGTGATTTTCGGTGGGGGCTATCGGTTTGCAAGTGACCGGATCACCAACGGTACGGCTCTGACCTTCCTGCCGGCCGACGAGCAGCTGCGCTGGGGCAACCTCTTTGCGCAGGATGACATTGCACTGTCGAAGAAAACGCGTGTCTCGGTCGGGGCCCGTGCGGAATACAACATTTATACCCATTGGGAGTTTCTGCCGAGTCTGCGCCTGAGCCATTCACTGGACAACGACAATGTAATATGGAGCGGCCTGTCACGCTCGGTGCGCGCCCCGAGCAGGATCGATCGCGATCTCTATTCGCCGGAGAAGCCGCCGCACCTGCTTGCTGGCGGCCCGGAGTTCGGATCGGAGGTGGCGAATACCGCGGAGCTGGGCTACCGCGCACAGGCCACGACCTCGCTTTCCTATTCATTGACGGCGTTCTATGAACGCTTCAGAAGGGTGCGCGCAATCAGATTCAACGGCAGCGCATTCGAATTCAACAATGGCACGAACGGTCACACCTATGGGCTTGAGGGCTGGACAACTTATCGCCTGAATCGTGAATGGCGTTTTGATGCCGGCTTTGTGCGCATGCGCCTACACTATGCGCCAGCGGCAGGCAGCTTCGTGGATTCGTTTTCATTGGTTAACGACCCGAAGTATCAATGGAGTTTACGCTCGGCCTGGGACCCGACTAGCAAGCTGAATATCTCCATGAACCTGCGGCACGTCTCCGCCTTGCCCAACCCGGTAGTGCCGTCCTACACGGCGCTTGATATCAATACCGCATACAAGATATCGCGTGATACCAGCGTGACGCTGACCGTGTTGAATGCCCAGGGTGGTGAGCATCGTGAATTCGGGACCGCGCAGAACAGCGAGTTCAGTCCCGCCGTCTATCTCGGAGTGAGCGTGGTGTTTTGATGCAGCCTGCCATCAGTACATTCGCCTTTCTCCACCTGAGTGCACTTGTGCAGGCCGCGCAGTTTCTCGCGCGTCGCTTGTTCGTGACATGCATGCTGGCGTGTTCGGTGGGCATGGCTGGAATGGTGTGCGCAAGCGCTCAGGACGGGCCGTCCGAGGCCAAGGTCAAGGCCACTTTCCTGTTCAAGTTCACGGCTTACGTGGATTGGCCCCCTGCCGCATTTGTGCAGGCGGACTCGCCGCTGGTCATCGGTGTGGTCGAGGCCGACGAAGTTGCAAACGAATTGTCCAGGCTGACGGTCGGGCGTGCAGTGAACAACCGGCTGGTGGTGGTGCGACGTCTGTCCGGCGGCGATTCCGTCGCGGGTAGCCACGTGTTGTTCATTGGTGGTGTAGCGGGCAGCCGGCTGGACAGGGTCCTGAACAATGTGCGATCCCAGCCTGTTCTTACCGTGACTGAACTTGACGACGCCTTGACCTTTGGCAGCGTCATCAATTTCGTGGTGATTGATGATCAGGTACGTTTCGATGTCTCGCTGCCAGCGGCAGAGCGCAGCAGTCTCAAGATCAGCTCGCGCCTGCTCACGGTGGCGCATCAAGTTGTATCGGTGTCGCCATGATCATGCAAATTCCGGTGCACTCCATTCGTTTGAAGATGATGCTGGTAGTGCTCATCACTACATTTTTTTCCTTGCTGATTGCAGGGGCGGCGATGATGCTCAACGACTGGCGCCAATATCGCCAGTTCGTTGCAACAGAACTGATGACTGTTGCCGATGTGGTGAGCCGGGCGAGCGCGCCGGCGTTGTCATTCAATGACAAGAAGGTCGCGGCGGAAAATCTGGGTTTGCTTGAGGCGGCGACATCCATTGAAGCGGCGGCAATCTACACCACCAAAGGCGAGTTGTTCGCGTCCTACGCCAAACGTGACGGGATCCAGCATGTCATTCCCAAGTTGCCAGGCATGGAAGGTCTGCGTGATGAAGGCACAAGGTTGATCCTGTTCAAGCGCGTCATCGACAGCGAAGAGATTCTTGGCACGTTGTTCATCCAGAGTACGAGCGATGTCACCAATCGTCTGCTGGCATCCATGGGGATCCTGGCGGTCGTGATGGCGCTGAGCCTGTTTCTGGCTTTTCTGCTGTCCGGCAGGTTGCAAAAGTCAGTGACCGGGCCGGTACTGTCGGTCACGGAAGTGGCTCGCCGCGTGGTGGAGGGTCGGGACTTCACCTTGCGGGCACAGAAAACCAGCAGCGACGAAATCGGCTTTCTGGTGGAAGCCTTCAACGACATGCTGGTGGAAATCAGCAATCGGACCGTTGCACTCGAAGCATCGAATCGGGCGCTTGAGCACGAGATTGCAGATCGCACCAGCGTGCAGAAGGCCTTGCAGGTTAGCGAACGCCGCAATCGTGTGCTTGTGTCCGCCAGTGCTGCGGTGACCTGGCTTGCCGACCGCTACGGGGCGTGGCGCACCGAGCATCCGCAGTGGGAGGCCTACACGGGGCAGGATGCGCTTGCCTACATGGGCCTGGGCTGGCGCAATGCCTTTCATCTCAATGACCGCGAAGCGATAGACCGCGCATGGGCGCAAGGCATTGCGAGTTGCGAGCCGTTCGAAGTCGAAGTGCGCCTGTGGCATCAACCCTCGCAGGAGTACCGTTTCGTGAGCGTGAGAGCGGTCGCCAATCTGGACAGTCCCGACGTCGTGACGGAATGGATTGGTTCCATCGCCGACATTCACGACCGCCGCACGGCGGAAGAGGAAGCGCGCACGCTCAATCGCGAACTCGAACAGCGTGTGGCAAAGCGTACTGCGCAGCTGGAAGAAGCCAATCAGGAGCTGGAGAGTTTCAGCTACTCGGTATCCCATGACTTGCGCGCGCCGGTGCGCGCCGTGTCGGGATTCTCCAAAATACTTTCACAGGACCAGACGAGCACGCTGAGTGCTGAAGGGACGCGCCTGTTGGGCATCATTCAGGCCGAAGCGAGGCGCATGGGCGTCCTGATCGATGATTTGCTGGCCTTCTCGCGTCTGGGGCGACAGGCGATTCAGCCGACCGTGCTGGACATGCCGGGTCTGGTGAACACAATCTTCTCAAGTCTTCTCGCGCAGATGGAAGGCTCGAACGCCGAGCTGCGGCTAGGCACATTACCTGCTGCGCAGGCCGACCGTTCGCTCATCGTCCAGGTATGGAGCAATCTGCTCTCCAACGCGCTGAAATTCAGCGCCAAACGCGAGCAGCCCGTGATAGAGGTAGGTGCCATCTCGGAAGAGCACGAGCACGTTTACTTTGTGCGTGACAACGGTGCCGGCTTCGACCCGCGTTTCAAGGCGAAACTATTTGGAGTATTCCAGCGTCTGCATCATGCAGCCGATTTTGCGGGGACAGGCGTTGGTCTGGCGCTGGTGCACCGCATCATTACCCGTCACGGCGGACGCGTCTGGGCGGATGGTGCTCCAGACCAGGGCGCCACATTCTATTTCACGCTGCCGAAGGAGCCCGATCATGGAAGAAGTTGAGCACGTTGAAATACTGCTGGTGGAAGACAATCCGCTCGATGCAGAACTCACCATGCGTGGATTGCAGAATGCCAAACTGCTCAATCGCATCACGTGGCTGAAGGATGGGCAAGAGGCACTGGACTATGTCTATCGCCGCGACCGCTATGCACACCGCGACATGGTTGATCCGGGTCTGATCTTGCTGGATCTGAAAATGCCCCGCGTCGATGGGCTCGAAGTGCTGGCAATACTCAAGGGCGACCCGAACACAAAAAACATTCCGGTGGTCGTCATGACCTCTTCACAAGAGGAAAAAGATGTCGTTAAGAGTTACGACCTCGGTGCAAACAGCTATGTGGTCAAACCGGTGAACTTTGAAGATCTCAGTGAAGTGGCGCGTCAGGCCGGGATGTATTGGCTGGCGATCAATCATCGCGCCAGAAACTGATAGTTTTTCGGCATCAGGTTGAGTTTTGTTGGCAAGTGCAGTCGGGAAGCAACATGAAATTTGAAACAAGTACGGAAACAGGAACCGGAAATTCACTCGTCAAGACCGGGCCACTACGCATTCTCCTGGTCGAAGACTCCGAGCTCGACGCCGAGCTCGTGCTTCATGAACTTACTCGCCACCAATTGGTATTCGACAGCCAGCGAGTCTGGATCGAAGGCGATCTGGTCAAGGCGATCGCCAACTTCTCGCCTAATGTCATTCTGTCCGACTACTCGATGCCCAATATGGACGGGCCGCGCTCGTTGCAGATTGCGCGAGAGCTGGCCAGCGATGTGCCCTTCATTTTCGTGTCCGGCACGATCGGTGAAGAGCGTGCCATCGAAGCCTTGCGGAACGGCGCAACCGATTACGTACTGAAAACCAATCTGGGCCGGCTCGGCCCGGCAGTACAGCGTGCCGTGCGCGAGGCGGCTGATCGTGACACGCGCCATGCCCTCGAGACCGCCAGACAGCAGCTCGCAACCATCCTTGAAGCCACGCCGGATTTTGTCTGCATTTGCGACGTAGACATGACGATGAAGTATGTCAACGCAGGCGGTCAGGCGGTTCTCGACCTGCATGTACTGCCCGAGGAAGGTTTGTCTGCAGAGCACTACCTGCCATTGCAAACGCGCGAAACCCTGCGTCGTACGGCGATTCCGCACGTGCTGCAGTTTGGTACCTGGCGTGGCGAAGCCGAGCTGACGGATTCCCACGGGCAACTCATCCCTGTTTCCCTGGTGCTCATTGCGCATCCCAACCCGGACGGCACGATAGAGTTCCTGTCGACCATTGCGCGCGATGTGCGTGACCGCAAGGAATACGAATCGCAGATTCGTTATCTCGCCAACTACGATGCGCTCACCGGTCTGCCCAACAGCAGCCTGCTGCAGGATCGTACCCTGCAGGCCATTCGCCACAGCCAGCGCAGCGGCAGCGCGCTGGCCATGCTGGTGATCGATATCGACAGGTTCTCCCTCATCAACGAAAGCTTCGGCCAGGCAATTGGCGATCACGTGTTGCGTGAAGTGGCTACACGCATGCAGAAAATCGCGCGTGAAGGCGACACGGTCGCGCGTCTGTCGGCCGATGCGTTTGTCGTATTGCTGGTCGACCTGGAGCGCCCGAACGACGCCTTGATGCTTGCCAACGAGCTTACCGGGGCCATCGGCTTGCCGATGCAGATCGACAATCGCGAGTTCCAGATCGGCGCGACTGCAGGCATCACCATCTTTCCGCGTGATGGTGAGGACATGGACACCTTGTTGCGCAATGCGAATTCCGCGTTGCATCGTGCCAAGGCACAGCGCCGCGGCGGCGCGCAGTTCTACAACACCGAGATGACCGACGAGGCCATCAACCGGATCGAGGCGGAAGCCAATGTCCGCTCGGCATTGCGCCATAACGAGTTGGTGTTGTATTTCCAGCCGCAGTTCGAAGTGGGCTCGCGCCGCATTACCGGTGTTGAAGCGCTACTGCGCTGGGTACATCCTGGCCGTGGCATCGTACCGCCAGCGCAGCTGATCCCGATTGCCGAAGAAGTCGGGCTGATGCCGTTGATTGGCGATTGGGTGTTGCAAGCAGCGTGCGCCCAGGCCGTGGCATGGGACCGTGAGGGGTACGAGCCAATCCGCATGAGCGTCAATGTTTCCGTGAGCCAGCTACACGCGGGCAATCTGGTGGAACGCGTTCAGTGGATCCTCAAGACCACCGGATTGCCGGCCTCACGCCTCGAACTGGAAATCACCGAGAGCGGCATCATGGAAAACGTGGCCGAGAGCACCAAGGTGCTGCAGGCGCTCAAGGATCTGGGTCTTTTCATTGCCATCGATGACTTCGGTACCGGCTACTCCAGTCTGAGCTACCTTTCGCGGCTGCCGATCGACCGGCTCAAGATCGACCAGTCATTCATCGCGCGCATGGCCACCGACAAGAACGATCATGAAATCGTGCAGGCTGTGCTGTCACTGGCGCAGGTATTGGCACTGGATGTCATTGCCGAAGGCGTCGAGACGGAAGCTCAGCTCGCGTTTCTCGTGACGAAGGGCTGTCCGCAAGCGCAGGGCTACCTCGTCTCGCGCCCCATTCCGCCGGAAAAAATGACGGCCTTCCTGGTGAAGAAAACCAGCCCGCAGCAGTAGTGCAGTTCAGTCAGGCCCGCCATTCTCACAAAGGCACACTGCTGCCCGTAGTAAATCCAGACGCCTTTGTTTGTCTGCGGTCGAGACGTTGGCCCTCATCTCTGACCCTCACTCCGCGCCCCACGACTGGCATGCCAGTCGGGCTGCGCAGGCGTGCGGCATGCCACACGAAACCCCTGTTGCGCCTCGCGGAGAAGGGGGCATAGGCCTTCTCCCTGCGGGAGAGGTTGGGTGAGGGCCACTTTTGAGTTTGTCTGGCAGTGGTGCCCCGCAAACTGAACCATTACAAACCTCGCGCAATATTCTCAAAATTCGTTACGGACAGCAGTGCGCGAAGGTGGGAGTCCAGTGGCGCGAGCGCGCCAAAGATGTCGGGGTTCCCGCACTCGTGCACAAGCTGCCAGAAATAAATGCCACCTGCCGGTAAGGCCGGGAACGTTTTCTGCAGCACTCCGGTTGATACATTGTCGGAGTGAAAAGCCATGGCTTCACGAATCGTGTGGAGAGGAGCGGTCTCTTTCGGGCTGGTACATGTGCCGGTTGTGCTGCATGCGGCTGCGCGCGCCAACGATCTGGATTTCGATTGGCTGGATCGGCGTGACATGGCCAATGTCGGTTACAGCCGCATCAACAAACGCACTGGTAAACCGATCGACAAGGAATTCATCGTCAAGGGATATCAGTACCAGAAGGGCGAGTATGTGCTCTTCAGTGACGAAGATTTCCGCCGCGCCAATGTGGCTGCGACCCAGACCGTGGAAATTCTTTCATTCGTCGAAGTGGCTTCCATCCCGCCCTATTATTTCGAAACGCCTTATTACCTGGCGCCTGACAAACGTGGCAACAAGGGTTACGCGTTGCTGCGTGAAACCTTGCGCAAATCCGGCAAGGCTGCGCTGGCGAAAGTCGTCATCCATTCCAGGCAGCATCTGTGTGCAGTGCTCGTGTATGACGAGGTGCTGGTACTCAATACCATGCGTTTCGCCGATGAAGTACTGGATCACAACGATCTGTCGTTGCCAGACAGCGATCTGGCTGATATCGGCGTAGGCAAACGCGAACTCGACATGGCTCGACGCCTCGTCGATGAAATGACAGAAGAATGGACGCCGGAGCAATATACCGATTCCTACCGCGATGATCTGCTGGCACGCGTCGAGGAGAAGATCACGGCCGGCGAAACACACCTGCTTACGCCAGCCAGCCCCGCGGGCGACGAAGGTGGGGGACGAGGCAGCGCTGACTCATTGATCTGGCGGCCATGCTCAAACGCAGTATCGAGGAGCGCAATGGCTCGGCGCGGAAGAGCGGTGGCAATACCAGCGGCAAGCCACTTGCGAAAGCCGGAGGGTCGGAGAGGGCCACTGGAAAATCCAGCGTAACCAAACTCCGTACCCGAAGCACTGCAGCCAGACCTGCGCCCGCTAAAACGGCGACGAAGACCAGCGTCAAGGCCAAGGCCCCGGCCAGGGCTTCGCAAAAAACTGCCAGGGCAGCACCTACGGCTGAGGCGCGGCACAAGCGCGCCTGAACGACTTGCCAAAAACGTGGAACGGAGGTTCACACGGATGAGCAACGCTACCGATCGCCTGACGCACTACCACGACAAGCGCCGCTTTGATGTCACCAGCGAGCCGCGTGGCGCACGTGGCAAGGCGAGGCGTGCCGCACAGCCCTTGAGCTTTGTGATCCAGCGTCATGAAGCAAGCCATCTGCACTATGACTTTCGCCTGGAGTGGGATGGTGTGCTGGTCAGTTGGGCGGTGCCGAAAGGGCCGAGTCTCGACCCGGAAATCAAGCGCCTGGCCGTGCATGTCGAAGACCATCCGGTGGAGTACGGCAGCTTCGAGGGGCGTATTCCGGCTGGTCAATATGGTGCTGGCATGGTGGCGATTTGGGACAACGGCACGTGGATACCGCTTGAAGATCCGGCGAAGGGTTTCGTCAAGGGCCATCTCAAATTCCGCCTGCAAGGGCATCGTCTGGCGGGCGACTGGATACTCTTTCGTGCTGGCTCATATGGTGGCAAAACGAACAGCAAGGAGAACTGGCTGCTGCGCAAATTACCGGATGAATTCGCGCAGCCGGGGCACGATGCGGAGCATGCGGCAGATATGGGTAATGCCACGGGCAATACCGGACCTGCCAGTGCCCAGGCAACCAAGAGCACGCGTTCTGCCGCCGGCAGTCGAGTGGGTAAAGCGACGTCAGGCAAGAAGCAAAAAGCCGATGCACTGCCCGCCAGCATCGAACCCCAGCTTGCGACGCTGGTTGAAACGGCACCGACTGTGGGCGACTGGATCTACGAGGTCAAATACGACGGCTACCGCATGCTGACACGCATCGAAAAACAACATCCTCATCTGTTCAGCCGCACGGGAAAATCCTGGCTTGGCCGCCTGCCGCATCTGATCGATGCGCTGAAAGAAAGCAGGCTAGAGGATGTATGGCTTGATGGCGAAATTGTTGTGCTCGAACCTGCAACGGGTTTGAGCGATTTCCAGGCCTTGCAACAGGCACTGGATACGGACTCCCGCTCCGTGCTCTACATGGTGTTCGATGTGCTGTACTGGAGAGGCCGCGATCTGCGTGCCGAGCCGTGGTCAATGCGCCAGCAGGCTCTTGATGAGCTGTTCCAGCAGCTGCCGAAGAAAGGCGCCATTCAGCGCAGCGCAATCATTGACGCTGCAGGCGCGGCCGCCCTGAAAGAGGCTTGCCGGCTTGGGCTGGAGGGCCTGATCGGCAAACGTGTTGATGCGCTTTACACCTCGGGCCGCGGCATGAGCTGGATCAAGCTCAAGTGCCGCTTGCGCCAGGAGTTCGTCATCGGTGGCTTTTCCGAGCCGACCGGTAGCCGTTCCGGGCTGGGCGCCTTGCTGGTCGGTCTGCACGACGAGAATGGCGTTCTGCAGTATGCCGGTCGCGTAGGAACGGGATTCGAGGCTGCAACGCTCGAACGTCTGGGCAGGCGACTGGCGGGAATTCGGACGGGCAAGTGCCCGTTCGCGCGGCCGCCCGACCTTGGTGGCCGGGCGACAGCAGTGCATTGGGTCAAGCCGGTTCTGGTGGCAGAAGTTGCTTTCGCCGGCTGGACGAAAGAGCGCGTGCTGCGCCAGGCCGCATTCATGGGGCTGCGCGAAGACAAGGCGGCGCGCGATGTACATGACGAGGTGCGTATGAAGAACGTGGAAACCGCAATGAGCAGTGCGCCCATCACCAAGGGCGCGCCGGGCAAGGCTTCAAGGGCCAAAGCGCCTGTCTCACGAAGCGCACGGAACACAAGGGCGGGCGCAAAAAACGCGCCGGTCAGCGCACAGGACGAAGATGTCGTGCATGGCATACGCATATCCCATCCCGAGCGGGTGATTTTTTCCGGCATGGAGTCACGCAAGATTGATCTGGCGCGCTTCTATGAAGCTGTCGCCGAGCCGCTGCTGTGGCATCTCAAAGGCAGACCATTGAGCCTGGTGCGTTGCCCGCGAGGTAGCGAAGAGACCTGCTTCTTCCAGAAACATGTGGAGGACGCGCCGGCAGGCACGCACCAGGTGTCGATCGCGGAGAAGGGCGAGGGTGCCAACGAGCTTCTGGTAGTGGAGTCGATCGAAGGCGTCATCGGGCTGGTGCAACTCGGCGCCATCGAGTTCCACACATGGGGCGCCAGCGAAAGGAATATTGAGCAACCGGATCGCATAACCCTTGATCTCGACCCGGACCCTGATCTGCCGTGGGCGACTGTGCTCGAAGGCGCGCAACTGGTGCGCACGCTCCTCGATGAACTCAAGCTGCCCAATTTCGTCAAGACCACCGGTGGCAAGGGTCTGCACATCGTGGTGCCGTTGAAAGGCACACGCGGCTGGGACGAGATAAAGCGCTTTGCCAAGGCGCTGGCCGACCACGTCAGTAGCGTGATCCCGCAGCGGTTCGTGGCGAAGATGAGCAAGGCCAATCGGCGTGGCAAGATATTTGTCGACTACCTGCGTAACGGCCGCGAGGCCACTGCAGTGTGTGCCTTCTCCGCCCGCGCCCGTGCAGATGCGCCGGTATCGGTGCCGATGTCATGGGATGAGCTCACGCCGGATCGCGACATACGCAGCGCCTATTTCAATATTGCCAATGTGCCACAGCTCCTGCAGGCACGCGGTGCCGACCCTTGGGCCGACTACGCCGCCTCGCGCACGACGCTGACTGAGCGCCAGTTCAGGATTCTCGGTCTCTTCTAGTCCGTCGTGCAGGCCCCGTATTGGCGTGGAGCTCCGAAAAGGGAGTATGGCAAAACCATTGCCGTTCCGCGGAAGCCGCTTGCGGCATGCGTATTTTGGAGCAGAATCCGGGGGTGCTAAACCTTTATGGCAGCTGGTCGATAAAGCACTGTAAGCCCTGAGCGGGCGCTACCAGAGGGAGGTGGCGCCCTTTTCATCGTGTCCGCCGCCAAACTCCTTGCCGACCAACGCTTGCCCATGAATTCGATTCTGCGACCCGTCGAGACTCTGCTCAAGCGACTCAGTCTCGAACGCAAGGTATTGGTATTGCTCGGTTTCAGCATGGCTCTGGTGATGCTTGTCTCCGGCGTGTTGGTGGCATGGAGCGTCTATGTCTACTACGAGCTTGCAGTAAGCAGGAGTTTCGATGCCGTGCAGTCGGACCTCGGCAGCGCGCTGAAACGACAGATTTCCCAGAGCCAGCGCACGGTCAATGAACTCGCCAGTGACTCCACCTTGGCCTTGCGTCTGGACGCGATCACCGCGCTCTATTCCAGCCGCAATCTGAATCCGACTGACTTCGTATCCGATCAGCAGGCGATCGTGCTGCGTCTGGCGCATGTCGGCTTCAGCGTCAGGGCGCTGGTTGTTGCCTACGACCGCGACGGCGAGCCGCTCGGCTATTTCGATAGTCGTGGCGAACATTTCGCAATGGGGCGCTTTGCCTCGCCACTGTTTGGCCAGCTCGCTTCCGGCGGCGGAGAGTCGTTGCCGACGACGGCGGGTGCCGGCGTCGCAAGACCCGTATCGCGCTCCGAAGTAGCTTTGCCTGCGATGGGAGGCGGGCTGGTGTGGCGCATGGTGGATTCGGAGTTGACGCAGGTTTCAGTGGCACCGGTCTTCGCGCAATTCGATGACAAACAGCGACAGGTTGGCCACGTCGGCATTTTTGTCACGCAGGTGATCGACGACGTCAGGGAAGCCAGCGCGCGCGAGGGTTTTGAAGCGCTGTGGCTATTGCCGGGCGGTCGCCGTCCGGCTCATGACAGTGCCATGCCGGATGAGTCCATATTGCGCGAAGCGCCAGATCTGTCGACCCAGGTATTTACCAGAGCCGGTGCCCAGACAAAGCCGGGGGACCTGGGACGCTACGGTAACTGGAATCACTACGGCCGCGCTTTCTCCTTGTCCTTTGCATCGGAGTCCGGCGGTGCCTGGGGGCAACTCATCCTGCAGCATGACAAGTCCGGCATGCGCCTGCGTGCGACGATAGCTTTCTTTGCGGCAATGCTCATACCGCTGTTGGCATGTGGCTTGGCTGCGGTGCCCTGCCTGCGTCTGGCCAGGCGGCATCTGGTCAGACCGGTCGTCGAACTGGCTGGCGAGATCGACGCTGTCAAGGATGGGCGCTATGTGCGCACCGACCCCGACGGACTCGTGTTGTCGGACAACGACGAAGTCGTACACGTTCATCGCGTGCTCGGCGAGCTCGCCGACGAACTCAATCGACGCGAGCGCGAATCGTGGATATGGACATCCGTGTTCCGCAAGACGCGCGAGGCGATTTTCGTCACCGATCTCGATGGCAACGTGGCTTATGTGAACCAGGCATTCACCGACGTCTCGGGCACACCTGAAGGAGAGGCGCTGCATCAGCCCGCCAGCTTCCTGCGAACGGGCTTGCACGACGAAACCTTCTACGAGGACATGTGGCACGCGCTACGGGAGCACGGCCATTGGGCCGGCGAGGTGTGGGATCAGCGTCGTGACGGCACGGCCTACCCCCAGTGGCTGTCGATGAGTGCTGTGGCCGATCGCGAAGGCACCATCACGAATTACGCCGGCATATTTAGCGATATCTCCGAGCGCAAGGCGCAGGAAGAGCACATCAACTACCTGGCGCATCACGACACCCTGACTGGTTTGCCAAATCGCGGCATGCTGATGGAACGCCTGCGCGTCGCGCTGCTGCATGCCGACCGTGAAGGCCATCAGGTCGCCGTCCTGTTCATCGATCTGGACCGCTTCAAGATCATCAATGACACGCTCGGCCATTCAGTCGGAGACGGTTTGCTGCAGACCGTCGCGGAACGACTCAAGCGTGCCGTGCGTGCGTCCGACACCGTCTCACGTCTGGGCGGCGATGAGTTCATCGTCATGCTCTACAAGGTGCGTGGCATACAGGACGCCGAGCGCGTCGCCGAACACATACTCGGCGTACTCGCGCCGACTGCGCGCGTCGAAGGGCACGAACTGGCCATCACGCCTTCCATCGGCATTGCCGCCTATCCCGACAACGGTTCCGACGCCGAAGAACTCATCCGCAATGCCGACGTGGCCATGTACCACGCCAAATCGCAGGGCCGGAACAATTATCAGCTGTTCGAACCCTCGCTGTCGGAGACCGCCGTCGAAAGCCTGTCGCTCGAACACGCGTTGCGTTGCGCCGTGGATCGCGACGAATTCACGCTCTACTACCAGCCGCAGATCGAAGTCGCCACACGCAAGCTCGTTGGCGTCGAAGCGCTGATTCGATGGGAGAGCGAAGAGTTTGGCGTCGTGCCACCCAGCAAATTCATCCGCATCGCCGAAGAGTGCGGCCTCATCCTGCAGATGGGTGACTGGGTACTGCGTGAATCCTGCCGCCAGCGTGCCGAGTGGAATGCCGATGGCATCGGCTCCTTCCCGGTAGCAGTGAATGTCTCCGCGCTGCAATTCCGCCAGCCCGAGTTCGTGCGGAGAGTCGAAGAGGCCATGCAGCTCTACGGCATCACAGCCGAACAGATCGAACTCGAACTGACCGAAAGCATCGTCATGCACGAGTCCGGCGTCACTTCGGCCGCACTCGAAAAGCTCAAGACCATGGGCATATCGCTGGCCATCGACGACTTCGGCACCGGCTACTCCAGCCTCGGCTATCTCAAGCACCTGCCGATCCAGAAGCTCAAGGTCGACGGCTCCTTCATCCGCGGCATCGAAACCGACAGAGCCGACCGCGCCATCGTCGAAGCCATAGTCTCCCTCGGCCGCGCCCTCAACCTCACCCTCGTTGCTGAGGGCGTCGAACAACGCAGCACCATCACACTCCTCGGCAAGCTCGGCTGTCACGTAGCGCAAGGTTTTTTCTATTGCCGCCCGTTACCGCCGGAAGATTTCATCGCCTGGTATCGTGAGTTCAATGGTGAGGGTCGGCGGTTGTCGGCAGCGTAAGCCGCGTGCATTTGTCGCCGTACGCTGGTCGCTAAAACACCAAATTTGCCAATAACAAGGTTTAGAGCAGGTCGCCACCTGCCCTTTCGGGCATGGGTGAAAAATGTCCTTGTTGTATTAGTGAACACCCCTACAATCGCAGCCTGACAAATCGCTTTCAAAGCGAAATAAGCACGCCGTCATGGCAGTGCAAGCAGCACACAAGGGGTCGTAACGTGGGGCAGAACGGGGAGAACAAGGCCCAAGGCACAACCAATGCCTCGCGGCCTGCATCAACGCAAGGCAAACGCCCGCGCATCCTCCTCATCCACCAGAACTTCCCCGGCCAGTTCCGCCATCTAGCGCTCCATCTACGCGCGCGCGAGGACATCGAAGTGATCGGCCTGGGCCGACACACCGCCCCCGGCCTCAAGATCACCCAGGCAGACGGCAGTCAGGTCGACTTCCCTTGGTTCAAATACAAGCTCCATCGTCAGGTCAAAACTGAAACGCATCCCTACCTGCGTCAGATGGAAGGCGCCGTCCTGCACGGTCAGGCCGTCGCCCGCGCACTCACCCAGCTCAAACAAAAAGGCTTCACCCCCGACATCATCCTCGCCCACCCCGGCTGGGGCGAAACCCTCTACGCCAAACAGATATTCCCCAACGTAAAACTCATCCACTTCTGCGAGTGGTACTACAGCACCCGCGGCGCCGACTTCAACTTCGACCCCGAATTCCCCAGCACGCTCGATGATCACCTGCGCATCACCACCTGGAACGCACTGCATCTTCTCAATCTCGAGAACTGTGATGCGGCAGTGGCGCCCACGCACTGGCAGAAGAGTCGCTTCCCCGTGGCCTACCAGCACAAGATCCAGGTCATCCACGAAGGCATCGACACCGACAATCTCGGCCCTGATCCCGAAGCCACGTTAGTTGTTCCCTCTCCCAAGCATGGGAGAGGGTGGCCCGCAGGGTCGGGAGAGGGCAACACACAAGAGGCTACCCTCACCCTCAAGGCCGGCGACCCCATTATCACCTACGTCGCCCGCAACCTCGAACCCTACCGGGGCTTCCACACCTTCATGCGCGCCCTGCCCAAGGTGCTCAAGCAGCACCCGAGCGCACAAGTGCTCATCGTCGGCGGTGACAGCCGCAGCTACGGCGCCATGCCCAAAGACGCCAAACACTGGCGCGAGAAGATGCTCAAGGAAACAAGGGAAGCCCTCGGAGACCACGAACAGCGCATCCACTTCCTCGGCAAGGTCCCCTACGAGACCTACAAGAAAGTCCTGCAAGTCTCCGCTGCACACGTCTACCTCACTTACCCGTTTGTCCTGTCCTGGTCACTGCTTGAAGCCATGGCGACGGGCTGCCGGATCATTGCTTCGGACACTGCACCGGTGAGGGAAGTCATTCGGCATGGGGAGAATGGAACCCTCACGGATTTCTTTGATGCAGGGCGGCTTGCCCGTCACATTGTCGATGCCTTGAATGATCACCCACTTTGTTGGGCACTGAGCAAGAGAGCTTCAGCAGATGCGGAGGCTTACTCTATTGGTGATGGATTGACGGCTTACCTTCAATTGCTGGGGAAAAAAAGCTGGTCGTTCAAGTGATTTCATATCTCAAACACAATCAATTGTTCTCTGGAAATGACAGAGGAGTGAAATACGACTTTGCATGCATGCCGCACTGTCAAATTTTCTACCCAATTCGCAATTCATCTGATATTTAAATTTCGTCCATTCAATCACGGAGGTTCTTATGGGTTTTCAAGCCAATAGCGGCACATTTACCTATACCGATGGCGCTGGCGGTAGCATCTCTGCTAACCCAAGTGCGGGGAGCGTGTCGGCTACTTCTGGCAACGTAAACGTTACGCTCGGGGATGGTGTCGGCACAGTAAAGATCGGAACGGATTCAAACAACATAGTGTTTGATTCAGACGGAAACTGGTCTGCGCAGTATGACATCGGTGTTGGTAGATACTTGTCTGTGGCCGGGCATGTTGATAGTACTGGAGCCTTTGGCGGAAGTGCTTCTCTATCGGCAGGCTCATCAAGTATCTCTGTCGGGACGGAGACTGATGCGTCGGGGCATACCGTCTCTAATGTAAATGTGCACACCGAACTCGGACCTGCTTCAGCAGACGTGAACACTACATACAGTGCATCGCCTGAGGGGGGGGTCGATCGGGAGACGACAAGCACTCTTACGGTCGATGGTGAGGTGGTCTATACAAATACTAGCCACGCGCACACTAGCCTTGATGATCTTGCCGATACTTTTGGTGGGATGGTCGGAGC
>Ga0075366_10000521_pt1 | contig 17803 bp, 16 predicted proteins | sample EndMethybrTD3031_FD_72351 | JGI IMG/M metagenome (GOLD analysis project Ga0075366, IMG submission 72351) | Populus endosphere microbial communities from Tennessee, USA - Endosphere MetaG P. TD hybrid TD303-1 | ecosystem: Host-associated > Plants > Roots > Endosphere | place: USA: Tennessee...
GCCGAAAATCGGCCAGGCTGCCGAAGAGATACCTTGTGCTGCGGCGGCACCGAGTGGATCGGAAAATTGTTCCAGATCAAGTAGCGATCGGATTATGAAATCAGCGCCGCCCGAAACGGCGACACCTTCCTGTTTGACCTGATAACCGGGCATGAGCGCTTTCGGCAAAGCTGTGCCCGGGTGTCGCATGCTCGCGCCCGGCTGCCGAAGAAGCATCCAGATGGCGTAACACAACGTAAAGTCAGGCAAGGCAGGACACCTGACGATATATTGAGCTTAACATCGGGTCTGGCATCGCAGGCCGGAATGTCGCGCCGTGCTACGCGCCATATCACCACGGGAAAGCATCATGCTCACGTTGCGCAAATGGATCGCCTCTGTTTTTGTTGTGGGTACCACGCTGGCGGCGAATGCGCAGACGCCTGAAGTGGGCACAACAGCGCCAGACTTCAGTTTGCGCGATCAGCAAGGCAAACCACGCAAACTCACGGATTTCCGCGGCAAGTGGCTCGTGCTTTATTTTTACCCCAGGGACGACACGCCTGGATGTACCACGGAAGCATGCAGTTTTCGCGACGGACAGGCGCTCATCAACGCATTGGGGGCGGAGGTTGTTGGCGTCAGCATCGATGACTCTTCATCTCACAAGGCATTCGCCGAAAAACACAAATTACCGTTCCCGCTACTCGCCGATATCGATGGCAGCGTGGCGGCCCGCTATGGCGCCTTGTCGGACTGGAAGATCATGAAGTTCGCCAAGCGTCAGACCTTTTTGATCGATCCGAAGGGTGTGGTGCGCAAAACCTATCTGAACGTTGATGCCGACACGCATGCGGCGCAGGTGCTGGCCGACTTGCGCGGACTCATCGGCAAGTAGCCGAGGCCTAGAACAGGCTGCGGGCGCCTGTGTAGCGACTCGCGAAATAAACATTGTCGAGACGCTCGATTCTTACGTTGCCCCGGCTTGATGGCGCATGCACGAAACGTCCATCACCAAGATAAATTCCCATGTGTGAATAAGTCTGACCATTGGTGTTGAAGAACACCAGATCGGCTGGTTTCAAGGCGCTGCGATCAATCGGTTGCGTCATCGCGGCAATCTGTGCCGCGTTGTGAGGCAAGCGCTTACCTGCAACCTGCTCGACCACATAACTCACCATGCCGCTGCAATCCAGCCCGGCCTCGGGATTGCTTCCACCAAAGCGATAACCCGTATCGAGCAAGCCGAGGGAAAATATGATTATCTCGTTGGCGTGCGCCGGACTGTTCAGGCGAAATCTTGCGGCGGATGGAGCGTTTGGTGGGACAACCCGCGTGGAAGGCGGAGTGGGCGGAACGCTGCTGCATGCGGTCAGTGTGATGGCAACGATGATGTGCAGATACCTGCTTGCGCCGCGCTTCATCGCACCTCCAGCCAGAACGTTACGGGCCCGTCATTGACAAGACTGACCTTCATGTCGGCCGCGAAGCGCCCGCTTGCCACCACAGCGTGGCTGCGCCTGGCCGTATCAACCAGATGTCTGAAACACTGCGCGGCTAGCTCTGGCGATGCTGCCGAAGTGAAGCTGGCCCGCGTGCCTTTGGACGTATCAGCCGCCAGCGTAAACTGCGAGACCAGCAGCAGTCCTCCTCCCGTATCACGTAGTGAGCGATTCATGCGATCCGCATCATCGGGAAATACGCGATAGTTCAGCATTTTCTCCAGTAGTCGGTCGGCCTTGCCGGGCGCGTCATCCGGCTGGACGGCGATCAAGGCCAGCATGCCCGCTCCAATCGCACCAATGACTTCGCCATCAACCTGGACGGCTGCCTCGCTGACACGCTGGATAAGGGCTATCACGCGATCGTACGTTCCATTGTTGGCGTTGAGTGCCTAGTCAAGCAACTCGACGCTGCCATTGACGGTAACCGTTACCTGTCCTTCACCGGCTTCAATTGGCGCCGCATCGGCTGTCACCATCATTGTCTTTGCCGCACGCATATACGGCTGCGGAGCGCCACCTTGCGACACGTTGACGTTCTTCACCCGCCAACGTTTGCCAAATGCCTGCGCCGCAATGGCTGCACGTGCCTGGAAGGCCTTGAGGGCATCAACCATTGCCTCATCCGCGGCTTTTTCGCGAGTTTCCGGCGCGAAGCCCACGCTCAGCTGGTCGACGGCGATGAGGCTCTGCAGTTTTCCGAGCAACTCGGAAAGTGCGGCGATATCACGCGACTCAAGACTGATGGTAGAGCGCATGCGCCAAGCCTCAATGCGACCAGGAGTCTTGGGTGCATAAACCGGCCAGGTCTGACTACCCGACGTCTTGACCTTCACCGCAGGGTAAGTCTTCACCAGCGCCAGCGCTTCTGTCATGCGCTGATTCACCCGACGGGCCAACTCGGAAGGCGTCGCATCTGTCTGCTCGACGTAGGCCTGCGCTCGTGCAAGATCGTTCGGCAGACTGCGCGAACCTTCTGCGCTCAGTTCAAGCGTGGGTAGCTCTGGTTTCGCGGGTACTTGTGCGGCTGCGCCAAACGAGGCGAGGAGGAGTGCAACTGGCAGAGAAGGAGAAGGAGCGAAGAACTCCCGGGTGAACAAGGACAGGGATAAGAATCTTGCCAGCATGCCAGTACCTCATGATGATCAAAACAATGCGTGCCGTCCCCTCGACTACGCTCCAGACAGATCAACCCGTGATTACGTTCAACTGCAAGACATCAACCAATACGCTTCAGCCCCTGACGGAAACGCGCTGCATTCTGTACATAGATTTCGGCATTCGCGCGCATGCCCGCAACCTCTTCATCGGTAAGCTGGCGAATGATACGCCCTGGGGTACCAACGACCAGAGAGCGATCCGGGATGACCTTGTTCTCGGGAATCAGGCAATTCGCGCCAATAAGACAGCTCTTGCCTACCATCGCGCCATTCAGAATGACCGCATTGATGCCCACCAGCGAACCATCGCCCACCGTGCAGCCATGCAGCATCGCCATATGACCGATCGTGACATTTTCGCCGACAGTAAGCGGCACGCCATCATCCGTATGCAGGATTGCGCCATCCTGAACGTTCGAGCCATCGCCAACAACGATAGGATCATTGTCCCCACGCAGCACAGCGTTGAACCACACGCTCACGTTGCGGCCGAGCGTCACAGTGCCCAGTACCGTCGCGCTTTCAGCAACCCAGGCGTTCTCGCCAAGCACCGGCACCCTGCCATCCAGAACATAAACCGTCATTACCGAACCTCACGACTGCATTCCACGGACCGTGCAACGCGAAGTCACAATGATAACAGTAGCCCGGATATCAGCTTTACTGACAAGCAACACAATCTGAACAACAACGAAACAACAACGAGCAAGTATCATTGAAACGTTACGCCGCAAATTTGCAACGAGAGTGTGAAACTCGTACAAACATCTGCGATCAAGGTCCAAAAAACGGGCAAGTGCCAAAGCAGTCGGATTCAATTCTAAATTTCCGCAGACGTGTAGATGCGCAGGCGTTTGCAATACAGAACTCAAATATCCCGGGCGAATGTAATGTTGAAATTAATCCTAAAAGATATCTTTGGCTCCAACAAGAAGCTTGTTGACAATGCAGCCTCTCAAGAGGCGCAGAGTATCAGTATTAAACAGCAGTGCGGAGGCAAGGTAATTTGGTTTTCCGCTGATAGTGAAGGCGATGCATTGGCCAGCATGGCCCGTGACATGATGGACAGCTTCAGCGGTAGCTCAACAGGTGTCGTGGGCATAAATCTTTCAAAGCCCGAGGATCAATCACTATTGTGGGAGGTATTGGCTGAGCCAATCTGGTTCGTTTTTTCTCCGTTCGGAGGCGGGCAGGATATTTCTGCAAGCCGTGGTGGCCGACAGGTTAATATTTGGGAGGAGGCCGGCATTCCCTTTGTCAGAGTGTTCGGCGACACACCAGCATATTTTCCTGGCAAGCATGTTCGCCGTTTTAGAAACTCCATAAATTGCTATCATGACCGATCGCATTGGGATTTTTACCGACGATGGTTCGCTGACCCGGCGTACTCTGTTCTTGTACCACCTACGTTGCTTGATGCTATTCCCCTTGAGGCAGTGGATGTCGAATCAAAGCGCAGCGGGAAAATAATTTTTCCAAAAAATGGAAATTCCCCCAGGCAGTTGATTGATTATTGGAAGGCAGCCCTGCCGCCGCATATCGCAACGGCTCTTGAGCAATTGGCAGAAGAATCTATTTCCAAAGAATGGATAAACAGGGAGCCCTGTCTTGATGATCGCTTGATATCTTTTTTCATGCAGAACGATATGGATCTCAGCGCCTCACGTCCTTTGCTATGCTTTTTGGTGGCTCAGCTTGATGATTATATTCGACGTGTCAAGAGTGCAATGATTGCCGAGGCGTTGCTAGATCTACCTATAATTATAAGAGGACGGTTCTGGGATCACATTGATTTCAAGGGAAAGCGAGCAGTCCACGATCCTGACTCTGATTTCGTGCGGACGCGGGCCCTTATTGATCAGGCTCCCGCCATAGTTGACATGTCCCCCAATACGCAACACTCGCCGCACGATAGGGTCAGGCGTGCCGTGTCACGTGGCACAGCGTTCCTGAGCAATCGCTTGTCTTGTTTCGACGGAGTGCTTTCGACGCCAGAGCGTTTTTCTTTTGAGTTTGAGCGAACGGCAATTCGAACACTAGTTGAGCACTATGTTAGTTGTCCCGCGGATGCCATTGAGCTGGGTATTGAGCAAGCTACGGTGCTGAGAAAGCTTTACCGCCCGGAAGCTTTTGTTGAGTCCATATCACGAGTAGTCGATGCTGCTGCGTTAGGTTGCGGAGCAAGACCTGCAGGAACCCAGGACTTCGTCTCTTTTGCTTCTTCTTGGGCATAGATGTTACCGACTTGGAGAGGCGGCTGATCGGAAAATGGCCATCAATCATTTCTTGCCAAAGAGCGGCGGGGCGCTGGCGCTGAGTCAGGTGACGTGCTGTCATGGAGCGGCGGTAAGTGACGAATTTCGTCAGCTGGCCGTTGCTCCCAGGATCGTCGATACATCGCTGCTGAGATGGCGTGCGAATTTAAGTGGATGTTTTTAATACAAAATATTCGCGCGACCCATTGAATTCTGATGCTGGCACGACTATCGCTTTTCATGTTGGCACGGATGGTCGTCCGTTTCACAGGAGATTGAGCATGAGCAATATGAAGCGTATCCAACAGGGTTTTACCCTGATCGAACTGATGATTGTTGTCGCCATCATAGGTATTCTGGCTGCTGTGGCTTTGCCGCAGTACCAGTCCTACACGAAAAAGGCCAAGTTTACTGAAGTAGTGAACTTGGCTGACGGCTTCAAAACGGATGTTGCACTTTGCGCCCAGAATGAAGGTTCGCTGACCAACTGTTCCAATGGCAGTTCTGGCGAAGGCTGGGCAATTCCTGCCGCCGCGGGGACTACGGGCAAGGCAGCGAGTATTACTGTAGCGGCGGGTGTAATTTCCGCGACGGCAATCAGCGGTAGCGGCTTGAGTGGTGAAACCTATACCTTGTCGCCTACGTCGAACTCGGCTGGTGTTGTGTGGACGGTTAGTGGTTCGTGCAAGACAGCAGCTCCTCCGATTTGCTAAGTTAGCGAATCGCAAAAAAAAGGGACTGCCTGGCAGTCCCTTTTTATTTGAAGGTTGTGTCGATATTACGCAGCGTCTTCTAGCCCGTTGCGACTAGGGCCTTCAATTCCGCAGTGACCCTCGCTATGACCGATTCCCACGTTTCGCCGTTGTGCTGATTGAAGATGTGGAGCGAAGGATACCAAGGCGAATCTTGCCTTCTCCACATCCAGCGCCATTCACTCGTCGAGCGATTGAGCATCCACACGGGCTTGCCAAGAGCTCCGGCAAGGTGGACGATCGCTGTGTCGACCGCAATGACGAGATCGAGTGCCTCGATCAGTGCGGCAGTATCGGTGAAGTCGGAAATGTTTTCCATGGCATCCAGAACCGGCAGCTCTTGCTCCCGGATCTGCGTCTGAGATGGCCCTTTTTGCAAGCTGATCCAGTTTGCGTCTACCGTAGTAATCATGGGCGCAAGCTGTGCCAATGAAATGCTGCGCGCCTTGTCTGAAAGAAGTTGGGGATTGCCCGCCCAGACAATGCCAATATTCAGGCGCTTGGCTGAAGCAGCTTGTCGCAGGAATTGTTTCCAGTAAGAAATACGGTCGCCTTGTGCCCTCAGATAGGGGACATTGTTCGCAAGGGTGCCTAACTCGCTTTTCAGAAGATAAGGCAGGCTCATGACCGAGCACTGGTAGTCATATTCTGGCGCATGGACATGTTTATTCCATGCCGGAATGGGAATGACCTCATCTACCACATCCATCGACTCAATCAGGCTTAGGAGCTCCGGGACCGCGAGGACCCCGATCTTGCCGGGTTCCAGCTTTCGCACGTCGTGGAAGAACCGCATCATCATGATGGAGTCGCCATACCCTTGCTCTCGCCAGATCAGCAACTTTTTTCCGTTGAGTGATTGCCCGTCCCAAGCTGGAATGTCTTTCATGTGCAGCATCGTTGCGAAAATAGATGCCCGCAACTCAAAAGGCGTACCTTCTTCGTATGGGATCTTCATTCGCGATTCAAATTCGGCCAGCCCTTCCCGAAAATGCCCTGACATCAACAGGGCAAACGAGTAGTTATAACGGGTCATCTGCCGCTGAGGATTGAGTGCAAGAGCCTTGCGGATGGTTTCCAGCGCCTCCTCCAGCAGTCCCTGCCTCATTTTGAGATTCGCGATTTGCTCGATGCTGGCGACATCTTCCGGATTGATTTCCAGCGCACGATGATAATGTTTTAGAGACTCATCCAGTGAGCCTAGCAACATTGCGCGGCGGCCACTGCACCTACAGAATCCTTCGTCTTCAGGATATTGTGTTGCAAAGACTTCGAGCAGATCTCCGGCGTCATCGAGCTTGCCGGTCTCAAGAAGCAGGGATGTCAAAAAGCGGGCGGCTTGCACGTGATCAGGTGCCAGCGCAAGCACCCGGCGGAAACAGGCCTCTGCGTCTGTGCCTTGCCCAGTCAGCAATTTCAATTGTCCCAAGCCCGCCAGATACTCAGCATTGTCGGGGTCTTCTCGAACCAGTCCGCGAAGCAGGTTTTCACTCTGATCAAAATTGCTGGCCGATAGATGCGCGCGCGCGGCAATAAGCCGTGCGTCCAGATGCTCTGGCTTGCGGAGCAGGAGCGGGTCGAGTATTTCGAGACACGCGATTGCATTTCGCTCTATCAATAGCTCATGAGCTGCGAGACGAATATATGCATCGTCGGCGTCGTCGCTAGCCTTGATTGCGGTTCGGCAAATCTCAAGAGATTCTTCAAACTCTCCTTTTTGAGAGAGAAGCTCCGACAATTGAAGATATGCCAAGCCGTAGCTTGGCGTCAGGCTGATTTCCTGCCGATAGGCTTGCTCCGCGCCTACAAGATCTCCCAGCCTATGTAGCGTGCTGCCAAGATTGGTGTAGTAACCCCGGCCATTGGGGTTGATTGAAATTGCCTGGCGTATATTTGAAAGGGCTTCGCTCGCCTTCCCGGTCTGCCCGAGAGCGAACCCGAAGAGATTGAGAGCAGAGCTATTGAAAGAATCGGCCTTGAGAATACGCTGAAGCAGCCCGATGGCTTTGTCGAACTCCTGTTCCTGGAGATATCGATGGGCCTGAGCGAGCATCAACTCCGGAGTACTGCGTCCCAGCAAACCGTGCAGTTTCTTCAGTATTGGCAGCGCCATATATAGTCAGAAAAGACGGGTGTCAGCGCGTGAGGAACGAATAAGGGTAACAATGCGAACCACTTCGTAAACAACAGATTGCGTAAGGTCCCTGTCGTACCCCAATTCCTGCAATCGCCACCGCAAAATATTTGCGAGTTTTGCGCGTTTATACAAATTCAATTTGTGGCGTTCGGCAAAAACCTGGGTTCGGCTCATCATCAGGTCTTTGGCTCCCCGCAGCCTGCTTTCCATCTGTTTCTTTTCCGTCTCGTCGTGGGTTGCCGGGAAGCGGCGCGAAAACTCTGTTGCAAGTTCGTTGGCAAATTGACGGACTTCAGCGGTATCAAACCAATTCAAAAACGTCATCATTTCCCCGTAGATATTAAGGTTTGTTTGCGTTTGTGTTGCAGACTAAATACGGACAGCTTCTCAGCCATGCGTTGAATTACGGTCTCCCAAGCTTCTCCATGCCCTTGATTGAATAGAAGTAATGAGGGATACCATGGGCTCTCCTCTCGATTCAACATCCAGCGCCATTCACTGCCAGCGCGGTTGAAGACCCAGACATCCTTTCCAACGGCTCCAGCCAAATGCACAACTGCCGTGTCAACAGATATTATAAGATCAAGATTCATGAGGATAGCCACCGTATCATTGAAATCCTTGCTCTTTTCCATAATATCGACGATCGGCCAGGCTTGCTGGGCGAGCTGTTTTTGAGCAGGCCCTTTCTGTAGGCTAATCCACTCGATATCCGGCACTTTCATTAGCGGCTCAAGCTGGCCAAGTGAAAGGCTGCGAGCGTTATCCATAGCCAGGGATGGGCTTCCCGCCCAAACGATTCCAACACGCAAGGAACGGGTTTCATCGCTGTCAATTCTTGCCGAGACACCATGAAGCGTACTTTTCCATTGGTCGACGCGCTCCTTCTGCGGGAAAAGATAGGGAACCATTTCTCCGACGCTTGCGGGCGTCGCATTGAAGAAATGTGGAAGGCTCATGATCGAACAATGCAAATCGTAGTTTTGTGAGCCATACGCGGAGTCCCAGCTGTGGCTTGGTATTATCTCATCAGCAATATTCATTGCGTCAGTGAGTTTTTCAAGCTCGCCATGAACCACCAGCCCGAGGCGTGCCGGAGACAGCTTTTTCAGTTCAGGCAGAAATCTCATCGACATCAGAAAGTCTCCAAATCCTTGTTCTCGCCACACCAGAAGTCTCTTTCCCGCGATGGAAGTCTTGCCGTCCCACATTGGAATATTTTTCATGGCTTTGAGAATTGGCAAGAAGGTCTCTCTAAGGCCATACGGTGTATTGGGCTCATACGCAATTTTCAAGCGCGATTCAAAGCATTTGAATCCCTCCAGAAAATTTCCGGACATCAGATACGAAAAAGCAAGGTTGTAAAATGTCATTTGCCGGGTCGGATAGAATGACAGCACCTTGGAATGCAAAGTGATTGATTCTTGGGTGCGCCCGAAAAATAATTCCATATTTGCGAGAAGCTCCATGCTATCGATGTCACCCGGGATGAGTTCGATAGCTCGTTTAAAGTGCTCAATTGCTTCGTGAGGCATTCCAGTCAATGCGGCTAACTTACCTTGCAAGCGCCGGAAGGCGCCTTCATTGGGATACTGACTGCTGAAAGCAGCAAGTAAATCTGCCGCTTGGTCAAACTTACCTGTTTCAAGCAAGAGGGAAATCAGTAGTTGGGCTGCTTGTGCGTTGTTGGGATCCGTGCCAAGTGCCAAACGGAAATATGCTTCGCTTTCTTCCCCTTTAAGTCCGATCAGCTTTATCAAACCCAAGCCAATTAACGCATCAACGTTATCCTGAGATTCCTGAAGAATCGATTTGAGCAAACGTTCCGCTATAACAAGGTCATCAAGGGATATACGCGCATTCGCTGCTAAAACTCTTGCGTGAATATTCGTTGGATTACGCTCCAGTACGGGATCAAGTATTTCCACGACGCGTCGGTAATCCTTTACATCATGAAGCGTGTAAAATGCAGTGTGGACGCGCACAAAGTCGTTTTCGGGAAACTTCGAAAATGCCTCCTGACATATGTTGAGTGCGTCACTTGCTCGTCCCTTGTCCGCGAGAAATTTGGCAAGTAAGAGATAGCCATTGGCGTACTCGGGGGTCAATTCAATTTGTTTGCGATAGGCAGATTCAGCAGAGGGGAAGTCATGTCGGAGGTTCAGTATGTCCCCCAGATTGCTATGATAGCCAGCGCCCTTCGGCTCGATTGAAATTGCAAGTTCGATACATTGCAATGCTTTATCTAGCTCCTTTGTCTGCGAGTATGCAAAGGCAAGGCTGTTAAGGGCATCACTATTCCCTGGCCTTTCTTTCAACTCCTTTTTCAGCAACAAAATTCCTTCTGGAATTTTCTTCTGATCTAGATGCAGGCGCGCCTGTGCAATTAGATCGATCTGATTGAGGGGGGCGGGCGGGGGCGATTTGAATAATTTTGCGAATAATTTGAGCATCTGGTTTTGACGGTGCGCAGAGCGGTAACGCCCGGTTGAAGCGATTCTTCGTCGTGAGCGGAAGACGCCTGGAAGGAGATCGCGATGGTCAATCCTCCAGTATTGGCAAGGAAGTTGCAATGCTTCATGCCACCCCTCGTCGGACGAGAGCGGATTGATCTGAATGCCTGGCGCTTCCTGAAGCCACAATCTTTACCAGCTCATGGCAGAAGTTGGGGTGAATTACGTAGTGGCCTGCCTCAAGTCGAGTGCATAGAGATCGTTCGTCACGTCATCTGAAGGGTGATCTACCTTGAAATATTTGACGATGCGGCTGCGCTGCCTCGTGCATAATCGCCGGCGCTCGCACAGGAGCTCTGCTGAGCTGAGTGACGCTACATCGTCGCAAGCATTTCGGGAAAGCATGGTTCTTGGCCATTTTCTGCAGCGGGGACAAAGTTCCTCGGGGCGGTCGTTGGCGTGATCAAACGTGGTGGTCAAGGGGGAGAGTCAAACCGTGCAGGGAAATGCCGTATGGGTATCTGAAAAGAGTGCGATTGCCGTAGCGGCCATGCTATGTGTAATCCAGCTGGGTTCTGGGTTTGCCTGGCACCGATATCCCCAAACCGTTTTTTACAATGAGTTCATTCCTGCGGCATGCATGCTATTGCTTGGTGTGCTGTTGGCAATTACCGGGAAAGTGGCGTTAAGGCTGTCAAAGGAGACTGTCGCGGCTGTTTTCATTGTGGCGTTAGTCTTGGGTGAATGGTCGTGGTTGGCATTTGCCAACTTTGCGACTGCAGTCAGCCTAATTTCATACGTTCTCTTTGCGGTACTCTGCGTTTGTCTGGTTCAGTGGGCTGTGTTACGCATTGGAATTAGCTGGGTCGCTGATTGCACTGCATGGGGCATGCTGGTTTGCGCCTGCCTGCAATGCGTCGCTTCAGCCTTTCAACTCAACGGAGTATCCGAGCCCGGCTTGGTAATGGCCAAGTTGATGAATGCTGCATACGGAAATATCGCTCAGGAAAATCACTTCGCTGATCTCTTGTGGCTTGGGCTTGTTTCCGTTTTGCATCTTTGGTTGCGCAAGAGTTTTCCGACCGTGCTGGCGCTCATAGTAGTGGCGGCCATCTGCTTCTTTTCTGCCTTATCCGTTTCGCGCGCTGTCTGGCTCTATACAGCGGCGGTGCCGTTGGTTGCACTTCTCTATACGCGACATCTTGATGTTGCTGAGCGGAGGCGCGTCTGGATAGGGGCTGGCACGCTGTTTGTCCTGAGCGTCGTGTCCCAGATGTGGCTGGCGTTCGGTGGAGCCCAGTCGGCCTTGGGCGTGACTTCGGCGATTGATCGTGTGAGTGAAGGAGGGTCGAACGGGCAACGAATGTTCGACTGGATGATTGCGTGGAAGACTGCTTTGGCGCATCCGTTGACTGGCGTCGGGCCGGGAATGTATTCGTGGCAGACCGCTTTGGGGTCAATCGGTTTGCCGCCCGTGAACTACGTGCGGATTGGCGAGAATGCACACAATACGATCCTGCATTTCGCGGCCGAGTTTGGGTTGGTGTTCATTGCAATTGCATTGGGCCTGATTACGCTTTGGCTGTGGCGTCGCTGGAAGGAAGTGCCGACGCTTGAAAGCTTGTGGGGGCTGGGCATCATTGCGGTGATCGGCGCTCATAGCCTGGTTGAGTATCCATTGTGGTACGCCTATTTTCTTGTGCCGTTCGCATGTGCGATTGGCGTGATCGATGCGGGCGATGAGCGCTTGCCGACCCTGCGCTTTAACTCTCGCTGGCTGTTGATTCCGGTTCTGCTTGGTGCGGTGATTCTGACTTCCACCTGGCGGGATTACAGGAAGCTGGAGTCGGCTTACAAGGAACTCAATGTGACGGGAATGATGGATGTCGAAACCTCTGCGCGGTTAGACGCTGTGGGGGCCTCGATAGGCAAGGCTTCGTTGATGGCGCCGCAGGCTGCAATCCTGCGAATGCGGGTCTGGCGCAACAACGATTTGCAGCGCCTGCCGCAGATCGTGCGGGTCTGCGACGAGAGTCTGAAGATCAAGCCGCAGTACAACTCTTTCACGGCGTGCATGACGGCGTACACGCTGAGCGGGCGCAAGGCCGATGCGGATCAGATCAATGAGATCGTGTGTGGGGCGTTTGCGCCAATTCATAGCCGCCCATTCATGGAGTACGCGCAAAAGCTCTATGCCGCCCGCAAGTGGGAGCTGCCTCCCAAAGGACGTTGTCTGTAGCGAACCTTGCCTCTTGGGTGTCTGCCGCAGCTTGGTCGTGAGCTTTGCCCGTATACTGCCGCCCATTCCTTCGCGGGCGCCATAGGCGCATGGGGCAATGCATTCAGTGAAATACCGGAGCGGTTTGGCTTCGCTGCGCATGGCGATCAGTCGCCGTTTGCTGGACTTCATTCTGCACGGGCGTGATGCCGCGGCCCTGCCGCAGCATGTGTTGCTGCCCAGTGATGAAGTGTCCAGCGAAATGCTGGTTGCCGGGATTCACGAGGGCCAGTTGCTGCAACCCTTGTTCGATCACTTTCTTGCCGCGTACAAATCGCGTTTTGCCAATGAAATTGCGCTGGATGTCGGCGCCAATATCGGCAATCACTCGCTGTTCTTCTCGCGCTATTTCCGCACTGTTCTGGCTGTAGAGCCCAACCCCTTTACCTTGCATGTGTTGCGTGCCAATGCAGCTTTGAGTGGCGCGGATGTTCGTGTGCTGCCGATGGGTTTTGCGGAGCAGGATGGCTTGCTGCGCTTCTTCTGGAACAAGCGTGGCAATCTCGGTGCATCCGGATTCGAATTTGCAGGTGGGCCAACGAATAGTGAAAACGGTCAGCAGATCGAATGCCAGGTTCGACGTGGCGATGCGGTCTTGAACGAAACGCTTTCGGGAGAGAGTTCGTGTCGGATCGGACTGATCAAGCTGGACGTGGAAGGCGCGGAATTGAGCGCATTGCGTGGTCTTGCCGACAGTCTTGTTCGAGACAAACCGTTTGTCATTTTTGAAAGTTTGCAGGCCGAGGGCGAAAGCGGCGGCAAGGCAATTTTCTCTTTCCTGCGTGAAGCGGGTTACGTCAGTTTTCATGCGGTGGAAAGTTCTGTGACCAGTGCCAGACGGTCTGCGCTCGGCTGGTTGGTGCGGCTATTTACCGGTGAGCGGGTGCATTTGCGGCGGCTGGAGCAACCCGCTGCAGGCGAAGCCTATCTGATGATTCTTGCCGTGCCTGCAGGCCGCGAACTGGGCGCGGAATGAAAATTCTCGTGGTCATTCCGACGGTGTTTGGCGGTGGTGCCGAGCAGGTCGCTGCGATCCTGTCCCGCGAGTGGAGCCTGGCTCACGAGGTCCGCGTGCTCGCATGGCAGCAAGCGGGCGAGTCGCTGGACTTTGGTGTGCCGGTGCGCTTTGCGGATCTGGGCGTGCAGCGGGGTTTGCTGAACAAGATTCGCAACGTATGGCGTCGGGTGCAGACGGTATCGCAGGAGATCCGCGGATTTCGGCCTGACGTAGCCATGGCCTTCATGGACGAGGCGGGGCTGCCGTGTGTATTGGCGGGCACCCTCAATGGCAAGTTGTCTCGCCTGATTGTGAGCGTGCATCACAATCCGCATTGGATACTGCGTTGGCGACGTGTGTTGCTTGGCCTCTTCTATCGGTTTCCCGGAGCAGTGGTCGCGGTTTCCGAGGGAGTGCGCAACGAGTTGGCGGCTGCTTTGCATCTGCCGCGAGCGCGACTGCATCACATCCCCAATCCGCTCGTGACAGGCTCGCAAGTCATTGATGCCGAGTCGGCGAGTCGTGCTTCTGCATTGGCAGATGGTTATCTGCTGGCGGTGGGGCGTCTCGATCGATACACCAAGGGGCTTGATCTGCTGATCAATGCCTATGCGTCATTGCCGGTACCGCGCCCCGGTCTCGTTATCGTCGGCGAGGGGCCAGACCGAAGTGCGCTGGAAATGGATATCGCGAGATACGGACTTGATCGCGAGGTGGTACTGACCGGTTGGGTAAAAGACCCGCGCCCTTTCTATCGAGGGGCTTCGCTCTTTGTGCTCGCTTCGCGCTACGAAGGCTGGTCAAACGTATTGATGGAAGCCATGGGGGAGGGGTGTGTGGTCGTGGCAGCCCGCTGTCCATATGGGCCTGCGGAAATTCTTGGCGAAGAGCTATTGCATTGTCTGGTTGAGCCAAACGATGCACGCGCACTTGCTCAAGGCATGCAATCGGCATTGGCCCTTGACGCAACAGAACGCAACGAATTGTCGTCGGCGCTGCGCGCACGCGTGCAGCGTTTTGCGGCCGACAAGCTTGCCGGGCAGTGGATTGATCTTGCGCGCTCGATGTCCGCCGGAGCATCGACATGAGCTTGCGCGCTTCAGTCGCCTACATCGCCGTGCGCGCGGTTTCCGGCGTGCTATCCGTGTGTGCGTTGTCACTGTTCGTGCGTGGCCTCGGGGCAGAGCAGTATGCGCATTTTGCTCTGGGCCTTGCAGCAGCAGCGTTGGCCTCAACAGTGCTGATGATTCCACTCAACACCACGCTGGCACGCCTCCATGGCGATACTGATTCACGCTCGCGTGTGCTTGCGACCTTGTTGGATGTGGTATTGGGCCTCGGAGTCTTGCTGTTCATTCTGACGGTGCTGATCGAATGGCTTGGCGCATCCTGGCTGGCGCCGTGGGTGTTGCCTGCCGCTGCGTTGTTTGCGGCAACGCAAGGCGTGCTGGACTTCTCCGTGCAGCGTGCAAACTCGGCGCTCGAAGCGCGCCGCTATGGTTATCTTCTGCTCGCCAAGGCTATTGGTATGATCGTATTCGGTGTAATCGCGATAAGCCTGTCTGCACGTGCTCCGGCAGTGCTGCTGGCAATGTCTCTGGCATGTTTGGTATCCGTTGTTGTGAACATGCGTGGCCGCCTTTCCTTCGGTGAGTTTGATGCCTCGCTGGCACCACGCATTGCCGCGTTTGCGATGCCGCTGGTGGTGACTTGCTCACTAAGCTATCTGCTGCAATGGGGTGATCGCTACCTGCTGATGCATTTCGTGTCCATGGCCGAGCTGGGGCGCTACAGCGCGCTGGCCGACTTGACCCAGCAGACTCTGGTGCTGGTTTGCAGTGGTCTGGGCGCGGCCTGGTACCCGCGTATCGTGCAAGCCTGGGGAGCAGGCCAGCGTGACGAAGCGCAACGGCTGCTGTCGCGCTACGCGCTCATCGGTGTTTCGCTCGTGTTGCCGGCGGCGACGGGTTTTGCCGTGTTGCTGGGACCCACCGCAGCACTGTTGTTCGGCCACGCCTTCGCAGACTTGTCCCCTTCGCTGCCGTTCTTGCTGGTACTTGCCGCTGTGGTCGGTGGCTGCAAGAGCTTCTATTTCGACGTACCCATGCTGCTTGCCGAGCGTGTCTGGCGGCTTGCCGCAGGCATTGCGCTGTCGGCTTTTGGGTCTTTGGCAATCATGCTGTGGGCTGTCCCGCGCTACGGTATCAGTGGCGCCGCCATGGGCTTGCTGTGCGGACAGGCTCTGGGCTTGCTGTACAGCTTTGTCATGGGAAAGGATGTGTTGCGACATGCCGTAGTCGCGCGTCAATTGCTATCCGTAATTGCGGCGAGTGCTGCCATGGGAGCCGCCCTGTGGGCATGGCAACCGGGCGGTGTCACGGGTTTGCTGCTGCGCTTTGTCGCTGGCGTAACGGTATATGCCTCCGTGCTGCTGGCGCTGGACTTTGATGAAGCGCGTGATCGTGTTGCCGCCTTGCTGAGGCGTGATCGATGAGAATCGTGCTCTTCGCCAACACAGACTGGTTTCTTTACAACTTCAAGCTTTCGCTGGCGAAAGCCTTGCGTGCACGTGGTGACGAAGTGGTGTTGTTGAGCCCGCCTGGCGAATACGGTTTGCGTCTGCGAGAAATGGGTTTTCGCTGGGAATCCTTGCCGGTCTCACGCAGTGGCATCAATCCGCTGGCCGAGCTGGCTGCCATTCGGCGCGTTGGTGTCTTGTACCGGGATGTCAGGCCTGATGTCGTGCATCACTTCACGATCAAATGCGTCATCTATGGCTCGCTTGCAGCGCGTCGCGTGGGTGTGAAGCGGATCGTGAATTCCGTAACCGGGCTAGGCTTTGCCCTGCTCGCGAATACCTTCAAGGCGCGTTTGATAAGGCCAGCCGTACTGGCGCTCTATCGACGGGCACTGCGGGGCACACAGGTTATTTTCCAGAACACGGACAACCGCAATACGCTGGCCAGCAAGGGTGTGTTGCGACAGAGCGTGGTGCATGTGATTGCCGGTGATGGCGTAGACACGGAGCGTTTCGTGCCGGCCATCAGCACGAGCACAGACGTGAGTGTGCTGATGATGGCGCGGTTGTTGCGCTCCAAAGGGATTGCCGAGTTTGTCGAGGCGGCGCGGCGGGTTCGTGCGTTGCTGCCTGACGTGCGCTTTGTGTTGGCGGGCGAACCCGACCCAGGCAATCCCGAGAGCATCGATACGGAGACTCTGCAGCGCTGGAAGGCGGAGGGCGTCGTTGAATTTCTCGGCCACCGTTCCGATGCACTCGAACTCAACCAGGCGTGCAGTGTGGCAGTCCTGGCGAGCACGCAGGGTGAAGGCATTCCGCGCGCCTTGCTGGAGGCCGCGGCTTGCGGGCGACCATTGGTGGCGACTGACGTGCCAGGTTGTCGCGAGCTGGTTATGGACGACGTGACGGGCTTGCTGGTATCGCCGGGGAATGCGTCCGCGCTCGCCGACGCGATCTTGCGGTTGCTGCGCGATGGCCTGCTGCGTGAACGTCTGGGTGAAGCGGCGCGGGCGCGGGTGGAAGAGCAGTTTTCCGACCATCGCATAGTTGAACAGACTTTCGCTGTGTATGACGCTCACGCAGATGCCTAGCGTTCTCATGCTCCTCGTTTCGATTGCCTTGCTTGTCTCTGCCGCTACCTGCCTTGGGCTGGCCAGGCTTGCTCCGCGTTTGCGTCTGCTCGACTTGCCTGACGAACGCAAACGTCATGACAATGCCATTCCGCTGGTGGGCGGCATTGGTATCCTGATCGGCTTGCTGGTGGCGACAGTGCTGAGCGGGCAGCACCTGCCAAATGAGGCGTTGCTGCCTGCATTGCTGCTTTTCGTGGTCGGCGTGATCGACGACATGTTCGGCCTGCGCGCTTCGCTCAAACTGGTGGCACAGGCACTGGGGGCTTGGTGGTTGATTGATCTCACTGGGGCGGCGTTGTTCTCGATTCCCGTGCCGTTTGCACACATGCATTGGATACTGGGATCTCTTGCAACGCCCGTTACCGTGTTGATGGTGGTGGCGCTACTCAATGCCATTAACATGATTGATGGTCTCGACGGGCTGGCGGGGGGCTGTCTTGCCATTGCGGCGTTGGGTCTAGGCTACGCGGCCCATGTGGTTCAGCAACCTGATCTGGCGAGCCTTGCGTTGGCGCTGTTTGCGGCCGTGTCGGGATTCCTGTTGTGGAATGCGCGCCTGCCCTGGCAGCCGCGTGCGCGGGTTTTTCTTGGTGATGCCGGAGCGCTGGGCGTGGGCATGCTGCTGTGCTGGCTGGTGTT
>Ga0075366_10000522_pt1 | contig 17780 bp, 31 predicted proteins | sample EndMethybrTD3031_FD_72351 | JGI IMG/M metagenome (GOLD analysis project Ga0075366, IMG submission 72351) | Populus endosphere microbial communities from Tennessee, USA - Endosphere MetaG P. TD hybrid TD303-1 | ecosystem: Host-associated > Plants > Roots > Endosphere | place: USA: Tennessee...
CCGACACCTTCGGCTACGTCACGACCCCTGCGGTCGCGGCGCTGCTGATGGCTCGCCCGGAACTGCCGTCGACTGGCACCACCCGGCTGTGGCAGGGCAACATGCGCGAAGGCACGCTGTTCAACATGCGTGCGATGTCGTCCAACCAGATGTCGTCCGCGACGATGCTGGCCGGCGACTTCTCGCAGGTCGTGATCGGCGAATGGGGCGTCCTCGAGATCGAGGTCAACCCCTACGCGAACTTCCAAGCCGGCATCGTCGGTGTTCGCGCGCTGGTGTCAATCGACGTGGGGGTTCGCTACGGCGGCGCCTTCTCGTACGCCTCGTCCATCACCTGAAGAAAGGACGGGCGACGTGCTCACTGCCGCAGGTTCATCGCTGGTCAGTGGTTCGTCGCCCGATTCCAACATGGACACACCCGCCAAGACTGTAGACGTGAAGGTGCTGCGCGCCTTCCTGATCAAGTCCAAACGCCAAGAGGTCGGCTCCGTCATCAAAGGGATGGATCGTCGCTTGGCTGTCGAGCTCGCTTCGGCCAACAAGGCCGAGCTGCTCCAACCCGAGGCCCTCGCTGCTGCCGCAGTCGCCGACCTCAAGCCCGCGCCTGCACCAAAGGCTCCGGCGAAGAAGGAGGCCTGACATGCTCGGCAACGAAGCTCAAGCGGCATCAAGCGTCAAGTTGCTTGACCCCGTCTCGGCGGCGAACACGGCTGCCGCGACTTCTGGCTGGATTGATGCTCGCTCCGCAGAGGGCGACATCATGTTCCACAACCAGGTAGGCGCCCTGACTGGTTCGATCACCTGGACCATCGAACATGCCAGCGATGGCAGCGGCACTGGCGCTGCAGCGATCACGCCGAACGAAGGAGCGTATGCGGCTGGCGCCGCGAACCAGCTCCAGAAGCGAACGGTCAGTGCGAACGCGATCCTGGGCTACGTCCGTTGCGTCGGAACGATCGTGACCGGCCCTGCGTTGGTGGCCGCGGCGATTTCGTACCGGCCGAAAGTGCCGTCGAACTGGCTCTGACATGGCCTTCGTCGAAGACCTCACTGTGTTCTGCGCCGATTTCGGCATTGCCGCGACCCTTGCTGGGGTTGCGGTGACTGCCATCGTCGACACGCAGAGCCTGATCGAGGTCGACGGCGTGATCACGCAGCAACCTTCTGCCTTGGTTGTCTCCTCCGCAGCCACTTCGGCTGTTCCGGGGCAAGTCTTCGTGGCTTCCTCGGTTTCTTACACCGTGCGCCAGGTGATGAAGGAGCCGCCAGACGGTGCCTTCACGCGCCTGGTGCTGGCGAGGGTCTGAATGGCTCTCGCCGCTGCTCAAGTCGTTGATGCCGTGCAGGCGCTGCTCGCTCCTGTTGGGCTGACGGGCGGGCGCGTCTACACGTCGCGCCTGTGGCCGCTCACCGAGGCAGAACTTCCGGCGGGTCGCGTCTTTGCGACCGAGGAAGAGATTGAGCTGCAGGACATCCACGGCCACGTCCAGCAGCACACGCTTTCCATCGAAGCCCGCGGATATGTCCGGGCCACGGCTGATCTCGACGACAGCATGAACGCGCTTGCTGCGGTGTGGCTGACGGCACTGTTCGCCGGAACCCCGCCCAACAACCTGCGCAGCACCGGCATCGAGCGCGAGACGACGAACGAGGGCGAAGCCTCCGTAGGTGTCGTGACCCTGCGCCTGCAAGCCCAGTTCTTTACCCAACCCTCGGCACCCGAGACCATCCTGTAGGAAGAAATCATGGCGAACATCAATCTCTGGCTGGGCGTCGCGGTGACGGTCGAGGCCATCGCGTCGCGCGGGACCGCGAAGACCATTACCGCCATCACGAAGGCCAACCCTGGCGTGGTGACGAGCACGTCGCACGGCTACACGAACGGCAACTACCTCATCCTGCCTTCCATTGCGGGGATGAAGGAACTGAACGGCCGCTTGGTGCGTGTTGCCAACGTCACCGCGAATACCTGGGAAATCGAAGGCGTCGATACCACGAGTTTCGGCACCTTCTCGTCTGGTACTTCGCTCCTCGCCACAATGACGAAGGCCGCCTCCACTTTCGTGGATGTGAACGCGAGCGGTGGTGAGGCGGCCGACGTGCCGACCGAGACGATCCACGACACGATCGCCAAGCCGATCCCGGGCCTCAAGTCGGCACTGAAGTACGACATGAGTTCCATCTGGGATCCGGCCGATGCCTGCCTGATCGAATGCAAGCTGGCCGATGACACGCTCTCTTATCGCGGCCTGCTGTTCGGTTTTTCCACTGGGGCGAAGGCCGGCTGTGTTGCCTACACGTCGGCGCCGCTGGCTCCAACGGGAAGCACTGGCGAGAAGGTCGTGACGCCCGTGGGCTTCAAGCTCCTGGGTCCGATGACGACCTGGAGCACCTGATGGCGCTCGTAGAGCAGGCCCCGGACCCATGTTTGCCGATCGAGGAAGTTACGGTCGAATCGCTCGGCGGCGAGGTCTTCGTGCGCGGTATGGATATGCCGCAGATGCTGCAGTACATCGCCGGCCGGCGCGCCGCGGCGGCGCCGAAAGCCGGCGAGTCGGAGGAAGATGCGAACGTGCGGGCCGGGACGGAAGCTGTAGCCAAGGCGCTGGCGATCACTGTCCTGAAGGCCAACAAGCAGCCGCTGTATACCGAAGAGCAGTGGCGCGCATGGGGCGCCAAGCATCTACCCGAAGCCATGAAGCTGTTCTCGGTGGCGATGCGACTGTCCGGGCAGGACGGCGAAGCAGAACGGGGAAACTGACTCGCCAGCCGGAATTGCGCGCGGTCTACCGGCTGGCCTACATACTGCGCCGCGACGTGGCGGACATCCTGCGTATGAGCGCGCAGGACTTCGCGCGCTGGGACGTATGGACGCGGGCCGAGGGAATCGGCCCCGAATACGACCGTGCGCGGTACGCCAGGCAACTGGCGGAGACCGCGAACGCACCGCGCTTTGCCAAGCGAGACAACGCGCCCTACACGGCGGCCGATTTCATGCCCGCGGACCCGTGGCGAGTGGAAAAGCCTGCGCATGAATTGACGTTCGAACAGATTCAGGCTCAAGCGTCCGCAATGTTCGGGGGGCCATGATGGCGGACAAAGAAGCAAAGATTGTCCTGACCGCACAGGACAAGACAAAGCAGGCATTCGACCAAGTCAAGAATTCGTTCTCGACGTTGGCTGCTCGAGCTGGTGCGGCCAATGCGAACTTCGCTGCACTGGGTGCGGTGCTTGGGAGCGCCTTCTCTGTTGGCGCGTTCACGGAGTTCGTCAAGAGCACCACCGAAGGGCTCGCGAAGCTGAAGGATTTGAAGGACGCGACTGGTTCGTCTATCTCGAATCTCTCAGCACTCGAAGACGTTGCGCTGCGCACCGGCAATTCGTTCGAGACTGTCTCGGACGCCCTGCTGAAGCTCAACAAGGGCCTGACTGCCGCGAAGCCGGACAGCGACCTCGCGGCCGTCTTGCGCGCGCTCGGCCTGAGCGTGAAGGAACTGAAGGCGCAAGACCCAGCCGAAGCGTTGCTCACGGTGGCGCACGCCATGGATCAGTTCGCCGACGACGGCGACAAGGCACGCGCGGCACAGATTCTCTTCGGCAAGAGCCTGGCCGAGGTGGCGCCATTCCTGAAGGACTTGGCCGAGAAGACAAAGCTCGTTGGGACGGTCACAGAGAAGGCCGTCGAGGAGGCGAAGAAGTTCAGCGACACGATGGCCGAGGCGCACAAGAACTCGATTGATCTGGCGCGCACTCTTGTTGGCCCACTGCTCGAATCGCTGAACGCGACGGTCAAGCTGTTCAAGGATGGCAAGGAGGCCGGGCAGAGTTTTTATGAAACTCTGACCAAGGAGCAATTGAAGTTGCTGGGCCGGTTGGTTCCAGACGAGATCAAGGATCGGGCGAGCCAGATCATGGCCGCCCTGAGAGACCCGCAGGCGGCGCTGAGCAGCGGGGTGGCAGGGCAAATCAATAGCCTGTTCACGCAGGGCCGGAAGCTTCAAGAGGTCCAATCCAAGATCGCGAACTTCCACCCAGCGGACAACTACGGCGATCGGGCCAAGCCATCGTTGGTGGTTGCCGATCCTGAAGCGCAGAAGGCCTTCGACGACTTCATGCGCAAGCTGAAGGAGCGCGGGGCAGCGGAACAACAGCAGATCGCGCTCGGCCGCGATCTCACGGATGCCGAGAAGTACCGGGTTCAGATCCTGGCCGAGCTCGGCGACGCACACAGCAAGCTCGACAGCAAGCAGAAGGCAGTTGCGACGGCAGAGGCTCTTCGGGTTGTTGGTTTGATCAGGTTCCGCGAGGAGCATGAGAAAGCCACGAAGGCAATGCTCGAGAACTCTGCCGCGGCCCAGCAGTCCATCGCCGCCATCCTGCGGGAGGGTGATGCTCGCAAGCAGGCAAACAAGACGCTGGCCGAGCAGATCGACGAGATTGGCGTCAGCAACGATCGGCTGGAAGAGGTGCGCATCTCTCGTCTTGAGGTGGCGAAAGCAACCGAAGAAATGGCGCTCGAACAGGCGCGCGCGGCAGAGGCCTCCGAGGCAGAAATCTCTGCGCTCCAGCGGAACATCGATCTGCTTGAGCGGCAAATCGATCTGCGGCGAATCGCCAAACAGGCGAGTGAGCGCGAGGCGAATGACCCGCAACGCGGCGCGGAGCGCGCGCTCGAGGACTACGTTGAAACCGCCAAGAAGGCCGGCGATGCGACCGAGGCTCTGACGAAGAAGACCGCGCAGGGGCTGGAGGATGGGCTGACGGCCGCTCTGACCGGCGGGAAGTTCGAGGTCAAGAACTTCGTCAACGAGATCCTGGCCGAGATCGTACGCCTGCAGATCGTGAGGCCGATGTTGGCGTCAATCTTCGCCGGTGGACAAAGCGGCGGCGGAGTTGATTGGGCGAGCATCATCGGCGGCGTTGTCAGCGGAGCTGCCGGCAAGGCTGTCGGCGGTCCCGTGTCGGGAGGCACTACGTATCTTGTCGGTGAGCGTGGGCCTGAGTTGTTTGTGCCGAGCACTGCGGGGAAGATCGTTCCAAACAATGCGCTGGGCGGCGGAAGCCCAACCATCGTCCAAACCAACTACATCGATAGCAGCACCGACCAAGCGAATCTCGCGCAGATCGCCGCGACCGCTGCGACGCAGGCTGTTCGCCAATATGACGCCGCTCGACGTGCGCAAGGGGCGCCCGTATGAGCGTCATCACGATGTCGGATACGGTCGCCTCACTGGTTGTGGACTGGCAGCCTGGGCAACTGCGCTACGACACCATAGAGCGCAGTGATTCGACCGGCGACGAATCTGCGCGCCTCCTTGCACCGCCGCGTTGGGCCCATAGCGTGACATGGGGTGAGCACCGGACGCTTGCCGAGGCTGGCGCGATCGAAGCGTTCCTGATGCAACTGCGCGGCGGCGTGAACATTGCCGCGATCTATGACCCGATCCGCACCCAGCCCAACGGCGGCATCACCGGAACGCTGAAGCTCGTTGGAGACGTCGCGGCCGGCGGGACGTCGATGATCGTCTCCGGCCCAGACCTGAATGTCTTGGGCTTCGACGTGGGCGATCTGTTCACCATCGGAACCGGAGCCGGCACGAGCCACCACGCCAAGGTGATGGCGGACTCCGACCCTGCAGGTTCGGGCGGCACGTTCACTTGGACGTCCTTCACCTGGACGTCCTTCACTTGGCTGGATGCGAACTACCTGACGGTGACGTTCGAGCCGCCTACGAGGCAGTCGTTCATCCATGGGACGGCAGTGACGATCATCAAACCTCTCGCCTACTACCGCATGCAGGGCGCCCCGAAGTGGCGCTATAGCACGATGGCCGTCCGCCGCTCGGGCGGGGCTGCGGCCGACTTCGTCGAGACCTTCAATCCCTGATGCCATGAGCGAAACCACACTCACCAGCCCATCAACCATCGCTGCATTGCAGTCGATGATTCACGAGCTTTACGCTCTGCGTGAGCTTGTGACCAACGCGGCCTTCAGCGGCAACGTTGCCTATGCCGGCTCCAACCCATTGCTCGACCTCAGCAAGGTCGTTGGCACGGCCAACGGGATTGGCTATGTGACTGGCAGCGGTGGAACAGTGACCCAGGCCACGAGCAAGGGCACCGCCGTTACGCTGAACAAGGCAAGCGGGAATATCACGCTAAACGCAGCGTCCCTTGCGTCTGGCGCGACGGCGAGATTCCAATTCAGCAACTCAGTGATTGGTGCTGCCGACATCATCCTGCTTCAGCTCACCGGCCTAGTTGCCGCGACCTCTTCATACAACATCTGGATCGACGGTGTCGGGTCTGGCGTTTGCTTCGTCTGCGTCAAGAACATCTCTGGCGGTGCACTGGCAGAGTCGATTGTCTTGGGGTTCGCGGTGATCAAGGTTGCCACCGCATGAGCGTGAGCCTGGACGCCACAGCGACTACTGCCGCAACATCCTCGGCGCGCGGCATCCAGTTCCTGATCGACCTGGAGTTCGCTTCGGGAACGCTGTACTTCACGACCAACGCCGGGGACGTCACAGCCAACGGTCACACGTACCTCGGCAAGGGCGACATGATCGACGTCGCTGCCGTGGGTGAGAGTGAGAACACGGCCGACGAGAAGATCAACCTCAGCCTGACCATCGTCAACAGCGCGATTCTCGCTGTGACGCTGGTCGATGCTTCCACCTACCGGGGCAAGGTGGTTCGCATCTACGCACAGTTTTTCGACGCGACGTTCCAGCCGGCCGGGGCGCCGATCTACCTATGGCGCGGGTACATGGACACGGTCAGCACCGAGCGCCAGACGCCCAAAGACGGCCCCGCCTCTGGAAAGATCATCCTTCCCTGCCGAAAGGCCGGAATGGCTAGATCGCGTCGATCACAGGGCCTGCGTCTGTCGGACTCCCAGCAGCAACAGGAGTACGCGGGCGACAAGTTCTACGAATACCTGTCGAGGCTGATCGATCAGCCAACGCAGATCGTGACCAAGGCGTTGCAGCAGTCGCTGCTCGGGTGATGGACAAGCTTGCCGAATACCTCTCGACCATCGCTCGGTTTGACTGGGCGAAGTTCAATTGCTGCCACTACGCGGCCGGCTGGCTCGTTGCGAACGGCGAGCCTGATCCGATGCGGGGGTTGCCGGCGACTCCGACGCTGCGATCGGCGCGCCGGCTTGCGAAGGAACTGGGGGGGATCGTTCGCGCAGTCTCTGATCTGTTGGGGAGAGAAGCCATCGCCGCAACATTGGCTCAGGTCGGGGACATCGTGCACTTCGAGCTCGAGCGCGGCTTCACGCTAGGTATCTGCAACGGCATGCAGTCGATCTGCATCGACCATCAAGGCGGAACGTCGTTCATCCCGACCACGCAAGGATCGTGCGCATGGAGGCTCAAGCCGTGATCCTCCTGCGCTTGGCCGTGGTCATTCTGGGGTTGACTCCGGCCGTCGCCATGGCCGACGCCACGACCATAGCGGCGCTGATTGCCTATGTTGGTGGCAGCAGCTACGTGGTGGCGGCTGTCGCCATCATTGGCGCGATCTACCAGTCTTCTCAAGCTCGACGGAAAGCACGAGCTGAACAGGCAAGGCTGAAGTCCGAGGCGATCTCAAACATGGTCGACAAGACCCAGACGGTCTACTCGGCCTCTCCTGCTCACCAGTACGCATATGGCAGTGCAACGCTTGCCGGGACGTTGGTCGCGATCTTCCACAGCGACAGTACGGGGATACGCGAAGACTCGACGACGTTCACTCGGCCTGATGGACTCATCCACTACGTCATTGAATGGACGCACCGACAGGCAAGCGCCATTCGGGAGGTGTTCATCGACGGGGTAGCAGTTGGCCCGACCGATGGCAGCGGCTATGTGACCTCGGGAGACTTTTTTTCGACGCGCAGCGAGACCCGGTCGGTCATCGTTCCGGGGAGCAGCTTTGCGGACGTTCCAGACCCGGTCGTCACCGTCCTGTCCTGCTTCTACTACAACAGCATCGACGGCACCAACAACGATGTCACGCCGACCCTATCGATCGGCAACACGCGGATCACGAATCCGAACATCAACGCGGTGCATGTCGACTACACGGTTCAAGCGAACCGAGCCGCGGTGCGGGTCAATCATCACCTCGGAGACCCAGGCCAGACTGTTGACACCTACCTCAGCAGCGTGCGCCCGGTCGAGTGGGATTCGACGCACAGAGGCCGAGGAAGATGCTATTCGGTCTTCACGCTCAACCAGGAGGACCAGAGATTCCAGGGCGGGAACATTCCCTTGTTCCAGGCTGATGGCGATTGGGCGCTTGTGCTCGACCCGCGCACGGGGACAACGGCGTGGAGCGACAACCCGGCCCTTTGCATCCGCGATTGGCTGATCTCGCAGGTTGGCTATAGCTGTGTTTCGGATGACATCGACGACACGTACACCATTGCGAGCGCGAACGCCTGTGACGCCGTGGTCACGATCGACGACGGTTCTGGCCCCTACTTGGCGAAGAAATACACATGCAACGGCGCCTTCACATCCGACATGGGGAAAGAGGCGGTGCTGTCCGACCTCGAGGAGTCGATGTGCGGCCACGCATCGTACGGTGCCCAATGGATGGTCCAGGCTGGCTACTGGACGACGCCGGTTCAACTCCCGGGGGGAGGGGGTCTCGACGATGATGACCTCGACGGGCAGATCAGCATCGTCCAAGCCGACACGCCGAGCGCCGAGCTGTTCAACAGCATCCGTGGCAACTACTACCCGAAGACCATCGCGGTCGGAACCGGGACGGGGTATCTGCTCAACGGCTCCCACGCGGCCAATGCGACGAGTATCGCGATCAACACGGGCTCAGGAACAGTGCTGGCCGGCAACGGCCTTCGGATCGCTGAAGACGACAACACCTACATCGTCACGGCTGGTGTGTCTGCGCCAGGTACAGTGACGATCCAGAGTCCGGGTCTCAGCAAGGCAGCGAGCGCAGGCGCTGGCGTGACGATCATCTCGGCCCCGAAAACTGCTCAGATCGACATCCGACCGCCGTACCAGAACAGCACCTTCGTTGCGTCGGACGGCGGTGAAGAATGGGGCGACGAGCTCTCGCTGCCGTTCACGAACACCGGGGGAAGGGCGCGCAACATCGCGCGGATCAAGACCGAGCAGAACCGTTCCGGCCTGATCATCAACTTCCCGGCCAAACTGAGAGCAATCACCCTGAGAGTTGGCGAGCGCATCGAGGTGACGAACGCGGAGCACGGCTTCTCGCGCAAGGTCTTCCGCCTCACCGATCGACGCTTCGGCCTTCAGTCTGCGGTGATGCTGACACTGCAGGAAGACGACCCGAGCATCTACGACGAGGCCGATGCAGCGACCGCAGACCCGACACCGAATACCAGACTGCCGAACCCTTACTCTGTGCAAGCGATTCAAGGGCTGGCCGCGACGAGCGACGACACGACTGCCCTGAAGTCAAACCTCGGCATCATCGCACCGCGAGTGTCGGTAACCTGGACGGCGGTCACCGACCGATACGTGATCGAGAAGGGCCGAATCCGCATCCGTTGGCGCTACGGGGCACAGCCTTGGGTGACGCAGGAAGAGTCTGGCGATGCGACGGGAACCTACATCGTCGGGCCGCAACACGATGACCGATTGGTGATCGAGGTGACGGTGATCAATGGGCTGGGCAAGGAAGGGCCTCCGACGCAAATTGCACATACTGTCGATGGGCCAACCCTCATTGGGACGGACCAAGCAGAGAGCCAGGCTTGGACAGAGCCTCTTTCTGACAACTCGGCTTCGGGGTCCGTAAGCGATGCTGGCGCGTCCGGTCACGAAACCAAAGCCACCGTAGCGACCAAGTCATGGACGAATAACACTGGGGCCACGGTAACGGTGCAGTTCGAGGGCCGGGTCACGGTCGCGAGCACCGGAACAGGATTCGCCTACCCAACAATGACCACGGCGGGCTCGCCAAGTGGGGTCGGGCAAATCGCCGTTGATGGAAGCACGTTCCCCGGGCAGAGCCGGACTTATAGCTGGATGACGCAATACGACATCCCCGATGGGGATACGGCGATATCAAAGCTCGAACTCACGGCGCAGAGTGGCGGCGGCGCTGGACAGTCTGCGGGATGGTCTTGGGCATGGGTGAGAGTCACCGCAATCAAGCGATGACACCCGCTCAGTCTTTGGTCAGGTGCAGATTCAAGTTGTTCATGATGCCGAGAGGGCCACTTGTCACAAGCGCAACGCTTACCTGCGTTGGGGCCGAGTCGACCCTGAACTTCAACGTTTGATCGATGGCGACGCTCTGCCCCGGCCCCAAGATGTAGTCGAGATATTGGGGGCCTTCGACGTACGCGCCTGGGCCGGCATATTGCACGGCGACGCGAATGACGGAGGCGGTTGCCTCTGAATTGCTGAACGTCCCGGACACCGTTGCGGTATAGGCGCCGCTGGTTTCAAGCGGCTGCGTGATTGGTTGGACCGGAGTTCCCCACACTCGGACGTTGGCGACGGTCGTGTCATTGGTTTGGCTATCGCCTCCGCCTCCGCAGCCGACAAGAGTAGCAAACGCGAGCACAACGAGGGTGCGCATAATCAAGGTAGCCATTGTCGATCTCCAGTCAGGTCGATGAGGGTCAGAGGCCCGCCAGTGTTAGCCGCACTGCGCGGGCCTCGCTACTTTCGGCGATCTGATGTCGGATAGCAATCCCTCATAAGTGGTGAAGTGCCAACTTCCCCCCTGAACTTGGCACTCGTTTAGGCGAATTCTCTGCCCTGGAAGTCGCGCTCGGCCTCGGCACCGCTGGGCTGACCGCTGAAAGGATCTCCATGACAGTAGAACCCGCATCCGCCGCAGCCAGTGCGGTGGGCGCCGTTGCAGCAGGGGCCGGCGCGGTCGTGCTGTCTACGCTCGGCCTTGAGCCGGCGCCGCTCTTCTGGGCACTGGTCGGAGCAAGTGTCGGCATGTCATTCGCTGCGGCGACGAGTCGACGGCGCGCGGTCATCGTCTTCGCGGCCGTCGTGCTGGTCTGCAGCCTGTTCGGCGCATGGATCGCGCAGCGCTACTTCGCCGGGGAGCCGCTGTCCCGCAACACATTCGCGTGCGCGTTGGCGATCTTCTTCCACCCGCTGCTCGCCGCCGCGATCACGCGATTGCCCGAGGCGCTCGACGGCTTGATGAGGCGGTTCGGCATCGGCAAGGAAGGGGGACAACCATGAGCTTGCTCGCATGCGTTCCCGCACTCTACATCCTGGTCGTCGTCTTTGATCGCTTGCGACTGGTGAACTGGCGGACGGCAAGACCTGTGACGGTCGCCGCGCTGCTCGCGCAATCAGGCATCGGGTTCTGGGCTCTCTACGATGCCGTCGCAACGGCTGTCACATGGTGGCAATGGGTGCTGTTGATTGGCGCATCGGCTTGGCTGCAACTCACTCGAGGCGAATGGCGCTATGGCGTGCCGCAGCACGTACAGACCGGCAGCGGAGAACTCGGGCCTCCGGAGCTGAAATCGTGAATGACGCCGGGATTGATCTGCTCAAGGACTTCGAGGGGTTCCGGGAGCGGGCCTATCTCGATGTCGTCGGGGTTCCGACGATTGGCTATGGCTTCACCAAGGGCGTGCAGCTTGGCGATCATATGACGCAGGCCGAAGGACAGGAGCGCCTGAAGACTGAGATTGCCGAGTTCGAGGGCGGCGTCATCACAGCCTGCACTCGCCTCCCGAGCCCGAACCAACTCGCCGCGCTCGTCTGCCTCGCCTACAACATCGGCATCAACGCTTTCAGGAAGTCCACGGTCCTGCGCCTGCACAACGCGGGCGACTTCACCGGGGCGGCCGATGCCTTCCGCATGTGGTGCAAGGCCGGTCCAAGGGTCGTCACGGGCCTGGTGAACCGGCGCGAGGCCGAGCGCGCGCTGTACCTCACGCCGGACACAGAACGCAGGGCGAAGCCATGAGAACCCCAGAAGACGGCGACAAGGCCAGCACCGGCCTCGGGCACAAGGTGCCGCCCAAGATCCCGGAAGACGATGACGAACTGCGCTGGAAGCCGATCGAAGGACACCGCGGCTACCAGCGTCACGAAATCACTGGCGAAGTGCGCGAGACGCCGCCGCCACCGCAGCCTCCCATGTCGATCTATGAGTTCTTCGGGATGAAGCGTCCCGGGGTCTGATCGTAGCTTTGAAGGACTTATCCATGAACCGCCTGTTGATTCTGTCGACCATCCTCGCCGCCGGCTGCGCATCGCTGCCCGAAGGCATCACAGCAAGCCCGGAAGAGCTGGAGGCTTGCAAGCAAGAAACCTGCTCCGTTTGGACGATGGAAGAACTCGAACGCCTGTTCAAGGCCGGCATCCTCCGCGGGCTCATGGCGGCGCGCGAAAAGGGGGCGTGATTCCATGTTCTTCGCCCCGTCACTCACAACCTTCGTCGGCTCTGTCGCCTTGAGTGGCCTGCTGTTCGGTGTGGGCGGCTTCCTCAAGGGATGCGACTACGAGAAGGACAAGGCTACTGCCGCACTCCTGAAAGCAACTCAGGAGGCTCGAGAGACCGAAACAAACTGGGGCATCGCCGTCCAGGCACAGGAGGAACTCCATGCAGAGGAAATCGCTCGCATCAATGCTGCTCGCCTCGCTGCTGAGCGCGAGCTGCGCAACCGCGCCGCCCGTCTGCCCGAGGCTTCCCGCGCCGCCTGCCAAGGTGCCACTGGGGCCGAGCTTTCTGGACGAGATGCGAGTGATCTTGTCAGCCTCGCAACCCGAGCCGACGAGCTACGTGCTGCCCTCTGGCGCTGCCAAGCTTGGGCAGAAACCGTGACTTCGCCCCCCGGGCTAAAGCCATGAGCGTCATCCTCTGCGAAGGCGCCTGCCGGCAGCATCGCGCTATTGCCAGCCATGATCAACGGGCTCATCGCTCTCCTTCGGCGGCTTCCGCAGAAACGCGCCGACGACAACGATCAGCGACAGAGAGGCAACGCCGAAAAACGCGCCGAGGCTGAACACCTCTTCGTCGTGGGTGCAGCCGGCCAGCAGGGTGACCAAGGCAATCGTCAACGCGAGACGCATCTCAGGGCGCTCCGGGGTGTTCGTGTGGGCTGGACTCTATGCTAGTCGGAGGGCGGCTGTCGCCCCGCAGGTTCGGGGGGCGCGTCACGATCCCCGCAGCCATGCCCGGTCACGGGCAAACACCGCCGCAGCGCCAGCCGGGGTTAGGGCCTGTTCTCGGTATTGGGCGCCCCACTCGGCTGCGGCAATCTCAGCCGCTTCGCGGGGCTCGCCGAGCTTCATCAGTTCGGCGACGAATTCAGCGTCCCATGCGTCTTGGTTCGGTGTGGGTCCGCTCGCCCTCTTGAAACCCGCATAGAGTCTGGCCCGGGTGTTCCGACCAGTCATGATCGGTTCCCCAGCGACGTGTTGTGCGTCGGCATGAACGCCAATATGTAACGCGCCTCAAGCGCATCCAATTCAGCAGGCGAGCAAAGAATGTAGTTGTAGGCGTCGAATTCGCGCCCCTCTCGGCGCTGCCGGGCGATTCGGCCAAGCACATCGATCGACTGCCCGACATAGACAATTTCCCCGGCATTCACCAAGAAATAGATCCCGGAAGCCATTGGCGCCGGCAGTGCGCCTCGCGCAACTTCTCGCTGGCTGTATTCGACTTGCGCCATAGCATCGAGCACTCGCCGCGGGAATTGCGAAATGAGAACTGAACTTGCAGCCGCGCGTTGCGTTGTCAGCCGCTCCACAAGCTTCGGCTCGAAGCCAGCCGCCCACGTCTCGGCTTGATCCTTTGTGTCGAAAACCCGAGATTTCCGAACGCCCAGCCGCTCGACTTCGGCCCGCCATTTGCCACGCTGTTCCCTGATGTGTGCCATGCCTCATTCCGCTGTGGTTACGCATGTCGCCCGCAAAGCGAGCACCAGAGCGGGACAGGGATTCCGACCCGAGGCACCAGAACTAATCCGCTCAAAACTAACCGAACCCTGTTTTGTCCTGCTAGAGCGATTAGAAAAAGGCTCCTGTAGCCATCCCAATCCTGCTGTATCCTGTCATGCCATTACGCTAGGATTACGCATAGGATTTACGCACGATGTACCTTCGGCGTCAAGGGGCGGGATGGCGAGCGGAAATCGCGCGCGTCGGTGTCCGAATGTCCGCAGTCTTCGCGACCAAGGCCGAGGCTCGCGAGTGGGGCATCAAGGAAGAAGCTGCGCTGATCGCTGCGAAGCGCGGAGGCTTTCCGCGCAAGACGCTCGCCGACGCGATCGATCAGTACGTCCAGAAGGTCAGCAGCACGAAGGCCGGCGAGCGGTTCGAGCGCATGAGGCTGGAGGCGCTCAAGCGCGACTTCCCGGGACTCGCCAAGATGCTGCTGTCGAAGATCACCACGGCAGATATGGTCGGCTGGCGTGACGCGCGGCTCAAGAAAGTCACCAAGGGGTCGGTGCAACGCGACATCAACCTGCTTTCGCACCTGTTCACCAAAGCTCGGGATGAGTGGAAGTGGATGGGCGCATCGCCGTTCCTCGGCATGGAGGCGCCTGGCGACAATCCGCCGCGGGAGCGGCTGCCGACGTGGAGCGAGATTCGCCGAATCCTCCGCTGGCTCGGCTACGTCACCGGCAGGAAGCCCAAGACTATGCAGCAGGAAACGGCCTTCGCCTACCTGTTGTCCCTTCGCACTGGCATGCGGGCAGGAGAAGTCCTGCAGCTCGACCCGCTGACCGTGAAGGGTCACGAGGCCACGGTGAAGCACAAGATGCAGCACCGCACCGGCAGGCCCCGCCGCGTGCCCCTGTCGCGCCATACGGTGCGTCTGCTGCGTGGATTCAAGGGCTTCACGGTCACCAGCAAGTCTCTCGACTCTCTGTTTCGCAAGGCTCGCGATTCCCTGCTGATCGAAAACCTGACGTTCCACGATGCGCGCGCGCACGCCCTGACCCGCTTCTCGCGAAAGGTTGACGTGCTCGAGCTGGCGCGGATAAGTGGGCACAAGGATCTCCGCGTGCTGCTGAACACCTACTACAGGGCCAGCTCGGAAGAGATTGCCTCGCGCCTCTGAGTGCCCGCAGCCCAAGCCTCGATCACTGCGCGGTCCCAGAATCGGTGCTTGCGCGAGGTGTTGATGAATGGCACAGGAAAGTCCGGGCGCTTGATCAGCTTGTCGGTGACGTGCGCGCGCGAGTAGCCGAGGTACTCGGCGATGTCGGCGGTGTCCCATTTCTCTGTGCTCATCTAGCCTCCTTCCCGCGCGCGCTTCAGTCGAATGTGCATGGCAACGTGGTAGATGATGGCCGCAAGAACCGCAGCCGCCAGCGCCCCTGCGTACATCCAAAACAGAATGTCGGCGATGCTCATAGCTACTCCCTAGCCTGATGAGGGTTGGATTTCACTCTCATCAGCGCCCAAACGATGACTGCGGTTGTGCTCATCAGTCCCTCCCCTTCAACTCAATCTCAATCTGCTCAAACTCTCTAAGTAGTCCAAGCTCTCCGCAGGCTTCATGGAGTTGGTCTAGGGTGAAGGTCTTGGCCGGCTCCATCGTAGGAGCCACAAGCGGTTCTTTGCCGTCCCATGGCCGGCCATGCAACCGACAGAAAGCGGCAACACTGAGCGGAGGAATTGGTGGCTGCATGGTTGCTCGGGAGTTCCATGCTGCTGCCAAATCCACGCCATAGCTAACCTTCACGACGACAGGGCAGCCGCGACACGAATACCATTGGCCGCTGCCATGATCACAGTTGTCGTACTCGGGATCGGATGTGCCACAGAACGGGCACGGTAGAAGTTTGGTGCTCATCAGCCCCTCCCTTTGGCGTCATCAGCAGAAGCCGTCTCGTCGTAGATACGCTTGGCCTTGCTCCGAGCAATGTATAGCGTCATGTCGTCAGAGAATGCGATGTCAGCGATCGCGCCACGTAACTTGTCGATCATGGCCGGCTCTGCCTGAAGGGGATGGGATGCTGGCACTCCTACTGCAAGAGCGGCGCCAGCGCGAATCAATTCGCGGCGCAGCGTGTTGTGCGCTGTGATGTCAGGGTTCAGGTCAAGCGCGTGGATGCCTCTCGCGGCAGCAACGCGGTCCATCGTCTGAGCCGCAGCCTTGACAAACTCTCCGTTGTCCCAGCGCTCGATCAGGACTTTTGCTGCTTCTTGAATGGTGGTCATGAATACCTTTTTCCTATCAGGACTCGCCGAGCGCGGTGCGCGCATCTTTCATGGCGTCGGTGTAGTCCACACCGGCGATCGGCATGTACTGCCTTGCGACGGCTTCGGCCATCTCGCGGAGCTTGTCCGTCAGGTCTTGCTCAGCCGATGTCTCGCTCTCAAGCGTCAACATCAACGGGCCGACGTGATTGAGGACACGAAAGGCCAGCTTCGCCCACTCGCGCAGATTCTGAATCTCGGTCGCGCTCTCGCGCAGCAATCGAGCGCTTTGCAGGCGGTCGAGCTCTTCCTGAGAGTTAGGCCAGTCGTTGCCAGTCACGATGCCTGCATCCAAGCGGTCGGCGCAACTGCGCAGCAACCCAAGGCCGTAGCGGCGAATCTCGGAGTCGGTGGTGCTCATGGTCAGCCGCGCGCCGTAGCGCGCTCCCAGATGTCATCCAGCGTCTCGGCCTGCTTCTTCGTCAGCGTGCGGCCATCGCGCAGCTGCTTCGCGATGCTGTCGATGAAGCCGCGCTGCCAGTCTGTCAGCCGCTCTTCGCGGTGCTCGCAGTCCTCAACCATCTGCTCGTGTTCGGTCATCACTTGCTCCTACGCTACGAGGGTAAAGATCGACGCATTCGGCGCGATGGCGCGAAGCAGTCTCTGCTGTTGCTGCTTCGCCTTGCGCTTGGCCCAGTTGCGCCGGTCGATGACTTTGCGGCTCATACGCAGCGGACGTGGCATGTCTTGGCCGCCGTGGGGCGCAAAGGCGAACATCGGAACCGGCGAGCCGCTGTGCATGGGTCGTTGCCAGTCTGCAATGCGCACCATCTTCAGCTCGTGCATGTACTTCACGAGCCTGTCAGTCCACTTGGCGTGCGTGCCGCTGTAGTCGGCGAGTTGCGCGCTGGTGAGGTGGTCGAGCGTGAGTTCGCGCAGCATCACGCGAAAGGCGATCAGTTCCGAGTTCGGCTGCAAGGTGGCGCCGTTGTTCCCTTTCGCTCCGGGCGGCTTCGGGGCGTCCTCGCCCTTGCCGAACTTCCAGACCGGCACCAGCAGGTTGCGCGTTGGCGAGCGCTGCCAGTCGCAGATGTGGAGCATCTCCATGGTGTGCATGCGGCGCAGGATCAACCGGCAGGCCACGATGTGAATGCCCAGGGCGGTGACGACCTCGGCGTAGGTCGAGGGAGTGTCGAGCAGGAGGCGGGCGATTCGGGCGTACAGACGCCAGCCGCTGACACCTTTGGCTTGGGTCACGCTGTCACCTTCAGGGTATGCGCAGCAATGGCCTTCATGCTGCCTTCGGCCAAGCCGCCTCTGGGTTGATAGTCACGAGGGTTGAGCGAACGAGTTGCAGGAAGTCGGCACGACGGGCGCGCAGCCGTTCGATCTCGTCGGCGCACTGGTCGCGAGTCAGGCGGTAGACCAGCAACTGCAAGTCCTCGGGGAAGTCCGAGCAATAGCTGATGAAGTCCACCCACTGCCGGCCGGTGCAGTCCAGATGGCCGATGAGTTGCCAGCGGTAAGCCGGATCGAACGAATCGCGGCGCAGGGTGTCGTAGTGCGTAGCGGCCGTGACAGACTTGATTTCGACGACGCCATCATCCGCAACCAGCCCGTCCGGCGAGTCACCATAGGTGTCCCAGC